>JABAOH010125335.1_pt1 | contig 57713 bp, 48 predicted proteins | sample 7062181 | NCBI WGS metagenome assembly JABAOH01 (sample SAMN14538630, study PRJNA623070) | marine sediment metagenome | biome: marine biome [ENVO:00000428]; feature: marine pelagic biome [ENVO:01000023]; material: deep marine sediment [ENVO:00002113]; isolation source: pool of 5 deep marine... | reverse complement strand
GGAACAGGGCCGGCGCGCGAACGAAGTCCTCGTCCCGGTTACGATCACGAAGCCGTTCCTGATCGGCGTACGCGAAGTCACCAATGAGGAATTCACGAAGTTCCGTCCCGGGCACGATTCGGGCAGTGACATTCATCCGTCGCTGGCGGGCGCGAATAACCCGGTCGCCAGCGTCACCTGGTCGGATGCCGTCGAGTACTGCAACTGGCTGAGCACTCGCGAGGGGCTCAAGCCGGCGTACGAGCAAAAGTTCGGCAAGTGGACAATCATCCGGCCGCTGACCAACGGCTATCGCCTGCCGACCGAGGCCGAATGGGTGTGGGCGATCAAGTTCGCCGGCAGCCCCGGCGCGCAGAAGTTCTCGTGGGGTAACGAGATGCCGCCGAAACGCGACAGCGGTAATTTCGCGGACCGCGCGGCTATAGACCTGACGCCGTCGATTCTGCCGAGATACGACGACGGCTTCGCATCGACGGCGCCGGTTGGCAAATTCACTCCGAACGCTCTCGGAATTTACGATGGATCCGGCAATGTTGCGGAGTGGGTCAATGACATCTACACGGTGCCGACGCCCGGCCTGACGACACCGATTGTCGATCCGCTCGGACCCGAGACCGGCAATAGCCACGTAGCACGCGGGTCCGGCTGGCGGCATGCCGGTATTCTCGAGCTGCGGCTGAGCTATCGCGAATCCGAAACCACGGCGCGGCCGGACCTCGGGTTCCGCATTGCCCGATCCGTGCAGTGATATTTCGTGCGACAATTGCGCGCGAATACGGTCTAAGCATTATCACCGAGTAACGAGGTTTTACCGTGTTTCGCATATTCGCAGTCCTGGTTTCAATCGTGTTCCTCTCTGCCCCCGCGTGGGGGCAGGAAGCCGAGGACGATACCGCAGAAACCGAGGCCGCGACGGCTGTCGAAGCAGAGGTCGAAGCACAGGTCGAAGAAGAGGTCGTAGCAGAGGTCGAACCCGAGGAACCCGAATTCGACGAGACCGGCCTCGATGAGCAGGGATTCAGTGACGAGGACGACGATTTCGATCCGAGCGAAGACATCCCGGCCGACCAGTCCATTGAATTTCCTGCCGATATCTGAGCTGATCAAACACTATGAAGAAAAAGAACATCCCGGTTGAGTTCGTTTTCCAGTTATTTGCGCTGATCATCGCCATCATCATCGTGCATGCGTTCTATCAGACTGTCGTCCGCCCTAACGCGGCGCAGATTATCGAAGAGCAAAATGCAGCGGCGGCAGCCGATCCCGACTATGTGCGTGAGCGGCGCGTCTGGGTGCTGATCAAGGACCTCGAGCAGGAGGCTTGTTTCATACTCGGAATCTGGGCGCTCGCGATCATGGGCTACAAGGCCGTCACTCTTGCGCGGGAGCGCCGCTTGCTCGACGTCGATCTCGTGCCCGTGGCGGAAGGCATGCGAATATTACCGGAGGATACGCGCGAGTTTGCGCGCCAGATCCAGGCTTTGCCCGAGGAAAGCCAGAGCATGTTGCTACCGCGCGCGCTGCTGAATGCGCTGCGCCGTTTCAGCACGACGCGCAATATCCAGGATGTGTCGAGCAGCACGCGCGATATTTACGAATCCGAGGCCGAGCGCCTCGAGTCGGAATTGTCGATGATCCGCTACATCTCATGGGCAATCCCGTCGATCGGGTTCATCGGCACCGTTCGCGGTATCGGTGAAGCGCTGGCCCAGGCCGACAAAGCGGTGCAGGGCGACATCGCCGGCGTCACGCAGAGCCTCGGTGTTGCTTTCAACTCGACGTTTATTGCACTGCTGATCAGCATCTTCCTCATGTTTCTCGTCCACCAGCTACAGCTCGTGCAGGAACGGCTGGTGTTCGATGGTGAGAACTACCTCAACGAGAAGCTGATCCGGCACATGAAGGCGGATTGAGCCGTCGGTCGCCATGGCCCTGCTCGCAATCAATCTGAACGATGCCGCGATTTCGGTTCAGGATTCGAACCGGATCCTGTATCGCGAGCCGGGCATCGCGCTGCTCGAAGACGATCGCCTCGTCACCGGGTTAGCGGCTTTTTCGGCCGCACGACTGAAGCCGCGGCGCATTCACAACGCGTACTGGTCCGATCTGAAGACGACGCCGCTCGCCGACCGGCGCTTCCAGCACCTGAGCGCCGCCGACATCGTCAGCCGGCAGCTCGAGCAGATCTGGCGGCAACATTCCGGGGACGGCATCGTTGCCGCGGTGCCGGCCTACATGGACACCGACAACCTGGGCCTGTTACTCGGTATTGCCGCAGAACTCAAGATCCCGGTGGCGGGCATGGTCGATGCCGGCGTCGCCGCAACGCGACGCGAGTACCAGGGCGCCGTCCCGGTGCACGTCGACCTCAGCCTCCACTCGGCGCTGCTGACGCGTCTTACCCAGGCGGGCCATGTGCAGGTGGACCGGTCGGAAGTCGTCGAGGGCTGTGGCGTCATCGCGCTTTACGAAGCCTGGATCGCGCAGATTGCCGAAGCCTTCGTGCAGCAATCGCGTTTCGATCCGCTGCACACGGCCGAGACCGAGCAGATGCTGCAGGACAGTCTGCAGGGCTGGCTGGCTGCGGCGTCGGCGGCGGATTCCGTCGACCTCGAGATCGACTATCGTGGTATCAGCCATGCGGCCACGATCGATTCGCTCGAACTCGTGGCGACGGCTGCGCCCGTCTACCACCGCATCGTCAGCAGTTTGCGGGCCCTCTACCGCGCCGATGAGACCCCGGCACTGCAGCTCTCCGATCGCGCCGCGCGCATGCCGGGTCTTGCCGACATCCTGACGGCGCGCGTGGGCGGCGAAATCTACCTGCTCGAGCCAGGCGCAACGGGCCGCGGCCTGCTCGCCAGGTGCCGCGACATGAAAGCGGGCGATGCGGCGGTGAGCCTGATCCGCAAGTTGCCCTGGGACCAGTCGCCGGTCGAGTCGAAAGACGCAGGCGCGGCGCGCAGCGCGGGCCAGCCGACGCACGTGTTGTTCGAAAATCGGGCGTATGCGATTGGCGCAGATCCGCTCATGCTCGGCTCCCAGCCTGGCGAGGGCGACCGCCGCATCGACCTGCGGCGCGACATGCCCGGCGTGTCGCGACAGCACTGCTCGCTGCAGCAGGAGAACGGGCAATGCATCGTGCGCGATTTCAGTCGCTACGGCACGTTCCTGAACGGGCACCGCATCGATGGTTCGGCAGTCTTGCAGATTGGCGACCTGGTGCGTCTCGGCACGCCCGGTTTCGAGCTGCGCCTGATTACGACGGAGATTGGCGATGGCCCGTAAGCGCCGGCCCTTTGAAGTTTTCAGCATGTCGTTCCTCGACTGCATGAGCTGCGGGTTCGGCGCCGTGATCCTGTTTTTCATGATCATCAATGCGCAGGTACGCGAAACCACCGACCAACCGTCGGAACTCATGGCCGAGACGCGCAAGCTCGAAGTCGAGATTCTCGAAGGCCGCAAGGACCTGGTACTCGCGAAGAACACGATCGAGGAACTCGAAGTCGAGAAAGATACGGCCGAGGGTCAGATCGCGCAGATCATTGCCCTGATCGAAGAACTGCGCGCCGAACTCGCCGAATACGACCAGGATACGCTGGCCGAGATCGAGCGCATCGAGCAACTGCAGACCGACATCAAGACGCTCGAGGAGGAGGTCAAGAGGCTCCTCGCGATGGCCGAGGAAGAGGAGTTGGAAGGCAATCGCCTGCGCGAGTTCAAGGGCGAGGGTGACCGCCAGTACCTGACCGGCCTCAAGCTGGGCGGGGCGCGTACGCTGATCCTGGTCGATCGATCAGCCAGCATGCTGGACGATACGATCATCAACATCATCCGCCGGCGCAACATGCCCATGGACGACAAGCTGCGCGCCGCCAAGTGGCGGCAGGTCGTGGCGAGCGTCGACTGGCTGACGGCCCAGTTCCAGCCCGGCAGCGAATTTCAGATGTACATGTTCAATACCGAGGCGGAGCCCGTCATCACGGGCAGTGACGGCGTCTGGCTCAAAGCCGATGACGCGACGCAGCTCGATGAGGCGGTCCGGGTATTGCGGCGCACGTCGCCAGAGGGTGGCACCAACATGAAGTCGGCCATGGAAGTAGTGACGTCGCTGCAGCCGTGGCCCGACAACATCATTCTGCTCGTCGACGGCTTGCCGACGATGGATGAGCCGACGACGAACAAGCGCACGGTATCGGGTCGTGATCGCGCACGGTATTTTACGAATGCGGTTCGCGAACTACCCAGCGATATCCCGGTCAATGTATTCTTGTACCCGCTCGAAGGCGATTACGAAGCGCCATTCCTCTACTGGGTGCTGGCCTATCGCACGGGCGGTTCATTCATCAGCGTCAGCAATGACTGGCCGTAGGTGGATTAGGGTATGGCAAAGCGTCGTCGCAATGTTGAAGCCTTCAGCCTGTCGTTTCTCGACTGCATCTGCTGTGGATTCGGCGCCATCATCCTGCTGCTGGTTCTCAGCAAGATCTACGAGCCCGTCATCATCGAAAAGACGCAGGACGATCTCGAGTCCCTGATCGCACTGCTGCAACAGGAGCTGTTCGAGATTCGCGGTGAGTCGGCGATCATCAATCGCGAACTCGAGGATGTCCGCGAGCAGACGTCGACGACGAAACTGCGCCTCGCGCGGCTGCAGGGCGACCTCAGCACGGTGCGAGGGCAGTACGCGGCGACCCAGCGGGAGTCGGAGTCGACGCTCGACGAAGGAGACCTGCGGCGCACCAAGCAGCGGCTGACCGATGAGATGAGGCGGCTGCAGCCGTACTACCGGCGCGCCGACGACGACGCCGTTGCCGGAATCCCCGTCGATAGCGAGTACGTGATATTCGTCATCGATACGTCCGGAAGCATGCAGCAGTTCAATTGGCAACGGGCAATCCAGAAGCTCAACGAAACGCTGGACGTGTATCCGCAGGTCAAGGGCCTGCAGATCATGAACGACAACGGCAGCTACATGTTCAAGCAGTACGCGGGCCAGTGGATCCCTGATACGCCGGGCCGTCGCGACGCGATTCGCAATACGATGCGAAACTGGCGGCCGTTCAGCGACAGTAATCCGGCCGACGGCATCATCTACGCGATCAGCACATTCTGGTCGCCCGACAAGAAGATCAGCATCTACGTGTTCGGCGACGAATTCAGCGGGCGGTCGGTCGAGGCTGTGGTCCGGCAGATCGACGCGGTCAACCGCGCCGACGAGCAAGGTAATCGCATGGTGCGCATCCACGCCGTCGGTTTTCCGTTCTTCTTCGAGCCTGGCCGGCAGGCCTCGGATACGACACGCCGTTACGCACAGCTCATGCGGATCCTGACCGAGCGCAATGGCGGCACGTTTGTCGCCCTGTCGGACCCGAACCGGGCCTAGCTGCCACTTTTCATCACAATTGATCGCCAGCTCTGCACGATGCGGGCGGCTCAAGCTCGCATTTGCGCCGTGTAATGACCCTAAGCACACCACTGGAGGGATCAACATGCGCAACATCGTAACCATCATTCTGATCATTGCTGTCGCGGCGGCCGCGCCCGTAGCAAAGGCCAAAGCCTCGAAAGAAGAGAACATCGGTGTCGGTTCGGGCGTCGTCATCGGCGCGCTCGCCGGCGGACCCGTCGGCGCGATTATCGGCGCTGCGCTGGGCGCCAAGGTCGGCGACTCGATGCACCGCAAGAACCAGGAAATCGATACCTTGAACGGTTCGCTCGATGAATCGCGCAAAAACGCCGACGCGCTCGGGTCAGACATCCGTGCGCTGAATGCCGAACTCAAACGTTACGAGGAAATCGACCGGCCGCAGCTGATCAGCCTCATGCAGGCGGGCATTGCCATGGACCTGCTATTTCGCACCGACGAGTACGTACTCGCCGACACAACCGGCGATCGCCTGGCGCGACTGGCGAGCGACGTTGCGCAGATGAACGATGTCTATGTGCGGCTCGATGGATTTGCTGATGAGCGTGGCGACGCCGACTACAACTTCGCGTTGTCGCAAAAGCGCGTCGAGTTCGTGCGCGACCAGCTCATCGCGGCCGGTATCCATCCTTCGCGCATCGAGGTCACGGCGCATGGCGAATCACCGGCCCAGGATGATTCGATCGACAGCTATGCGCTGGAGCGGAGGGTGGCGCTGACGCTGTTCATCGATAGCGGCAACGAGCGCTCGGTCGAACCGTTCGCTCGGGCAACGAACTAGCCGGACACGCATCAGCTCTCGGATACTTCCCGCGGACTCTTCTCGAGTCTCCTGACTGCCGGCCCCACGGGGCCGGCTTTTTTGTATATTGTGGGATCTATGACCAAGAAAATCGTTGATAAACATTGCAAGCCCTGCGAGGGCGGTGTCGATCCGCTGGGATCCAACCAGGTCGAGACTTTGATGGACGCGTTGCACGAGGACTGGTGCGTGGGCGATGACGGCCGGACTATCTCCCGGCGCTTCGAGTTCCCGGCCTACAGCCGCACCCTCGGTTTCGTGAATGCGGTCGCCTGGATCGCGATCACGGAGGGTCATCACCCGGATATCACCTTTAGCTATGGCTACTGTGAGGTCCTGTATACGACGCACGCGATCGGCGGGCTGTCCGACAACGACTTCATCTGTGCCGCCAAAGTGGACCGGCTTGCCGCCGAGACAAGCGCGGAGTGATATCGGTCGCCGACATCGAGGCCGCTGCCGGGCGGCTGGACGGTGTCGTCGTGAGGACGCCATTGCTGCGTAACGCCGAGCTCGACCGGGTCGCGGGCGGTCCTGTTCTTGTCAAACCCGAATGCTTTCAGGCAATCGGCTCGTTCAAGATTCGCGGCGCCTACAACCTGATGAGCCAGTTATCGCCGGAACAGGCGGAAAAAGGCGTCGTGGCCTGGTCATCCGGCAACCACGCGCAGGGCGTCGCGCTGGCCGGCAAGCTGCTCGGCATCCATGCCGCCATCGTGATGCCCGAGGATGCGCCGGCCGCCAAGCTGGAGAACACGCGCCGGCTTGGTGGCGAAATCATCACCTACGACCGCTATACCGAAGACCGGGAGGCGATCGCGCGCGCGGTGGCGGCCGAACGCGGCGCCGAGATCGTGCCGTCCTACGAGGACGAGCGCATCATCGCGGGCCAGGGCACGGTCGGACTCGAAATCGCCGACCAGTCCGTGGCGATGGGTTTGCCCGTGGACCAGGTGCTGATCTGCTGTGGAGGTGGCGGGCTGACCGCCGGTTGCGCGATTGCATTGAAGGCACGTCTGCCCGGGGTCGATATCTACCCGGTCGAGCCCGAGGACTTCGACGACACGACGCGTTCGCTCGCCTCCGGCGAACGCGTTGCAGTCACCGGTAATCCCCGGTCGATCTGCGATGCACTGCTTACCGACAAGCCGGGCCAGCTGACGTTCGACATCATGAACGAGCTTGTGGTGAAGGGACTGACCGTCAGCGACGACGACGTGCGACGAGCGATGCGCTTCGCGTTCCGTCACCTCAAGATCGTCGTGGAACCCGGCGGCGCGGCCGCGCTCGCCGCGGTACTCGAGGGCAAGCTCGAGACGGCCGGCAAAACGACGTGCGTCGTCTTTTCGGGCGGCAATGTCGATGTGGAGTTGTATGCGGCGATTCAGGCCGAACCAGCCTGAGTCTTGTGAATCGCTGTCACGCGCGAGACCGGCTTGTTGTTCCGGACCGCCATGATGCGTAAGGCGCGTTTGCGGCGCGCTTCCCAGCCATCGAGCCAGCCGACGATCTTGTCGACCTGCTCGACGTCGGGGTACGCGCGGCTCGGCGGCATGTCGTGCAGACCGACGCCACGCTCGGCCGCGTGAACGAAGTTCTGACTGTCGCGCAATACCGCAATGATCGGTATGCCGAGAGAATCGAGGAAACGCATTAGACGCGCGAAGCTCTTCGTGTTTTTTCGCGTGCGGTTCGCTATGACGGCAAGCTTGCCTTCGTTGCGATTGACCTTGGCGACAAGGAGGAGATCGGCAATACAGCTCGAAGCGGCGTCGATGTCCATCGACGATGGCAATACCGGAACGAGGATACTCGACGAATCGCGCGTCAGTTCGCGCAGGTCATCGTGTGACAGGCTGGCCGGTGAATCGACGATCAGGTCTTTCGTTTCATCGGGCACGCGCAGCTGCCAGCTGCGCGTCGCCTGCATGGATTTCTTGTACGCCGCTATGCCATGAATTCTCGGCAGGTCATCGGGCCGGCGCTTGAGCCACGCAATCGAAGATCCTTGCGGATCGTAATCCATGATGGACGGCATGGCCCCGCGGCGCGCATAGCAGGCGGCGATATTGGTGGCGAGGGTGGACTTGCCGCAACCCCCCTTGGGGTTGAGGACGACAATTTTGTTCAAACTGTCCCGTGACGGCGTATTCAGCATGGCCTCAACAATGTCTTGCGTGGGCCTCTAGGTCTTTGCGCCAGTTCACATAATAACAGTGTGTCTATAGCCCAGCCAACTCTGTCCAGGTCGTATTTATCGTGGTGTCGGGGGTGCCGGTGCCGGTCGTATTCGAGTAGATCTCGATGACGACGTCGATAGCGTTGGCCTGAGCGATGATGCGCGCGCTGCTGGCATCGCCGACGATCAGCAGTTGCCCGACGTGCGGATAGTTGGCGTCGAAGCCTTCGAACATCAGCGGCGTCGAGTAGGTGACCGATCCGGTCAGGTCTGAACTGTCGAGCGTACCCGACGTCGTCAGTGTAAACGGCGAAGGAACAATGCCCGTGTCGACGGTCTGGGCCGACGCATAAAGCGTGAGTGTCTGAGTGCTGGCGTTGGTATCGGTCATCATCGAGCCGCCGCTGACCGATGCCTCGACATACGGCGCAGCCAGCGTATTGATCGTGGCGGTGCCGTCGCCGTTCGCCATGAGCACGTCTTCAGCTGTCGTCGACTGGAAGTTGATCAATCGCATCGTCATCGTCAGTTCGTAGGCGCCCGAAGTAATGTCGCCGCTAATGGCGTCGACGTCGAATTCGATGGTCCCATCGAGGACCTCGCCAACACCGTCGTCACAAGCGTTGTATTCGGCTGCCAGCGAATCGCCTGCCGTCAGCGTGCCACCTACCGGATCTGCCAGGTCGCCCGAAATTGTGTATGTCCCGGATACCGCGCAAGGGAGCTCAATGGGTCCGACCGGCACCTGCAGAATCGCGTCGAAAATGCTGGCGCTTCCGATCGCCGGTTTGGCCAGTCCGCCGCCGGCATTGCCCGTCAGGCCGGTGTTGCCGGCGAGGCCGGCGAAGTCACCGCTCGATGAGGCCGACTGGTAGGTGACCTGCGCGACGAGGAGGGCGTTTCCGGCATCAATGCCCATTGCTGCGCTGGGCGGCGGGTTGTTGTTGCCGCCGTTGTTGTCGCTATTTCCGCCACCACAGGCGGCCAGGAACAGCAGGGGAACCAGGTGTGCGAAATTGGCGTATTTCATCGACTTGCTCCGGATTTCATAGGGGGCGCGGCCGGGGCCGCAGCTACACCGGAAAAGTCTACCGAGGTTCACGAACCGCGCTGTGATGGCCCTCACACAAGGCCCAATTCGCGGATCACGTCATGTTGTTGCTTTGTCGCAACATAGAACCAAATAATTAGTAACTTTCGCTGCGTGGCCATTTACAAAAGTGTTGTGATTTCGCATCATTGCAGGCATGGCAAATCCCGTCTCTGGCGGGCGCCCGGCATAAACAGTTACCTAAAAAGCTGTGCCGAAAAAATTATGCATAAGGGGTAGAACATGATCGTCGACGAACTTCGCGCAGGCCTTGCGCGTGTAAGCAAACTCCTAGTCGTATCGCTGGCTTTTCTCGGTCTCATCGCGCCTGTGGCCTATGCCCAGGAAGAGGATGAGGGCGCAAGCATCGAGCCACCCGATGACGAGGTGGAAGAAGTTGTTGTCACGGGCTCGCGCCTGAAACGCGACACCTATACGAGCATCTCGCCGTTGCAGGTCATCAGCGGCCAGATGGGCCGCGAGATCGGCCTGATCGACCCGGGTACGATCCTGCAGGAGTCGACGGCTGCGAGTGGCGTGCAGGTCGACCTGACGTTCTCGGGCTTCGTCCTTGACAACGGCCCGGGCGCGACCACGATCGACCTGCGCGGTCTCGGTGCGGGTCGTACGCTGCTCCTGATCAACGGCCGCCGCGTTGCGCCGGCCGGCGTCGAAGGCGCACCGGTTTCGGTCGATACGACGTTGCTGCCCGGCGCGCTCGTGCAGCAGTACGAGTTGCTGCTTGACGGCGCGTCGTCGGTTTACGGTTCGGACGCGGTCGCAGGTGTCGCCAACGTGATCTTGCGCAAGGACTTCGAGGGCTTCGAACTCGAGGCGTTTTCATCATTGGCCAATGGCCAGGTCAATAATACGGGTGACCAGCACCGCATCAGCGCATCCTGGGGCTATAGCGGCGATCGCGGTTTCATTGGTATCGGCGCCGAGTACCGCGACTGGGAACGCGTCAACCTGTCGGACCGCGAGTGGACAGCGGGCTGTAACAGGGACATCGAGATCACAACCGAGGGCGAGATTCGCACGTTGAACATCGGCGATGAGTTCAACTTCGGAATGCGTCCGGACGACTGTACCCGCGGCAGTCTGGTTGGCCGTTTCTTCGAATACGGCACGGCGATGGGCAGTGTCTACTACACGCCCGGCTTCTCGAATACGGGCATCCCGAACTACTCGGATTCGTCTCTTTACAGTGTGCCCATTTCGTATGGGTCAGACGGCTACAACACCGTGACGTTTCGTGACTACAGCACGAACGGCCGCGAGCAGTTCCAGTCGTACATCCCGGACATCCAGACCTATTCAGCGATGGCGTATGGCGAGTACACGATGTCTGGCGAGGCCAATGTAACGCCGTATTTCGAAGTGCTGTACGCGCGGCGCGAATCGTTCCAGGATGCCGGCGCTGCTCAGTTCTTCCCCGAGGTGCCGGCCGAGAACCCGTTCAACCCGTGTAACCCGAATGCGCCGGGCGGCGTCGATTGCGGCCTCGCGCACGACTCGATCCTCGACGACCCGACCTATCGCGCGGCGTTCACCGATTATTACGTGAGTAACTTCGGATGCTTCGGACTGCCGCCTGCACTGTGCCTGCCCGAAACGTTTGGGCTATACACCGGCCCGATCGGCGCGGTCCAGACCGTGCCGATCGTCCACGTGCGCGGCGACCGTTTGCTCGTCGATGTCGACGTCGACCAGATTCGCTATGTTGCGGGCATCCGCGGCGACATCCCGGCACTCAACGGCGTAGGCTCGCTCGACAACTGGTCCTGGGATTTCTACGCGATGCACACCGCATCCACCGGCGACTCGTCCCGCCCGGGTATCCGCGGCGATCGCATCGACTATGCGCTGGGCTGGTTCTCACCCACGCGCACGCCCTGCGAAGGTGGCCTCGGGTCCACAGGTAATCCCTTTGAATCTTATGAGCTGCAGGATGATACTGCCACAGGTTGCGTGCCGGTCAACATGTTTGCACCGTCACTTTATGACCCCGTGGTCGGCGGCGATTTCGGCACGCAGGCCGAGCGTGACTACCTGTTCGACACGCGCGATTTCGAGACGGAATACAAACAGAGTGTGTTTTCGTTCTATGCAAACGGCGAAGTCTTCGAATTGCCCGGCGGCACGGCACTGTTCGGTATCGGCGCCGAATACCGTATCGACGAAATTGACTCGATCCCGGATGCGGTCGCGCGTGACGGGCTGTTCTTCGGCTTCTTCTCTGACGGTGGCGCCGTCGGTGAGAAGTGGACGGAAGAGTATTTTGCAGAAATGGAACTGCCGATTTTTGCAGGAAATCCGGGCATGCAAGAACTGACGGTCAACCTGTCCACGCGCCACACCCAAGACGAGTTCTATGGCAGTGCATGGACGTATTCCGGCAAGCTGGCGTACCGACCGGTCGACTCGTTGTTAATCCGCGGTACCGTCGGCACGTCGTTCCGCGCGCCGAACCTGCGTGAAAACTTCCTGCGCGACCAGACCGGGTTCTTGGGCGTTTTTGATCCATGTTCTATTCCGGAAGATGCCTGGGACAGCCTCACCGACACCTACATCCCGGAAAACGACACGCGTGAGCCGGAGGTGCTTACCAATTGTGCGTTGCAGGGTGTCGACCCGACAACTTTCTACAATAGCGGTATAACGGTCTTCAGCACCGAAGTTGCGGCCGGTGGCACCCTTGACATTCGAGAGGAGACCTCCGAGTCGTGGTCGGCCGGTTTCACCTGGGAACAGCCGTTCTTCTCGCAGTTCGATCTCGTATTCGGTGCGACCTACTACGAAATCGATATCAAGGACGAGATTATCGAACCTTCGGCGCAGTTCATCGTGAACGACTGCTATACCGACCCGCAATTCGATAGTGCGTTCTGCAACCGTATCACCCGCGATCCCAACACATTGATCTTTGACATCATCGATCGGGGATTCATCAACCGTGATAGCAAGTTGGCCCGTGGTGTCGACCTGAATATGAGCATTGACATTCCGACGTCGATGTTCAACAAAGCCGTCGACTTCGGGTTCGACTTCGCCTTCAATCGTACGCTCGAGCTCAAGGACGTGTTCCTCAATGACGACGGTCTTGCCTCCGAAGATGATGACGTCGGCGAATTCGGTGTGCCGGAATGGAAGGGCCGCATGGCGATGCGCGTGGATGTCGGCAAGTGGCGCGGCACCTGGTCGACACGCTACATCAGCTCGGTCGAACAGGATCCGGACACTGTCGATAGCTTCAGCAACGTCGTCGATGGCGGGTCACAGACCTGCTACGGCCCGTCGCTGGATGACGTCGACTGCCGTGACGTCGGCTTTGCCGAAAACTACTTCGTGCACGATATGTCGGTCTACTACCGTGGCGACCAGTGGACACTGGGCGCCGGTATGCGCAACGTCTTCAACGAGGCGCCGCCGCAGGTCAACGGCACGGAAGTGTTTGCGCTCAACAATACGCCGTTTGGCGCAGGTTACGACGTCTTCGGCCGGCAGATCTTCCTGAACGTCGTATTCAATACGCAGTAAGACAAAACCGGCCTGTGTTAACCATAACGGCCTGCGGGAACCTTCTCGCAGGCCGTTTTTCTATATAATCTTTTCGAATGCAGGAATTATCTGGATTGGTGAAATGATGAATCCGCTCAAGAAACTGGCTGCCTTGACAGGCTTCATACTGATCGGTCTTTCACAAATAGCCGCGGCCGACGTCGAGCCGTATCCGCTCGACTATTTCGCGCTACGCGCTGTGGAAAACAACGTGACCGTTTCTCCTGGCGGCAAATACCTCGCGCTCTTGAGAATTATTGGCAAGCAGGGCAACCCGATTCTGCATATCTACGATATCAACGATCTCGACAAAGACCCATTCGTGGTCAATTCCGACCCCATGGAGATCACGTCCTATTACTGGGCCGATGACGAATACATCGTCATGACGATGCGCCAGCGCGTGCGCGACCTGGTCAAGGGCCAGGAAGAGACTGTCTATTCATCGCGTATTGCTATCCTCGATGTCGCTAACGAGGAGTTCGACGATTTCGACGCCGTTCGGCCCGCCGTCGTCAACCTGATGCGCAATGTGCCGGGCAAGATCATTATCTCGGAACAACCGACCGAGGCGCGCGACCTGCAGCTCGAGGCTGCCTTCCGGCCGCGGCAGTACTACATCATGAACCTGGAGAATGGCGCCAAGCAGCTCTTGATCAAGGGCAAGTGGAGCCTGAGCCAGGTTGAGTTCGACGCCGATGGCAATCCGCGCGCCGCGCGCGGCTTCGACCGGGGCGAGAGGGACTACACCTGGTACTACCGCGATCCGGGCAGCAACGACTGGATCGAGATGAAGCGAGTCAGCGAAGACAACACGGACATGCTGGCCGCAAGCTTCTATCCGTTCTTCGTCGGCTTCGATGACGCGGTTCCGGGCAATATCCTGGTCATGGACTTCAATGGTGACGACAAGCGCGGCCTGTGGTCCTACAACCCCAAGACGCAGACCTATGACGAACTGCTTTATCGCCGGTCTGACGTCGATGTTTACGGCGTGCGTATGCACAGCAACCGCTGGACCTATCCGGATCGCGTGGCGGCGGTTAGTTACTTTAAGGACAATTTTCACTCCGAGTATTTCGATGAGATCGAGGGAGCGACCTACCATCAACTCGAACAACTGATCCCGTATGCGCACTATGTCTCGATAACATCGCGCTCACGCGACGGCAATTCACTGGTCGCATACAACACTGGTCCGCAAGATCCGGGCACGTACTATCTGCTGCATAACGGTGAGTTCAAGGAAATAGCGAGCGCGTATCCGTTGTTCGACAAGGAGGATCTGGCGGAAGTCGAGTACTTCAACTACAAGGCGCGCGATGGCTACAAGCTGGCCGGATTCATCACGATTCCGAAAATCGGCAAGCCGCCATACCCGACGGTCATCATGCCGCACGGCGGGCCGCATGTACTCGAGGTCGTGCTCTACCATGAATGGGCGCAGATGCTCGCCAACAACGGCTACCTGGTCATCCAGCCGCAATTCCGCATGTCGATGGGTTACGGCATGCAGCACAACCTCGTCGGCTGGGTGAATGGCAGCGAGGCCGGGCGAATGATGCAGGACGACAAGGATGATGCCGTCATTCACCTGATTGAAGAGGGCATGGTCGATCCGGACAGGGTGGCGATGTACGGCTGGTCCTACGGGGGCTATGCAGCCCTGATAGCCGCCTCGCGAACACCGCAGCTTTACCAGTGCACGATTGCCGGTGCAGCCGTCTCGAGTTACATACAGTCCGCCATTGATGGGACGCGTGGGTTCGAGCCCAGTGGTATCGGGAAGATCTGGATCGACGTGTATGAACGAGGCGCCGTGCAGCCGGTGGAGGAAGTCGACAAGGTCAATGTGCCGATCCTGCTGATCCACGGCAGCGTCGATTCACGTGTGATGCCCAACCAGGCAAAGTTGTACCGCAAGGCGCTCGATAAGGCCGGCAAGTACTACAAGTACGTCGAGCTGGACGGGGCCGACCATTTCTCGAACACGCTGTTCTACGATCACCAGAAGTTGCTGTTCGAGTCGATCATCGACTTCCTGGCGACGGAATGCGGGACGATGTCGGGCGGAGCGCTGCAGGCAAGCGCCGAGTCGGACTAGAACATCTCGCTGGGTCCGGGTGTTTCGTCCGAGGGCTTCTCGCGGCTCTTGATATAGTCGCCCGTGATCATCTTGTCGTAGCTGAGCCCGGGGCCGACCATCGGGTAGACGCCTGCGTCCGGATCGATGATGACCTCGAGGAATGCCGGCCCGACGAACTCCATGAAAGCCTTGACGGTCGCTTCGATGTCCGCGGGTTTCTCGAGCTTTTTGGCAAATCCGAAGCCGTCGGCCTCGGCCGCCTTGACGAAGTCCTTGCTGTGCAGTGACTTGTCGGACGCCGACATGCGGCTGTCGTAATACAGCTTCTGCCACTGCCGCACCATGCCGTCGCCGTAGTTGTTGAGCACGACGACCTTGATCGGCAGCTTGTAGGTCGTCGCGGTCTCGAGCTCGCCGATATTCATGCGGATGCTTGCATCGCCGTCGATGTCCACGACGACGCGATCCGGCTGCGCGAACTGCGCGCCGATCGCGGCCGGCAGTCCGAAACCCATCGTGCCCATGCTGCCGGACGTCAGCCACAGCCGTGGTTCGGCATAGTCGAAGTATTGCGCGGCCCACATCTGGTGCTGGCCGACGCCCGTCGAGATGATCGCCTCGCCGTTGGTGTGCTTGTTGATTTCTTCGATAACGGCATAGGGCTGGATCAATTCGTTGTCGCGATCGTAATTGAGGCAGTACTCTTTTTTCAGGTGTGCGATGTGTTCGTGCCAGGCCGAGTAGTCCTTCTGGAATCCGATTCTCCTGCCGTAATCAAGCAGTGCCGTCAAATCGCGATCAAGCACGCCGACATGGTGCCAGGTGACGCGCTTGACCTTGCCGATCTCGGCAATGTCGACGTCAAACTGAGCAATGTTTTTTGCGCCGCTCGCAAATGCCTTGGGGTCGCCCGCGACACGATCGTCGAAGCGCGCTCCTACCGCGATCAGGAAATCGCAGTCCTCCACAGCGTAGTTTGCCGAGGCGAGCCCGTGCATGCCCAGCATGTGCAACGCCATGGGATGTTGGGTATTGCCGACGCCCAATGCCATCAAGGTGGTTGTGCCCGGAATATCGTATTCATTGGCAAAGCGGCGCAGCGGCTTGGTTGCATTGGCGTTGATAACGCCACCGCCGGCATAAATCAGCGGCCGTTCGGCCTGGGCAAGCATCTTGTAGAATCGCTCGCACGCGTCATCGGTCAGGTGGTTTGAGCGCACCGCGTCCAGGCGGCGGAAGTATCCGGGCAGCGGCAACGTGCCATGCCCCTTGAACTCGCCTTCCCAGTTTTGCACGTCCTTGGGGATGTCGATGACGACCGGGCCCGGGCGCCCGGTGCGTGCAAGCTCGAACGCGCTGCGCACCGTTTCCTCGAGCTGCTCGGGGTCGGTGACCAGGAACACGTGCTTGGCGACGGAACCCATGATCGCCATGACGGGCGCCTCCTGGAACGCGTCGGTGCCGATCGCAGGTCTTGGCACCTGGCCGCAGATGACGACGATAGGCACGGAGTCCGCCATGCAATCGCGTACGGGCGTAACCGTGTTCGTCGCCCCGGGACCGGAGGTAACCATCACGACGCCGACCTTGCCGCTGGCACGCGCATAACCGGATGCCATGAAACCGGCGCCCTGCTCATTGGCCGGCACGATCAGCGGCATCGGCGATTTGCCGTTGTCGTCCTTGTGGGTGTCGTTGTAGCGGAAGACCGCGTCATAGGTCGGCAGGATGGCGCCGCCGCTGTAACCGAAGATCGTGTCGACGCCTTCGTCGGCCAGCACCTGTATGACGATATCGGCGCCCGTCATACGCGTACCCGCAAGCGGGTGCCCGGATGATTCAGCGGTCGTTGCCTGGTCGTTCATCGTGACCTGATTCGTTACGTAAGTGCCGGATTTTTCGCGAGTGTTTACTAATTCGTGGTGCATTGCAATACTCGATCCGACGGCGCAACATTCGCGTGTAACGCCGTAGTGTTAGTTTCACTTGTTATGTATTGATCGAGACGCGATGCGACACGCCATTTCAGTGCTTCTGCAAAACGAGGTCGGCGCCCTGACGCGAATGACGGGCATGTTCTCATCGCGCGGGTACAACATCGACTCGCTCAACGTCGCGCCGACCGACGATCCGACCGTGTCGCGCGTGACACTGGTCATCTCGGGGTCCGATGCCGCGATCGGTCAGCTCAATACGCAGCTCGCGAAGCTCGTCGATGTCGTCAACATTCACGACATGACGCTGGGCGAACACTTTGAGCGCGAGCTCGCGATCGTCAAGCTCAAGCTCGCCACGGGCGGCATGGCCAAGGCGCTCGCGTTTGCCAAGAAGCACGGCGCCGAGATACTCGACGACTCGCAGGTCAGCTGCACGATCCAGTTGACGGGCCGNNAGCGTCGCGGTTTCCAAGGGGGAGGTGACGCTCTCGTCGTTCGACGCGTACCACCACCTGTCAGGCTAGATCATGTCCGGCTTCAATCTCTCCGACCATCGCCGCCTCGTGGTCAAGGTCGGTTCTTCACTGCTGATCGGCGACGATGGAGAAGTGCGTCGCGGCTGGCTCGAGGGGCTGGCCGAGAATATCGCCACGCTGCGCGAGCACAGCCACGAGGTCCTCGTCGTGTCGTCGGGGTCGATCGCCATCGGCAGCACCCGGCTCGGCATCAACAAGAAGCGGGCGCGGCTCGAGGAACTGCAGGCGGCGGCCGCGGCCGGCCAGGTGCAGCTCGTGCACGCCTGGCAGGAGTCGCTGGCGCAACACCGGATCGCGGCGGCACAGGTGCTGCTGACACCCGGGGATACCGAGAACCGGCGCCGCTTCCTCAATGCGCGCGGCACGCTCGAAAAGCTGCTCGACCATGGCGTCGTGCCGATCATCAACGAGAACGACACCGTGGCCACCGACGAGATTCGCTACGGCGACAACGACAGGCTTGCGGCAAGAGTGGCCCAGCTCGTGATGGCGGATGCTTTGATCCTGCTATCCGACGTGGACGGCCTGTACACCTCCGACCCGGGTTCCGATGCAGGCGCCGAGCATATTGCCGAGGTGCGCAAGATCACCGATGAAATCCAGGCGATGGCAGGCGAAACACAATCGGATATCGGTAGCGGCGGAATGGCCACCAAGGTCCAGGCAGCGCGCATCGCAACGCATGCGGGATGTTCGACCGTGATCGCGAGCGGTGTCATCGAGCGGCCACTCGAGGCGCTGGCCGCGGGCGGCACCTGCACCGTCTTCCGGGCCGAGGGCTCGCCGGCTGCCGCGCGCAAGCAGTGGCTTGCCGGCGTGCTCGAAGTGCGCGGCGAACTGCGCCTCGACGATGGCGCTGTCGTTGCGCTCAATGACGGCAAGAGCCTGCTCCCGGTCGGCGTCGTCGAGGTCACTGGCAACTTTCGCCGTGGCGATGTCGTGAACCTCGTTAACAATCACGGCACCGAGCTCGGCAGGGGCCTCGCCGAATATTCGAGCGAGGAGGCTACGAGCCTGGCCGGATGCCAGTCGGAACAGATCGAGGCGCGGCTCGGCTACCGCGGCCGTTCCGTCATGGTGCACAGGGATGACCTGGTAATGTTCGACCATGATTGAAGAGACGATGAATGCGCTGGGCGTGAACGCGCGCCGGGCAGCGCGCGGGCTCGCCGTGACAAGCGAGAAACAACGCAACGATGCCCTGCACGCTGCGGCCGACGCGATACGCCGGCGAAAGGGCGAGATCCTCGCGGCCAACAGCACCGATATGAGTGAAGGCGAGGAGCGCGGGCTGGCCGGCGCGATGCTTGATCGGCTGATGCTCGACGGCGAACGCGTCGAGGCGATGGCAGCGGGAATCGAGGCGGTTGCAGGTCTCGGTGATCCGCTGGGCCGCGTGCTGGCCGAATGGGAACGGCCCAACGGGCTCGTGATCCAGCGCGTCAGCGTGCCGCTCGGTGTCATCGGCATCATCTACGAGAGCCGGCCCAACGTGACGGCCGATGCCGCGGCGCTGTGCCTGAAGTCGGGCAACGCCGCGATCCTGCGCGGCGGTTCCGAGAGCTTCCACTCGAGCCAGGCCATCTACCAGTGCCTGCGCGAAGGAATCGTCGCCGCCGGCGTCGATGCCGACGCCGTGCAAATGGTGCCGACGACCGACAGGGCCGCGGTCGGCTACCTGTTGTCGTCGATGGGTCAGTGGCTGGATGTCGTCGTGCCGCGCGGGGGCAAGAGCCTGATCAAGCGCGTGCAGGACGAGGCCCGCGTGCCCGTGATCGGCCACCTCGAGGGCATCTGCCACGTCTACCTGCATGAAAAAGCCGACGCCGACATGGCGCGCGACGTCGTGCTCAACGCCAAGATGCGGCGCACCGGCATCTGCGGGGCCTGTGAAACCGTGCTCGTCGACCGGTCGGCTGCGGTGCGGCTGTTGCCGGCAGTCGCCGACGCGCTGCTCGATGCCGGCTGCGAGATTCGCGGCGATGCCGAGGTGTGCAAGCTCGTCGACAAGGCTGTCGCTGCAACCGATGAGGACTGGTCCACGGAGTACCTCGACGCGGTCATCTCGATGCGCATCGTCGACGATATCGACGCCGCGATTCAGCACATCGCCGATTTCGGCTCCGGGCACACCGAGAGCATCATCACCGCAGACGAAGCCGCCGCCGAGCGGTTTTTCCGCGACGTCGACAGCGCCATTGTGCTGCAGAACGCGTCGACGCAGTTTGCCGATGGCGGCGAATTCGGCATGGGTGCGGAGATCGGGATAGCGACAGGCCGTATTCATGCGCGCGGCCCGGTCGGCGCAGATCAGCTGACGAGCTACAAGTACGTCGTTCGCGGCAGCGGCCAGACACGGCCCTGATGAGCGACGACCTCGAGAACTTCGATGTCGCGGTCATCGGCGCCGGCGTCAACGGCGCAGGTATAGCGCGCGACGCCGCGATGCGAGGCCTGCGCGTCGCAGTTTTCGACCAGGATGATGTTTGCAGCGGCACGTCGGCCATCTCGAGCCGGCTGATCCATGGTGGCCTGCGTTACCTGGAGTACGGCGAGATTCCGCTCGTGTTCGAGTCGCTGCGCGAACGCATAACCCTGCGCAAGACGGCGGAGCACCTCGTCAAGCCGATTCGAATCTGCATCCCGATATACGAATCGGCGCGCCGCGGCCCGTTGCTGATCCGGATCGGCATGATCCTGTATGACCTGTTGTCGGTCGGCAAGACGGTGCCCGGGCACGACATGCTGAGCCGCGACGAGGCCATCGCGGCCGAGCCGGGTCTCGAGCGAAGCGGGTTGCGCGCGGCCGCGCGCTATTACGACGCCCAGGTCGCGTACGCGGAGCGCCTCGTGCTCGAAAACCTGCTGGCGGCACGCGCGGCCGGCGCCGCCATTCGGACCCATAACCGGGTCGATCGCATTCACATCGAGCATGGCGCGGTGGCGGGTCTGAGCTACACCGACACGATTACCGGCGAGACAGGCGAGTGCGGCGCGGCGGTCGTCGTCAATGCCGCGGGACCCTGGGTCGACAGCGTTCTTGCAACCACGGGCAAGCGATTCAAGAAGCTGATCGGCGGCACGAAGGGCAGTCATATCATCGTCAGCCCGTTCGAAGGGGCGCCGGCTGATGCCTTCTATGTCGAGGCTGCCGCCGACGGCAGGCCGTTCTTCATCATCCCGTGGAACGGGCTGTACCTGATCGGCACCACCGATATCCGCTACGACGGCGACCTCAGCGAGGTCCGGGCCAGTGCTGCCGAGGTCGACTACCTGCTCGAGGAAACCAACCGCGTGTTTCCCGCCGCAAACCTCGGGCGCGATGACATTCACTACGCCTACGCGGGCGTTCGGCCGTTGCCGCAACGCAGCCGCGGACCGGAGGGATCAATCACACGCAAGCACATCATCAAGCGAAACCGGCGTATTGCGCGAGGACTGGTATCGATCATCGGCGGCAAGCTGACAACCTATCGCCACCTGGCCGAGCAAACGGTGGACAAGGTCGGCAAGGTGCTCGGGCGCCGCCTGCCCGAGTGCCGCACGCGGGCGATGAAGTTGCCCGGTGCGTACCGGATAGCGGAGGCGCGCGAGCAACTGGAAGCATCGCAGCTTCTTGCGGAAGGCGGTGTCGAGAGGTTGCTCGGCGTATACGGCGGCCGGGCGATCGACGTGCTGGCCGTTCAAAATGGCGATTTCAATGACGTGCTCGACGAGCGCCGCACGGTCCTCGCGGCCGAAGTCGTGTTCGCAATCCGCGAAGAAATGGCGCGGACCTTGATCGACATCGTGCACCGGCGCCTGATGGTCGGCCTCGATGCCGACCAGGGGCGGCCGCTCTACGAACGCATCGCGGACATCGCGGGCAATGAACTGGGCTGGGGCGAGGCTACCCGGAACGACCAGCTCAAGGCGCTTGTCGACTACAGCGATTCGCTCGGCGTGTAGCGGATCTCGGCGAACAGCTCGCGGCCCCGGCCCGGGAAGTAGCGGTAGTTGCCGAACGCGTAGTCGGCCCGGTCGGCGATGTCGCGGTCGGTAACGTTATTGAGGCGCAGCACGACGTCGATGGTCGCGGACACCCTGGCGCCGGCCCGCAGGTTGGCTATCGTGTGCCCCGGGTAGTCGAAGCGATTCTCGGCATCGAGGTAATACTTGCCGATCGACGCCCACTGCAGTGCAACGTCGAACCGATCGTTCGGCGCATACTGCAGCTCGAGACTGCCGAGCCAGCGCGGCGCCGTGTCGACGTCTCGGCCCGACTCAAAGGTTTCGCCACGCGAGGCAACCACGTCGAAGTCGTACTGGTGCCGCGCATAGGTTGCGTTGAGCGCCACCGACCAGGCCTCTGCGAACTGCCAGTCGAGTGCGAGTTCGATACCGCGGTGCTTGCTGCGGGCGCCCGTCACGTTGAAGCCGTCGGCATCACGGTAGACGCTGTCGCGTTTGCGCATGTGAAACAGTGCGAGATCGACCGACAGGTCGTCGCGAATCTCCCGCACGCCGATGTCGAAGGCGTCGACGCGTTCCGAATCGAGATCGGCCACCTGCTGGCCGCTCTGCAGCCGATACAACTCGGTCGCCTGGGGCGCGCGAAAGCCGCGCGACAGGCTGATGTAGAAACTGCCGGTATCGCCCAGCGTGTGGTTCAGCGCCAGTTTCGGCGCGAGGTTGGTAAAGCTGTCGCTGCGATCGGCCGGGCGCGTATACAGGCAGCCGCCGAAACCGCAGGGCGTTCCGTCGTCGCGCGTGTTGCCGTCGAGCATGCGATTGTTGTAGTCGTAGTTGAGGTAGTCCAGCCGCAGACCGGCTGCGATCACCAGCTCGTCGTTGACCGCCCAGTCGGTCTGAACATAGGCCGCGATGGAGCTTGCGGCAACGTCGTAGTCGTAGTGCTTGCCCTCCGGGCGGGTCTCCATCAGGAACGGCGATCCCTGCGTCGGGCCGTCCTGGGTCTCCTCGAGAAAGATGTCCGCGTATTCGACATCCATGCCCACGGTCGTCCGGAGCTGCTCGTCGCCGAAAGCCAGCGTAGCCAGCACGCCGCCGCTGACGTGGCCGTTTTCCTCGAGCGGCTGCCCGGGCAGGAAGTGCTGCAGGAACTCCATGTCCGAATGGCGCAGGTATGGCCGCAGGTCGAGGTCGAAGCGATCGTGCGCCGACGTCCAGATGCCGTAAACACGTTCTGCCGACGCCTTGCGAAAAGCTTCGGGGTTCGGGTTACTGCGATTGACGTCGGGGTCGCGGTACGCGTCTTCGCCGAGAATGAATCCGGCCGTCTCCTGGTCGAGGTCGGTTGCCGTCAGGCCGAGCGTGAAACTGCCGCTATCCAGCTCCCAGGCGCCCTTGGCGTGCAATTTGCCCTGCGTATAGCCGGAATCGTCGCGAAAGCCGCCGTCGTCTGCATACACAAGCGCAGCGAGCCAGTTCGAGTCGGGATCGAACGGCACCTCCACACGTGCCCGGTAAAAGTCGTTCTCGCCGACTTCGAGCGCCGCGCCGGGCCCGCGTGCACCAGGCCCCGGCATCAATACGTTGACGGTGCCGTGCAACGCGTTTGACCCGTACAGCGCGTTGCCGGGTCCGCGAATGACTTCAACGGAATGTGCCTGTTCCGTGTTGATCTCGAACAGCGAATTGACGTTGCAGAAGCCGGCCGGCCGAATCGGGATGCCATCCTCGAGAAACAGGAACGCGCCGCATGAGCCGGCACCGGTCAGTACCGGCGAGCGAATGGCCGTCAGGTGCTCCTGGCCGCTACCGCGACTGAGCCAGGCACCGGATACGCGGGTCAGCAGCTCGTGCATGTGATGATGCTTGACGGCCTCGAGCAATTCGGCATCGAGCCGCTCGACATTGCCGGCATGCAGCAGTCGCGGCTGTTCGCGGCGCTGGCTCGTGACGACGAGTTCCTCTATGGACTCCGCAGCAAGCGCAGCAGGCGGCATCGCGATGCACGCGGTGACGGCCAGGACGGCAGGAAGTCGAAAAAGAAATGGCATGCAATCCCCCACGAGCGCGCCATTATAATCAGCTCACAACCCATCGTCCCGCACAAATGAGACAGGAATGAATACCAGGTATTTCTTGCGCAATGCTCGCCGCGCCGCAATCCTCGCGCTACTCGTGGTTAGCGTGTCTGCCCATGCCGAGCGGCCGCGCATTGGCCTCGTGCTCGGTGGCGGCGGTGCGCGTGGCGCCGCCCACATCGGTGTGCTCAAGGAGCTCGAGCGACAACGGATACCGATTGACGCTATAGCCGGTACCAGCATGGGTGCGATCGTCGGCGGCCTTTATGCAACGGGGATGACACCCGAAGAGTTGGAAGACATCGTGACCACGCTCGATTGGGCCGGTGCCATGAAAGACACGCCGTCGCGCGAGCATCTCAGCTTTCGCCGCAAGCTCGATGACGATCGTTATCCGATCACGATGGAGGTCGGCATCCGTGATGGCGAACTCAAATTACCGATGGGGGCGATCGAGGGCCAGAAGCTGATGCTGATCCTGCGTGAGCACACGATCGACGTGTCACAAATCAGCGATTTCAACGAGCTGCCGATTCCTTTCCGGGCGGTCGCGACCGATATCGAAACCGGGGACGCTCACGTCATGGGAGAGGGCGACCTGGCCCTGGCCATTCGAGCCAGCATGTCGGTGCCGGCCATATTCGCGCCAACCGACGTCGACGGTCGCCTGCTTGTCGATGGTGGCATCGCCGCCAATTTGCCCGTTGATGTCATGCAGGAGATGGACGTCGATATCATTATTGCGGTTGACGTCGAGTTTCCGTTGTATCCGGCCGAGGAACTGGTGTCGGTCGTCAAGATCTCCGAGCAGATGTTGACGATTTTGATGCACCGCGAAACTCTGCGCCAGATTGAGTTATTGAGCGACGACGACATCCTGATTCGTCCCAGGCTCGGCACGTTCAATTCGGGAGATTTTGCGAACACAGCAGAAACGATTCCCGAGGGAGAAGAGGCAACGCTGGCGGTCTCGGCCCGTCTGGCCGAACTGGCCCTGGACGAGGAAGGCTACGAGCGGCACCTGGCCGAGCGCAACGTGCCCGGATCGATCGACGAGCAGCTCGCGTTCGTTCGAGTGAAGGACGATGGGCCCGTATCACCGCGGCTGCTGGAGTCGCATCTCGATATATCGGCCGGCGATCCCGTCGATGTGGAGTTATTCGCCGACGCCGCCGAGACACTTTACGGACTCAATCACCACGAGCAGGTGAGCTACAGGCTCGTCGAAGAGAACGGGCAGACGGGCGTCGAGTTCGATGCTCGCAGCAAGAGTTACGGACCGAATATTCTCAAGTTTGCGATCTCGCTCGAGAACGACTTCGAGGGGTCAACCTCGTTCAATATCGGGACGCGTCTGACGAAAATCGGTATCAATTCCAGGGGCGCGGAATGGCAGACCGACCTGCAGCTCGGAACCGACCCGCAATTGTTGTCCGAGTTTTATCAACCCTTCAGCGCCGAGTCGCGCTTGTTTGTTGCGCCTCGGATCGACCTCAGGCAACGCAACCTGAATGTCTTCGCCGGCGAAGATGCGATTGCGCGCTACCGGATCTCGGAATCCGAACTGGGCTTCGACCTGGGCTCGCAGATCGGATCGATCGGCGAGTTCCGGCTGGGCGCCTATCGCGGCACCGGCAAGGCGCGACTCAAGGTCGGCGACCCGGCCTTGCCCAATATCGAGTTCGATACGGGCGGCGTGCTGGGGCGCCTGCGTTTCGATACCCGTGACGACGCGCAGTTTCCGCGTAGCGGGTACCGCGCCGATCTGCTCTGGAACGCCTCGTTGCCGGATCTCGGCGCCGATGAACGCTTCGACACGGTCGAGGCCGAGGTCGACGGCTACTGGAGCCACGGCAAGAACACGTGGAACTTCGGCGTGCTCTATGCGACCACGCTGGATTCGCAGGACACGATCCAGGACTACTTCACGCTCGGCGGCTTTCTGCGTCTGTCCGGGCTCGAGCGCGGCGAAATCAGCGGTCCGCACGCAGCATTGGCGAGGCTCGTGTACTACCGGCGCGTGAGCGAATCGACAGGCGGCGTTCTCGACATCCCGATTTACATTGGCGCATCGCTCGAAGCAGGCAATACCTGGCAGTCGAGATCGGATATCGACTTCGAGTCGGCGCTGATCAACGGCGGTGTTTACGCCGGTTTCGACACGCCGATCGGACCGGTCTACCTGGGTGCAGGGCTCTCCGAAGGCGGCCGCAGCAACTACTACCTGTTCTTTGGGGCGCCGCCGCGCAGGTAGGACTCAGCGCACGATCTTCTCGAGGACCTGCGTCGGCGCATCCGATTGCCGATAGTAGCCGTGGCGAATCGCCATCTGCTCGTAGGCTGCGTCTCTCTCCGCCTCGGTCGGGTACCAGTGCAGCTTCTCCCAGCTGTCGCCGAGAATCCTGCGCATGGTGTCGCCCGGAGGCAGCGTCACGCGAATTCCCCATGGCCGCTCGGCCCCGGTCACTGACGGGTCGACGAGATTGTGCGGGTGGCAGTAGTCCATGGCGCGCGAGTATAGCAGCGTCAGTGCTGCGCACCACGGTCGGCGGCGCCCTCGCGATCGGACCATCCGAGCAGGCGGCGGGTCACGAATAAATACACCGGCTTGACGGTCGTACGAAACACTCGCGACGGTAGCGACGGGCTTGCAAGGATGCCGCGCTCACGCCGCGACAGGTGTTGCGGACAATAGCTGCGTTTGTGTTTCAGCAGGTGACGAATGTCGTCCCAGCCCAACAGCCGAAACAGCCTGCCGCGGCCCGGCGAGTACCAGGCGAGTTGGAAGTCGACAAACGCCGGTGTACCGTCGTCGCGCACGAGCAGGTTGGGTTCTTTTGCGAGGTCGTTGTGAACGACGCCACGACGATGCACGCATCTGAGCAGGCGGGCAGTCTGTCGAAAGTAGGCCGGGTCGACCGGTTTCGCACGATGCATGGGTTCGCCCGAGACGTAGTCGCGCACGAGTTCGGATTCATCCAGCCGGATGACTTGCGGGATGCCGTCAACACCTTCGAGGGCGGCCAGTGCACGGGCCTCGCGGCGCATCAGTGCCCGCGCCAGCCAGCGGACCCAGGGGCTTGCGCAACCTGCGTCGCGCACGATGCAGCGACCTTGCGGACCATCGCAAAGACGGATTTCGCCGAACAGGTCCTTTTTGAGAAGCTCGGGATCGGCCATTGTGGGAGAATACATCAGCGTCAGGCAGCGGATTCACTGAATGGCCGGCAATTCGGATGAACAGTCGCCTGGTACCGAGCGTACCAGGCTCGATACAACGGGCGAGTTCTTCACGGTCGGCGCGCCGCTGCATGCCGTGCGCTCGGGCTATGTGCGCCGCGCCGCCGATGATGTGCTGTACGAGACCCTGGTCTCGGGCCGTTTTGCGCACGTTATTGCTCCTGACCGCAGCGGCAAGTCCAGCCTGATCGCGGCCGCAGCTGCGCGATTCGAGAACAACGGATTCAAAGTCGCAATCCTCGATCTGGAACAGATCGGCGTTCGTGATGCGAGCGCCAATGCCGGCCGCTGGTACTACAGCGTCGCATACCGCCTGTTGCGCCAGCTGCGCATTCGCATTGACCTGCAGACCTGGTGGCAGGACAAGTCGATCCTGAGCAATTGCCAGCGCCTGGTCGAGTTCTATTCGGAAATCGTGCTGCGTAACGTGCACGAGCGCATCATCGTTTTCGTGGACGAAATTCAATGCATCGAGGATCTTCCGTTCGCCGATCAACTGCTGGCGAGTATTCGTGTCGCTCACGATGCCCGCGCCACCGATCCGGAGTTTTCGCGCCTGACGTTTGCGTTGCTGGGGGAGTGTGATCCGCTCAGCTTGATCGATCAGCCCGAGATGTCGCCTTTCAACATCACGCAGCCGGTGTCGCTGGGCGATTTCACGCGCGCGGATCTCGACGTGTTCGTGACCGAGATGAATATTCCGGCGAAAGCCGCGGCCATAGCGCTGGATCGCGTGTATTACTGGACCGGAGGTCAGCCTTACCTGTCACAAAAACTCGCACGCGCGATCTCGCGAGACGTGATGGATGGCGATGTCGTCGAAGATGTCGACCGTCTCGCAACGCAACAACTTGCTGGCAGGGCCGCGCTTCACAGCGAGCCCCACATGAGTCATATCCATCGCGAGATCGTGCAGGATGACAAGCGCCGCGAGGCCCTGCTGAACCTGTACGGGCGCATTCGCAAGGGTATCGAGGTGCCAGCGGATCTTGGCTCGCCGCTGCACCGCAGGCTTATCGCCGTCGGTCTTTTGGTCATTGACGAAGAGGGCAATCTCGCAGTCCGCAACCGCCTCTACGGCGCTGTGTTCACGGCTCGCTGGGCCAACGAGAATCTCCCGACGCACTGGCGTACGCCGGCCACGGCTGTAGCTGCAATCCTGCTTATTGCGGCACTGCCATTCTGGTACACCCAGCTGCTGCCGAGGTCGTACGTCGAGATACTGACGTCGGATACCGTCGAACTCGAGGTGGCCCGGGACGCCTATGTGAACCTGCGGTCCTTTCCCGGGCATGTCGAGTCCGCTGATAACCTGTTCCGCGGTTTTCTTGCGCAACGCGCGCAAGTCGCGCAGTCGAATACCGAGATCCTCGCAATATCGGAACTCGCCAACACGTTACCGGACGCGGGCAGGATGCCGCAGGAGATTCTCGCCGGCTACTGGGACGCCCGGGTTCGCGACGCTCGCCGCGAGGAGCGACGCGACGACGCCTTGATGGCCTCGCTGCAGGCGCTCGTTTTGTCCACGCCGCAGCGGCGCGGCCGCTCCGCGATGCTGGTGTCGAATGACTATCCGTTGTTGCTGGCCAGTCTTGCCGACGACCAGCGTGACAATGTCGTGTTCGATCCGGAAAACCTTTTACTGACAGAAGTACGCGCGTCCACGGTAACCCAGTGGTCCCTGGAGCCCGAAGGCCTGCAGCAAAGAGACAGCTGGCCCATCACGGCGCTCGAGGTCACGCCCCTGGTGCGACGGGTCATCGTCGATCGTGAGGGCACCGTGTCGCGCGCGAGCCTCACCATCAACATCAGTCATGCACGGGCGACAGATCTTCGCATCAAGGTCATCGCACCGTCGGGCCGGGCCGTCGAGATTGATCCGGGGGTCGAGCGTGCGTCCGCGATCGAAGATCTGCGGATCCCGTCGGCACAGCTGCGCGAACTGATCGGCGAACCGCTCAACGGCACGTGGAGCCTGAGTATTCGCGACGAAGAGCTCGGCGTCGCCGGGCGGCTCGTTGGCTGGAACCTGAACCTCAACTCCCAGGGACTCATCGAGGATTTCCAGCGTGGGCTGAATATCTCGGATCCGGTCGAACGCGAGACCGACAACATCTGGATAGGCTCTGACGGCCGCTTTGCCGTTGCGCGCGCCATGCAGAGCGACAGCGCGCGCGTATGGGACCTCGCGTTCGCCAGTCCCGTCCGGGCCGTCGCGGTCAACGAACTCGAGCAACTGATCGGGCTCAGCGACGGCGCGAGATATCTTGTCACGGCAACCCAGGATACCGTGAACCTCTGGGATACGACGACGGGCAGGCGCAGTGCGACGTTGCCAGTCGGCGCAGCGAGCGGAAGTTCGATGCTGACCACGGACGGCGCGCACCTGTTCGTCCAGCGCCGCAGTGATACGGACACGACCTTCGAACTGTGGTCGCTCGAGAGTGCGAGCATCGTCGCGAAGCTCGAGACCGCAGGCACTCCGGCCCTCGTGTCGCATGACCCGAGCGGCGAGCGAATCGCGATTGCCGACTATGATCGCGCAGTTCGTGTATGGGACCTGCGAGACGGTTCCCTGATCGTACAAATCGACCTGCCCGCGCAGCCCAGCGCGATCAGTCTTGCCCCGGGCGGCGAGGTTTTGGGTGCCGTCTTCGGCAGCGAGGGCGTCGCGCTGTGGCGCATCGACAGACCCTCGCACCCGCTGTTCGAGGAATACGACAGCGGCCGCTGGCAACTGCAGTTCTCGCCGTCGGGAACAAGGGTCCTGGTCGGGCGGGTGGAGCGCGGCTACCAGGTGCATGACAACTCGGATGGTCGCCCGCTCGGCCCGCCGCTCGGATCCGGCTCGTCCGCCGCCGGCCGCAGCCTGCTCGCATTCAGTGCCGACGAGCAGATCGTCGTTACCGGTGGTCCGGCATCGATTGCCCGCTTCTGGCGCGTGCCCGCGTCACCGGGCATTGACGAATCCGCTACGGGTGATTCGGCGCGATCGATCTGGCTGCCATCGGGTGACGCAGTGGCTGCCGCAACACCGGACGCGCGCAAACTCGTCTTCGGTGATCCGAGTGGCAACGTGCATGTGTTGCCGGCCGACATCGGGCGTGAGGATTTGCTGGAGCGAGCCGACCAACTCACCTTCTTCGGACACAGCGCCGAAGTACGCAACGTCGCGGTTAGTCCGGACGCGCAGCTGGCCGCCAGTGCCGCCGGTGACAACACGTTGCGGGTATGGGATACAGCCGACGGCCTGCCCAGGCCATTCATTGCAGAGATTCAGGGCGGCGTTGTCGAGCAGCTGGCGTTCGGCCCCGGCGGGTCTGTGCTTGCCGTTCTGACCGGCCCGCAGCTGCAGATCTTCGATACCGCAACCGGCAACGTACTCTCGACCTTCGATCTTGGCGAATACCATGCGGCGATGGCGTTCGCTGACAACGGCCAGGTGTTTCTCGGGAGTGATAGTGGCGCTCTGCGCGTCGTGTCGCGGGAAGCGGCCGGCGGCTGGTCGATGCAGACGCTCTGGCAGGGCGACGGGATTATACGCTGGCTCGAGGCGGCGCCTGGTTCGCGTTCCCTGGTTCTCGTCGATGCCAACAACCTGGCGCGACTGTTCAATCTCGAAGAAGGCCGCATCGGGGAGCGCACGCTGCAACTACCGAGCGCGGTCGACGAGGCCACCTTTGCATCCGGCGGGCTGCGCGTCCTGTTCCGCACAACGAACTGGGTTCACATTGCGAGTTTATCGCCGTCCGGTCTGATCTGGCTCGATGCCATTCTGGCGCCCAAGGCGCTCGCTGGTTCGCGCATCGTGTTTGGAGATCCGGCGCAGGACGAGGCTACGGCGCTCGGCAATCGCTTCTTCCTGCCGGTGGCAGGCGCCGGTTTCCCGCGGCTCGCAGAACTGCGGTTTGCGGGCTCCGGGCATCCGGGTCTTTTTGGCAACAAGGATGAACTGATCGCGGAATGGCGCCGCAAGCTAGCGCTCGTCACCCCGCAGCGTTCGGACGAGTAGCTCGAGCCGGGCCGCCGTGACATCCCGGGCCGGTATCGGTTCGCCCACAGCGACAAACACCTTCGCAAACAGCCGGCCCGGAACGGTGCGCAGTCCGCCACCCTTGCGGCGGCTGAACCAGCTTCCCCACAGGCGCCGGAGGGCTACCGGCACGACCGGGACCGGGCGGCGCGCAATGATCTTGTCGATGCCGGGCCGGAACCGATGTATCTTCCCGTCACGCGTGATCGCGCCTTCGGGAAAAATGCAAACAACATTACCGGCCGCCAGTTCTTCGTCCACACGTTCGAACGCCTCGTTCATGAGTTGTTCGTCCTCCATCCTGCCGGCGATGGGGATTGCGCGCATGTGCTCGAAGAAGAACCGCAGCAGCGGAATCTGGAATATCCGGTAATACATGACGAAGCGCATGTTGCGGCGAATCGATCCCGTCAATATCACCGGGTCCATGTAGCTGACGTGGTTGCAGACCACGACAGCCGGTCCGCTCGTGGGTACGTTCTCCATGCCTGTAACACGAATGCGGTAAACGACGTTGATCAGTACCCACGCCAGGAAGCGCATCATGAATTCGGGTAACAGGGAATAGATGTAGATCGAGACGACCGCATTGAGTACCGCGACCACGACGAACAATTCGGGGATCGAAAACCCGAGATTCAATATGACGATCGACATCACCGATGCTATGACCATGAATATCGCGTTAATGATGTTATTGGCGGCGATGATGCGCGACAGGTGTTGCCGTTTCGACCGGCGCTGGATCAGTGCATACAGCGGGACGCTGTAAAAGCCGCCGAACGCGCCGAGTAACGCAAGGTCGGCGAGAACACGCCAGCTTCCAGGCCGTTCCAGGAACTCGTAAACGCTTGTGGCCGCCGTCACATAAGGCTCCGGTTGCGCGAAATACAGGTCGATCGCGAACAGGCTGAGTCCGATCGATCCGAAGGGTACGAGGCCGAGTTCGATACGATGATCGGACATGCGCTCACACAACAGTGAGCCAATCCCCACGCCCACGGCGAAAGCGACGAGCAACGCGGTCGTAATCGCCTCGTTGCCATTGAGGATATCCAGCGTGTAGGCCGGAATCTGCAGTGTCATTGCCGACCCGTAGAACCAGAACCACGAGATTCCGAGGACGGACAGGAATACGGTGCGGTCTTCGCGGGCAAAGCCGACGATGCGCCAGGTTTCGGCCCACAGGTTGGCGCTTATCCTGAGGTCGGGGTCGACCGCTCGGGTATCAGGCACTTGCCGGCTGGCGAAATATCCGAACACGGCGAAGGCCACGAGGCATGCGGCCAGAAGCACATGTTTGGTCGGGTCCATCGCTACGGCCAGGCCGCCGATGATCAGCCCGAGGATGATCGCGGTGTAGGTTCCGGCCTCGACGAGTGCGTTGCCGCCGATGAGCTCGCTCGTCTCGAGTTGCTGCGGCAGGTAGGCGTACTTGACCGGTCCGAACAACGTCGACTGGCAGCCCATAAGGAAAAGCACCAGCAGCAGGGCGGGGTAGCTCTCGGTCCATAGCGCGAGAGCCGCGATCAGCATCAAGACGATCTCGAGCAGCTTGATGCGCCGCATCAGCATCGACTTCTCGAACTTGTCGGCGATCTGGCCGGCCGTCGCCGAAAACAGGAAGTACGGCAATATGAACAGGGCGCCCGCGGTATTTGCGAGCTGGCTGTGGTTCATGCTCAGGACCAGCACGCCCTGGAACGTGACGAGTATGACGAGCCCATTCCGGAACACGTTGTCGTTCAGGGCACCGAGGAACTGGGTCACGAAAAACGGCGCGAATCGCCGCTGGCCCAGCAGTTTGAACTGGTTTTGTTCGGTCACGCTTGTGCTTTCCTCGAGGCGAAAAATGCGAACTCACGCAATTTCACATATTGACAGCGGTGCTATCATGCGCGTTTGCAGGATGCTGAAATATATATCATTTAGTCAATGAAACTTCGTTTCACAATGCTGTTAAGCGGTTTGCTGATCCTCGTTGGCTGTGCCGAGGAGGTTCCGCCGCCGTCTGTGCACGACTTCCTCGACGATCCGAACGCGCTGGAGGCGGCGATGGTACGCTGTGCTGTGAATCGTTCGGGGACACGCTACGACGCGGAATGCGTCAACGCCCGACAAGCCGTTTCGATCATCGAGGCCAAGGAAGAGCGAGCTCGCCGCGATGCGTTCGAGGCCCAGTCAGAGGCCAAACGTGCGGCATTGCGTCGAACCCAGCAAGCCCAGGCCGAGGCCCGGCGCCGGGCCGAAGAGGCCGAACGGCGGCGCACGGAAGCTGCGTATCTTGCGCAGTTCGGCGAATTGCCGCCTGGCGAAGATGATGAAGAACCTGTCGACGAGACAGCATTAAATGCGCCGACAGCGGTTATACCGCCGCCAGAGCAGGACCAGCAGCTCGCGCCCACCGATACAACGCTGCCACCGGCTGGCAGTAATGCGCCTGTCATAGATCAGGAGCCGCCCAGCGACCTCAGCGATATTCGCGAGGAACTGCGTCGGCGCAACGACGAATCCGATAATTAGCCCGCGGGCGCGCCCGGCATGGTTCGCACGTGCAGGTCACGCTGCGGGAACGGTATCCCAATGTTATTGGCGGCAAAGGCTTTGTAGATATTGACGCCGAGTTCATGGCGCAAGCGTCCGCGGTCGACGGGCCGGTCGATCCAGCAAAGCAATTCAAAATCGAGACTCGAATCGCCGAACGCGCGAAAGCGGACGCGTGGAGCCGGGTTGCTGCACACTTCCTCGTGATCGGTTGCCACTTTTTCCAGCGTCGCTATTACATGATCCATGTCCGAACCATAGGCGACTCCCACCGGGATCCGGATGCGGTGTTTTTCGGAGGGCCCGCCCGCCTCGTTAGTAATCGTACTGTTGCCGATAATGCCATTCGGGATCGTGATTTCGATATCGTCGCGCGTCAGGATGCGCGTACTGCGCAGACCGATATGCGTAACGACGCCTCTTTGCCCCGAATCGAGAATAATGTAGTCGCCCGTCTTGTAGGGCGCGTCCATGACAATCGACACGCCGGCGAAAAGGTTCGACAACGTGTCGCGCGCCGCGAAGCTCAGTGCCAGGCCGACGATACCGGCAGACGCGACCCATGCCGTGACATTGATATCCCACGCCAGGAACAGGAAGTAAACGGCCAGCATGAACAGCACGACCTTCGCGACATTCTGGATCAACGCGAGCATGCCGGTCTGGACGAGCTTGTTGCTGCGGTTTCGCCGCGCCGTCTGCACGAAAACGTCGGTAAGCTGGCGCAGCATGTTGTACCAGATCACGACGGCAATGGACTTGAGGACACCGAGGGTGATGAACTCGGGTCCGGACGGCAGGTCGATGTGCTGCGTGGCGAGTCCGAGGCCCAGCAGCACGAACGACATGAAGATCGGCTGATGAATGAGAGTGATCAGCCGGTCATCGAAATCCGTCTTCGAGCGACTGGCGATTTTTGACAGGACGCGCGAGATGATCCAGTCCGCGATCTTGCCGACCAGGATAAACGCGACGGCAATGACGAGCGCCTGCAGGTAGGCATTCGGGCCGATCAGTTCGGCCAGCCGCCGGATTTCGTGAATCGTCTCTTCCAACGGATCGTACGCCGCAGCCTAGTAATTGGGATCGTATTCTTCTTCGTCGGGATCCGGCACGCCGAACGTGCGAACGTTCGTCGACTCGTCCTCCTGCGGATCCAACGTGGATCCCGTCTGCATTCCCGGTTGCGTGGGCAAGCGTGCTGTCTGCGCAGTGAGGATCTGAACGAAGTCATTGGCAATATTGGGCGCGATGTTGGGCGAACTGACAAAGATTTGCTCCGGTGTCATGCTCGATGAGCCATAAAAAGCGGCATTGGCTTTGCGGTCCATCGTGATACCTGCGCCTTCGAACGCAACGCCGGCGAAAAGTCCGCGGCTCCGGGAATAGGAGACGACTTCTGCCTGAAAGCGGATGTCGGTCGCAACCGATGTGTGGCGACCGACCGGTCCGGCCGCGACAGACGCGTCGGCGCCGAGCGTGAACTTGCCATTGGCGATTCGTTCGACGCCTTTGCGGGTCCTGAATACGAGAATGACGTCGGTGGATTGCGCGCCAACTTGCCAGCCGATGCTGCCCCCCGTCATCGTTATGAACGCCGGGTTACTCCAGGAACTGTCGTCCTGGCGAACGACCAGAATGCCCCGTCCGCGACGTGCGCCGATACCGAACCCGACCTTGACGACATTCGGGATTACGGCTATCGCGTATGCCCGTGACAGCAGCGCTGGTGGTATGGACCGTTCCGGGATGCGCAACAACTGGTCCAGCACGTCTGCCGCGTCTGCGACCCGTCGCTCTTCGCGCGTGGCGGCCACCGCCGGCAGCGCCAGCAGCAAGGAAATGACGGCCACGAGGGCCTTGCGTGTGATTACGCTCACTACATCGCTCATGGTGAGATAGAAAACCTGGCGCCCGGGTAGTTCCATTCTACGCCAAATTAAGGCGGCACTCAGCCGCGTTGCTCCAGCAGGATCGGCGGCAAGGGGCAGGCGAGACTGGCGCAGATCGCGCGGATCAGTTCGGCTTCGGCGACGCTGAGCGATCGATCCCACATCACGGTTGCAGTGATTGCCTCGAGCAACATTTTCTTGCCGTCGCCATTGAGTGCCTGCAGGAGTTCCAGGCTCCGGTCGAGGACGGGAACCGAGTAGTCGTGGTCTGCTTCGAAACCGAACTTGCCGGCCCAGGCGCCGAATGTGTCCGCACCGACCCGAAATGCCTGCTCCTGCTCCTGCTCTGCGACGTCTGCGTGACCGTGCTTCGCGACGATTCTGAGGAGTTCGATGGCCGCCCTGCGGACCGGCTCGCGCGAGGCCTTCTGCGGCCGCTGCTTCCGCGACGGATTCATCGACTGCTCGAGATTGCTCACGAGTATGCGATAGTAGCAGTACTCGTACAGGTCGATGTCGCCGTCGACCTCGATCAGGCGCCCTGCGAGGTCGACGAGGAAATTGAGTTCGGGTGCCGGCCTGCGTTTGAGAGCCGGATATGCGATTTCCATGAGCGGCAACCGGTACTGGGTGCCGGCGCGCGTGACTTCATCATAATACTGCCGGACCAGCCGGGTTCTATCGGCGCCGAGGCGCTCGTTCACGATGTTGAGCTGCCGGTCGATGACGTTGCCGGACGTATCGAGNNCGGCCAGCAGGTAGGCAAGCTCATGCGAGTGCGCGGCATCGTACAGTGACGCCGGCACCGAGCTTCGCAAGACTGCCGCGATCTCCAGGTGCTCGTTGCCGACCCGGCCAACCATGTCGGTGATGGTGCCGGCCAGGTCGGCCGGCGGCGTCACGGCCGCAGCGGGCTCCGCGCCCGCGTGCAGGCCGGCAGCCCGAGTTTCTTCGGCGACGGCATCGCGCGTGCTGAGATCGACAACCGGGTAGTCGCTCGGCTTGAAACTCGGGTCCAGCGCCTGGATGCGTTCGGTCAGCGGCGGATGGGTTGCGAACAGGCCACTGAGCCTCGCGCCGGTGCCGAACAGCATGTGGCTGACTTCCTCCGGGTCCGTTGCCTGGAAGTACGAGCCGGCTTTGTACCCGCCGATCTTCTTGAGGGCATTGGCGATGCCGTCGGTCTGCCGCGTGAACTGCACGGCGGAGGCGTCGGCGAGATATTCCCTCTGCCGCGACACACTGGACTTGATCACGCGCGCAAAAAAGATACCGACCCAGCCAAGGACGGTCAGGCCCACGGCAGCGATGAATACCAGGCCCTGCCCGCGGGCCCGTCGCGTTGACCAGGTGCTGCCACGCAGGATCGAGCGGCCGATCAGCGATATCACCATGATGCCGAACAACACGCCCATCAGGCGGATATTGAGCCGCATGTCGCCGTTGAGGATGTGGCTGAACTCATGCGCGATGACCCCCTGCAGCTCTTCGCGGTTGAGCAGGTTCAGGGTGCCCCGCGTGACGGCGACGGCCGCATCGCCGGGCTCGTAGCCCGCCGCAAACGCGTTGATGCCGCTTTCCTGGTCCAGCACGTAAATGTCGGGCACCGGAACTCCCGAGGCTATCGCCATCTCTTCGACGACATTTCGCAGGCGCTGCAGCGACGGGTCCTCGACGTTGGGAGGCACCAGCGTGCCGCCCATCGACTCGGCAACCGTGGCGCCGCCCGACGACAAGGCCGACGTCTTGTAGGCCGTCGCGCCGCCAATGAGCAGGGTGACGAGCACGGCTACTATTGCCAGCACCGGCAGGTTGCCGATAAAGAAGTCGCCGAAACGCGGGCTGTACTCCGATCCGCCGCCGAGGTACAGCACGCCCACGAGGACCATCGCGACGCCAAGAATGATTCCCGCGGTTGCCAGCAGGTAGAGAATGACAAGGCGCCGCGTGGAGCGGCGGGCCTTGTCCTGTGCGTCAAAGAAATTCAACGCTGCGCCCTACAGGTGCGCCCGGATCAGGTGAACGAGACGTCGGGGGCCTCGCGCATCTCTTCCGAGTCAATCTCGAGGAAACTGGCCAGCTCGAAACTGAAGAAGCCGGCAATCACGTTATTCGGGAAGTTCTGCGCCGAGTTGTTGTACTGCAACACCGCGTCGTTGAAGGCCTGGCGGGCAAAGGCAACTTTGTTCTCGGTGCTGGCAAGCTCTTCCTGGAACTGCATCATGTTTTGATTTGCCTTGAGATCGGGATAAGCTTCCGACAAGGCGAACAGCCGGCCAAGCGCGGCCGTCAACGCTCCCTCCGATGCCCCGAGGTCCTTGATAGCCTGGGCATTGGCCGGATCGGCCTTGGCAGCGTCAAGGCTCGATGCGGCCGAGTTACGTGCGTTGATGACAGCTTCGAGGGTCTCGCGCTCGTGCTTCATGTAGCCCTTGACGGCTTCGACGAGGTTCGGAATCAGGTCGTAGCGTCGGGTCAGCTGGACGTCGATTTGAGCAAATGCGTTCTTGACGCGGTTGCGTTCGTTGATGAGCCGGTTGTATATACCGATGCCCCAGAACACAATCGCTGCCAGGATCGCCAGGAATACCAGGAATGAAGTCACTGTCCCGCTCCTTGTCGAGTTGTCATAAGACGAAGCATAACGCTCGCGTACACGTTTCACTAGCAGTGGTGGCGTTATCCGTATTTTCAATGCCTGCCTGGAGTTACTGCCCAGCCGGAGACGGTTGGGTGGGTGATGCTCGCCCGCTGATGGGTACCGAAGTCAGCATCTGCCTGTGGCACGAAAATATCGAAACCGGGGAGCAAATCGTCGAGCAGGTATTCACAGAGGCCGAGCGCATCGACCGTCTCATGAGTACCTACAAGGAGGACAGCCGCATTTCGGAAATCAACCGGCTCGCCGCGCAGCAGCCCGTCGTTGCCGGCGATGAACTGTTTAACCTGATTCGGCGCGCGATTGAAATCTCGGTCTTGACGCTGGGGGCATTCGATATCACTTACGAAAGCGTCGGCCAGCACTATGATTTTCGCAGCCGGCAACGGCCGGATGCCGAAACGGTCGAAGCGGAGCGCCAGCTGATCAACTTTCGGTTTGTCGAGCTCGACCAGGCCGCCGGCACGGTCAGCTTCCGGGAGGAGGGAGTGCGCATAAATCTTGGCGGCATTGCAAAAGGTTATGTCGTCGAACGCGGTGTGAGCATCCTGCGCTCGCGCGGCGTTCAGAATGGAATTGTCACCGCCGGTGGCGATTCACGCCTGCTTGGCGATCGCCGTGGGCAGCCCTGGATGGTTGGCATCCGCAACCCCCGTGCAGACGACGAAGTCGCGATTTCGGTGCCGCTCGAGGATGAAGCAATTTCGACCTCCGGCGATTACGAGCGCTATTTCATCGAGGGTGAAGTTCGTTATCACCACATCATCGAGCCGAGTACCGGTGAGCCGGCGGGCGGGGTGCACAGCGCCAGCGTGTTCGGACCCGACGCGGTGATTACCGATGCGCTGTCGACGGCCGTGTTTGTGATGGGTGTCGATCAGGGCCTGCGACTGATTTCGACCCTGCCCGATTACGAGAGCATCGTCATCGATGACCAGGGACGGATCTTCTACTCGGACGGACTCGAGCCGCCGGCACGATAATCCGGGGTGTCGCAAAAAAACCATCCATTTGTCGCCGAATAGAGACGGATTTTCACTTTAAATTCAGCTAGATAGCTCTATCATAGGCAGTCCTAGGAAAGTTCTGGAAAAAACTGCAATTTGACGTAATCTGTAACGATTGCGCGGCACAGTTGTCGAGCGGAGAGGTAGACACGACGCGGATTTCAGGGCATCGGCCCCCATCGGGGACGCCGATTATGTTTAGACAAGTCCGGGCATTTGTGAAATCAGTCACTCCCTGTGAGGCCACTGGCTGTCACCATTCAGGGTCTGACTGTGCCGCCCCAGGACACGGATCGTGCCTGGCTGACTTTACAAGGATAGAGATGATGAAAATGAAGAACATTTTGCTCGGTCTCGCGTTCAGCGCCTTCGCCGTAACCAGCCTGGCTGCCTCGGGCCTGACAGGGCAGTCTGCTCCCGACTTCGCGTTGAAGAGTTCATCCGGAGAAAACCTGCGCCTGTCCGAGTACCGCGGCGACGTAGTCATGGTCAATTTCTGGGCCACGTGGTGCGGACCCTGCCGTCAGGAGATGCCGCTGCTTGACGAGCTGTATTCGCGTTATGGCCGCGTCGGCTTCAGCCTGCTCGGGGTCAACATCGACGACAACCAGGCCAAGGCGATGGATATGGTCTCGGAACTCGGGGTCAGCTTCCCGGTGCTTTTTGATTCCCGCAAGGAAGTCAGTGAGCTGTACCAGGTGGATGCGATGCCGGTAACGGTGCTGATCGATCGCGAGGGAACGGTTCGCTATGTCCATCACGGCTACAAACCGGGCTATGAAGAGAAGTACCTCGACCAGATTCGTTCGTTGTTGAGGGAGTAACAGGAGCACCAGGGTCCGCAGGAGAGTGATGGTGACAAATCGAATTCTGATCAGTCTTGTCGTGTGCCTGTGTCTGGCATTCGCCTCAGCGTCGACCGCGCAGGACTCTTCCGACGCCCCAGCCGCGTCGCCGGAGAAGTTCCGCAGTCTCGATGAAGACGTTCAGGACCTGAAGAGGGAAGTCCTCGACCTGAACCGGGATCTGTTCCTGCTCGAGGAAGAGCTGCTGTTCCCGGCAAACTCGCAGGTTGCGTTCTTCGTATCGCTGGATGTCGGTGAGTACTTCAACCTCGATTCTGTCAATCTCAAGATCGACGGCAAGGAAGTCGCCAACTACCTCTATACGCAGCGCGAAGCCGACGCGCTTACTCGCGGCGGTGTGCACCGGGTGCACATGGCGAACCTGAAGACCGGTGAGCATGAGCTTATTGCGACTTTCGTTGGCGGCGGCCCGCATTCGCGAGATTATCGCCGTGGTGCGACGCTGAGATTCGACAAAGGCATTGGCGCGAAGTACATCGAACTCGAAATCACCGATCGTGTGAAGAAGCAACAGCCGGAGTTCGTCATCAAGGAATGGGAGTGATCATTGCTGCGCTGCTGTTCCATCCTCGCCGCGCTGTGCCTGACATGTCTGGTCGCGGCGCAACCTGCCGAAGCGGCCAAAGACGATCCTGAACCCATCGTCGTCAAGGACCCGCAATATGGCGAGGTCCTTTTCTACTTCTACCAGGAAGATTATTTCCCGGCGATCGTCCGGCTGCTGGCGGCGCAGGACCGCGAGCAGCTGACCGAGCATACAGAACAGGCTGAGTTGCTCCTCGGCGGCCTCTATCTTTCTTACGGGCATCATCTCGAGGCGGCCGGTATCTTCGACCGCCTCCTGGCCGACAATGTGGACGAAGAGGTCCGCGATCGGACCTGGTTTTTCCTGGCCAAGATCTGGCTGCAGCGCGGGTACCTGGAGAGTGCCCAGGTGGCGCTGGGTAATCTCAGTGAGAATCTCCCGGAAAACCTGCAGCGCGAGGCGCTGATGCTGCACTCGCAGATCTACATCAGCACCGGTCAGTACGATCGCGCGATAGAGCTGCTGTCGACCTGGAAAGGCAAGACCGAGTGGGCGAGCTACGCCAAGTTCAACCTGGGCGTCGCCATGGTCCGCAACGGCAACGTCGAGGGCGCGAAACGGATTCTGAATGAGCTGGGCGATATCGATCCGTATAACGAAGAGCTCGCATCGCTGCGCGACAAGGCCAACCTCGCGCTTGGCTATGCGTTGCTGCAGGACGGGCAGCCGACTGCGGCGAAGGTTCCCCTGCAACGTGTCCGACTCGATGGGCCGTTTTCGAACAAGGCTTTGCTGGGTGTCGGCTGGGCCGATGCCGAGGTGGAGAACTACCGCCGCGCGCTGGTGCCCTGGATGGAACTTCGCGGCCGTGACCTGCTGGACCCGGCGGTCCAGGAATCGATGCTCGCGATCCCCTATGCCCTCGCCAAACTCGACTCGATCAGCCAGGCGGCCGATCACTACCTCAATGCCATCGAGGCGTTCTACGAGGAAACCAATCGGATCGATCGCACGATAGGATTCATCGAGTCGGGCGAAATGTTCGACCAGTTTCTCACGGAGGACCCGCTCGAGAGCACGGGTTGGTACTGGCGGCTCGACGAGTTGCCCGAGGGTCCCGAGTCCCGCTACCTGTACCATTTGCTTGCTTCGCACGAGTTCCAGGAAGGACTGAAAAATTACCGGGACCTGCATTACCTGAATCGCAATCTCGACGACTGGGCGGGCAGCATAAATGTGTTTGCGAACATGCTCGAGACGCGCAAACAGGCCTATGACGAGCGTCTTCCGCGCGTGGAAGCGGCGCTGGCACGCGCCGACATCGATGACATGGTGCAGCGCAAGTTCGAGTTCGACGCGCAGCTCAACGAGATAGAACAGAGCCACGACTGGATCGCGCTCGCGGATGAGAGCGAGTTCGAGATGTGGAACGAGATTTCGGGGCTCGAGACTACCCGTGCCCTCGAGGCCGATATTCCCGAGGCCGAGGAAGTGCGCGACAAGATCCTGCTGCTCAAGGGTGTGTTGCAATGGGAGCTCGAAAAGGCATTCAGCGATCGAATCTGGCGGGCGCGCCGCGACGTGCAGCAGACCGGTGAGGTCCTGGTGCAGGCGCAGCGGGCCCGGCGGCAAATCGACGATACGATGGCCAACGAGCCGAAGCGTTTCGAAGACTTCAGTAATCGCGTCTATGGACTCGGCCCGAAGATCGACGACCTGCAGCTACGAGTGGCGGAGGCCATGGGCGAACAGCGCGCTTTTCTCCAGGCGATCGCGGTAGGTGAGTTACGAGCGCAGAAACAGCGGCTCGATGCCTACACGATCCAGGCACGGTTCGCACTGGCTGCGATCTATGACCAGGCGGCTTCGGCCGGGGATGCGGGCGAATGAAGATCAGAGTCGCAGTCTGCATCGGCCTGATCGCGGCGCTGGCGACGGCGAACGCCGACGAAATCAAGAAGGGCGATACGATCGCGAGTCTCGAAGACAAGGAAGTCGAGATCCGGACGGGCAAGGTCATCGTTGGCAGCACCGATCTGGCACGCGACCAGTATCGTTCATTCCTCGAACTCGCCACGGATGACCCGCTTTTGCGCGCCGAGGCCATGCGCCGGCTGGGCGATCTCGAGCTCGACGCGACCGAGGCCGAGCAACTCGCCCAGAACATCGACACGCTCGATCATGCGAGCTTCAACAACGCCGTGCAGCTCTACCAGCAGTTGCTCGAGATGTATCCGGATTACCGGCGCAACGACACCGTGTTGTACCAGCTCGCTCGCGCCTACGAGATCGGTGGGCGCAACGACGATGCGCTGGAGATATTGAACGAGCTGGTTCAGCGGTTTCCGAATACACTCTTGATCGATGAGGTGCAATTCCGGCGTGGCGAGATGCTGTTCCTGCGCAAGCAGTACAACGACGCCGAAATGGCCTACCAGGATGTCGTCGCTTACGGCGAAAAAGGCAAGTTCTACGAGCAGTCGCTTTACAAGCTCGGCTGGTCCCAGTTCAAACTGGCCTGGCACGAGGATAGCCTGTCGCCGTTCTTCGATCTGCTCGATATCAAGATCGGTGATATCGAGTTGCAGGAGGGAGACAATCGCCTCGAGCAGCTCAGCCGGGCCAACCAGGAGCTGGTGGAAGACACGTTCCGGGTGCTCAGCATCAGCTTCTCGTACATGAAAGGGCCGAAGAGCATTACGGACTTTCTGGACTCGCACGGTCGACCGGACTATGCGTGGGTCATCTACATGAATCTCGGCGACCTGTACCTCGAAAAGGAACGCTTCCAGGACGCGGCGCAGGCCTACGAAGCGTTTGTCGACCAGGATCCCTACCACGCGAAGTCGCCGCTATTGCAGGTCGAGGTCATCGAGGCCTACAAGCGCGGCGGTTTCCCGAGCCTCGTGCTCGAAGGCAAGAAAGGATTCATCGATCGCTACGGTATGGACGGCGAGTACTGGGTCCGCAATGCTCGCGCCGAAAACGCCGAAGTCGAGGCCCACCTCAAGGCCAACCTCAACGATATTGCCAAGTACTACCATGCCGAGGCACAAGAGGGCGGCAAGCGTTCGGACTACCAGGAGGCGGCGCGCTACTATCGCAAGTACCTCGACTTTTTCCCGGGCGAGCCAGATACGGCCAACACCAACTTCCTGCTTGCCGAGATCCTGTTCGAGAGCGGAGATATTGGCTCGGCAACGGCCGAGTACGAGCGAACCGCGTACGGCTATCCGGATCACGACAGGGCTGCCGAAGCCGGGTACGCCGCGATTCTCAGTTATCGCGAGCACGAGAAGACATTGACAGGAGCGGCGCGGGAAGAGTGGCACCAGCGCTATCTCGACAGCGGCCTGAAGTTCGCGGATACATTCCCGGAACACCCCGAGTCGGGCGCCGTTCTGACGACCGTGGCCGAGGACCTGTTCGCACAAAACCAGTTCGATCTCGCGATCGCCGTGGGCCAGGCGGTCGTCGGCAAGGTTCCCCCGGTCAAGCCGGAACTTGCCAGGACAGCCTGGACGGTTATCGCGCACTCACAATTCGACCTGTCCAATTTCGGGGCGGCGGAGCAGTCGTACTACAAGCTGCGCGTGTTCACGCCACCGGACGATCTTGTCGCGCAGGAGGAGATCAGCGACCGCATCGCGTCCTCGATCTACAAGCAGGGCGAGATGGCGCGTGACATGGGCATGCTCGAGGAGGCTGTGACCCACTTCCAGCGTCTCGGCCAGGTTGTGCCGAACTCCGAGTTCCGCATGACGGCCGAGTACGATGCGGCGGCAGCGTTGATTAACCTGGGGGCCTGGGATCGCGCAGCCGGCGCGCTCGAACAGTTCCGGCGCGACTATCCGGATAGCGAGTTTGCCGACGAAGTGTCGCAGAATCTCGCCGTTACTTACCTCGAGTCCGGACGTGGCGCTGATGCGGCCAGGGAATTCGAGCGCATCGCCGTTGCGCCGACAAGTACGCCCGAGGTTCGACGCGAAGCGCTGTGGCGCGCGGCAGACCTTTACAAGAAGAGCAATTCGTTGTCCAGTGAACAGCGGGTGCTCCAGAATATCGTGGCCCAATACCCGAACCCGATATCGGAGTCGATCGAGGCTCGCTTCCGCTTGCTCGAAATCTCGAGGCAGCAGGGCGATGCGGCAGCGGTCAACGCGCGTCTGCAGGAACTCGTTCGTGTCGACGCGACCGCCGGTGCACAACGCTCCGACCGTACGCGATACCTCGCGGCGAAGGCGTCGCTCGAACTGGCCGAGCCCGTGCTCAGGCGATTCGAAGTCGTCAAGCTGAATCAACCGCTTGCGGAGAGCATGAAACTGAAACGTTCGCTGATGGAAGATGTCATCAAGGTATACACGGACGCTACGGATTACGGTGTCGCCGAGGTAACGACGGCGGCGACCTACCGGCTAGGGGAAGTTTACGAGCGGTTCAGCACGGACCTGCTGGAATCGGAGCGGCCTGCCGATCTCGATCAGGCCGCGCTGGAGCAATATGAACTGCTGCTGGAGGAACAGATGTACCCGTTCGAGGAGAAGGCGATCGAGTTGTACAAAGCCAACGCCGATCGCACGCCCGAAGGCGTATACGATGAATGGGTCGAGAAGAGTTTTGAGCGCCTGGCGCGGCTGATGCCGGCCAGGTACGCGAAATCGGAGCGTAGCGAAGATGTGGTTACGTCACTTTACTGAGGAACATCGCCGGTTGCTGGTGATTGGCCTGGCGCTCGTCGTAGCGGGTTGCGGCTCGTCTGGCCCGGGTGAGAGGCCGGATCGTGCACCCGAGATGGTCGCAGCTGGCGATACGGCCACCATGCCCGAGATCCCGCCCGCCGCCATGACCCTGTACGAACAGGCAACAGCGATCATGGCATCCGGGGATTTCGTCGATGCCGAGCTGCGATTCAAGGAATTCCTCCTGCGATTCCCGGCTTATCCGGGGGCCCACGTCAACCTGGCCATCATTCATAGCCAGAACGGCAACGACGAGGCCGCGCAGGCCGAAATCGACGCCGCGTTGGCCCTGAACCCCAATCATGCCGCGGCATTGAACCAGCAGGGCATGCTACTTCGCAGAAATGGCAAATTTATCGAGGCAGAAGCCGCTTATTTGAAGGCCGTCACAGCTTCGCCCGATTACGCCTTGGCACACTACAACCTGGGTGTTCTCAACGAGCTGTACTTGCAGCGCCTGGATGTTGCCTTGCAGCATTTCGAGATTTACCAGGAGCTCGTCGGTGGCGACGAGCAGGTTGAGAAGTGGATCGCAGATCTGAGGCGGCGGGTATCATGACGGCGCTTCAGCAAACGGCAAACGTGGCGGAATGACGGACATGAATACGACTGCGCTCAAGGTATTCGGCCCCCGATTCATGCTGGCCATGTTGTTGGCGGCGTTTGCCACTTTTGCGCAGGATACGGACGATCTCGAGCCGGCAGTTGACACGTCGGCCTACGAGCCGGCCGTTGATACGTCGGCAGCGGCTGCCGAAGAGCCGGATGAGATCGAGCCGGCGGTGTCGTCGGCCGTGCTGGCTGCAGACGTCACGCGCGACGAGTCCGGCACGCGGGTGATGGACCGGCTGGACCTGGGCATCACCGAGATTACGGGCAACCAGGAACTGCCCAAGGTGCTGTACATCGTGCCCTGGCAGAAGTCGGATCCGGGCGACCTGACGGGCAAGCCGGTCAACAGCCTGATCGACGAGGTGCTGGCGCCGCTGGATCGCGAAGAATTCATCAGGCAGGTTAAGTATTACAACGACCTGAATGGGGATTAAGTACGGCTCTTGCGAGGGCCGCGTTTGTTAAAAGAGGAGCAAGAAGATGGGCACAATAGTGCGATTTTTTCAGGACGGCGGTACGTTCATGTACCCGATCCTGTTCGTATTTGCATTCGGCGTCGCGATAGCGATCGAACGCTGGATGTACCTGACATTGTCGAGTGCGAGCAACCGTGCTCTCTGGAACAAGATCGTACCTTTCCTGAAGGCCGGTAATTTCCAGGAAGCCGCTCAGCACACGGCGAAATCCAAGGCGGCTATCGGGTCGATCCTGACCTATGGTCTCTATCGCGTGAAATCGGCGCGCCGTCGCGACGATATCGAGAAAGCGATGGAAGAGAGCATGATGGAAGTGCTGCCGCGACTCGAGAAGCGTACGCATTACCTGGCCACGCTGGCCAACATTGCGACCCTGCTCGGGCTGCTCGGCACGATCATCGGCCTGATCCGCGCCTTCACGGCGGTATCGAATGCGAATCCGGCGGACAAGGCAGACTTGCTGTCGGCTTCGATCTCGGTCGCAATGAACACGACGGCGTTCGGCCTCATGGTCGCCATTCCGCTGCTGCTGATTCATGCATTGTTGCAGACCAAGACGAACCAGCTCGTCGATAGCCTCGAGATGGCCAGCGTCAAGTTCCTGAACGCTGTAACGGAACGTCAGCTCAAAGCCGGAGCGTAAGGTATGTACCATCGCCGCAAGCGCGGCCGTCGGGCGAACCAGGAGACGGCTGAGCTCAACATCACGGCCTTTATGAACCTGATGGTCATACTGGTGCCGTTCCTGCTGATCACCGCGGTGTTCTCGCGTTTGGCGGTTCTCGAATTGAACCTGCCAGGCTCCTCAACCGAGCCCGTGGATCCCCAGGAACAGACATTCCAGCTCGAAGTCATTGTTCGTAAAGACAAGATCGAAGTCGGCGATCGTAACCAGGGCCTGTTGGGCATTTACCCCAATTCTGAAGAGGGTGAATACGACTACGATGCCCTGAGCGACAAACTGTCCCAGCTCAAGAAGCGCTATCCGGAGAAAACGGATGCGGCGATTCTGCTAGAGCAGGACATCGAGTACGACACGCTCGTGCAGGTCATGGATCGGGTGCGGGTCGAGGAAGAGGCCGTGGGGCTTTCGGTGATTCGCAATGACCTGTTCCCCGACATATCCATCGGCGACGCGCCGGTCGCATCCGGAGGTGCATAAGCATGGTCAAGTCGGCACGCGCCAAACGCATGGAGAAACACCACAAGCGCCACAAAGGCGCAGGTGCGCTCAATCTCGTATCGCTGATGGACATCTTCACGATCCTCGTGTTTTTCCTGCTGGTCAACTCGTCGACCGTGGAGACACTGCCGAATACGAAGGATCTGCAACTGCCCGAGTCGATCGCCGATGAGAAGGCGAAAGAGACGGTTGTCATACTGATTGGCGAAGAAGACATCATTGTGCAGGGCAAGCCCGTGGCCAAGGTTGCCGATGTGATGAACCTGAAGGGCAACGACATTCCGGCGCTTCGCCAGGCTTTGCAGTCGCAAAATGATCGCGTGTTGCGGCGCGAGGCGCAGCAAGATATCGCCGGGCGTGAAGTCACGATCATGGGTGACAAGGAAATTCCGTACCGGTTGCTTAAAAAGGTCATGGCGACCTGTACGCAATCGGATTACGGCCAGATATCTCTTGCCGTACTGCAGAAGAGCTCCGAGAAGCTCGAAGACCTGCAGGCAGCGAGATAGCAAGGATAGCTGAGGAGTAGCGCGTGGATTTACCGTTCTACAGAGAGTACGAACTGCCCTGGTCGATCGATGCCTGGCAGGAGCGCAAGTTCAAGCGGTTGCTTGGAACCATTTTCCTCGTCGCCCTGGCGCTCAGTCTCATCTGGCCATTCCTCCCGGCCCCGGAGCCCGAACTCGACGAGGTCATGGAGATCCCGCCGCGCATCGCGCAGCTGCTACTCGAAGAGCAACCCCTGCCGCCACCGCCGCCACCCGAGCCCGAACCCGAAGAGGAGGAGCCGGAACCGGAGGAGGAGCCCGAGCCAGAGCCGGAGCAGGTGGCGGAAGAGCCGGAACCCGAGCCCGAGCCGGAACCGGAGCCGGACCTCGAAGAGTTGGCACGTGAGCAGGCGCAGGCCGCTTTTATGCCGTTCGCCGAAGACCTGGCCGATCTCGTCGACCAGGAACTCCTGGAAAAGGTTGCTGACGATCGGGAATTGACCGCATCGGTCGGAGAGGCGCAGCGCAATGAACGCTCGATGATCACCTCCAAGGTCGGAACGTCTTCGGGCGGCATCAATACTGCCAGCATGAGCCGCAACACCGGTGGCACCGGTATTGCCGGCCGTTCGACGACCCGGGTCGAGAGCGCAATCGAAAACATTGCTCCGGCCGGTGGCGCCCGCCGCACAGGTACGAGCGGCAAGGCGTCGCGTTCTCGCGAGGAAATCGAGCTCGTCTTCGACCGCAACAAGGGCGCGATCTTTGCGCTTTACAACCGCGCGCTGCGTAATGACCCGACGCTCGAGGGTAAACTCGTACTGCGCCTGACGATTGCGCCGAACGGTGCCGTAACGTTCTGCGAGATTGTCTCGAGCGAGCTCAACGATCCGGACCTCGAAGCGAAGCTGGTTGCTCGTGTGAAACTTTTCCGCTTCGAAGCGAAGGACGTCGAGCCGATCACGACGACCAAGCCGATCGACTTCTTCCCGGCATAAGGTCTATCCCAGAATGGTTGACCGGCAACATCCTGTTGCCGGCCCAAAGGGCGCACTTTGTGCGTCCAAAATCGCTCCCGGCGATTTTGTCGCTGCGCTTTAGTTCTCGCGAGCAATCATCCCGGCCACAGGCCGATCAGTACTCGTCGTGTCGACGAACCCAATCTTGCGGATACGGGAGGTCTGCCTCGTCGCGGCCTTTCGGCACGATATCGAGGAGCTGGTAGGTGGCGTTGAAGGGATCGAGGCCCCGCGCGTAGGTTGAATAGGTGTGGAAGACGTCGTCGCCCTCGCGCGCGAATACGCTGATTCCCGGCAGTTCTTCGATCGTCGCGTTGCCTTCCCTGTAGTTGTAATTTGCGCGGCCTTCGTCGATCTGCTTCTGAGAAAACGACACACCGAGGTCGTAGTTGAACGCGTTCGAGGCCGAGGACACCCACGGAAAACTCCAACCCATCCTGTCGCGATAGGCGAGCAGCAGATGCAATGGCGCCCGGGATATAGCGACCAGTGATACATCGCGGGCCCGGAGGTGTTCGACCGAGCCGTTGTAGGAATCGGCCCAGAAAGAACACGACTTGCAGCCCGCATCCCACTCGGGATGGAACATGAAGTGATAGACGATCAGCTGCGACGCGCCGCCGAACAGATCTCGAAGCGTCATCTGCCCGTGCTCGGATTCGAACACGTATTCGGTGTCGAGTTTGCGCCACGGCAGGTCGCGGCGTTTTTGCGCGAGTGCGTCTCGCGCCTTCTGCAACGCCTTTTCCTCGTCGAGCAATTCTTTGCGGGCCGCCAGCCAGGCGTCGTTGTCAACAATCCTGCTCATTCGACAACCGTGTTTTCGAATACCTGCAGCAAGTGATATCGTGCCAGCGGGACAAACGCAAGGGGCACTGGATTGAACCGAACAGGATTCGTATTACTGGTTGTTTTTGCTGGTGTTTTCTTTGTCGGGCCAGAGGCGCTGGGGCAGACCGACATCGAGAGCCTCATAGAGCAAACCGGCGTCGAACCGGGGCCCGTCGCAAGCCGGGACTTCCCGGGGTGGCGGGAGCCGCGGAAGATCATCGTTCGCGACATCGGCGGCCTCTATGACGAGATTCGAGACATGCTGCCCGGAGTGGAATTTGTTCGGGTACTGACCGAGGAAGAAGCGATCGGCAAAGCGGCCGGCGCCGATGCGATTCTCGGCTTTTGCGGCGGCCGGCTCGTGCAGGCTGCCACTGACGCGATATGGATCCAGGTTTTCGGTGCCGGTGTGGAGCGTTGCCTTACCGTCGACAAGATTCGGCAAGGCGAGGTCATGTTGACCAACATGCAGAAGATGTCCTCACCGGTGATCGGTGAGCATGTCGTGGCGATGGCGCTGGGCCTGTCCAGAGGCCTGATTGAATTCAGCAAGTCGATGTCCGACAGCAGGTGGCTGCGCAATTCGGACATCGGCGCCGGCATGCAGTCGTACGGCGGCAAGACGGTGCTAATTGCCGGACTCGGAGGTATCGGTACCGAGGCCGCGCGCCGGTTCGCCGCCCTGGACATGCGCGTGATCGGCACGCGCCGCAGTTCCCGCGAGGGGCCGGATTTCGTCGAGTATGTCGGCTTGTCGCACGAGTTGTTTGAACTTGCTGCCGGAGCCGATTTCATCGTCAATGCGCTGCCGCACACTCCCGAAACCGAGGGTCTGTTCAACGCCGAGTTCTTCAACGCTGCAAAACGGGGCGCGTATTTCATCAACGTTGGACGTGGCAAGACGGTGGTCACGAGGGACCTGATCGCGGCGCTCGAGAGTGGGCAGATCGCCGGCGCCGCGCTCGACGTGACCGACCCGGAGCCGCTTCCCAAGAGCAGTCCGCTGTGGCAAATGGATAATGTCATCATCACGCCGCATGTTTCGGGTCGCGGTGGCAACAGGATTCGCCATAACATCCTGGTCAGAGAAAACCTGCGGCGATTCGTCGCCGGCGATGCCTTGTTGAACGTCGTTGACCCGGAGCTGGGGTACTAGTATCGGCACTGTAGCGGCGAACCAGCCGTCGAGCAGCTTCGCACCCATCGCACGTGCGGACGCGCGCATCCTCGTGCTCGGTAGCCTGCCCGGGCAAAGGTCTCTGGCCGCCGCGGAATACTATGCCCATCCGCAGAATGCGTTCTGGAAGATCATGCGCGAACTGACGGGCGCCAGAGGTAGCTATGACCGGCGCTGTGCCACCTTGCAGGAGCATGGCATTGCACTCTGGGATGTTCTTGCGGAATCGGTGCGTCCGGGCAGCATGGATGCCGACATCAGGCTGGAAACTGCGATACCGAATGACTTTGGGCAGCTGTTTCGCGACTGCCCGGGCATCGGTCGCGTATTTTTCAATGGCCAGAAGGCCGCGGCGATGTATGAGCGCCTCGTCGGGATCGACAACAGCTCATTGCGATTCGTGACACTGCCATCGACGAGCCCGGCTTTCGCCTCGATGCGCTTTGATGAAAAACTGGCCCGCTGGCGCGAGGCTCTCGCTCTGTAGCAAGAGGAAAAAAACTCTATGCAAGGCATCGATATCCTGCAGCCATTTATGGCAATGATGCTGCTGACGTTAGGTGTATGGATTCTTTTTTACGTTAAACGTATCAGCTACCTGACGAAGCATCGGGTCGATCCACAAAAACTGACCACACCCGAGAACGCGGCCTCGATCATTCCCGAGGAGATCCAGAACCCGTCCAACAATTTCCGCAACCTGCTGGAGCTGCCGGTTCTGTTCTACGCGCTTTGCCTGTACCTGTTTGTGACAGGCACCGTAGATGCATTGTACGTCTGGACCGCCTGGGTTTACGTCGCGCTTCGTGCCGTACACAGCATCATCCACTGCACGGCCAACGTCGTCATGTGGCGCTTCCAGGCCTTTATGGCCAGCTCACTGGTGCTCTGGTTCATGGTGCTGCGCGCGACGCTGCAGCTCCTCGTGNNCGGATGCGCCATACCTGGTGGAGATCGGTCACGAAGATCTTGCCATCGCCGACCTTGCCGGTTTTCGCGCTCTCGATGATCGTCTCGACCGTGCGCTCGACGAGGTCATCAGGAACGGCCACTTCGATCTTCGCCTTCGGCAGGAAATCGACGACATACTCGGCGCCGCGATACAGTTCCGTGTGACCGCGCTGCCGGCCGAACCCCTTGACCTCGCTAACCGTCATGCCCTGGATTCCTACTTCGCTCAATGCGTTACGAACATCGTCGAGACGAAACGGCTTGACGATAGCGGTGACGAGTTTCATTGGCGCTTTCTTCCTTTGGCGATAGCCGAATCGGGGAGTATGCTAGCACTACTATGTTTGCCGCGGTACTCAAAGAATCCGAGGGTTTGCGCTGGTACGGCCTGGCCGTGCTGTACGCCGTCTCGGGCTATGCGCTCGGCATCGCCGGCCTGTTCAGCCCCTCGTGGTGGGTCAATGCGGCCGCGACGCTGCTGCTGGCGCACGCCATGACAATCGCGGCTTACCTGATCCACGAATGCGGCCACAACCTCGTCTTCAAACGCCAGCGCGACAACACCCGGCTCGGGCGCATCATGAGCTGGATCTGCGGCGCAGCCTATGGCACCTACGAAGACATGCGTTACAAGCATTTTCGTCATCATGTCGACAATGACGACGTCGTCTGGTTCGAGTACGAGGAGTGGTTCGAAAAACACCCGCTGGCGTTGCGCGTCACACGGTTCCTGGAGTTCTTCTACATTCCGGCGCACGACCTGATCATGCACTTCATCATGGTGTTCACCTCGTTCATCATTCCCGAGCGTCGCGACCAGCGGGTTCGCAATGTCACCGTGATACTGATCCGTGGCGGGATCTTCGTGGCTGTGGCGATTCTGTTTCCCAAGGTCGCCGTCCTGTATGTCGTCGCTTACTTGTTGATGATGCACGTACTGCGCTTCATGGACGCTTTGCAGCACGATTATCCGTACAACGCGACATTGTTCGAGATCGGTAATGCACCCCACAAGGGTGACTCCGAGTGGGAGCAGGAGCATACGTTCAGCGTGCCGATCTCGCTCGACTATCCGAAGCTGAATTTGCTGACCCTTAATTTCGGATACCACAACGCCCATCACTACAACATGAATGTGCCTTTTTATCGCCTGCCCGAGCTGCATGAAGAATTAACGGGTAACGATCCGGCAAGAGTGATTCCTTTCGCGTGCCAGCTACGGCTTTATCACCGCAATCGCGTACCGCGTGTCTGCAACCCACAGCCCGAAAACTATCCCAAGGGCGCCGATTATCTTGCTACGGCACAGACCGGGCGCGGTCCGATCGGCGGCAATGCGGCCTCGTTCCTGACATCTTTTTGAACTTTTCGCCGGCGGATCCTGCCGCTGCGCTCTACCAACCCTGATCGCCTTGACGCACAATGGAAGCCTGCAATTCAGGCTTTCTGATTATGTTGGATTTTGATTTTGGCCTCGGCGAGGACATCGATCTGTTACGCGAGGCCGTCCGGGCGTTTGCCGACGGCCGAATAGCGCCGCGTGCCGCAGAAATCGACGAGAGCAATGAGTTTCCACGCGACCTGTGGCCCGAGTTGGGCGAGCTCGGCCTGCTCGGCATCACTGTCGAAGAGGACTACGGAGGCGCGGGCCTCGGCTACCTGGCGCATGTCGTTGCTATGGAGGAGATCAGCCGCGCGTCAGGCTCGGTAGGGCTTTCCTATGGCGCGCATTCCAATCTTTGCGTCAACCAGATCCGGTGTTGGGGTAGCCCGGAGCAAAAAGCGAAGTACCTGCCGCCGCTCGTGTCTGGCGAACACCTCGGCGCGTTGGCCATGAGCGAGGCCGGCGCGGGCTCCGACGTCATGGGCATGCGCACCACGGCGGTCCGCGATGGGGACCAGTACGTGCTGAACGGCTCGAAGATGTGGATCACCAATGCGCCTCAGGCGGACACGATGATCGTCTACGCCGTTACCGATCCGGACGGCGGCAGCCGCAAACTCAGCGCCTTCATCGTAGAGCGCGCCACTCCCGGTCTCTCGACACCGCAAAAGCTCGACAAGCTCGGCATGCGTGGTTCGGATACGAGCGAAGTGCTGCTCGAGAACTGCCGGATACCGGCGGAAAACCTCATGGCCGAAGAGGGCAAGGGCGCGACCATCCTGATGAGTGGCCTCGATTACGAGCGGCTGGTGCTGGCCGGCGGTCCCCTCGGCATCATGCGCGCCTGCCTCGATACCGTTATGCCCTACGTGCACGACCGCAAGCAGTTCGGCAAGCCGATTGGCGAGTTCGAACTCATGCAGGGCAAAATTGCGGATATGTATACGGCGATGAACAGTTGCCGGGCCTATGTCTACGCGGTCGCGCAGGCGGCTGACCGCGGTGGAGCGACGCGATTTGATGCAGCCGGCTGCATTCTGCTCGCAGCCGAGAGGGGCACGTGGATGGCGAGCCAGGCGATCCAGGCGTTGGGCGGCAATGGTTATATCAACGAGTATCCGAGCGGACGCCTGTTGCGCGATGCCAAGTTGTACGAGATCGGCGCCGGTACCAGCGAGATACGGCGCATGCTGATCGGGCGTGAGTTATTCAATGCCAGTCGTTAAGACGAAGATCGATCGCCGGTCGAGCGACTTCCGGCAAAACCGCAAAGCCAATGCCGCCCTCGCCGAGGAGCTTCGGACAATCAGCGAGCATGTCATGGCAGGTGGCTCGCCGCGCTCGCGCGAACGACACGCCAGTCGCGGCAAACTGTTGCCGCGCGACCGCATCGAATCTCTGACCGACGAGGATTCTCCATTTCTCGAGATCGGCCAGCTTGCCGCCTGGCAGGTCTATGAAGACGAGGTGCCGGCCGCCGGCATCATTACCGGTGTCGGTCGAGTCAACGGCACCGAATGCATGATTGTTGCCAACGACGCGACCGTCAAGGGTGGCACGTACTATCCGCTGACCGTCAAGAAGCACCTGCGGGCGCAGGAGGTCGCCGAGCAGAACCACCTGCCGTGCATCTACCTCGTCGACTCCGGCGGCGCGTTCCTGCCACGGCAGGACGAAGTCTTCCCGGATCGTGATCACTTTGGCCGCATCTTTTACAACCAGGCCCGGCTGTCCGCAAAAGGGATTCCGCAGATTGCTGTCGTGATGGGATCGTGCACAGCCGGCGGCGCCTATGTTCCGGCCATGTGCGACGAAGCGATCATCGTGCGCAACCAGGGAACGATCTTCCTGGGCGGGCCGCCGCTCGTCAAAGCAGCGACAGGCGAAGTCGTCGACGCGGAGACCCTGGGCGGGGGCAGCGTGCACTCGCGCATTTCCGGCGTCACGGATCACCTGGCGGACGACGATAAGCATGCGCTGGCGATTGCACGGGACATCGTCGCGAACCTCAACATCACGAAACGGAATACGCTCGCGATGCAGGAACCACGGGAGCCTGAATACCCTGCCGAGGATATCTACGGCATCGTGTCTCGCGAGTACAAATTCCCCTACGACGTGCGCGAGGTCATCGCTCGCATCGTCGACGGCTCCGAGTTCCAGGAGTTTAAAAAGTTGTATGGCTCGACCCTCGTCTGCGGATTCGCGCACATCGACGGCTACCCGGTCGGTATTGTTGCCAACAACGGCATCCTGTTCATGGAGTCGGCGCAGAAGGGCGCTCATTTCATCCAGCTCTGCAATCGCCGCGGCATCCCACTCGTCTTTCTGCAGAACATCACGGGATTCATGGTTGGCAAACGCGTGGAGCATGCCGGCATCGCGAAAGAAGGTGCCAAGATGGTCAACGCGGTTGCAACCGCAACCGTGCCAAAGTTCACCGTTGTCATCGGCGGTTCTTTCGGGGCGGGCAACTACGCAATGTGCGGCCGCGCCTATAATCCGCGCTTGCTGTGGATGTGGCCGAATGCGCGAATCTCGGTCATGGGCGGCGAGCAGGCAGCGCTCGTTTTATCGACAGTCAGAAGAGATGGCCTCGAGGCACGCGGGGAAGCGTGGCCAGCCGAGGAGCAGGAGCAGTTCGAAGCGGGAATTCGAGAGCAGTACGAATCACAGGGGCATCCGTTTTATGCGAGCGCACGGCTGTGGGACGATGGTGTTATCGATCCTGTCGACACCCGTGGTGTATTGTCTCTGGGACTGTCTGCAGCAATGAATCGACCGCGGGACGACGAGACGCCGTTTGGCATATTCAGAATGTAAGGGGAATGCATGACCTCACTAGCGGGAAAGACCTTGTTCGTAACCGGTGGTAGCCGGGGCATTGGCCTGGCAATCGCCAAGAAAGCAGCGGCCGATGGCGCCAATGTCATCATCGCTGCAAAAACCGACGAGCCCCACCCGAAGCTGCCGGGAACGATTCATACGGCCGCTGCGGAAATCGAGGAAGCTGGCGGCAAGGCTCTGCCGGTCGTCTGCGATATTCGCGACGACAGCGCCGTGGAAGCTGCCGTCGCGCAGGGCGCCGAGGCTTTCGGCGGCATCGACATTGTCGTCAATAACGCGAGCGCGATCGCACTGCTGGGCACCGAAGAAATCGCGATGAACCGCTTCGACCTGATGCACCAGGTCAACGCGCGGGGCACGTTCCTGGTGTCGAAGACCTGCCTGCCCTGGCTCAAGCAGGCCGAGAACCCGCACATCCTGATGCTGTCTCCGCCGCTGAACATGCTGGAGAAATGGTTCGCCCCACACGTCGCCTACTCGATGTCCAAGTACGGCATGAGCATGTGCGTGCTCGGCATGGCCGGCGAATTTCGCGAACTCGGCATTGCGGTCAACGCGCTGTGGCCGCGGACAACGATCGCGACGGCCGCCGTCAACATGCTCGGTGGCGACGAATTAATGATGCACTCACGCAAACCCGAGATCATGGCCGATGCTGCCTATGTCATCGTGACGCGGCCGAGCCGCGAGTTCACTGGCAATTTCTGCATCGACGATTCGGTGCTCGAAGACGAGGGTATCAGTGACCTGAGCGCTTATGCCGTTAACCCGGAGCTGCCGCTCGCGCCAGATTTCTTCGTCGACCCCAAGTAGCCATGATGGCGCTCGATTACGATCAATTGATGGCGTCATCGATCGATGACCTGCCGCTTTCTTACCGCGATACGGAGACGATGCTGTACGCCCAGAGCATCGGCTTCGGTCGTGATCCGCTGGATCTGCGCGAGTTGCCGTTCGTCTATGAGCAGGGGAGTCCACTGCGTTCCGTGCCGACGATGGCCAGCGTGCTCGTTCCAGACATGTTCCCACCCGATCTCGGCTGGGACTTTACCCAGGTGCTGCATGCCGAGCAGCGCCTCCAGTTGCACCGGGCGCTGCCGACAGCCGCAGATATCCTCGTCAACAAACGCATTGTCGACGTATTCGATCGTGGCCCGACGCGTGGTGCTTTGTTCCTGTTCGAGGCCGAAGGACGCCTGGCCAAAGACGATACGGCCGTGTTTTCACTCGGCACGACCGTCATAGCGCGCGGCGACGGCGGTTTCGGTGGCAGGCCGGGCAGCGGACCGCCGCCACATCGAGCGCCGAAGCGTGACGCGGATATGCGCTGTGAAAGCACGACGCGGGTCGACCAACCCCTGCTGTTTCGCCTGAACGGCGACCGCAATCCGCTGCACGCCGACCCGCACACGGCGTCGCGGGCAGGATTCGAAGTACCTATACTGCATGGTCTTTGCACCTATGGCATTGCGTGTCATGCGATTCTCAAAACGATCTGCGACTACGACGACACGCTAATCCGGGAGTTCGACGCACGCTTCTCGTCTCCGGTGATACCCGGCGACACGATTCGCACCGATATGTGGCAGGA
>JABAOH010001518.1_pt1 | contig 57810 bp, 56 predicted proteins | sample 7062181 | NCBI WGS metagenome assembly JABAOH01 (sample SAMN14538630, study PRJNA623070) | marine sediment metagenome | biome: marine biome [ENVO:00000428]; feature: marine pelagic biome [ENVO:01000023]; material: deep marine sediment [ENVO:00002113]; isolation source: pool of 5 deep marine... | reverse complement strand
GAAGAACGGCAGGAATGGCTGGGTTAGGTTGGGTCGGAATCTTCAATAATCGCTTCAACCATTCCCAAAAGCCGCATTTGTCACGGAAACAGAGAGGCTTCCGTTTTTGGAACGTTGTTCTTAGGAGAAAATTGTTGTTGACAGGTTTTGGATGAGGAAACACAATAGGGTGAAAACAATGAAGGCCGTGATGCTCAGAGACCGAAGAATCTGTGTCGAAGAGACTCCCGTTCCCTTGATTGGAGAAGGAGAAGCATTGATCAGGGTCATCAAAGCTGGGATCTGCAACACAGATTTGGAGTTGATCAAAGGATACATGGATTTCGAGGGAATTCTGGGGCACGAGTTCGTCGGCTGCGTTGTGGAGGCTCCAGTCAATGGCTGGGTCGGGAAAAGAGTCGCAGGAGAGATAAACATTTCCTGTGGTAAATGTGAAATGTGTCAGGCAGGGTTTGCCAAACATTGTTCTTCGAGACAGGTGCTGGGAATTCAGGAAAAAGACGGTGTTTTTGCTGAGTTAGTGACCCTCCCTCTCTCGAATCTCCATGGTCTTCCCTCAGAAATATCTGACACGGAGGCTGTTTTTATCGAGCCTCTGGCAGCAGCGATTGAGATATTGGAGCAAGTCCAGATTAACGAAGGGCACGAGGTTCTGGTTTTGGGGGACGGCAAACTGGGCCTCCTTATTGCACAGGTTATCCGAACCCAAACCACCCATATCTATTGTGTCGGACACCATCCGAGGAAATTAGCCATACTCCAAAGAAAGGGGATTCAAACCTCGTTGAGAAACATGGATTGGGACCATAAATTCGACATAATCGTGGAGGCCACTGGAAGTCCAAAAGGGATACCGGAGGCTCTGGACTGGATAAAACCGAGAGGCAGGATTGTGGCGAAAAGCACTTTTCATGGTGAAATAGAAACGAATATTTCTCGAATAGTCATTGATGAGGTGCAGTTGATCGGTTCCCGGTGCGGCCCATTCGGGAGGGCCTTGGATTTTTTAAAAAATAAGAGCATCGATGTGAGAGATATGGTTGATGGAGATTTTCCTTTGGAAGAAGCCCGAGAAGCATTTGATCTGGCGAAAAAACCAGATACGATCAAGATCTTTCTGACTCCATGATTATCCCGAATGATGCAGGCTGCTCATTTTATGAAAAAAAGCTCAGCCTGGGAAGGAGACATATGAATGATTGAGAAGAAAAGCACGGAGCTGGATGCGGTTCGCCTTTCCTGTGTTTATTTTGCTCGTCCAGGACAGGAAAATACAAGACAGACCTTGGAAATCGCTGATCAGAGGGCTAAGGAACTGAAAATCGAAAAGGTGCTTGTGGCGTCTACCACAGGAGAGACGGGCCTTCAGGCCTGCCAGCGTATTTTGAATGCAGAGATCATCGTCGTCACCCATTCCACAGGATTTGTAAAACCCGGTCATCAACAGCTCGATCCAGAATTGAAGCGAGGCATCGAGCAGAAAGGGGCTCGAATCCTCACCTGTCAGCACGCTTTGGGAGGCGTGGGGCGCGCGGTCAGGAAGAAGCTGGGCACTTATGAACTGGAAGAAATCATAGCCTATACTCTGCGCATCTTTGGCGAGGGTCTGAAAGTGGCTGTCGAGATCGCTCTTATGGCTGCCGATGCGGGTCTTGTTTCGACTCAAAAGCCTTGTATCTCCATAGGAGGCACAGCCAACGGTTCGGATACGGCGATCGTTTTGCGTCCTGCTCATGCCCAGAACTTTTTTGACCTGAGAATTCTGGAAATCCTTGCAAAACCCCGACTATAATGGTTGAGGCGGGAGGAATAAAGAAAGAGAGAGAAAACAATGAGAAGAAAGATTTTTCGGATGTTTGTTTTGACAGCACTGAGCGTCCTGATCGTTTCAAATGCAGGCGCTCAAGGGGGCTTTTTTTTCGGTATCCAGGGTGGATGGTCCTCTCAGAAACCTGGCCTCGATGAGGTGGAATTCAACTCGGATAGAACGTTCCTTTACGGAGCCAGGGTGGGAGTGAAATTCATGATGCTCGCTGTCGAATTGAATTACTTCCAGGCTGCCCACAATTTAAAGGTTAAGGAGCTGCTCACCTTTGACTGGCATGACCGGGAGATCGACTACAACTATCTGGGTTTGAACCTAAGAGTATATATCCCTCTTGTCCTTGTTCATCCTTACTTCACTGCAGGATATGGGAATTATTCAGCCGACATCAAAGATATTGGAAAAGACAAAAATAGAGGGATCAATGTGGGGATTGGAGTGGAGCTGCATCTCGGGGACAAATTTTCGCTTATGGCGGAAGGAAAATATCACCGGGTTGAGGTGGATATCGAGGACAGCGATCTGAAATTGGACAACTACACACTGAGCGGAGGATTCAATATCTATTTTTGACAAATTCACAGCCGATTGAATGAAGATCAGGTTGAATAAATACCTTGCGCAGGCCGGGGTGGCTTCCCGGAGAGAAGCAGACAGGATGATCGTTGAAGGCCGGGTAAGCCTCAATGGGGAAACCGTAGAATCCTTGGGAACTCTTATCGACGAGAGTGCGGATATCGTAGAGGTCGATGGAAAAAGAGTCAAAGCCAAGAAAACCCCTCATCTTTACCTGCTTTTGAACAAGCCCACCGGCTATCTGGTTACAGTCAAAGATCCCTTTAAGAGGCCCACAGTCATGGATCTGCTTCCTTCCTTTAAAAAGAGGGTATACCCTGTGGGACGGCTGGATTTGAACTCGGAAGGTTTGCTCCTGCTCACCAGCGATGGCGATCTGGCTTATCGGTTAATGCATCCCAAATACAGAGTCGTGAAGGGATATCTGGTCAGGGTTAAGCCCAAGCCCAAAGCGTCCATCTTAGAAAAGCTCGAAAAGGGCATTTTCCTGGATGGGAAAAAGACGGCTCCGGCAAGGATCCACATGATCACGACAAAAAAAAGAGAAATTCTTATCAAAGTTGAGCTTTTTGAGGGCAGGAAAAGGGAGCTGAGAAGGATGTTCGAAGCGGTCGGACACGACGTGTTGACCTTAAAACGGATCAGATTCGGAAGTCTGTCTCTGGGAGGGCTCAAGAAGGGACATTGGCGTCATCTTTCACAAAAAGAACTCGACCTTCTCAAGAAGAACGTCCAGCTAACATAATTTATTCTTCTGATTTGAGCTTCTGTTATCCCTCAGCGTCTTTTTCTTTGTTCTTATCGGTGGGAGCTGCATAGGTCTTCCAGCTTTTGGCCAGTCTCTGGAGCTCCTGGTCTACCAGATAATTGATGGTTCCTTCTTCGAAATTTCCGTCCTTTTGAACCTCTCCTGCTTTAACTCCTGTGAGGATTTCAATTCCTTGATCTATGGTTTTGACAGGATAGATATGGAATTTTCCTTTTGAGACCGCTTCGATAACATCTTTTCTGAGCATCAGGTTTTGGACATTCTGGTGGGGGATGATCACTCCTTGTGTACCGGTTAATTCTTTGGCCTTGCAGACATCGAAAAAGCCTTCGATTTTTTCGTTGACTCCTCCGATGGGCTGTATTTCTCCTCTCTGGTTCAAAGACCCTGTGACAGCGATATCCTGACGAAGCGGAACTTTGGAGAGACTGGAAAGTATGGCATAGACCTCTGTAGATGAAGCGCTGTCTCCTTCTACACCTGAATAGGACTGTTCAAAAGCAAGGCTGGCGGATAAAGAGAAAGGTTTATTCTGGGCATATTTTCCCCTGAGATACCCACCCAGAATGAGCACGCCTTTGTTATGGGTTCGGCCGCTGAGATCGGCTTCTCTTTCGATGTTGATCACCCCTGCCCTGCCCACAGCAGTGGAAGCAGTTATGCGTGTTGGCTTTCCGAATGAGAATTCTCCCATGGCATACACAGATAGTCCGTTCACCTGCCCGATCTCGCTTCCTTCTGAATCGATCATGATGGTGCCCTCTTCGATCATCTCTTGAATTTTGTCTTCGATCAGGCTCACGCGCTCAAAGCGTTCCTCGACAGCCTGCTCAACATATTTTCGGCTGACTTTTTCACTGTTATCCTTCTGGGCCCAATAACTGGCCTCTCTGATCACATCTGCGAGGATGTGAAAACGAGTGGATATCTTTTTTTGCCTTCCGGCGAGTCTGGTTCCGTATTCAATTATGGCAGCCATGCCTTCCTTATCGAATGCACGGAGCTTATCCTCGTCAGATATTTTTTTAATGAATTTTGTATATTCCAAAATGGTCTGGTCATCTTTTTCGGTTTCCGAGTCGAATTCAGATTTGACTTTGAAGATTTTCTTGAAATCCGCATCCAGAAAATACAGAAGATTATAGATATGGGCGTCCCCGATCAGGACAACTTTGACGTCGATTTTTATAGGTTCTGGTTTTAAGCGGCTTGTAGAGATCAAATAAAGAGAAGCCAGGTTCTGAATCTCCAGGGTTTGATACTTCAATGTCCGTTTAAGCGTAGGCCAGACACCGAATTCCACCAAAGCATCCAGAGCATTCATCACCAGGTATCCCCCGTTTGCCTTGAGAAGGGATCCGGCTTTGATTTTGGTAAAATCAGTTTGCCAAACCCCGTACCTATTGGGAGTCGCGTCAACGGATCCGAAGATGTTGAGATAATTGGGATTTGTTTCCATGACCACCGGAGTCCCTTTGAGCTCGGAATTATCGATGAGAAGATTGACCCCATATTCTAAGAAAGGATCGACCATTTCTCGTTCTTTGGAGTCTTTCTTGGGTGCTTTGAAAAGTTCGATGTTGTTGACCAGGCTCTTCTCCACATCGTTCAGATATGCTGTGATTTTTGGCAGCTTGAACCTTGATCGGATTCCCGAAATGGCCCCTGTGATGATGGGCGTTATGGATTCCTCATCCCAATCTTTGAGCATACTTCGGGTCTTCTCTTCTGTTTCTTTCATCTTCTCGAAGACTTCTTCCAGCTTGTCCGTGAGCTTATCATATTTATTCCTGAGTTCTTCCAGTTTTTCCTTCGGGAATTTGCCTTCCCTGACCATGGCTTCCAGCTGATTGAAAGGAGTCGGCTTCCCTTCTATCACCGGAATAAGATCCGGCTTGACAAAAAGACCCATCTGAACTTGAATCACAGAAAATCCTTCTTGGGCGACTTCTTCTTCGAAACTTTTCAGGATTTCTTTCTGAAGTTTCTGCTGGCCTTCGACGATCGCATCCCTTTTTTCGGTGTAATATTTACTCTTCAATAACTCGGGGATGTTTGTCTTCAGCATATCGATCAATCGCTCCATAGCTTCCTTGAAGTGTTTTCCCTGTCCAGAGGGGAGGGTGATCAGCGTCGGCTCATCCCGGTTGTTGAAATTGTTCACGTACAAGATGTCGTCAGGAGTCTCCTCTTCATTTCGCATCTTCTCCAAGAGCTGCTTGATGGTTGTCGTGCGGCCTGTGCCAACCATTCCCGTAACAAAGATGTTGTACCCGAGGCTGCGGATGTCTAAGCCGGTTTGGATGGCCTTCAAGGCCCGCTCTTGACCGATGATCCCTTCGCAGGCTTCACAATCATCGCTGGACTCGAACGGAATCTTCTCTGATTCCAACTTCCAAGACAGTCTGTCGGGGGGGAGCTCCTCGAATTCGGTGGGCTTTTTCATCCTATCTCCTCCTTATGATCGGTACGATAAAAGGAAATTATCTTGTAGCATAATTCTTTTCTAATGTAAATTGAACACGGTTGCTTTGACTTTTAAAAAAAACCTTTATTTGTTAAAATAGGAGAAATTTTTGGAGGGAACAAGAGTGAACGATATTCACATCGAAAGAGTCGAGACCAAAAAGGATAGAAAGAATTTCCTTTTTTTCCCCTGGAAGGTTTATCACGACGATCCGAATTGGGTGCCTCCTCTCGTCATAGATTTCAAAGAAAAAATCAATAAGAAAAAGAATCCCTTCTTCGAGCACGCCGAAATGGAACTCTTCTTGGCTTACCGGGACAATGAAATCACGGGAAGGATCGCTGCCATCATCGACGAAAATCATAACAGGTTTCATGATGAGAAGGTGGCTTTTTTCGGTCTTTATGAAAGTTTTGACGATTTGGATACAGCAAAAGCTTTGCTCGGCACTGTTGACGGCTGGGGAAGAGAGAGAGGAATGGAGATCCTCCGCGGACCGATGAACCTTTCCATGAATGATGAATGCGCCTTTCTTCTGGAAGGTTTTGACTCGCCTCCTGTGGTGATGATGCCCTACAATCCGAGGTACTATTTGGATCTCATGGAAAAGTGCGGAATGGTTAAGGCCAAGGATCTTTATGCTTTTTTTATGACCAAAGACCACGAGGCGGCTGAAAAAGTCAACCAAATTGTTGAAAAAGTCAGGAAATCCTCTCCGGTCACCCTTCGCACCGTGAATCTGAAAAAAATTGAAGAAGAAGCCGAGCGCATCAAATATATCTACAACAATGCATGGGAGAAAAACTGGGGATTTGTGCCCTGGACCGAAAAGGAAATGGACCACATGGCCAAGAAGCTCAAGACAGTGGCCGATCCCGCCTTGATCATTCTTGCAGAACATCGAGGGAAGCCGGTTGGCTTTACTTTTGGTTTTCCCAATTATAATGAGGTCATACAGAAAATAGGGGGGAGGCTCACACCTTGGGGAATAGTGAAATTTTTATACTACCGGAAAAAAATCAAAGGGATTCGGGCTATAGTTTTTGGTGTCCTCAAAGAATACAGACAGAGCGGGGTAAGCTATCTTCTTTACTCGGAACTTGAAAAGAATACCATATCCGAAGGGTATGAGTGGTGTGAAACATCCTGGCAGCTCGAGGATAATGAGGCCATCAACCGGTTCGTCGCATCTTTGGGGGGGAAAGTCTATAAAAAATACCGCATTTTCGAGAGGAAAATCGTCTGAAACAAGGAGGATAAGTGGAATACGCGAATTTACAGGTGAACAAAGAGCCCCCACTCGGGTACATCGTCATAGACCGGCCCGACAAGTTAAATGCTTTGAGTGCAGAAACGATCAAAGATCTGTATTCGGCTTTTCTGTCCTTCCGGGAGGATGCTGAAGTCAGGGCAGTGATTTTATCGGGTTCGGGAGAGAAGGCTTTTGTGGCAGGAGCAGACATCGGTGAATTGGCCCGCCTGAACCAAGCGGATGGTAGAGACTATGCTCTAGAAGGTCAGGAGCTCACAAAACTGATCGAGAATTATCGAAAGCCTGTCATTGCGGCCATAAATGGATTCGCTCTCGGAGGCGGAACCGAATTGGCCCTTTCCTGTCACATACGGATTGCCTCAGAGAATGCCAAGATGGGGCAGCCAGAGGTAAAACTGGGATTGATCCCGGGATTTGGAGGGACTCAAAGGTTGACCAGGCTGGTGGGGAAGGGAAAAGCGATGGAGCTCATCCTCAGCGGAAAAATGATCGATGCCCAGGAAGCCTTGACCATCGGACTGGTGAACCGTGTCGTTCCCCTCAGCGACCTTATGGCGGCCTCTGAAGCTGTTGCCAAAGAAATTGCAGATAACGCTCCTCTGGCATTGTCCTATTGCATAAAGGCCATCAATGAGGGCTTGGATCGACCCCTATCCGAAGGATTGCTTCTCGAGGCCGATCTCTTCGGCAATGCCTGCTCCACCGAGGATGGCAAGGAAGGAACCCAGGCATTTTTAGAAAAGAGAAAAGCAAGTTTCGAAGGAAAATAAGGAGAGAAGAAAATGGAAACATATCAGGGTAAACTCCAGGCAGCAGGTTTAAGGATTGGCATTGTTCTCAGTCGATTTAACCAGTTCATTTCTGATAGGCTCTTGGAAGGGGCGCTAGATGCGCTCCAAAAATTGGGAGCCGAAGACAAGAATATCTCTATCTATAAAGTTCCTGGTTCTTTCGAGGTTCCCAATGTGGCCAAAAAATTGGCCCAGTCCGGAAAGGTGGATGGGATTATATGCCTGGGCGCTTTGATCAGAGGCGATACCCCTCATTTTGATTTTTTGAGTGCAGAAGTGACCAAAGGATTGGCCCAGATTGCGATGGATGAAAAGGTAGCTGTGAGTTATGGCATCCTGACCGTGGACACCATCGAGCAGGGAATCGAAAGGGCAGGAACCAAAGCAGGCAACAAAGGCTATGACTCGGCTTTCGCATTGGTGGAAACGCTCAATTTGCTCAAGGAATCCGGACTTGATTGACCGGTACCTTTATGGGGAAAAGAAGGAAAGCCCGAGAAAGCACTCTTCAGATCCTTTTCCAACTCGAATTCAACGGTAAAGAGCTGGAGAACATTTTCGAATCGTTCTGGCATGAGAAAAAAACCTCAGAGGAGATAAAGGAATACAGCCGATGGTTGGTAGAGGGAATCGTGTCCCATAGAGATAGGATAGACCGGCTCATCCAATCTGTTTCCGAAAACTGGCGGATAGACCGGATGGCTCTGGTAGACCGCAATGTCTTGCGCATCGCTGTGTATGAACTCATCTACGAGGAGAAACTCGCTCCAGCCATCGTCATCGACGAGGCGATAGAAATTACGAAAAAATACAGCAGCGAAGAAGCCGCTACATTTGTCAACGGCATACTCGACGCTGTGCGCAAGAAGCTGGGAAAAGAGAAGAAAATACCGAAGGAAGAAAAAAATGACTGAGAAAAGGGGTGCGCAAAAAAAGGAATCCGTGCAGAAACCTCAGGAAGAGAAAAGAATCGACCAAGAGATTGTCCGTGAACAGAAAATGGAAAAACTCGTGCAGGAGGGTATTGATCCTTTCCCCTATAATATCACCAAGACTCATTCGATTTTTGAGGTGGTCTCTTCTTATGCAGAGCTTTCCTCCAAGAATTTGGAAGACCGGAAAATCAAAGTGATCGTGCCGGGAAGGGTGATGTCAATCCGCCGCATGGGACGAGCAGCTTTTTTTCATATTGCAGATTGCAGAGAAAAGCTTCAGGCCTACCTGCGAGAAGATAGAATCGGAGAGCAGAACTATAATCTTTTTTCTCTCATCGATATCGGAGATTGGGTTTCTGTTGAAGGTGTTCTGTTCAAGACAAGAACCGGAGAATTGACCATCCTGGCCGATTCCTTCACACTTCTTGGAAAATGCCTGCACCCCCTACCCGAGAAATGGCATGGTCTCCAGGATGTCGAGCTTCGGTACAGGAAAAGACATCTGGATTTGATCATGAATCCGGAAGAAAGCGAGATTTTCAGACTCCGGAGCGCAATGATTGCCTTTATGAGAAAATTTTTCGACGAGAGAGGATTCATAGAAGTGGAAACGCCTATGATGCAGACGATTCCCGGAGGAGCTTTAGCCCGGCCATTCAAGACCCATCACAATGCCCTCGGGATGGACCTCTATCTGAGGATAGCACCTGAATTGTATCTCAAGAGGTTGATCGTGGGCGGGATGGATAAAGTGTATGAAATCAACCGGAATTTTCGCAACGAAGGGATATCCTCCCAGCACAACCCTGAGTTTACCATGCTGGAGTGGTACCAGGCTTACAGCGATTATTACGATATGATGGAAATGACCGAGGAGCTCATTTGTGACATGAGCGAAACGCTTTTAGGAACAGAAGAGATTACATATGGGGAGCATAAGATTTTCTTGAAGAGACCCTGGAAGAGGATAAAGTTTATGGATGCTTTGAGACAACTCAGCGGTCTCGCGCCCAACAGGTTTGATGATAAAGCAGGAATCATGGAATTGGCCTCGACGCTCGTTCCAGATAAGAAATCCCTCTCCTATGGAAAAGCCTTGGACGTGATATTCGATAAGAACGTAAAACACCAGCTCATCCAACCGACATTCGTGATCAATCCTCCCAAAGAAGTATCCCCTCTGGCGAAAGCTTCCAGGGACAATCCCGAGGAAGCGGAAAGATTCGAGCTTGTCATGGCAGGTATGGAGCTGGCCAATGCCTTCAGCGAGTTGACCGATCCTGAGGAGCAGAAAAAGAGGTTTGAGCAGCAAGCCGAGGAGAGAGAGAGGGGAGATGAAGAATCCCACATGATCGATATGGATTATATCCAGGCTCTTGAATATGGTATGCCGCCGACAGGCGGCGAGGGGATCGGGATCGATCGTCTGGTGATGATTTTTGCCAACAAAAAGTCCATAAGAGAAGTCATTCTTTTTCCGTTGCTCCGGCCGAAACCATGATAGGTGCGATAACGTCTGTTTGCGATACGAGTTATCATTATGAATTATGAGTTGTTTATTGCTAAGCGGTATCTGACCGCCAAGCGAAAACAAGCGTTCATTTCGGTCATCACCTTTATTTCTATTCTGGGAATCACCATCGGCGTGATGGCCCTTATCATCGCCATCGCTTTGATCACGGGATTCCAAAGCGATGTTCAGGATAAGATTCTCGGCTCCACTTCCCATATTATGGTCCAGGATATGCTCGGTGAAGGCCTGAGCGACTATTCTCAGCTCATTGACAGGATAGAAAATCAAGAAGAAGTGACAGCTGTCTCTCCGGTTGCGTATGAAACCGTCCTCTTTTCTGGCCCTTTTCAATCACATGGGGGGATACTCAGAGGTGTCGATTTCGAGTTGGAAAGGAAATCCGCGGAATGGCTTCAGGATTTGCAGGGAAGTCTTCCTGATTCCGAGGGCAGGCCTGAAGGCATCTTACTTGGGCGGGATCTCGCCTATCATTTAGGTGCTGGTTTAGGAGATCTGATCAGTGTCATAACGCCTTCCCTTCGGCTCTCTCCGACAGCCCTGATTCCCAGACAAAAAAAATTTAGGGTGGCAGGCATCTTTCATACCGGACTCTATGAGTTCGATAACGCGACGGCTTTGATTTGGCTGGATGCAGCCCAGAAACTCTTCAGATTGGAGGACAGGATAAGTCTCATACAGATCCGAATCCAAAACATCTTTCGGGCTGAAGAAGTTGCTGAACGAATCAAAGACCTCCTTCCTGAAGATGCTTATGCCACAACATGGATGGAGATGAATAAACCGCTCTTCTCCGCACTAAAGCTGGAGAAACAGCTTCTTTTTCTGACCATAACACTGATCGTTATAGTAGCCGCTTTGAACATTGTTGCCACTCTCATTTTGATGGTTATGGATAAAACAAAGGATATAGGGATTTTGATTGCGATGGGTGCCACATCCAAGAACATAAGGAAAATATTCTTTTTTCAGGGAGCGTTGATTGGGATTATAGGGACGACCCTCGGAACGGCTCTGGGACTTTTTTGGAACTGGCTGGCCAACACCTTTGAAATCATAAAGATTCCATTGGAGATATATCATATCGCATACGTTCCGTTTCGTTTAAAAATTATTGATTTGGTGTTGATCATCGGAGTTGCTCTTTTAATCAGCTTCCTATCGACCCTCTTTCCTTCTCATAGGGCCTCGAAGGTCGATCCTGTGGTGGCATTGAAGTATGAATGATGTAGTCAGAGCAGAAGGGCTGAGTAAGGAATATCCCTTACCCAAGGGCACGTTATGTGTTTTTGACAAGCTGAATTTTAAGCTGGAACTGGGACACATAGCTGCGATCATGGGCGTTTCAGGTGTGGGCAAGACCACACTCCTTAACTTAATTGCGGCCATCGATTATCCCTCCAAGGGAAAAGTTTATTTGGAGGGTGTGGATATTTTTGCGTTGAATCCACGGGAAAGGGCCGGAATTAGGAACAAGAAGATCGGGTTCATCTTCCAGTTTTACCATCTTCTTCCCGAATTTACAGCATCAGAAAATGTGAGTTTTCCCCTTCTCATTGGCGGAACCGAGAAGAAAGAAGCTCAAGAAAGAAGCCTTCAAATACTCAAGGAAGTCTTCTTGGAGGATAAGGTGCATCTTCGCCCGGGGAAACTCTCTGGCGGAGAACAGCAGCGGGTCGCTATAGCCAGGTCCTTGGTCAACGATCCGAGTCTTCTCTTGGCTGACGAGCCGACCGGGAACTTGGATTGGAGGACGGGCCAGAGTATCTTGGAGCTCATCAGAACTCTTCATGTGAAAAGAGGCCTTTCCTCCATCATCGTTACCCATAATGAGAAAGTGGCACAGTTTTGTGACAAAGTCTATCTCATGGAGAAGGGGCAGCTGAAACTTTTATCCCACCTCTAAAGTTATATTCTATGGAGTACAAATAAAGCCAGTCCTTCGAGCCTGGCTTTGTGAGCTGCCGTTGGTCCGGGCTGCCTTTATTTTTAAATATGAATATGGTATAAGGATAAGGACATGAGAAGACTCGTTTTTTTACTTATTTTTGCCTGTTTGCCCCTGAATCTTATCGGTCAAGATGTGATTCAGCGGATCGAAATCATCGGAAATGACCGGGTCACAAAAGAGACCATAATGTACTACCTCTCTTCGAGGGAAGGGGAGTATTACAACGAAGAATCGCTGAAGAGAGATTTCAAGGTGTTATGGTCAACGGGTTTCTTTTCGAACATTAAGATAGAAAACGAAGATGGAGCATCGGGAAAAATTATCAAGATCGTCATCGAGGAAAACCCTATTATCAAGGAAATCCGCTATGAAACAGGGAAGAAAGTCAAAGAAGGAGACATTGTCGAAAAGCTCAAAGAGAACGATGATTATATCCTTCCCTATTCGTATTACAGCCCGGCCAAAATACGGAGAATTACTGCTACTATCGAGGACCTTTTGGTCGAGAAAGGCCTGATGGATGGGAAGGTAGAAGTCGAAACGAATAAAAAAGGAAACAATGAGATTGACATCGTTATCCAAATAGATGAAGGCCCCAAGTTAAGAGTCGGAGAAATCGTGTTCGAAGGCAAGACGAAGTTGCGGGAAAACACGCTCAGGGCAGCGGTAAAGGAAAACAAAGAGCACAGCATCCTTGCCTGGGTGCTGGGAAAGGACTCCTTTCGGCCGAACAAGCTGGATGAGGATATTGCCAATATCAAAAAGACACTCCAGGAAAATGGATATATGGAGGCCACAATCGGAGAACCTCGCATAGAGGATATGACCAAGCGAACGATCTTCTTCAAGAAACAAACTATGAAGAGGATCGTCATCCCGGTTGACGCAGGATACAGATATTTCGTAGGCGATGTAAACATCGAAGGAAATCAGATCATCGCCTCTAAATATCTCCGTGGACTCGTCAAATTGGAGAAAGGGGAAATCTACAGCACGAAGTATCGAGAGAAAGCCGTCGAAGATATTAGGGAGGCTTATAACGATATAGGATACCTGTACGCTCAAATCATGCCGGTGGAAAGCTTGGATCCTAAGAGAAAATTGGTCAATGTGACATTCAATATAAGCGAAGGCGAAGTGGTCTATCTCCACCGCTTGAATATCAAGGGAAACACCTACACAAAAGATAAGGTCATACGTAGAGAAATGCTGGTCACTGAAGGCCGTCGATTCAGCCTTGCGCTGTTCAAGGACAGCATCCTGCGGATGAATCAACTGGGACTGGTAGAGCTGGACGGAGAGCCCGATATCAGACCTGATCCCGAAGATCCAACTCAGCTTGACGTCACAATTCGGGTCAAAGAGTTGCAGAGAAACAATATCCAGTTCACAGCCGGATATAGCGGCTATGAAGGGACTTTTGTGGCTTTGAGTTATTCGACAGTGAATTTTTTAGGGGCTGGAGAAACTCTTGAGCTGATGGGCCAGTACGGGAAAAGAATCAAGAACTACAGTTTCGGTTTTTCTGAACCGTATGTTTTTGATTTGCCGATAACTCTGGGCTTTACCGTTTATAACCGCTACACGATTTTTCCTGCACTGTTCGACCAGAAATCCCAGGGAATCGATCTTCAGTTCGGATCTAGAATCGTGGGCTATTGGAGGACGGGTTTAGTCTATAGCTATCAGAAACTCAAGCTGGAGGAGCCGTCCATCAAGGAGACTTATTACTACAATCCTTATTACACCCCTTACTACGGCGCTTTTGCCTATCGGCGGTACAACATGAGCAGCATCACACCCACAATTTACAAGAGCACAATAGACAGCCCTCTGACTCCGTCGAGGGGCAGCCTGTATTTGGCATCCTGTAAGTTCGCTGGAGGACCTCTGGGAGGCGATATCAAACTCGTCAAGCCCCGATTCGAATTCACGTTCTATCAGCCAACATTTGCAGAACAGAGATTCGGAGTCCATTTGGAATACTCTTTTCTCAAAACCTACGGCGAGACGGATCTCCCTTATTGGGAACGGTTCTACTTAGGGGGGGAACGATCGATCAGAGGTTACGACATCTATACCATCGGACCTCGGGATGAGGAATACAGCCGCAATGTAGGGGGAGAGAAATCCCTTGTCTTCAATGCTGAATACATCATCCCTCTCGGTGGACCGATATATGCCATATTCTTTCATGACATGGGAAATGCTTATGCCAAGGACGAGAAAATCAGCCTGGGTAATATGTATACCTCTACAGGGCTGGAGATGAGAGTCTTTGTTCCGGCTTTACGTGTTCCTTTCAGGCTCATTTTTTCTTATAATAACAAAAAAGTTTACGCTGATGATTCCAATTTCGCGTTTCGCTTTGCGATAGGAACAACATTTTAACAGGAGAAACGAATAAACGATTCAAAAAAAGGAGGCTTAGGATGTTAAGAAGAAGCACAGGCAGAATTATCCTTACGATTCTCTTTGTTTCCGGTATGGTGTCCTTGAGTTACGCTCAGCAGCCTATGAAAATCGGCGTGGTGAATTCCCAGGTAGTTTTGGAAAAATCTCAAGAGGGCAAAAGAGTGACGGCACAGATCGAAAGCAAGAACAAAACGATTCAGGAAGATTTAGCCAGGCTCGACGATCAGATCAGGGAGCTGGAAACAAAGCTCAATACCCAAAGGCTCACCCTGACCCAGGAAGCGGCGAGTAATTTGGTTTCAGATATAGACAAAAAGAGGACAGAGAGAGCGCGGTTCGTGGAGGATTCCCGCAGGGAACTGAATGAACTCACGCAGAGGCTTTTCAATAGGCTCCAGAGTGAACTGCAACCGATCATCGCTGAAATCGGAAAAGAGAAGAATCTGGACATCATTTTCGACATAGGATCGAGCGGAATTATTTATTTCAACCCTGCTGTGGATCTGACCCAAGAAGTCATTCAGAGATATGATGCCTCGAAGGGTTCCTATTAAGCGAAGTTGCTCAAGATAGAAAAGATTCTGCGCATACTCCCCCATCGTTATCCTTTTTTATTGGTAGACAGAGTCCTCACACTCGAGAAGGGGAAGTCCATCGTAGCCATAAAGAACGTCACATTCAATGAGCCGTTTTTTCAAGGGCATTTCCCCGAATATAAAGTTATGCCTGGAGTGTTAGTGGTGGAAGCTATGGCACAGGCCGGCGGTGTCCTTCTTTTTCATTCCATTCCCGATCCTGAAGACAAGTTGGTTTTCTTCAGCAAGATCGATAACATGAAGTTCAGGAAGCCCGTTGTCCCGGGTGACCAATTGAGATTAGAGCTGGAACTGATCAAAATTAAAAGCCGATTCTTTCACATGAGGGGAAAGGCATCGGTGGAAGAAGAAACGGTCGCTGAAGGTGATATCATGGCTTTTCTCACTAATCTCGAGGAACTGAATGGGTGAGAGGGACCTGTCGATTCATCCTAGAGCCATCGTCCATCCTCATGCCCGACTGGAATCGGGAGTCCAGATAGGACCATATTCTTTTATCGGGGAAAATGTTTTCATCAAAAAAAATACCGTTCTGGAAGCCCATGTTTATGTCGTCGGAAAGACAGAGATAGGGACAAACTGCCGGTTTTCGCCGTTTTCCTCGATAGGAACAGAGGCGCAGGATGTCACCTATGCAGGAGAAGAGACCTCTGTCAAAATCGGGAATAATAACATCTTCCGTGAGTTCATGACCGTTCATCGGGGGACCGTAAAGGGAAGGAGGGAAACGGTCATCGGAAACGATAACTATTTTATGGCCTATTCTCATGTCGCTCATGACTGCATTGTAGGCGATCAAACCATTTTTCTGCATGGGGCAACTCCAGGCGGACATGTCACCATAGAGGATTTTTCCACAGTCGGCGCTTGCAGCGGTATCCATCAATACTGCCGAATCGGCAAGTATGCTTATATCGGAGGGTATTCCGTCATCACTCAGGATGTCCTTCCCTATTCCCGAGTAGCTGGATCGAGGCCACCTCTTCTCTATGGCTTGAATTCCGTTGGTCTGCGGAGAAAGGGATTTTCAAGGGAAAGAATTAAAACCTTGAAGGATATGTTCAAAATCATCTTTTATTCCGATTTGAATACCACCCAGGCTGTCGAACGGATCGAAAGAGAATTCCCGGTGAGTGAAGACAGGGAAGAAATCCTCCGTTTCATCCGGGATTCAAAGAGGGGAATTCTAAAGAAAGCAACCGAGGAATGGAAAGAAGACTTGGCGTAATAGCAGGATCCGGGAACTTCCCGTTCTCTGTGTGCGAGAGCGCTCAAGAATTGGGATATGGCTGCGTGGTGGCCGGAATAAAAGGAGAAGCAGAGGGTGCCATCGGGAAAGAGGCCAGAGTTTTCGAGTGGTTCGACGTCTCTGAGATCATAAAGGTGGCCGCATTTTTCAGAAAAAACGCCGTAAGAGAGGCGGTATTTGCAGGAAAGATCGATCCCCGGGTCGTCTATCAGAACCGTGAGCTGGGAGAGATGTTGCCTGGAATTTTGGAAGGAAAGAAGGAAAGAAATCCTACTGTTCTCATTCAGGCGGCGATAAAGGTTTTTTCTGCGCAAGGCATTGAGATACAAGATCCGACAAGATATATTGCATCGGCCCTCTGTGCCCCGGGTGTCCTGACCGAAGCCAGACCCTCGAAGGAAGTGGATGAGGATATCCTTTACGCCTGGGGGATAGCAAGAAAGCTGGCAGATTTGGACATCGGGCAGACTGTGGTTGTCAAAGATAAAGCTGTGGTAGCCTTAGAAGGCATGGAAGGAACTGACGAAGCCATTAAGCGCGGCGGAGAGTTGGCTGGAAAGGGAATCGTGGTGGTGAAGGTCAGCCGAAGTTCACAGGATCCGAGGATCGATCTTCCGGCCGTAGGGCTCGATACAGTAAAGAGCCTTGTGTATAATGGGGGACGGGCCCTGGCCTTTGAGGCCGAAAAAATCCCTTTTTTCCAGAAAGAAGAGGCGCTTTCTCTTGCCGAAACTCATCGAGTATCGATCATCGCAAAAAAAGGGGCATAGAGTGAATCTCCAGGGCAAGAATGTTTGTCATCGCTCGAAATATTTCTGACCACTCAGTATGAAAAAGTGTATAATGTTCAATCGGAGACGAGGGGATGGATAAGGTAAAAGTTGGCATTATCGGGGTCGGGTATTTAGGCACACAGCATGCGAGAATTCTCTCTTATCTCGAGGAAGCTGAGCTCATAGGTGTGGCTGACATCGATTTTAAGAAAGCTATGGTGATCGGTAATCGCCACGGTGTCAAATATTACGAAAATTTCGAGAAAATGTTGGACTCGATCGACGCTGGTATCGTGGCCACTCCCACTTCCGAGCACTTTTCAATTGCCACCAAACTGCTCAAAGAAGGCAAATCTGTCCTGGTGGAGAAACCTATTACAGAGACGGTCGAACAGGCTGAAGAATTGGTAGGCGAAGCCAACAAGAATGGAATCATCCTCCACATCGGTCATCTCGAGCGATTCAACCCAGCCGTGGAAGCCCTCGAAAATCTTATATCCGAGCCTAAATTCATCGAAGTTCAGCGATTGGGATCTTTTTCGGCCAGATCTCTGGATATCGATGTTGTCCTTGACCTTATGATTCACGATCTGGACATCATCATGGCTTTGATCAAGGATGAGGTCAAAGTCATTCGCTCTTCGGGAATCCATGTGCTTTCCGACAAGATCGATATCGCGAATGCCCGATTGGAATTCGCTTCAGGCTGTATCGCTACTCTTACAGCCAGTCGCGTTCACCAGGGTAAAGTCAGAAAGCTCCGGATATTTGAGCCCACCTCGTATTACTCGATCGATTACATCGATCAAGAAGTCAAGATATTCCCGCTCAATGGCCGCCAGACAGATATCAAGACGTTGAAAATCAAAAAAGAGGAGCCGCTCAAGAAAGAACTCCAGAATTTTTTCAGATGTATAAGGGATGGTAAAAAGAGAAAGGTCACAGGTGAAGAGGGCCTGAGGGCTCTCAAACTCGCCTACAGCGTGCTGGATGAAGCGGAAGCATAAGCTTAGAGTTAACTCTTAACCACATTTATTTTACCGGCTTTCTTTTATTTCATCTAACCGTTTTGATCATCTGTCCCTGTTTCGGAACCTGATCCAGTTCCATCTCATTCATGATGGCGAATTGGGGCCAGAGTTCGCTTTCCATCCCTGCCTTCTGGAACAGGGTTCGAAGGCTTTCCCGGCCGTCAGCTCTGACAAGTTTCATTCGCAAGGGTTTTCGGCTGAGGTAGCGTACATCCCTGAGCTCATTGAAAGAGCCAACGATCGATTGAAAATGTCCATCATATCGGGTGAAGTCGGATTTTGTGCTCAAGGCCACGAATGTGTAGATGAAGCCGTTCTTTTTAAGGAAAGAAAAACGCGTCCTTAAATCATCTTTATCCTGTTGAGCGACGTCATAGACTTCATGATAGGAAGTCAATCCGTTTATTTCATAACTTTTTTTATCGATTAACTGCCCATTCTCGATCTGAGAGGTTATTTTATCAGCATATTGTTCAAGATTTTCCGGAGTCTTTTCTGCTTGAAGCACCACAGCCGCACGGCCGTCTTTTGCGGCCAAAACGACTTTTGCAGGAGTGTTCTGGACATCCCATTCTTGAGGAATGGAAAAGAAAAAACGCATTTGGGGATGGTAGAAGACATTCTTTTCCACAAAACCCTGTCTGGGATCTTGGCCGTAGACCATGTTATTCAGTTTGTTCAAATAGCCCCTTTTTTCTATTTTTAGCTGCTGGTCCGAATCTAAAAGCATCTCTTTGGTATTCTGGATCCGTTCGCTGGTTAAAGGATGAGTGGAAAGAAATCCGGGAAGGCTGTGGCCTCCGGATAAGTCTCCCATTTTTTCAAGGGATGCAAAGAAGCTGACCATCTCGCCGGGATTGTACCTGCCCTCTCGAGAATATTGGATACCAAGGGCATCAGCCTCTCTCTCATCGTCTCGGCTGAATTTGAGAAAAAGGAGTTGAATTCCGATGCTGGCAGCGCCTGTAATTTTAGCGAAGGTGTCGCTTATGGCCGCTCCGACCGCCAATCCGAACTGGGCGAGCATCAATTGACTCAATTTGGATACGCTGTGTCGGGCATTGACGTGCCCGAGCTCGTGGCCCAGCACAACCGCCAGTTCTGCCTCGGAGTTCATCAGGGCTAATATACCTCTCGTCAGGTAGATGTATCCCCCTGGGACTGCGAAGGCATTCACAACAGGAGTGTCTAATATCGCGAAGTGGTATGTGAGATGGGGGCGGTGGGTATGAGACGTCATGTTCTGTCCGACCTTTTGCACATAAGCGAGCAAAGCAGGGTCGTCGTAAACGCCGTATTGGGCACGGATTTCTGCGTCGGTTTGCTTTCCCAGGGCGATTTCGTCACTCTCTGAGACCAGACTCAGTTCTCTCTTTCCTGTCACAGGATTGACGGCACAACTGACAGTAAAGAGGAGCAAAGAGAAGCATAAAATCGAGACACTCTTTTTCATTTATTCCTCGATACCGGAGAGGAGGTAATCTGGTTCTTTTTAGAGAGTATTTTTGTTTTCTTATTCTTTTTTAAAGAGCGAATCCTCCAATCCGGAGTTGAATTTCACATCCGTAAACGTCATAGCAATGGCTTCTTCACCGTCTTGTATGATCCGCATCTCATGGGCCATCATCAGACCGTCAACTTTTTTATAATCAGAAACAAAGACCTCCTGATCAACCTCCATTCCCATTATACTGGTACCTTTGGATTTCGATTTATATAAAAGGCCGGTGGCGGTGTCGATATAAAGAGTCATGGTGAAACCATCCTCAAAAGTCTGTTCCAGCACATAATACTCCTTGCCTTCTATGGTTTCAGTTCCTTTGTAGACATAAGTGATACCGTATTTTTCTGGATGAAGGACCGAGTCATTACCCAGGGCCTGCCTTTTCATTTCTTTCGCTTGATCTTCGGGCAGATCCTCTATAGCTCCTGTTTGGGGATTTATCCCCCAAGCGTTCTCACCGTCATAGGCTTGGGTCATGGTCATTCCCATAAACTCCATATCCATCCGCATTTTATTGGGTTCTTTTTGGTAATAGGTCAGTGAGCCGCTCATGCCCATCTGAATGATATCCATGGTGCCGGCAAGAGTTGTGTCTTTGATTTTCTCGAGCGCCGCTTTTCCACCCTGGGCCTCGATCATCTTGTCCAGGATATCCTCGGCTGTTTGGCCCGTTACGGGAGAAGCCAGCGTACTGAAAAGGAATAGAGTCAAAAGACTGGTAATGGCGTTTTTTTTCATGGATCCATGCTCCTTTCTTCTTGCTTTTTCTCGTATCGAATCTCTCTGCTTCCGAACTATCATAATTCAAAGCCGCATAAAAAAGCAAAAAAATGTTTTAGGATTTTTCTTCTGGAGGAAAAAACATGCAGTTTAGACCGAATTCTGCTCTATCTTTCGATGCTCTCTGCGGCTTGGACTTTTCCTGGACGGCTGCGGAGAAACTGGATCTGTATTCTGTCCTGGATTTCTTCTTCGATCCGTGCTGTTTCGAATTCTGTTTGAGCCAGATATTTTACGTGGGCTCTTAAATAAGTCAAACCCTGAGTGCAGAGAAAATCGAGCCACTGGCCCTGAGCCGTCTCGTCCATCAGTTCTGGTGTTTCTTCCACATAGGTCATTCGAGTTCTGTCAGAAAGTCTTTGTTCCCGCGAAGATCTTCTTTTGGCATACAGGTTCACTCCTCGATATATCTCAAGGAAGTTCATATGAGGCTGCCAGCGTGTGGCCCAGCGATAGTACCGATCATAGAATTTTTTGTTCGATGCGAGGAAATCTTTATCCGCATTGATTTCCGCGATGATGAATGCCTGAAGGTCTTCTCCAGCTTTTTTCCATTTTTCATGAATGGGAAGAGAAAGGGCCCGATAGTAGGCGAACCATCCCCTTGGCAGCCAATAGTCGCGGAAAAGATAAGGAGAATAATTTGAAAACTGCTGGATCCATTCATGGGAAGGATAACCGTGAAGATTGAGGTAGATATCCGGCAGCCATCTGTTATAGAGCTCTTTTCTGACTTTAGCTTCGGGAAGGAGTGGCTTGGCAGCTCCGACTTGGTAGCCCACATCTATACCCAAAGATGTATAGCGGCCTGCGTGCAGGCTGTGAAAGGGTGTGAGTTTTTGGAGGTTGTACGCCAGTTCAGCCCCATCAGGATTTTCCATCGGATGGAGGATGAAGTTCATCTTTTTCGCGTATTTCCTGTAGCCGGGGTCCTTAGCGAGAAGTTCGGCGAATTTGAGGATATAATTTGTGGCGGATACCTCATTGGCGTGCTGGCGGCCGGTGCAAAACAGGGTGGGCTTGAAAGTGATGAGCCTGGGAATGGAGGCGTATTTGTCCAATGGAGTAAAGATTTCCAGCGCAGGGATTTCTCGGTTCTCATAAGATTTCCCTGCGATATAGGCTCGGATTGTATCATACTGTCCGAGCTGGCTGACCAAGTCCAAACACATCCGAGGAGACAAAATTTCCGTTGTGGGGATAGAGACGTCACCCAGATTTTGTCCGGGTGGCATCCTTTTCTTTTCTGGCATTTTTATGGTTGGCGAAAAAATTTCTTCTTTCTCCCAATCCTTATGCTTGATTTTTATAGCCATTTCTTTGAGATTGGGATAGCTGAAAGTCTGAGTGATGATGTTTTCGTTCTGTAGAATTCTCAGTGAATCGAGAATTGCGATAAGTGTCAGATAATCCTTTTCTTTCTCCACTTCCACTTCGGCCACCAGCTTTTCAATCTGCTCCTCCATGCCGTTGTAGGTGAGAGAGGGGATGCGGATGCTTTTAGCCATGATTTCAGGAAAAGCGAACTTTTTGGTGTTTTCTCTGCGGCCTTTTTCCTGCCATTCCAATATCATTTCAGGTGATCGGGCCTGCCAGTCCTCGAATGAGACCTTGACCTTTCCTCTTTTCCCTTCTGTGGAGGGATGGATCACAGGGAGGATGTTTCCTGGGGCTGAATATCGGGAGGTGTCTTCGGGAATGTCTTCCTCCTCGAGTTCCACTTCGGTGATCCCTCTGATAAAGTCAAGCGTGTCAAAATAGATCTCATCGTGAAGGGCTTCCAGGCTGCTGATGAGTTCCTCATCCAATCCTAGCCTGAAATCGGGTTCGCTGAACCACATCTCGATCAAGAGCCTTTTGAAATAAGGCTGCTTTCGAAAAGTCGGCTCGTTATCGGTCTTATCCAGGATGTGGCTGTACACGTTTTGCAAAATTTTCCCTTGATAATAATCCCAAAATCTCTCCAGATCGCTTTTCAATGGAACGTCCAGAATAACTTTTTTGTCCTGTTCCATCCTCGCCCAGCCCGTGGTGAGTTTGATATTTCCCCATTCGGGAAGAGCCTGTATGTAGACGGCCTCTCTTGTGCGCGGGGAAAAATGGGCACTATAGAGAATGTTGTTTTCTCCATCAGATGCGATAACTTCATATGTGGGCTCAGGTTCCTTTTTGATTTCAAAATCGATCCTGTCCAGCGGAACTTCGATCTCCTCAGCAATGAATTCATCGATCGGGTAGAGCTCCTGCAGCCATCGACAGGGTTCGCTGTAGAAACGTTTGAGCTGTGAGAAATCCTCCCGTTCTTCGGAAAATTTGATGATGAGATGATGGACATCTTTCTCCTTCAAGGCAGGAATGACATGTTCTCTCATCCAGAAAAATCCTTGCTTGTAGGAAGATTGCACCTCGACTCCATACTCAGAGAATCCTTTTTCTTTGAGAAGGTTTTCGATTTTCTCCTTCAAACGATTTCTGACTTCCGGAGATTCGCTCACGCCCACGCTTATATCGAGGGGTGCTGCAGAAGGCTGAAGGGTTTTGATTTCCTCTTCTATCAGATGGAATGCTTCATCGCCTTCCCAAGGGAATTCTTTCTCCTCTCGGAAGATGGATTTGCTGTCTTGGAGAAGGCGGGATTGGACGTCGAGTGTTTCCGAGTTCAGATTCTCCTGGAGATAATCATAAACGTGCTGCACATATGTTTCACTTTTGTCGGGAAGATAAAGCCGGACATTGAAATGGTCGAATTCTTTATCTCCCTTATCTTCGACGAATTTCTTCAACTCGTTCCAGAAGTGTGCTGAGGCACTGGCGTGTTTTCCGTCCATAAATTCTTCAAGGAGAGCCGGGACTTGGCCCACTTCTGGGTTTCCCTTGCCGAACTCGTCGAAATAAGGAAAGGTCCGGCTGAAGAACGAGAGGATTTTCTCGAGCGCAAAATCATCGTCGCCCAGGATCACCAGGGAATCTGATTTGTCGAAAGCCTGAGGAACCACCTGAATATGTCCCTGACCATTTCCGAGCCGGGGCGGGAGGAGTTTTCCGGTATTGACCAGTTCTCGGTAGAAGACATTTTCTTTTCCGATAAGTACGGGAGCTTTAAGAGACTCTATGTTTTCGACTTCTCGGTCCAGAGAAACCATTGGGAAAGAAGCGCCTGCTGTATGGAGGGTCATACGCGATGCCAGCCATTCAATGCCCGGGCAGGAGGAGGATTCAGGAACGATTAAGCTGGCATCGAGGCTGTCCAGAATTCCGTCCTTATTCGAGTCAGAGTAAAATCCTTTAGATGTAAACAGGCTGAGAAGATCGAAACTTTTTCCTGTTTTTTGGCGCCTGATACGAGGCCTATATGAAGGGGTGAGCATCCTTTTTGGAAAGCCCATTCGGGACAGAGACACTGATTTTTTTTCAAGATCTTTCAGGAGTTCAAATGTGATACGAGCGCAGCCTGGATATGAGAGTGTGCCGGTCTCGATACCGCGTTTGTGCTGGAACTCGAGCTCTTTGAGCGCGTTGTAGGCTCGATTCAGAAGTTGGGTGTTTTCCAGGTCTATGGAGACGGTCAGGTCCTTGATTTCGCCCCGCTCAAACCTCAATTTTTTTATGGATTCATAGGGAGATTTTGAAGTGGGAAATTCATACAGAACAGAAAAAACAGTGAGCTCGGATAGAGGAATTCCTGCTTTTTCGAAGAATCGTGAGATGTCTTCCTCCAACGAGAAATAGGTATCCCCTTCCTCACGGCCCCATATGTCCCAAAGATAAGGCCAGCGAAGGAAGAAAGCGCGGGCTGAATGCAAAAGGGCCTCCTGGGATCCGGCTGCCAGAACAATACCCGTCAGATCTTCATGGGAAAAAAGGGAGATCCGTCCTTGGTCTTTTTCCATCCGAGAAAGATGTGAGTTTTTTTCCTCGGCCCATTTTTTTACGCTGTTCAGGTTCGGCCCGATGAGGATGGGGTGGACAGGAGCAGAAAGTCTGCGGAATTCGGTTTCAGTTTTTATAAGGTCGAAATCGACGACAAGACTTTCCATGTTAGCACGGGCTGCGATCTCAGCGGCCGCTGCTCGTTCGTAGGGAGTCGGGACATCAGGAATGACGATGCATAAGGCAATTTTGTCTGCGAATCCGTCCACATCGTTATCGAGGAGGGTTTTTTGGAGATGAAAAACATGGGTAAGGCTCATTATTTCGGATGCTGTGCTGTTCGCTGACAGCCAAACGAAAACCCAGAGTACAAACCATATCTTGCGCATTTTGCCTCCTTTTGTGTGGTGAGACATTCTTGATGTTCACAATTCTATCATGATAGAGTCAAGCTGTCCTAGTTCCGTGTTTTTGCGGTCCTTTTGGTCCTGAAGGAAGCATTTCCAAAACCGTGATACCGTAACAGTCAGGTAAGCTGATTCGTCAGCCCGTGGATTTTCCCCAGCGAGGAAAATTCACTTATTCCTCGGCTCGCTCTCCTCTTCGAGGAACCTTGCCCGCTCGCCTCAGGATGGCTTCCTAATCTAATCTGCTTACCTGACTGCTGTTGAATTTGTAACGGTTTTGGAAATGCTTGCGGTCCTGAATTTTGATTTGACATTTGTGGGCTTTTCCGCTATGGTATGTGTTTCATAACAAAAGAAAAGAGCTACTATATATTGTATATATAATAAGGAGTTATTGAATATATTGAATTTTTTCTTGACATCGAGCTAGCGTTTTCTATACAATTCAACCAAGAAAAACCATCCGATGAGAAAATCCCAGAACCGCAACTTCAAGCACTTTATCACACTTCTCCTCTCCTTTTTTGTCCTGGGAGGAGCACCTGTCGAATTCGGCCAGGAGAAGGTATTCTTTCATGGATTCCGGATAGAAAAACCGGTGATCAGAGTCGGTCTTGGCGTCAACCTGAGTGACATCAAGATCAGCTCTTCGTCGGGCATGAAAATCTATGAGATCAATTCTCACTACAAGCTCATAGCCGAAAACGTGGGGGAAGCCTGGATCAGGGGCAGGAAGGAAAAGCTCACCCAGAAGTATATCATTCAAGTTGCCCAGACCAGAGACTGGGAAGAAGCAGAGCTCTTCGCACAGGATCTGCGCACAAAAATCGAACAAAAAGTTTTTGTAACCAGAGATGAGGGAGAAGGAATAGAAGGAACCTTTCAAGTCAGAGTCGGGGACTTCTTGACCAGGGGGGATGCCCTGGATTACATCGTCAAATTGAACCAGATAGGAATCGAAGAGCCTTGGATTGTAAAGGAGGAAATCACCGAAGAAGAATCGAAACCTCTGTGGATACTGGTCAATGACGAGCTGAAAAGTCTGCATGACGAAACACTGCTTTACTTCATCCCGAGCAATCCTGAAAGCTTTCTTTCTTCTAACGGTAGAGATTACCGAGGCATTTTCGTTCTCGAAGCCACCCGGAAGGGAATCGTTCTAGTCAATATCCTCAATATTGAGGACTATCTCAAAGCCGTGGTGCCCAGCGAGCTTTCTCCTTACGACTTCCATGAGATTGAGGCGCATAAGGCACAAGCCGTCGCCGCACGGACTTATGCCTTTAAAAAGCTGGGGGCAAACGATGACTTAGGCTTTGATCTTCGCGACACGCCAAATTCTCAGTTTTATAAAGGGATGAACGCTGAGCATCCTTTCAGCAGTGAGGCCGTCGAGCAGACTCAAGGAGAGGTCGCACTCTACAAGGGCCAATTGATCGATGCTTTGTATACGAGCACCTGTGGCGGTATGACCGAAGACGTGGAGGAAGTTTTCCTGGGTCCAGCCCTGCCCTATCTCAGGGCGACAGAGTGTGTGTATGAGAAACAGAAGGAGTGGCTCCTTCGATCGTCCCATACTCCCCTTCCCATTTATATAGAAGAAAAAAACATCGCAATGGAAATCGTATCCCTTATCAGCCTGGGTGTGATCTCCGGAGAATTCGATCCCTTGTATTATCGACAGGACGCCACCTATGCGGAGGCCGTGAACTGGATCAGTAACGCAAGGACCTTGCTGGGCAAAAAGGAAAGTCTTTTTTCCCCTGAACCGTCCTCTCTGAATTTTGCGACCCTTGCACGTTTTGTCATCCATGGCTTTGACTGGATGGAGAGAGTGGACAATCTTTTGCTGGAGAGTGAGACGAATTTCATTCTGAAGAATATCGATGGAACCGATGAGGAAGAAAGGGGCTTCATCGCTTATCTCATCCAGACAGGAATCTTTCCTGACTTCGACCAGATTGTTCGGTTGGACAGACCTCTAAGGAAAGGGGAATTGGCCCGTTGCTTGTGGAAAGTCATACATAGCTATGAAGGATTGATCGACCAGGGAGAGTTTAAGGAACTCGAGGGAGAAAAAATCAGAGTAGAGACGAGAGAAGGCGATGAGGAGTATGTGCTTTTGCCTGATTTTTATCTCGTGAGAAATTATGGCGGTGAATACACCTTCACTTCTCAGCTCTACCTCCTGGGCGGCGAGCAGATAAGATGGATCGGCGGGAACGACGGAGTAAAGCTTCTTGAAGTGATTTACCCCCCTCATTCCAATATCCTCGACCGCAGTTCGATCTATCATTCTTGGCAGATAAGAAGATCCAAACAAGCTTTAGAGAAGAGAGTCAATCAATTTTATCCCATAGGAGAACTCCAAGATTTGGTGCCTCTGAAAAGAGGCAAATCCAGGAGGGTTGTCGAGCTTCTGATCAAAGGCTCCAAGACGCAGGTGGTAGTCAAAGGACTTCGCATACGAAGAGTCTTAGGTCTGAGAGAGACACTCTTCGTTATCGAGAAGGAGCTCGAAGAAACAGGTCAATTGACACACTTTGTTTTTAATGGCAGGGGATGGGGACATGGTGTGGGCCTCTGCCAAGTCGGCGCCTTTGGGATGGCTCGTGCCGGAGCAGACTACGAAAACATATTGAAAAAATATTACCAAGGCATTAAGATAAACAGGATTTATTAACCTGAATCATTCATCGGAAATGGCGACAGAGATCGTTCATTTCGGAGCTATCGGGGATCTCCCTTTGCCCGAACTTTTAACTCGGGAATTATCCTATGGAACGGTGAAAGGAGAAGAAGCTTGGACAGAGAAGCGATGAGAAAGAGGCTGATCGAAATATTGAAGGAGAAGTCTCTCCAAACCGAGGTTCAGCGGGTGCTCACCTCAGGGAGAACGAGCACCTATTATATCGATGCCAAAATGACCACGCTCGATCCCGAAGGATCTAATTTAGTCGGCCAGCTGATTTTGGATGTTCTCGAACCCTTCGATATCGATGCCATAGGCGGCTATACGCTGGGTGCAGACCCGATCGTGAGCGTGGTGGCTGCTCTGAGTGCCAAAACAGAACGTCCTCTTCCTGCCTTTATCGTCCGTAAAGAGCCCAAGAAACACGGAGAACGCAAGATGATCGAAGGCCCCTTTCAGAAGGGCTGGAGAGTCGCGATAGTGGATGATATCGTGACCACCGCAGGCTCGACTCTCAAGGCCTGCAGAGCTGTCGAGGAAGAGGGGGGTAAGGTGGCCGTGGCACTGACCATCGTAGACCGACTGGAGGGTGGGAGAGAGAACTTGGAGAAGAGCGGGTACACATTCCTTTCTCTCTTCACTCGAGAAGATCTTCTGGGTTGATCGACATTTCCTCTTTTTGCATTTAATTTGCCTTTTACCGACCATTTCTGTACAATCTCATGTCTCTTGAGGAAAGATTTCTCGAAGTGAAAGAGAAAAAAAAAGAACTGAAGCTGGGAGTCGCACTGATTCCCGTTCTTTTTTTGATCGCTGCGCTCTCCATCACCATAGGGATTTTTAAGCTTCCCCCTCATATTCCTTTGATACTGGCTGCAGCCGTGGCCGCCATCATCGCCGCCATCTATAAGCACCCATGGAAGGAAGTCCAGGAAGGGATGGTGCAGGGCATAACTCTTGCCATGAGCGCTATTTTGATTCTGATGATCGTCGGCACCATGATCGGCACCTGGATTTCAGGAGGGATTGTCCCTTCCATGATTTATTATGGTCTGAAAGTTCTCTCTCCTGGCATTTTTCTGGTAGCGGCACTTATCATATGTTCGATCGTTTCCCTGGGAACTGGTTCGTCATGGTCGACGGCAGGGACCGTCGGTGTGGCCTTGATCGGGGTGGGACAGGGCCTGGGGATTCCAGTGGCAATGGTGGCAGGGGCCATTATCTCCGGAGCCTATTTCGGCGACAAGATGTCTCCACTTTCCGATACTACCAATCTTGCTCCGGCAGTAGCTGGAACCGATCTTTTTTCCCATATCAGGCATATGATATACACAACCGTCCCTGGTTATATTTTATGTCTTATTCTTTACGGAGTCATCGGAACCAAGTTTTCTGGAGGCGCCCTGGAAACTCAAGGCGTGCAGACCATTCTTTCCACCGTCGAGTCCAGTTTTTTCATACATCCACTCCTTCTTCTGCCTCCGATTCTTGTCATTATCATGGTGGTGAAAAAGATCCCGCCCCTGCCAGCTCTATTGGGAGGAACAATCCTCGGCGGCATTTTTGCCATGTTGACCCAGTCCCGTTCCCTCAAAGAGGTCATACAGGCTGCACAATCTGGTTATGTCTCCGATACCGGCGTGAATATGGTGGACGATCTTTTGACTCGAGGAGGACTGGAGAGCATGATGCAGACGGTGGCTCTCATCATATGCGCCTTGTCTTTCGGCGGTATCATGGAGCGGACAGGTATGCTCGAGGTCCTCGCTAAGTCCTTCCTCAAAAGGGTGCAGAGAACCGGATCTCTCGTTGCGACAACCATCTTTAGCTGCATCGGGATGAACGCCATCGCTTCCGACCAGTACATCGCTATCGTCATTCCCGGAAGGATGTACAAGAATGCCTTCGATGCCCGGAAGCTTCATCCCAAGAACCTCTCCAGATGCCTGGAGGACTCCGGGACTCTATCTTCTCCGCTCATTCCCTGGAACAGCTGCGGGGCTTTCATGGGTGCCACGCTCGGTGTCAATCCGCTGTTGTATCTTCCCTACGCTTTCCTTAATCTCGCCAATCCATTGGTCTCGATTTTTTACGGGTATACCGGAATCACCATGGAAAAGATCGAAGAAGAGAGTGAAGATGAGAGAGGGGATTGATCCGAGATCGATACGCCGATTCTTATTGTATAACGCCGTATTTTTTGCCGATCTTGGTGAAAGCTTCGATGGCTCTATCCAGGTGGTGTCTATCGTGGGCAGCAGAGAGCTGGACTCTGATTCTTGCTTGACCTCTGGGAACGACAGGGTAGTAGAAACCGATGACATAGATTCCCTCATCCAGAAGGTCTTTGGCCATATCCTGTGAGAGCTTGGCGTCGTTTTCGAATTTTCCCAGCATGATCGGAACGATCGGATGATCACCTGGCGTAATGTCGAAGCCAGCTTCTGTCATCTTTTCACGAAAATACTTGGTATTATCTGCTAACTTGTCTCGAAGTTCGGTCGTCTCGGAGAGAAGATCAAACACGGCAATAGAAGCACCTACGACAGCGGGAGCCAATGTGTTACTGAAAAGATAAGGCCTGGCACGCTGCCTGTAGAGTTCGATGAGCTCTTTCCGCCCAGAAATGAATCCGCCCGAGGCTCCTCCCAGAGCTTTGCCCAAGGTCCCTGTGATGATGTCCACACGGCCCATTACGTCCCTATATTCTGGTGTGCCTCTTCCGGTCTTGCCCAAGAATCCTGTGGAGTGGGCATCATCGATCATCACCAAAGCATCGTACTTGTCAGCCAAGTCGCATATTTGATCCAGCTTTGCGATATCCCCGTCCATGGAGAAAGCACCGTCCGTGGCAACCATCCTGTAACGGGTACTCTGGGTTTCCTTGAGTTTCTCTTCCAGATCGGCCATGTCGCCGTGTGCATAGATGAAGCGCTGAGCTTTGCAGAGGCGAATCCCGTCGATGATGGATGCGTGGTTCAATTGGTCTGTGATGATGGCATCCTCTTTGCCCAGTATGGGCTCGAAGACTCCGCCGTTGGCATCAAAGCAGGCAGCGAAAAGAATGGTATCGTCGGTGTGGAGGAACTCCGATATTTTCTGTTCCAGTATCTTGTGTATGTCCTGAGTCCCGCAGATAAAACGAACGGAACTCATCCCGTAGCCCCACTCATCCAGTGTTCTATGCGCAGCTTCTATGACTTTGGGGTGGCTCGAGAGACCGAGGTAGTTATTCGCACAGAAGTTCAGAACTTCTTTTCCTCCTTTGACAGTGATTTCAGCTCCTTGGGGAGTTATGATGATTCTTTCGTCCTTGAACAGTCCTGCATCTCGGATGGACTGAAGTTCGTTTGTCAAGTCTTCCTTGATCTTGCCATACATATTTACCTCCTTTAAGGGTTAAGACTATACCAAAATTTAAAAGTCAGGTCTACATTTTTATGGTTTGAGTTTTGCATTTTCAGCGTGCTATAATCTCGGGCATGGAAGAGGAAGGCTTTTATTTTGTGGAGCGATTCACAGAAAATCTGACCAGAAGCATAAAAGTCGAACGTGTCTTTTATGAAGGAAGAACAAAATACCAGTTCGTTCAGATTTTCGATAACAAGCTCCTGGGAAAAGCTTTGTTTTTGGATAAAAAGATGCAGTCGGCTCAAATCGATGAATTTATCTATCACGAATCCCTCGTTCAACCCGCTCTTCTCACCCATCCGCTTCCTCGACGTGTTCTTATAATAGGGGGAGGAGAAGGAGCAACTCTCCGGGAAGTCCTCCGGCATAATTGTATCAAACGTGCGACCATGGTTGATATCGACAGGGAGCTCGTGAAGCTCTGTCAGGAGTATCTTCCAGAGTGGTCTGCAGGCGCCTTCTCAGATCCGAGAGCGACTCTCAGGTTCGGGAACGCGCTCGAATATGTCGATGAATGCAAACAGAAGTTCGATGTCGTGCTTTCAGACCTGACCGAGCCAATCCGGGAAGGGCCATCCGTATACCTTTTCACTAGGGAGTTCTTCAGCAGTATCTTTCATATCTTGAAAGATGACGGGCTGTTCGTCCTCCAGGCGGGTTCCACAGACCCGCATTATCATAAATTCTATTCCTCTTGCGCTCGAACCCTGAAGACAGTATTTCCGGTCGTCCGTCCCTATCGGACATTCATGTTTTCCTTCAGTTCTTCATGGGGCTTTATTCTGGCCTCAAAGGAAAAAGATCCTCTGGAAATTGATATAAAGAGTCTCGAATCGAGGCTCGATGCTCGAAAAATCAGGAATCTGAGGTTTTATCATGCGGGGAATCATAAAAGCTTTTTCGCTCTGCCCCTGTATCTGATCAGAGACTTGAAGAAAGGCACCCTTCTGACCGATAAAGAACCTTTTATCTGGGAACAATGAGCCGAATGAATAGAGACCCTATCAGAAAATTTAGAGAAATTAAAGAATACCATTCCCGGTCTAGCGGCGTATTTTTTGAATTTGACCGCTTCCTCCATCGCGAAAATTCCCCTTACCAGAGAATCGAAGTCATAGACAACCCACATTTTGGCCGCGTGCTCTTTCTGGATGGACTGGTTCAGACGACCGAGAAAGATGAGTTTTTTTATCATGAGATGCTGGCCCATCCGGCGCTGGTCATTCATCCCGATCCTCAGGAGGTTTTGATAATAGGCGGCGGAGATGGGGGAGTTTTGAAGGAGGTTCTGCGTTATCCGATAAAGAAAGCGCAGCTTGTGGAAATCGATCCCCAGGTCATTGAGGTTTCGAAGAGATATTTCCCTTGGCTTGGAGGTTGCCTCAAAGACGGCCGTGTGGAGATATCAGTGGAGGACGGCAAGATCTTTCTTCAGAATTCAGATCAGAAATTTGACGTCATACTCGTCGATTCCTCCGAGCCTGTAGGCCCTTCAGCCTCCCTTCATGAGGAGCCTTTTTACAGGACATTGAAGACCTGCCTTGCCGCCCATGGAGTTGCCTGCACACAGTTGGGATCCCCCTTTTATCATTTGGAAGCCATTCTCGAAACCAAGGCTCTCCTGGACGGGATTTTTCATGTTTCCCTTCTATATACTGCTCCGGTGCCAACCTATCCAGGAGGACTGTGGTGTTTTTCTTTCCTTTCCGACGATTTGAATCCCCTCGATGTAAAGAGGAATCCTCCTGCTGGACTCAAGTACTTCAATCGGGACATCCACAAAGCGTCTTTTGTGCTTCCTCATTTTCTGAAACAGGAACTGAAATCGTTTTAGCCCGATCCATGGGATGGAATAGTAAAACGGATCGCCATCTTGGTTCGTTCCCGAAGATAGCACTGGAACAAAAGCCGTGGTATCGGGTCTGCGGACTGGACCATTCGGATCAGGAGTCCAGTTTGCCTTCCGCGTGCCGCCGGGAGAGAACTTCGAGCATGTCCTCTGTCATGGCGGCCAGGTCATAACTGGGCTCCCAGCCCCACTCCTCACGAGCAGCAGAGTCATCCAGCGAATTGGGCCATGAATCTGCAATATCCTGGCGAAAATCTGGCTCGTACTCGCACACAAAATCAGGGATGTGCTTTTTGATTTCAGCGGCCAGCTCACCCGCGGTGAAGCTCATGCCTGTGACATTGAAATCAGAGTGGTGCTTCAATTTAGAAAAATCCGCCTCCATTAAGTCGATAGCTGCTTTAATACAGTCAGGCATGTACATCATCGGGAGTATAGTTTCTTCTTTGACGAAGCAGGTGTATCTTTTGTTCTTGACCGCCTCGAAATAGATGGCCACTGCATAGTCTGTCGTTCCGCCTCCCGGTAGAGTCTCGTAACTGATGATTCCGGGATAGCGGCAGCCGCGCACATCCACATTGAAGCGCTTGACGTAATAGTCGCAGAGAAGTTCGCCGGCCACTTTCGTCACGCCATACATGGTTTTGGGCTTAAGAATGGTTTCCTGCGGTGTGTTATCCAGAGGAGTCTCAGGGCCGAAAACAGCAATCGAACTGGGCACGAAAATCCTGGTCATGTCGTGCTCTCGGGCAGCTTCCAGTATGTTGTATGTTCCGTTCATGTTGACGTCCCATGCCAGATAGGGATTTTTTTCCCCGACGGCCGAAAGGATAGCCGAAAGATGATAGATGGTATCGATGTCGTATTTTCTTACGACTTCTTCGATGGTCTCTCTCTTGGCGACGTTGATGAATTCGAACGGACCGGAGTCGCGGAGTTCTGGCTTGGGTTTGGTTCTGTGTCCTGTAGCTAAAACATTATCGTTGCCATATTTTTTTCTCAATGCCATGGTCAACTCGGAGCCTATCTGTCCAACTGAGCCGGTAACCATGATTTTTTTCATTTCTTTTGACATCATACCTCCAAAATATTTTTATGATTTTTATTTTCCTGTCGCGAAACGAGCAAACGCTGGTTTCCAACGTATGATTAGTTTATCTTTCGGAGGCACTTTGTCAATTAAAAATTTTGCAACCTGTTCTGAGTTTGTATAAACTTGAAGGAGGCGGAATGGAATGGAAAGAATGCAGAGATTTCCTTTTGGCGTTGTGGTCATCGCCGTCGTCATGTTCTTTGTGGCATTGGGCACGGTCATTTATTGGCTTTTAAGGCTGGTGGGCAGGCCTGTGGCTGAAACTCTGCCTGTAGGCTCTGAGGTTTATAAGGCTTTTGTTTTTCCGGATGTCGCACTCTCCCTTTTAATGGTTGCAGGCACTTATGGGCTGCTGAAGTTGAAAAAATTCGGATTCGTGGTCACGCTTGTGGCTATGGGCATGTGGTTATCCGATTTACTTCTGGTTTTCGGCCTCACCGGGTTTAGCCGCATCGGTTTCGTGGGCCCCTGCTTATTCTTTATCCTTTTTACGGTTGGTTATCTCTGGACAAAAAGAGACCTCTTTTCATAAAAGGGATTAAAAACAAAAAGGGGACGTTTCCGTCTTTTTCTTTTTTCTTCCGCTGTGTTCATCAAGAACGTGTGGGGATTTGTATTCTTTAAAAATAGGTATGATGATCATATGCTTTTATGTTATAATTTTTTTTGATTATCAATAAATTATAAATCTGGATTTCAGTAGTTCTGGAGAAGTTCCTAAAAAAGGAGAATGACCATGGCCATAATTCTGGATGGATCGAGCTTGACCGTGGAGAAAATGGCAGCTATCGCCCGTCATCAGGAAAGGATCGAGCTTCACCAGGGGGCTTGGGAGCGAATCAATGCCTGCCGATCCATGCTCGAGAAAAAGATTCGAGACCGCGAGGTCATGTATGGAATCAATACGGGAATCGGAGAGTTTTCAGAAGTCATTTTGGATGATACAAAGATCACCGATTTTCAGAGATATCTGATCTATAATCATGCTGCTGGCATCGGCGATCCGGCGCCTATCGAACATGTTCGAGGTGCCATGGCGAGCCGGATCAACGTCCATGCCAAGGGAAGGTCAGGATGCCGTCCCGAGATCACCATGACGCTGGTCGAGATGTTGAATAAGGGAGTGACGCCTGTTGTTTGCCAGAAGGGATCGGTGGGCGCAAGCGGAGATTTGGCACCGATGTCGCAGATCGCCCTTTTATTGATGGGAGAAGGAGAGGCGTTCTATAAGGGAGAACGGCTTCCGGGTGATGAGGCTATGAAGCGGGCAGGAATCTCCATACCAGGATTGAAAGCGAGAGACGGATTGGCATCGATCAACGGCTCAAACCTGATCACGTCAATGAGCGCTCTTCAACTGTATGATGTCAACCGCTGGCTCAAGCAGGCCGAGATCGCCTGTGCGATGACCCTGGAGGCCCTGTATGCCAACATGAAACCTTATGATGTCCGCCTGCATGAAGCGCGTGGTTTTCCCGGCGCTGTCAGAACCTCTAGAGCGTTGATGAAGTGTATCGAAGGAAGTGATCTTCTGTCGGGAAAGTTCAAGATTAAAGTCCAGGACGCCTACTCCATGAGGTCTTCTCCTCAGGTTATCGGGGCAGCACATGATGCAGTGGCTCATGCAAGGAAACAGGTGGAGATCGAATTGAACGGAGTCGCAGATAATCCTGTTTTTTTCACAGAATATGAATTGACGTTAACCGGAGCGAATTTTCAGGGGACTCCCGTCTCTCTTCCCATGGATATGGTCGGCGCGGCGGTCACTATGGTCAGTGTTCTTTCCGAGAGACGGTTGAACCGACTGACCAACCCTGCTTTGAGCGTCGGGTTGCCGGCCTTTTTGACCAAAGGCGCGGGGATGTTTTCTGGAATGATGCTCAGTCAATATACAGCCGATACTCTGATCGTCGAGCAGCGCCTCCTTTCTGCTCCCGCCTCCATCATGTCTATTCCTGCAGCAGCCGACCAGGAGGATTTTGTCTCCATGGGAATGAATACGGCCATAAAAAATGAGCAGATCATCGATAATGCCTATGGCGTTTTGGGAATCGAATATATGGCTGCAGCACAAGCCCTGGATTTCCGTGAATTTGCTCCAGGAAGAGGAGTCTCTGCAGCAAAAAGAGTGATTCGAAAATATGTGGAGCATCTCGACCAAGACAGGCCTCTCTATCCAGACCACACCCGGATGAAAGAGCTGGTTAAATCTTGTGAGATTCTCGAAGCAGTGGAAAAAGAAGTCGGCAGTCTGGGATAAAGATCCTTATTCTCTTTTGTTGACAACCCTGTAATACTGCTGGAGGTCCTTTTGGACATCCATAATGTGCTTCTTCATTAAATCGGATGCCTTTTTTGGGTCCTTCTGTCTGATCGCTTCATAGAGATCGCGGTGGGATTTCAAATACCTTTTTTCATCGTGCAGGACAAGAAACGCTTCGTGCATGAACTTTTCCACCATTCCCCGGATGTTTGCCAAAAGGTGGATCATCACCCGGTTTCCGGTTGCCTGAGCGATGAGAAAGTGGAAATCGATATCCTGCTCGGACAGCTTTTGGATGTCCCCTTTTTCGCCTGCTTCTGCCATCTTGTCGATAAGGATTCCCATGTCTTCGATTTGCTCCGGCTTGGCATTTTTCGCTGCGAGTCGGGCTGCTCCCATCTCGATAAATTGTCTTGCTTCGAGAAGCTCTAAAGTTGATTTCTCGTCTGTAATAAAGGGCGCAGAGAGCTGATCTGCATAAAGAGCGGAGAACCTGGATTTCACGGTGGTGCCATATCCCTGGCGCTGTTCGAGAACACCGAGAACGCAAAGGGTGTTGAATGCTTCACGCAGCGATGTTCGGCTTACTCCGAGCCGGGCAGCGAATTCGGTCTGATTGGGAAGCCTGTCTCCCTCTTTGAGCTCTCCGGATTGGATCATCCGTTTGATCGCATCGATCACCTCATCTGCCAGTTTCTTTTTTTTAATCAGACCCATCGATCTCGAGTTTCATTTTACAGTCTTCTTTCCCGATGAGCAAAAACATTTTTTCCGAACATCTTGATGCTGCTGTTTCAAACGGCGATCGGGGTTATTCCCTGGTTATTTTAAATGTAACCGTGCCGCCGCCCGTATGCTTCCGGGAATCGAGACACTGGACATAGGCCGCATCTCCTTTCTTGGCCAGCCCCAATTCAACAGGGGGGATTCCCTTTGCCAGAGCTGCATGGTAAGGAATGATAGAAGCCAGTGAGTGCATACATATATTATCCGTTTCCTCGAGATTCACCTTGTAGCCCTCTGCAAGCACGATTTTATCCCCGATCTTATAAACCGGGCATGTTCCCTCGATTTCAATAACTTCTATGATCAATTTCATCTCAGCTTGTGTGGTCGTGGACGATCTTCCATCCTCCTTCCATCCTTTTGAAAATCACTGTGAATAACCCCTGTTTTGTCCCAGATTTTGTTTCGAGTTGCCATCTTCCCTGCACATAAGCGGCATCACCGGATAAGATGTGAATGATAAGATCCGAAAACTCCAAATCGCCCATGTTTTCTCCGGGGTACGTTTCCTTGTAACGGGAATAGAGTGCATCCCAGCCCTTAAGGCGAGTATCTCCCGACTGGAAGGTAAGCTCTTCGGAATTCCAGTAGTAAGCCATGAAATCATCGATATTTCCTTCATTCCAGGCTTTCCTCTGAACTTCGAAAACGAACCGTATCTCCTTTTCGATATCGGGCTTTTGGACGGCCAGAAGAGGAAGGGATAGGGACAGAATGAAGAGTGAAACAAGTGTCTTTTTCAAGCTTCCTCCTTTTCTTTCAGTTCCCTTATGTAATCTTCGGGTTTGTCGATATCCTTTAAGATTTGGGGAGCATTGACCTCTACTTCCAGGACATCCCGGGGATGATTATGCACCAGGGCTTTAAGTCCGATGTTCGGGCTGATGCGTTTGATTTCGGGTTTGTATTTCATATCGATCAAGATAGGATGGCCTCTTGATTCTTTATATACGGGAAGGATAATCCCTTTTCTGGTGTCTTTATAGGCTTCGATGAGTCTGTCCAATACGAAGAAGGGGATGAGGGGTTGATCCCCGAGGCATACCAGCACAGCTTCGGCTTTATCTGGGACCGCTTCGAATCCAGTCTGGATGGAAGAGAGCATTCCCTCCCGATATCTTGTGTTGAACACCCTTGCAACAGGCCGTTTGGAGAGGATGCGGTCGATCTTTTCTTTTTCTGCCCCCAATACAACTACCGTCCTATCTGACTTTGATCGGAGAACCTCATCCACTAAAGTCTCGATCATGGATTTCCCGCCAATAGGCAGCAGAAGTTTGGGCCTTCCCATTCTCCTGGATTCTCCAGCAGCCAGGATCATCGTGCAGATCATGAAGCTTCCTTTTGTTTTCCCTGGATCTTATTGCGGACGAGCACGAGTTCAGCGGCAATACTGACTGCGATCTCCTGGACTGTCTTGGATTGGATGTCTATGCCAATCGGTGTATGGATTCGATCAAACTGGGAAAGTGTTGCCCAGCCCCGATCCAAAAAATTCTTTCGCATGAGTGCAGTCTTACGGGCGCTTCCGATCATCCCGATATAGGCCACATCAGAGCCGATGCAGGCTCTCAGAGCCTCTGCATCCTGGCTGTGCCCCCGGGTCACGATGACAAAATAAGAATCTGATGTTTTGGGCAGGTCTTCTACGGCCTGTCCGATATCCTCGACAATGAGGTGATCCACTTCAGGAAACCTCTCTTTGCTGGCAAATTCCGGCCTGTCATCGATGACAGTGACTTCGAAGTCGAGCAGGACTCCCAAATGAGCAAGTGCCTGTCCCACGTGTCCTGCCCCTGCGATAATGAGATGAGAGCGGGGAAACAGAGGCTCAAGATAGATCAAGGGCTCTCGATCCGGTTTCTGTGGAAGCTCTTTTCCTCCAGGTTCTTTCTTCGATGTCAGAAGCATGGGTTTTCCCGTAGCGAATGTCTCTTTGATTTCCTCCATATATGGGAGATCTGGTTTTTGCGCTTTCTCCCCGAATATCTTGTGTTTTTCAATCCATGAACGAGATGTTTTCACCCGGTCTTCAGCGAATCTCCTGATCGAGGTGACCAGAACGCCGGGCTGTCTTTTTTTCAAAGATGCATCGAGTAGATAAAACGCTCCTGTATGTTTCTCAAGGTCGGCATCAAAAAGGATGTCCGCCTCTCCCCCACAAATGGCTTCTTCTTTCGAAGAAATATCCGCATATAAGCTGAAATTGGATAAATAAGAACTCCCGCTTCTTAACGACTCCATCGCTTTCTCTTGAGCCCTGGCTTCCATCACTCCTCCTCCGAGCGTACCGAACAGCAATCCATTTTTTGAAAAAAGAGCGGAAGCTCCCGGCACTTGGGGGCTCGAACCTTTGGTAGAAACGATGGTTGCAAACACTAGAGATTTTTCACTCTTCCAAAAATCAAGGAGTCTTTGGTAGATGTTTTTCATGACGCTATGAATACCTCGTTCCTGCCCGGTCAGGCTTCAGAGATTCCAGTATCTCGCCGAGCGATCCCTTCTCCTCCATGTGAAACACCCGGATGTCTTTCCTGTTGATTTTATGAAGAACTTTTTCCAGGATGGAGATTCTTATGACAAGAAGGTGATGGGAGTGCGCCATCGAGAAAGACGCTCTTAAGGCAGGCCAGAGCCCTTTTCCTGAAAGCTCAAGAGGGCCGACTTCATCGATCACACAAATATCCGCATCCTGGGCACGTCTTATGATTTGCCTGGCTAGAGCCAGAGTTTCCGGAAGAAAATAAAAAGGTCCGACTCTGTCCCAGTTCTTTTCCCCTGTTTTCCGGATGAAAGGATGGGATTTTCCCTCATTCAGATCCATCAGATCGTATCCTGAGATTTCTCGATCCTTCCATCGCGATTCACTCAGGAAGCCATCCATTTTCAGTTCCCCCTGCTCGAGCTTCTGAATCAATTTTTTAAGGAATGTCGTTTTTCCCGAATGAACCGGACCGGTCAAGATAAATATCACGTCTCAGCTTCGTTTGATCGGATTCTATGCAATCGAGGATACGGCCTCTAAGAGTACCGCTTCTACAAGGTCGATTTTGTAACCGTTTTCTTCTAAAGGTCTGGCGTCCTTCAGGGCCTCTTTAGCTCCTTGCCTGATAACTTCTTCAGTCAGTTGTTTCCCTTTGATGAAATCTTCTGCTTTTTTCAGCCTCCAAGGTACAGGAGCCACTCCTCCTAGTACAATTTTTATGTCTCTGCAGACTCTTCCGGAAACGGTGCCGGTGACAGCAGCAGAAACCACAGCAAAGTCCCAGGTGCCGCGTTCCTTGAATTTATAATAGACGCTCTTTGAACCGTTCTCCGGCAGCGGAATTTTTATTTCTTTGAGAAATTGATTTCCTTCCAGGATGTTCTCTCTGCGGACGTTTTGCCGGGGCAGAATGTAGAAGTTCTCCAGCGGCATGGTCTTTTCTCCATCAGGACTGCTGAGAATGATCTGTGCATCGAGGCTGATGAGGGCAGGGGCCAGATCCGAGGGATAGACGATGTAACAGATTCCGCCTCCGAAAATCGCATGGTATCTGTTTCTTCCTCTAAAGGCATAACAGCGGCTTCCGCCCTTTTTGCGGCAGATCACCTCTGGATCCCGGTAATACCAACATCTGGGCCGCTGACAGAGGTTGCCTCCCACTGTGCCGACGTTCCTGAGCTGAGGAGTGGCCAGCGAGAGAGCAGCCTGGCGCAGTCCCGCAAAGTGCTTCTGGATGACGGAGTTTTCGGCCAACTCCGCTACCCGAGTCAGTGCGGAGACCGACACGAAATCCTTGGTTTCCGTTATAGGAGGTTCCTCGGAGATAGAGAGGAGATCGATCACCACTTGGGGGTCGATTATCTCGCCTTTGATTTCATCCAGAAGATCCGTGCCTCCGGCCATGAGGTAGTATCCCTCTTTTTTTTCCGAGAGAAGGGAAATGAATTGTTCCAGAGACCGGGGTTGCGCGAATTCGAATTCTTTCATCGGCCCGCCTCCTTTTCTTTGAGGGATGCAAGGACTTTATCCGGTGTCATGGGGATTTCTCTGATGTGAACACCGATGGCATTATAGACGGCGTTTCCAATGGCTGCAGCTATGGGAATTCGAGGTGGTTCTCCCAGTCCTTTGGTTCCAAGGAGATTGATTCGTGGATCGATGATGTCTACGAACAGAGGAACGATTTCAGGAATATCCATGGATGTGGCGATCTTGTAGTCCCTGAAATTGGGGTTGACCATGCGTCCGGTGGTTTCGTCCATGATGCGCTGTTCGAAAAGTGCTGTGCTCAGTCCCTGGGTTATTCCGCCTATGACCTGGCTTTCAGCAGTCTGTTTGTTTATGATTCTTCCGCTGTCATGGGCGGCAACAACTTTGACGATTTTTATCTTTCCAATGACGGTGTCGACTTCCACTTCCACAAAATGAGCCCCGAAGGTGTTGTAGGCAAAGCCTTCTGGGAGCCCTTTTCTTTCTCCATGGAACACGGTTTCATGGGAAAGATCCTCCAGAATTTCTTTGAAACCCACCGCATTTTCCGGATTGTTTTTGTCGTATAATTTCTTGTCCTGAAGAGCGATGTCCGCGGCGGGTACTTCAAGTTTTGAGCCAGCCATTTCTCGAAGATGTTCTGCCGCTTTCAGGGCCGCATCTCTTACTGCGGGAGCAACAGAAGGAGTGGTTAAACTTCCCCCCGATAATGGAGCCCAGGGATAGTCAGAATTCCCCAGTTTTATGGTGATGTCTTCAGGATCTAATCCCAGGGTTTCGGCGGCGACCACGGCCATATGGGTTCTTGTTCCGCAGCCGATATCCTGGGTGCCGCATATGGCTTCCACGCTTCCATCCGGATGCAGCTTGATGTCAGCCAGGGTGCCGGGTACTCCGGCGCCCCACCAGATGCCGCTGGCCATTCCGATTCCTCGTCTGGTCCTCCCCGTACCGCCTCCGGGAACTTTATTTCTTCTCTCCCACCCGATCTCTTTGGCCCCGATCTCATAACACTGGTCCAATCCTTTGGAGGAGTAGGGGATTCCGGTATCTCCCCGATTCTTGGTTGTATAGTTCTTTTTCCTCAACTCCAGAGGATCCATACCGATCTCATTGGCCAGCTCATCCATAAATCCTTCGAATCCGAAAGACCCTTGGACCAGGCCCGGGGCTCTGGTGGGACGGGCAGGGCCGGTGTTGGTAAAGACGTTGTATTCTTCCACCTTTACATTGGCACATCTGTAGACATCGATTATGGGTTCAGAGGCCCTGTCGCCTCCCCGGAGCCCGCCTGATGTGTAATTGAGCAAAGTCAGGGCGGTCAGCGTTCCATCCTTTTTCACGCCGCCTTTATATGTCTGGTTGCTGGAAGGCCGGTTCCCCACGCATACGGAATTGTCCTGTCTGGAGAGCATGATTTTTACTGGACTTTTGGTCTCTCTTGCCAAGAGAGCCGCAACAACTGTGTGTTCATTCAAACCGAGCTTGCTGCCGAAACCGCCTCCCATGTACTGTTTGATAACTTTGATTCTTGTCGCAGGCATCTCGAGGTCTTCAGCGATCTGGTCTCTCACTCCATGGATAGCCTGTGTCGAATCCCAAATGGTCAACTTTTCCCCTTGCCACATGGCAATGCTGGCGTGGGTTTCTGCTGTTTGATGGATTTCTATGGCTGTTTTGTATGTACGCTCGATGACGGCATCGGCTTCGGCGAATCCGGCGTCCACGTCTCCGCGGCTGTATCCTCGGCGCTCCTGGACATTTGGCCGGTCGTCATGAACTTGAGGAGCTTCCTCTTCCATGGCTTTTTCTTCAGTGACCACGAAGGGGAGGGGTTTGTATTCGACTTTTATCATCCTCAGGGCTTTCTCAGCCGTCTGTTCATCCACGGCAGCAACGGCTGCCACCTGCTGTCCTGCATAGAGAATGTTTCCCCGGTTTACCTGGAGAGCGGCTTCCACCCCTTTCAACTGCTCGGCTGTGCTCAGATCGACTGTAACCACTTCGGCTCTGGCATGGGGGGACCTCAAAATTTTTCCGATAAGCATGCCTTTGAGTTTGATGTCATGAGTATAGGGAGCTTGTCCGGTGACGATCTTTTCCCCATCCACTCTTTTTGTGTGATGCCCGATGACGTTGAACGCATCCCTTTCATCTGCAGGTTGACTCTGGGGTGTATGCTTGGACTGGTCGCTGGCCCATCCGTCATACCAGGTGCCGCTGTCTTTCGTGTAGTCTTTGTATTCTTTTCTAGCCATTTCAGGGCCTCCTCATGAGTTTTGCGGCTTCCTCGACAGCCTGATAGATCTTGAAGTAATTTCCACACCGGCAGAGATTTCCGGACAGGGCCTGTTTGATATCTTCGAGACCAGGGTTTTTGGCATTTTTTAGGAAGGCCACAGAGGACATGACAAATCCAGTGGTGCAGAAACCACACTGGTAGGCATCTTTATCTACAAATGCCTGCTGAACGGGATCGAGTTCATCCCTGCTGGCAAGGCCCTCCACCGTGGTGATATTTGCCCCATCCGCTCTTATGGCAAGATACATGCAGGAATAAACAGGCTTTCCATCCATCAGGATGGTGCACCCACCGCATTCTCCACGGTCGCATATTTTTTTTGCCCCTGTTAAGCTCAGCCGGTCTCTGAGAATATCGAGGAGTGTTTCCTGCGGTCGGACGGTCAGGGAGTACTTTTTTCCATTGACCGTCATGGTGACACGTTTCCTGGTGTAGAAAGGGATATCCCCTTCTTTGGTCTGTAAAGATTCCGCTTCTTGAGCCAGGAGTTTAGGCGCGATAGCGGCCCCTACGGCACCGCTTCCAAAGCCCTTCAGAAAATCTCTCCGCGTTAATTCGTTTCTTTTGTTTTCCATTCTGATCTTCCTCCCAGGAGCAGAATCTAGATGACTCTGATCAAGACAGCAATCAACATACAAAGGAGAACAGCAACAGGAGAAACCACATACCGGAAGGCTTTTGTGCCGACCGATTGAATGAACCGGGATTCCACTGCTAGTACTTTATCTCCTACAAGCACACCGAGGGGGACAGTAACAAAAGAGACAGCGACTGCCACATAGGCATAATAGAGCGAGAGGGGATAGCCTGTGCCAGCAGCCACACACGCGGGGATTCCGGTCGCATACTTGACCAGGGGGAAAAGGTTAACAGCCAGTAAAGCGGCCAAACCGCCGGATAGGGCCTGGCCAGATGTTTTCTGTAAGAGCCTGTCTTTGATGAGTGATACGATAACCAGGAAAGCTGCTCCTTCCATGATAAACGCAAAGATCGGATTCGCTACAGCGCCATGGATGATCGGCAGCGAAAGGAGAAGTGCATCGAACAATTTGAAGAGAGAGGCAATAAGGACAAGGAGAGCGACTCCCAACACGTTTCGTGATATGATCCAGCAAGCGGCGATGAAGAATAAAGCCACTCCAGTCATTATGGAGCCGGACAGAGCCGAGGCACAGGTCCGGAGTCCCATCCCCAAGGCGGCTTCAGACAAACCCCATACAGCTCCCAACACGAAAACCATTCCAAGATAAGACCTGGGATTTTTTTTGTCCATGTTCCCTCCATACTGTGGATTTCTTATTTCTGAAAAGGTGTTATGATTATAAGTTTCTTAGGGCTCTTTGGCAACCCTTTCTTTATTGATGTTAGCATCTCCAAAACCGTGATAAAGCAACCGTCAGGGAAGCTGAAACGTCAGCCCGCTGGTTTTCCCCATCGGCTCTTTGGAGGGGGAACTTACTCCCCCCTTCCAACGTTCGCTTCGCTCTCTGCCTCCCCTTCTCGGACATTGTCCTGCGACCAATGGGGCATACCCCCTTGGATCCCCCGATTGATTTGTTATCCAAATCAATCAAAACCAGCTTATTCCTCGGCTCGCTCTCCATACCTGCCAGTAAAGCTTGCTTTCCATGCCCACTCGCCTCCGGATGGCTTCCTCTTCAGCTTCCCCGACTGATTCAAAGTAAAACGGTTTTGGAGATGCTTCATTTATTGATTTATCAACGCGCGGGTTCCTTTTCGAGATTCAAAAAGCTGACGGCCGGGTGTAAAAAATGTATACTAGGGACCTGATGAAGACTTTTGAGAACAAAATCGCCCTTGTGACCGGGAGCAGCAGAGGCATGGGAAGAGATATCGCCCTTCATTTGAGTGACCACGTGGCTGGAGTTGTGATCCATTACAGGAGAGACAGAGAAGCTGCGATGTGTGTTGTCAAGGAGATCAGAGCGAAAGGCAAATCCAGCGTCTGCATTCCCGCTGACCTGACCAAGGAGAAAGAAGCCCGAAGAATGATTCAAAGATCGAGAGACAGAATTGCCGATATAGATATTCTCGTCAACAGTTACGGCCCGATTCTCGTCAAGCCCTGGGAAAAATTGGAGCCCGGGGACTGGGATCGTATGCTCGACGGCAACCTGAAGAGCGCCTTTTATTGCATCCGAGCCGTTCTTCCGGGAATGGAGAAAAAAAGGTGGGGAAGGATTATCAACATCGGTTACAGCCGGGTAGAACAGCTGGTGGCCTATAGGCGGATCCTACCCTATGCCATCGCAAAGACAGGGCTTCTCATTCTGACTCGCTCCGTAGCCTCTTCTGTGGCTGCGGATGGAATCACTGTCAACATGGTGTCTCCTGGATTGATGGAGGGAGGAGTTCTTCCTAAAGATCAAAATATCCCTGCGGGTCGCCTTGGCCGATTCGAAGATGTTTCCAATGCTGTTCTTTTTTTGGTGTCGGAACAATCTTCTTACATGACAGGGACGAATCTGATCGTTTCCGGTGGCTGGAAAATCTGATCCAGATGGTTCAAATTAATGTCAACGCATCAAGTACCGCTTCATTGTCATGGCGAGTGATCAAAGGGAACGCGGCCATCTCTTCAGAAAAATGAGATCGCCACGTCGTGTCACTCCTCGTGATAACACAGGAATTAATACGTTCATAATAGTTGTCGGAAAACATTTGAATCGCAGGTGAAAAAAAAATAAAATTGGGAAAATGCTTCTTATCGAAATTGTCAAGACTCTGCGTATAAAGCAGTGGATCAAAAACCTGATTATCTTTGCTCCCCTGATATTCTCACAGAATATCTTCCACACAGTCCTGCTCCTCAAAAGCGTACTCGCTTTTGTTCTTTTTTGTCTGGTATCCGGTGCTGCGTATATCTTGAATGATATAAAAGATCTGGAAGAGGACCAGCTTCATCCTCTCAAGTCCAAAAGGCCTCTGGCGTCAGGAAGGTTGAAGAAAAGCCAGGCCTTATTCGCTTTCTTTTTTCTGGTCATCCTAAGCTTGATCGGCGCGTTTCTCCTCAACCTCTCTTTCTGCGCAGCGCTCGGGGTGTACCTTCTGCTTCAGGTTGCCTATTCGTTCTGGCTCAAACATGTCGTTATTCTGGATGTATTTCTGATAGCTGCGGGATTTTTTATCCGGGTCGTTGCCGGAGGTCTGGTTATCGAAGTGAAGTTCTCACCATGGCTTTTTATCTGCACCATCCTGTTGGCTCTGTTTTTGGCCTTGAGCAAACGGCGTCATGAGCTTGTCCTCTTGGATGAGTCTGCCGGCATCCACCGTCCTATTCTCAAGGAGTACAATCCTCACCTGCTCGATCAAATGATCGCAGTTGTAACAGCTTCGACCGTGATTTCTTATTGTCTTTATACCATATCGAGTGAGACCATCGAGAAATTCGGAACGACCAATCTCATTTTCACGGTGCCTTTTGTTTTGTATGGGATCTTTCGCTATCTTTACCTGGTTCATCAAAAAAATGAAGGAGGGAGTCCGGAGAGCCTGATCATCACAGATAAACCTCTTCTGATCGATGTCTTTCTCTGGATCGCCACAGCCATACTGATCATCTATCTTTGAATCGAGGAAGTACATGTCAGCAAAAGTAATCGTCCTGAGAACCTCACCCGCGACTGTGCTCGAGGATTATCATCGCCTCCTGCATCTGGCTGAGATCGAGAGATTCATCTCCAAGGACAAAGACACACTGGTCAAGCTCAATCTTTCCTGGACCAAATATTTCCCTTCCTGTTCCAGTCAGCCGTGGCAGTTAGAGGGTGTCATTCAGGCCCTTCTCCGGTGTGGCTACAACAAAGACTGCTTGTTCCCTGTGGAGAATAAAACTGTGGTAACTCATCCGGTCAAGGGTGCTAAAAATAACAGGTGGACTTCTGTTCTGCAAAAATTCGGAATGCCTTTTTATGATTTGAACAAGGAAGAGTGGGCGGCCTATCCATTCGAAAGTAAATTGTTGAGGATGAATCAAATCTTCCCTGAAGGTTTTGAAATACCCAAAATGTTTAAAGGCAAGAACATCATCCATCTCCCCACTATAAAAACCCACGGCCACTCTGTCACCACGGGTGCGGTCAAGAATGCCTTCGGCGGCCTCTTGAAGGAAGTCAGGCATTATGCACACAAATATATTCACGAAATCCTGGTCGACCTGATGGCCATGCAGAAGGAACTGCATCCCGGGATTTTTTGTGCTATGGATGGAACTGTCTGCGGTGACGGAGCAGGACCGCGGACCATGAAACCCCGCATTGGAAATCTCCTGCTTGCCGGGGGCGACTCGGTGGCAGTCGATTCTGTTGCAGCGAAAATCATGGGATTCGATCCCATGTCCATTCCCTACATCCGGATGTGCCATGAGCACGGGCTGGGGACCGGAAATCCTTCTGAGATCGAAATCATGGGAGAGGATGTTTCGGATATAAACTTTCATTTCAAAACCAAAAAAAGCTTTGTCATTTGGGGAGATCAGATGCTGCGAATCGGGTTTTTAAGGTTTCTCGAAAAAATCCTGCTCAAATCCCCTCTCGTTGTGTGGGCTCCACTGGCCAGCAACATCTATCATGACTGGCTGTGGTACCCGACCGTGGGACGAAAAAGAATCAAGTCGTTTCTTCAAACCGATTGGGGTATGTTGTGGCAGGCGTATAAACGAGCCTAAAACCCCGCTCACTCATTCTTCAGCCAGTGCGCTTGGGGTAAACTTCAAACCGAAGCCATTGGCGAGGGCAAATCGAATGTTTCTAAAAAATCCTCCAGCATCCACGGGCCCCTGGATATGGAGGAAGAGAGTCTGCATGTTTTCCTGGTTCTCTCGAATCCAGGCTAAGCTTTCAGAATGCTGACCGATGATGTTCTCCGGGTATTTAAGCCGGAAGAGTTCTTGATTTTCTTCGGAGGCGTGTGGATACCAGAACTGTTTCAAGAAGAAGAGGAAATCGGCTTGTCCGGAAAGACTCTCTTTTTCGAGGGTATTCAAATATCCGACAATTTGGAGATCCAATTCTTTTTTGAAATCCTGCTCCATAAAGAAACCGAATTTTCTCAGCGTTTTCGCCGACACATCCCACAGGACACCGAATCGAGAGTTTGCCAGCTTGTTCCAGAGCGGAAAGGGAGTGTCATGGAAGGTGAGTCTTTTAGAAACCAGATATCCGAAAGGCGCATATTTCTCATGGCCTGGCCGCCGTCTGCGGGGAAGAGAGATTCGGGAGATGACGGGATCGGTCAATCCCAGCTTGTCGAGGACATAGACATGCTCTCCGGCGTAGAATCCTGTGAACCCGACATTTTTATAAGCGATCCGTATATTGAGCCTTGCTCTTTGGGACAAGTTTCTGTAGTTGATTCCGATCGTTTTCCACATCAAGATCATGGTGTCGGTGAATAAATATTTGAGGGGGATGATGTGATCTTTGTAATAAAAAGAGCGCTCGTCCGATATGCCGTAGTTGAAGCGTTTCCCCCTTTGCTGGACAGGAGTTACGTGAAGAGAGAGAAAAAAAAGAATCAGGAACAGAGCCACAGCTATATTTTTGAGGGCTACTGTCTTCTCGAAAAGTCTATCAAAGACTCCAGTCAAAGAAAGGGTTATCAGGAGGAAAGCAGGAAGCAGGAACCTGCCGTGCATAAAATCTCCACCGCCCCGGATCACGAAGAATCCGTGCAGAAGCCCTGAGAAAAGGACCAGGCTCCTGGCCTTTAGATTCCTTTGATGCCCGGTCAAGCCAATCCCGAGAAAAGCGAGAACAAGAACGGGAAGGAACAGGCTGCCCTGGCAGAAATCCCAGAGATACTTTATTCCCTGAGAGAAATGGGCTCCTGTCCCTGATTTTGCATAGAAAGGATTGGGAAAAAACGCGGCGTAATATCCCATCCGAAAGATTTGGTATCCTCCCACCAGAAAAAATATGGGGAGGAGGAATTTGCCGAGAGATTTCAGCTCAGCTCTTTTCCTGACAGCTTGATAAAGAAATAGAAAAAAAATCAAAATCAGGAAGATACCGAAATCCGGACGATTCAGCGTCAAAAGCGCACAGATGAGACCGATTGCGAACGGCTGCTTGAGCCATCTCTCCTCTGCCAAAAATTTGGCATAAAGGATAAGCAGCAGATAGCTGAAAGAAGTCTCTAAACCGCTTGTCCCGAAGTCTATAAATACACTGGTTCCGATGAGGACGGCACCGGCTGGATTCAACTGCAATCCGGGTTCAGAATTCCGTCTGAAGCGTATCTTGAAAAAGAGCAGATACAAAGCGGAGAAAGAAGCCAGCAGTCCGGGCAGGATGGCCGCCCCTTTAGGCGGGAGTCCGAGCCATCGAAAAAAAGAAACTGTAAAAAACCACAGGGGATGAGTGAATCCCTCCACCCGTTCCTGCACATTGAAGACCGGACCGAATCCTTTCATGAAATTTTCCACGTGACGCAGGGTGATGAAGGCATCCTCGGACATCCAGGCCCGGCGAAGGATCAAAAAGCAGCCCACGAAAAAAAGAAAGGCGGCCAGAAAATATTTCCAGTCCTGTGTGTTCCGGAAGGAAAAGAAAACAGACAAAAGAATGAGTGTGCAGCAAATGGAGTAAAAAATGGCTCTATATATGATATTTCTCCAGGGGAAGATGTTTTTTATTCTCTCTATGGTTACCATGCGAAGTCGGACATTCTTGTTTCCGGAGAGAAAGAGAGCGCGTGGTTCGATTTCCTTTTCCGCATGGATTTTAAAAGCGATCTCCTCCTTCGTGGGAAAAGTCTGCAGATGGGAAGTTCGGGACAGGATGAGGGATCTCCCCCTCTCTTCAGCGATCTGAAGGCTGAGATCTGCCGGTTCCGGAGAAGATGATCCCAGATAATAGATCGCCCTGTATAATCCAGGGGGGACCTGGACGTAATTTCCGAAGGCAATGAACTTCTTCTCTTTGGAGATGATTCCATCGATCAGAAGATCTTTATCTTCCTGTCCAAGAAAATCAGATCTGAAGTGTTCGAGAGAAACAGAGAACTCTTCGGCTCTTTTCGCTTGAAGAAAGGACCAGATAGACAGGATTAAGAGGAGACAAAGAAGTGTTGCTAGGAAAAACCAGATAGGCTGTTTTTTCATCGTCTTTTGGTCCGACCAGGAAGAGTTTTATAGCACAGGAAAAAATTCGGAGTCAAATCTGCCCGATTACTCGGTTTGGTATTATTATTGCATACCTATCTGGTGTGAATTTCATTCAGAGGGCAAGTCTATCTAGTATAGGGTTAGGCAGATACAAAAGAACCGATAAATGAACAAAAGAGCCCCTAAAACTGTAAAAAATTTTAACAAGTTTTTCTCTGACTCAGAGGATGTGAGGGAGGGTATCTATGATTTGCGCGGAAAAAATAGTCATTTTTTTCATGGTTTTGCTCATTCTTTTGTTCTTGCTCTGAAAGTCAATGACGATATAGGATAACCGGTAAGGATCGAGGAGAGGATAGGTCTTGAGGGAAGATCAACACATGCCTGAAAAACGAAATTTAAGTAAGAGGCTGTCTTGCGCAATCATATAAGAAGGTTTGGTCTTTTTATCATTTTTTCTTCTGTGTCCTTATGCCTGTCGCTTCATGCCGATGTCAGAGACACCTGGCATCAACCGGATAAGGTGATGGATGCAGTCGGTGTGAAGCCCGGGATGATAATCGGCGAGGTGGGAGCAGGACATGGGTATTTTACTTTTCATCTCTCCCGGCGAGTCGGCGATTCCGGAAGAGTCTATGCCAACGATATCGCTTCTAGGGCGCTCGCCTCTCTCCGTCGTAAAGCTGAAAGCGAAGGGATCACCAACATCGAGACCATCGTTGGAGAGATCGAAGATCCACTCCTCCCCGAGGGGTTACTCGATATGGTCTTTATCGTGAATGCTTTTCATGATCTGGCTAAGCCTGTCATGCTGCTCAATAACTTGGTCCCCAGCCTGAAACCCGATGCCCCGGTGGTGATCATCGACCGGGATCCTTCCAAGTTCCGGGATCCAGCGGGACATTTCTTGACCCAGGAAGAGATACGCGAGAAGATCGAGAGGAGTGATTTTGAATTGGATCATATAGAGACTTTTCTTCCTCAACACAACATCTATGTCATAAGAGTGGCGAAGCCGGAAGGATGTGGAATTCAAAACAGAGTTTATGGAGTGAAAGCCGCTGTGGATGGGTCAGGACTTCCGAAAGCTTCTGGACACCACGGTTCCCGGGATCAACTGTGCAGACTTGGAGTTTGCCGGTTTAATGTGCATCTTTAAAAATCGATGCCGATGAGAATTAGAAAGGAGAAAAAATGAAAACAAAGCGGAATATCGCCCTCGTTTCTTTAGCTTTAACAGGAATTATGTGTCTGGATCTTTCCGGAGATTCTGCGGGAATCGAAAAAAAAGTCGTTAAACTCTCTGATCATGTTTACCGTGTCACCCTTGACTACAGCTTGAGGCCGAATATCGGTGTATCTGTTGGCTCAGATGGCATACTGTTAGTAGACACAGGACATCAAGAAGTCGCTTCTGGACTTCTCTCTGCCATAAAGGATCTCAAAGAGGGGGAGATCAAATACATCATCAACACACATCCGCATGGAGATCATGCTGGCGGGAACAAAGCCTGCGGTCCGGGCGCTGTAGTCATCGAATATAAGAGCCTCGAAGAGATGGTGTCAAACGGCGTGCTTTCTCCTGGCAAAGGAAAGATCAGCGGAGGGAGCGGAAAGGGCTTTGACTCCTTTTATTCCATGAATTACAACGGAGAGGAAATCAGGATCATCCCTTCTCCAGGAGCGCATTCCGATTCGGATTTGATCATCTATTTCACTCGGTCTGGAGTCGTTCATATGGGCGATCTTCTTTTGACACAGTCTTTTCCAGCTGTGGGTCCGAGAGTCAAGAAATATCTCGAGATACTCGATATGGCTATTGACCGTTTTCCTGAAGATACAAAATTCATCGGGGGACATGGTCGTGACTACACGATGTCCGATGTGATAGACTACAGGGAAATGCTTTCAGATACCATTAAGATTGTTCGCGAAGGCATGAAGTCTGGAAAAAGCATTGAAGATATGAGACAGGAAGATGTGTTGAAAGATTATGAAACCTGGGGAGTCTTTCTGGAATTTCTGAACACCGACACTTGGATCGAGTTTATTTATCAAAGCTATAAAGGCCAAGATTAAATATGATTTGAAAATGTAGAGAGGAACAAGGATGAAGAATCCCTTCCATTAAAGCATTAAGATGTTCAAATCTTAAATCGAAAAATCTTTTTTGGTTGTAAAAGGTTCAAATCCAAAGAGAATAGAAGGAGAATAAGGGATGTCGGTTCAAAGAAAATTATTTACCAGGCTTTTTTTTATCGGTCTTATTGTCTTTTATGTAATTGGAACGTACTGTTTGGGCACGGACGTTCACCGATCCGCAAAAGATGATGACCTGGCCAAGCTCAAGACGCTTATAGAAGAAAATCCTGCTTTGGCCAACGCAAAAAATGAAAACCAAGAAATCCCACTCGTCAAGAATGAAGCTCAGGTCAGTGCCCTGGACAAAGACGGAGAGATTCCGCTCGATAACGCATTGAGGCAGGGTCACAACGCCGCTGTGGATTTGCTAAGAGCCAAAAGAGGAAAGGGAATGGCAGATTCGAAAATTTGGGAGGCTAAGATTCTTACAGAAAAGATAAACCAGAAAGGGATCCAAACGCCCCTGAAATTCACGATTTTATACGACAATTATCTCCAAAAGGAAGGGACGAAACCGGATTGGGGCTTCTCCTGCTTGATCGAGGGAACTGAAAAAACGATCCTTTTCGATACAGGCACCAATCCGGAAATCCTGATGCACAATATCGGGCAGTTGGAGGTAGACCTCGAAAAAGTGGATCAAATCGTGATAAGCCATGCGCATCATGATCACACGGGAGGATTGGATGCGGTTCTGGAGAAAAATCATAAGGTCTTGGTCTACCTGCCCGTTTCATTTCCGTATGAATTCGTGCGGAATGTTGAAAACCGGAAAGCTGAAGTTGTCAGTGTCGATGAACCTGTTGAGATATGCCAAAACGTCTACTCCACAGGTGAAATGGGAGACCAGATCAAGGAACAGTCCTTGATATTGAATACGGACAAAGGATTGATCATCGTGACCGGATGTTCCCATCAGGGCATTGTGGCCGTCCTCAAGCGGGCAAAGGAACTTTTCAAGAGGCCGATCCATTTGGTTTTCGGCGGATTCCATCTTGGCGCCAAATCAAACGCAGAGTTGGAGGAGATTATCAGAAACTTCAAGGAAATCGGTGTGGAAAAATGTGGTGCCACTCACTGTACGGGAGATGAGGCTATTGGGATGTTCAAGAGGGCTTTTGGAGAGAATTATATGCCTATGGGGACGGGAAGAGTTTTTGAAGTCAACAAAGAATAACGGTGGGAACAGAAGGAGGAGGACATGAAAATTCAGGGGATCCCTTTTGTGGTTACGGATTGGGATCAAATGACTCTAGTCGAATATCAGGGAGAAAAGGGGACATCCCACTGGCGCGTCTTTGAGCAGGGAAATATTCGGGTGCGGATAGTCGATTACAGTCCTGGTTTCTGGTCGGATCATTGGTGCAGCCGCGGGCATATTCTTTTGGTCTTGGAAGGAGAGCTGGTCATTCAGCTCAGGGATGGCAGGGAGTTCGTCATGAAGCCTGGGACCAGTTTCCAGGCCGAAGACAGCGATGCCAATCCCCATCTGGCCTTTACGGAAAAGGGAGCCAAAGTCTTCATCGTGGATTGAGAACGCAAACAGGAGACAGAAAATGCGCAAATATCACCATGTGGGGATTCCAATAGCTATCTCCCATGTTGCATTCGAAGTGGATGACCTGGAAACAGAGATTCAGAACAAGGAGGTTTTGATCCCTCCCAACAGCCCGGCTAAAGGCATAACCGTAGCCTTCATCGTCGACAACGGTGCTCCCATCGACCTCATCGACGAGGCTGCTGAGCCGGGTATCCAGATGAGTCTTTCTTTTTTCCGGAAAAACGCTGAACGAGGCCCAACAGAAGAAAGAGAGGACCGTAAGCGGCGGCTGCGACTGCCGTGGCCCCGATGTTGCTTCCCTGGAGGAGGCCCACCCAGAGCCCGAACTGGTTGTCGGTGATGAGGTAGGTCCAGGTGGAGGAGGGGCCCCGGATCCCTTCCCTGTCCAGATCGATCCTTTTCTCTGAAAGAGGAAGCGATAAAAAGGTCTGGAGGATCGTATCACCGATTTTTTGTTCCAATCGATGAAATTCAGTATCTGCAATTTTGTGAAACTCCTGGACCGGGGATTTACCCCCCACACTTGCCAGATGGATCCCTTCTCGGACCTCGGCTATCAGGGCCAGGTGCTCGGCCCAGCAGCGGTCGATTTGGAAGAGGGTGATGGTCTTTTCGATGTTCTGGATCCGGTCTTTTCCCAAAAGTGACTCCAGATCGTAAAAGCGCTCTGGAGTCTTTTCCTCAAGAAAGCCGAAATCCGGTCCATCGCAGAGTATTTCCTGGCGTCTCTCCTGGATAATTTTCCTCTGTTTCTCGACCAGCACAGAATACTTCCAGAGAGTTTTGCGGATCTCGAAGTTCTGCCCCTCAATGATGCGCTGCCCGTGGGAGATTTGGCGGTTCACGAGAGGATGGTCGAGGGGAGCGTCTTGTTCGAGTTTGCGATATTTCCTGGGTAGGATTTTTCGGAGTCCATACCGTTCGATCAGGCTATCCTCGAGACTGATGAAAAAGCGGGAAGAGCCCGGATCACCTTGACGGCCGGCCCGTCCGCGCAGTTGTTGGTCGATCCTGAGACTCTCATGCCGGTTCGTGCCGATGACATAAAGACCGCCGAGTTTGACCACTTCGTCTCTCTCCTGCTCCCTCTCTCCTCCCAGCTTGATATCCGTCCCTCGTCCCGCCATGTTGGTGGAGATGGTTACAGCGCCGGGTGCGCCGGCCCGAGCGATGATTTTCGCTTCGAGTTCGTCGTTTTTGGCGTTGAGAACTCGACAGAAGATACCGGCCTCCTTGAGAGCCAGGGTCAGTTCTTCGGATTCTTCGACGCTGGACGTGCCCACCAGGATGGGCCTTTGTTTTTCATTCCAGTGTGTGATCTCTCTGATCAGAGCCTTTACTTTGGTCTCCTTGTGGGTGAAGACTAAATCCGGGAAATCACTTCGGATGCATGGCCGGTGGGGAGGGATGACCACGACCTTTAAATTGTAAAACCGATGGAGTTCATTCGCTGCCGACTGAGCCGTGGCCGTCATCCCGGAGATCTTGGGATAAAGCTGCAGGAAGTGCTGCAGGGTGATCGATCCGAGGATCGAACCGCCTGATCCCAGGCGGAGCTTCTCTTTGGCTTCTACGGCTGCCTGGAGGCCGTCCGGCCAGTGCCTGTCCTTGACCACGCGGCCCGTGAACTCGTCTACGATCTCGATCTTCCCCTTCCGGACGACGTAGTCGATATTCCGGTGAAGCAGGAATTCGGCATGAAGGGCCTGGTTCACCTTGGTGAGAAGATCCAGATTCTCAAGGGCATGAAGATTTTTACAGCCCAGGATTTTTTCAATCTTCTTGAGACCGGAAGGGGTTAGATAGATGTTCCGCTTTCCCTCGTCGGTCTCGAAATCGATGCCCTCCTTAAGGCTTTTAGCTATCTGGGCCAAATTGCCGGGTTCTGCTTCTGGCTGGTCCGTGCTGCCTGCAATCACCAGAGGAATACGCGCTTCGTCGATCAGAAGAGAATCGGCCTCGTCCACGATCACACAATTGAAGTCCCTGTGCACGAGATTCTCATGATCGTAGCAGAGATGGTCCCGGAGATAATCGAATCCTGCCTCTTTGGCCGTGGAGTACGTGATGTCTGCGGCGTAGGCCTTTTTCCTTTCTGAGTGAGACATCCCCTCCTGGATGCAGCCCACACTCAATCCTAAAAAGGTGTAGACAGGTCCCATCCAGGATGCGTCTCTTCTAGCGAGATAATCGTTGAAGGTGTGGATGTGGACGCCTTTGCCGGTAAGGGCGTTCAAATACGCGGGAAGCACAGCGGCCAATGTCTTTCCCTCTCCTGTGTTCATCTCTGCCAGCTTTCCCTGATGCATGACTATTCCCGCAGCTACCTGCATGTCGAAGGGCCGTAGGCCTATGGTGCGCCCTGCAGTTTCCCGCACCAAGGCGAAAGCCTCGGCCAAGAGATGGGCAAGAGAAACTCCCTGTCTGGCCTGCTCGATCAGGCGGGCCGAGATTTGTTTGAGTTCGGAGTCAGTGGCATTTTCCAGATCGCAGGCATTGATCTGAGCCAGGATCTTTTGGTAAGGACTGAGGTTCCATTCGATGGGAATCCCCCGCAGTTTATTCCATTGATGTAAAACCTTTTTCTTTGTGTGATGCTTCATGATTTCCCTCATATGATCGGAACATATAAAAAACTCAAAGTATTTGAATAGAAGAGTGGTATTGAGTTAAAAACGAGGGATTCAGAAGGGCGGGCTTCTGGGGCCAGAGTGGCTGAGAATGTATACAGGCCGTAAAGAGATAAGAGGAAAAAGCCTCCTCAGGAAGTAAACCAGCAGGAAATAAAACAGGATGGGAAGGAAAAAAAGCAGCGGAGGAAAAAAGAGACCGGATATCAGAGCGAACAGTAAGAGAATCGTTCTCGTCATTTCCTCGAAAACCTCTGGTCCAGAGTAATAATATAACCAGCATTTCCCCTCCTGTCAATAATTCGGTCTCAATAATTCGGTGACAGTATACGCGATTACCGAATTCCGCCCCCTCCCTGCTTTCTTTGCGCTAAAAACAAAGGTATAATCCTGGTAAGGAAAAAGGAGCTCACAATGTTTCACAAACCGTGTCGGATGTTCAGAGTCTTTTCGATTCTTATCTTGGTGACAGGGCATATTTTTTGCTCGTCGTCTCAAAAAATACAAAGGCCAGAAGATTCGAAATTCCAGAAGGGGATGGCCTTTCCCACCTGGGAGGCCGACCGATTCTGCTCTGCGGCTTCTGATGAGTCGCTTGCGATTTTGGCACAAACCACCTGTACCGAATGGGTTCAGATTGTCCCCACCTGGTATCAGAGCGACAGGTTTTCCAACGAGATGCTTCCTGACTACGACGGGAACACGGCCAGAATGGAATGCGTCAGGCATGCCATCCAGACATCCCACGGTCTTGGATTGAAAGTCATGCTCAAGCCCCATGTCGACTCTTTCAGTGGAGACTGGCGGGGCACGTTTCAGCCGACAAACCCTGAGGCATGGTTTGTTAATTATACCGAAGTGATGGAAGCATTCGCTCAAATCGCTACAGAAGAGGATGTCGAAATCCTGTCCATAGGCTGTGAGTTCGTGGAACTCACCACTTCGGAATTCACCACAGACTGGAAATCACTCATCCAAACGGTGAGGGAAGTCTACAATGGCCCCCTCATCTATGCTGCAAACTGGGGCCAGGAATCCCGGCAGCTCGAATTCTGGGATGCTCTCGATTTTATCGGGATCGATGCCTATTATGAGCTGACCGATAAGCCCGATCCCACACTGGACGAGCTTTTATCGGCTTGGATCCCTTATCTTTTGGAGATTGAATCGATCCACCAGGCCTGGCAGAGGCCGATTGTTTTCACAGAAATCGGCTACAGAAGTCTAGATGGTGCG
>JABAOH010005981.1_pt1 | contig 57876 bp, 43 predicted proteins | sample 7062181 | NCBI WGS metagenome assembly JABAOH01 (sample SAMN14538630, study PRJNA623070) | marine sediment metagenome | biome: marine biome [ENVO:00000428]; feature: marine pelagic biome [ENVO:01000023]; material: deep marine sediment [ENVO:00002113]; isolation source: pool of 5 deep marine... | reverse complement strand
GCGTCACCGGCCCGGGCTTCTCGGTGACACGCAACTGGAACTCACCGGTCGCCCCAGCGCTGATGGTGTTGACCGCCACCCGGTAGAGCCCGGCCTCCGACGCTGCAAACGTGAGGCGGGCATCGCATGCCCCTGCCCCGTCGTCATCGGTCAGCACCTGTTCCAGCCCCGGCCCAACAATCATGAGGTAGGAATCGAAATCCGCCGAAAGCAGATCCACAGTGGCTTCCTGCCCGGCCTCCAGCTCCAGCACCCATACCTGCACATGGGTTCCGTCCCAACTGACACTGTCCGCAGGCGTCAGCTTCCCGCTCATCACCATGCCCATCGCCAATACGCGTTCGTCTGTCGGCAGACCGGNNCCGAACCCCTCACACTCCCCTCCGGTGATCGGCCCCGGTTCATCCGTCACTCGCAGGCGGAACCTGCCGGTGGCTCCTACCAGGGTATTGACGACCGCCCGATACGTCCCGTCCTCGGGGGCGGCGAACGTGATCCTGGCATCACAGCCGCCAGCTCCATCGTCGTCCATCAAGGGTTCCTCCAGCCCGGGCCCCACAACCATCAGGTAAGCATCGAACTCGTCAGACAGCAGATCCAGCGTTGCCGTCTCCCCCCGATGCAGGTCCAGGCCCCATGCCTGGTGGTACGTGTCATCCCAACCCATGGAGTCGGCGGTGGTCAGCTCACCCGGAGCCTCCTGGCCGACCCGTATGACCCGCCCCTCGATTGGCAGAGCATTCAACCACGCCACCAAATCCACATCAGGCTCCACGGCGAAGCCCTCGCACTCTCCCGCCGTCCTGGGGCCCGGCTGCTCGGATACCCGCAGCCTGAACCGGCCAGTCGCGCCAGCCGTCAGCGAGTTGGCCACGACCCGAAACGTTCCATCCTCCGGCGCGCTCAACGTTAGACGGGCGTCGCATGCCCCCGCCCCATCGTCGTCGGAGAGCGCCCCCTCAAGTCCCGGTCCAACAATTAGGAGATAGGCATCGAACTCGTCGGACAGCAGGTCTACGGTGACCGTCGCCCCTCGGCTGAGCTCGAGTCCCCACGCCTGGACGAAGGACCCATCCACCCATCGAACGTCCGACGTCGTGAGCGACCCGCGCCACTCCATGCCCAGGGTCAACAGACGACCCTGGAGGGGCAACGTCGCGAGGTCGCCTACCTGTCCGGGCTTCGGCGTCTCCTGTCCCCCGAGGGAGGTCCAGACGCACGTTGCCAGGACCACGACCGCCGTCGCGCTGCGAGACAAGCGAATCGAGTGCGCCCTCACGTCTCCTCCGCAAGCTCAGTCCCGTAAACTGGAGTCCACCTCTTGTGCTAAGGTGCCTTCAGCACCTGGCACGGGCAAGAGTCACACGTGTAGGTGGGTCCCGCAGGGCGCGTTGGTGCACATGCACTGCCGGTGTCAGGTCCTGGGTGCTTGGTTCTGGGGGACGCACGAGGTCGGGATCCGAGTCCCCAGCACCCAGCACCGCTCACTGACACGCGACGCCGTGGGGGGCGGCTCCGGGCCGCATGATGTTCGCGACCCTAGCGCCCGTACTGCTCGGCCAGCTTCCGGAGACCCTCAGGTTCGCCGATGACCGTCAGCCGATCACCCTCGCGCAGCACCGTGCGGCCCCGCGGCACGATCGTCTCGCCGTAGCGGCGGATCAGGGCGACGAGGCTTCCGGGTGGAAGGTTGAGTTCATTGAGCGAGTGGCCGATCAGCGCTTCGGCCTTGGTACCCGACTTGAGCTTGAGGGACAGGAATCGGTCGTCCCGCAGCAGCGTCTCCTTCAGCTCCTGTTCGTCGCGGCTCCTCAGCCACTCCGACATGAAGTCCTCATCTTCGACGCGGCCCGCGAGTTGCGCCAGAATCCGGAGGTGGCGTCCCGGATCGCTCTCGCCGCTCACGAGGCAGAAGACAGCCCGGATCGGGACGTCGGCCGCCTGTCGGACCAGGTCCTCGTCGTCCACATCGATGCGCACCCCGCCCCGACAGCGCACCAGCACCAATTCCGAGATCTCGATCTCCGGAAGCCGTGTGTGGATGAGTGCTGCGCCGAATGCCACGGGGGTGCCACCCATCCCTACTCCACGGCCAAAGCGATCGAACAGCTCCTGGGTGGTGACCGGCAGGCGCCGGTGCAGCAGCGCCGAGGCGTCACCGATGATCGTCTCCAGGCTTGCGGACTCAGCAATGTCGATCACTGAGGCGCGGGCCACCACCTCGTCGAAGGGGTCTTCAGCCCGGAGTCCCTTCTCCTTCATGAGGTCGCGCAGCTCCCGATCGAGTCCCGCGAACCGCCGCCGGCCCAACCGCTCAAACACGTGGTAGATCGCACCGTCCCGGGCAATCCGTGGCTGGGCATAGTAGGTGTACCACCCGAAGCACAGCGCCGTGATGCCGACCGTGAAGAGAACGGGCAGCCAGCCCATCTCCGCCACCAGCACGATGGGAACGAACAACCCGACGAGCTGCACCCAGGGATACAGCGGTGATCGGAAGCCGGGATCGTAGGCCTCGATCCGACTCTCCCGCATCACGATGACCGCCACGTTGATGAAGGCAAACAGGAGCAGTTGCAGACTACTCGCCAGCTTCGCCACGCTCTCCACGTCCAACACCACAAGAAACACCACCAGCAGGGTGCATGTGAGGGCGATGGCCGCGACCGGCGTCCCCCAGCGACCCGTGGTCGCGAGCCGGTCGGGAAACAGGCGATCCCGGGCCATGGCTAGCGGGTAGCGGGAGGCAGCCAGAATCCCCGCGTTAGACATGGACGCGAAGGCAACAATGGCTGCTACCACGATGAGCAGCACCCCCGCGCGCCTTGGCAACCAGCTCCAGAACGCGTTTGCCGCGTCGGCCACCGGTGTGAGACTCCCGCCCAGCGTGTCGGTGCCCAGCACCGCGACCATTATATAGACGCCGAGGACATACACCGCCGTCACCGTAGCAAGCGCCAGGCCCATCCCCAACGGGATGTTACGATCCGGGTTCTTCACCTCCTCGGCGAGACTCGCCACCTGCGTGAGACCTACGTAGGAGACGAACACGAGGCCCACCGTGCCCAGCAGGCCGTCAATACCGTAAGGCAGAAGCGGAGTGAAGCGACGCCGAATCGGGACATCCACTGCTCCCGCGCCAACCTCAGTCAGACCGTGGATGATGAAGAACGCGAGAATCGACAACAACGTGACCACCAGCACGCGAAGCAGCCCACTTGATTCCTTTGCCCCAGCGATGTTCAAGGCGGCGAAGACGACGGTGAAGGCCACGGCGGTGGGGACGATCGGCACATCCACGACGAGTGCGAGGTAGGCCCCCATACCGATGAGGGCAAAGGCGCTCTTGAGCACCAATGCGATCCACGTACCCACACCGCCGATGGCGCCCACGAGGGGCCCCAGTGTGCGGTCCAGGAAGTAGTAGGCACCACCGGCCCGAGGCATGGCTGTGGCCAGTTCGGCCTGGCTCAGCATGGCCGGTAGGATCAACACTCCCGACAACAGGTAAGCCAGGACCACACCGGGACCGGCATGCGTCACCGCTATTCCCGGGAGAAGGAAGAAGCCCGAGCTGATCATCGCGCCCGTGCTAATGACGTAGACGTCGAACAGGCTGAGCTGCTTCTGCAGGCGGGTGAAGTTCAGCAATGCCATCGAAGGAATGTGGGCGCAGCGAGCCTGATGGGGCTACTGGGAGTGACCCAGCCTCGTGGAGCGGCGGAACTCGACCATGTCGCGCAAGATAGGATCGCGACCTCCCGATAGCGAGCCGAAGCGTCGCGACCCAGGAAGGCTCACAGGCTGGCCGACCTCACCGCTTCACCCAGGCCATTCCGTCCGGCTCATCACCGGCGATGATCTCTCCGTCCAACCGCCAGGAGGTGAGATCGATGACAGAGATCTTGTCGTCACCCGTGTTCGCTACATACGCCGTGCGGTTGTCCGGGGTGATGAGAATCCCCACCGGAAATGCCCCCAGCGCCAGACGGCGCACTACGCTCCACACGCGGAGGTCCACGGCAACCACCTCGCTCCCCTGGGCATTGGACACTAGGGCCTCGTTCCCGTCGGGACGCACCTTTACGCGGATGGGGAACTCGCCGACTTCGAGGCTCCGGGTCACGCTGTTGGTGGCGACGTCGATCTCCGACAGTGTGCCCGCCGAACGGTTGGTGACATACACCCTGGACCCGTCCGGCGAGATGTCGATCCCTTCGGCACCGGCGCCGGTGGCAAGCTGCCCGAGGACGTCACCCGTGTTCGCATCCACGGCGGTGACATTCCCACTGCCGATATTCGCGGTGAACACTCTGCCGGCCCGTTCCGCAACCACCACCATATGAGTCGTGCGCTGACCGGTCTCGATGGCCTGGAGGATCTTGCGCTCGACGGGGTCCAACTGAAGAACGTGCTGGGAGCCTTCCGTCGTGACCCATACGGTGCCGTCCGATGCCACCGTGATACCGTGGGGCCGCGAGTGTGAGCCGAGGGGAATCGTGCCCACGGCTCGTGCCTTGCCGATATCAACGATCGTGACCGTGCTGCCTGGTTGCCCTACCGATCCGTAGTCACTCACGTACGCGAACTTCCCATCGGGAGAGACCGCGACCTCGTGTGGTTGGAATCCGGTAGCCACCCTGGCGAGCTCAACTCGAGTCTCCGGGTCGACGATAGACAGGGTGCCGGCGCTCTTATTGACCACGACCAGCCGTTGTGCCGTTGCGGCTCGCGGCACGAACGTCAGCGTAAGCAGCGTGACACTCGCTACAGTGGCCCGCCTCAGAGGGTGCCGAATCTTGAACGACATATGGGACTTCCTCCATATCTCGGACATGAGCCCTCAGCTGATTACCACTGCCATTGGTAATTCGCAGTTCGCAATCCGTATCCGTCGGAGCACTCTGACGAACTGCTAGTTGCGAACTGCAAATTGCTTCATGAAGGCCGACGGCTTGGGGTCACAGCTGCGACAGCTCCGATTCTAGGCGTGCGCGGGATTCGGCATCGAGCTCCGCCGAGGGCGTAACCGCAGCCGCCGAGCGTCGGCTCACTGAGCGGAGCCAGACGGCGAGCAGCGACGCCCCAGCCACTAGCGCCAGCACCGGCACAGCCCATGCCAGCAGTCCGAAGCCTCGCACCCGTGGCGCGCCCAGGATCCGGTCGCCGTAGATGGCATACAGCGAATCCACTACCGCTTCGGTCGTGGCTCCGGCGGCCAGCTGTCGCCGGATGTCACCGCGCATGAGTTCCGCCTCAACCGAGGGACAGTTGGCCAACAGCCGCCCAGGACAAAACGGACTCATGAGAGTGTTGAACAACTCGTTGGCATCCTGCTGCTGCGCTGCTGGCTGTTGCGCCGACACGGCCGATAGCCCCGCATGCGCTACCAGCGCAACGCACATCGCCAACCTGGCCACCCGCTTCGTCATCTTGCTCCCCACGTCCTGCAGATGTGGGATAACCCTATCAGCGCCCGCAGTTCCAGCCTCGGACGCTGGACCGACGGACCCCCGACTGGTCCTCTGCGGCACACACTCCAAGCTTAGCTGCGTGCTCGAGAAAGGGCGATACAGGCGATCGCCCGCGGGTGGCGGAAGTCCGGCGTCACCCGCGCCCTTCCCTCACCCCGTTCGGCCGATACATTTGCCAGCTATGCCTGTCCTCGATCGCTTCATCAGCCTCATGTTCGAGAAGGACGCAGCGGCCCTCATCCTCAAGTCAGACCAACAGATCGTGCTCGATCTGGAGGGCGCTCAGCGTCCGGTCTCCAAAGACCCGGTTCCCACTCCGAAGCTCATGGGCCTCATCAAGGAGATCATGCCCCAGGGCATGCAGCCGCAGCTCGACAGCGGCGACGGCCGCTTGGCCTTCGGCTACGCTACCGGCGATCGTCGCGTGGACGTCGAGACCGATCGCACCGGCGTGTCCGTCACCGCCGTCCTCTCGCCCGCGAAGCCCCGACGCTCGACCGCGGCGATCTCCATGCCGGCGGAAGAGCTGCTGATGGAGACCGCCTCGAAAACCGAACCGGCCGCCGTGGCCACCCCCCCGTCCCCCGGGGCCGACCAGGGGGAGGAGCGGATTCAGGAGCTGCTCCGGCACCTGGTGGAGTCCGATTCATCTGACCTGCACATGCGAGTCGGCCTACCGCCGACCTACCGCACTCACGGCGAGCTGAAGCCGTTTGAGGGCGCCGATCCCCTGACCCACGAGGAGATCGAGCAGATGCTCCTCGCCATCATGCCCGAGCGCAACAAGCATGAATACGGCGAGACCAACGACACCGACTTCGCCTACGAGATCTTCGACGTGGCGCGGTTCCGGGCGAATGCCCTCCGTGACCGTATGGGACCCGCTGCCGTCTTCCGGGTGATCCCAGCAGACATCCAACCGCCCGATCAGCTGGGGCTGAGCCCTGAGGTGCAGAAGCTGTGCTACCTCACGAAGGGGCTCCTGCTGGTGACCGGCCCCACCGGAAGTGGAAAGTCCACTACCCTCGCCGCGCTCGTCGATCTCATCAACCGCACTCGCTCGGACCACATCATCACCATTGAAGATCCGATCGAGTTCGTGCACCCCAACAAGAAGTGCATTGTGACGCAGCGGCAAGTGGGAAGTCACACCCAGTCGTTCAAGCGTGCGCTGCGCGCGGCTCTGCGCGAGGATCCGGACATCGTCCTGATCGGCGAGATGCGTGACCTGGAGACGATCGCGATCGCCATCGAGACTGCGGAGACCGGACACCTGGTCTTCGGCACGCTCCACACCACCACGGCGGTGAGCACCGTTGACCGGATCATCGATCAGTTCCCTGCCGATCGTCAGGCGCAGATCCGGGTGATGTTGTCGGAATCTCTCAAGGGTGTCATTGCCCAGACTCTGTGCAAGAAGATCGGTGGCGGCCGCGTCGCCGCTCACGAGATCCTGCTCTCCATCGGAGCCGTCTCGAACCTCATCCGAGAAGGCAAGACCCACCAACTTCCCTCGATCATCCAGACCAACAAGCGGCTGGGGATGATCACCCTGAACGACTCACTGACGGAACTAGTGGAGAAGAAGGTGATCGATCCCCAGGAAGCGTACATGAAATCGGTAGACAAGGTGGGTCTGGAAACCGCGCTGAAGGCGAAGGGCTTCAGGGTCCAGATCACCGAGTAGGGCCATAGCGCCGTTCGCGTTACACTGGTTCCCGCGCCACAGTCGGGGGCCCGCGGTGGCCCCTCGCACCCCGCCAGCCACCGGTTGCTACGCCTCAGTCACTCCTCGCGAGGGCGAGCACCGCCCGGCGCAGCCGCCGATGTCTGTCGAACAGCAACACGAAATCCGATTCCCGGCGCCCGCCCTTCGCCCGCACCACCCGCGCCAGCGCCCGCTTCTCGGCGCTGCTCCAACGCTCGACGCCCGGCAACGCCATGACGAGGGGACTCCACCGCCGCCAAGCGAGCCGCTCGCCCGCCGACCATCCGCGCTGGGACCGCACGCCCAGTAGTGACGCCGCGTCATGGGAGCACGTCTCGATCCCCCGCTCCCGATCGGAGCCGAACCGGCCGGCCAGGTAGCGCGACACCCGCAGCCCGATGTTCCCCAGAGAGATCATGCCACGCACATCTTTCCGGGGCCTGTCCAGATACCAGTAGACATTGGCCTCCACCAGCTTCTTCAGCGTCGCGATGCTCGAGCGGTGGCGAGGATTGCGCTTCATGCGCGCCAGCTCCTGGCGCAGCACTCGGCGCACCGCCGCATCGTGAGGGCGGAACCCCAGTTTGTAGTAAAACCACCACGCGCCCGACCTTAGCCCCTCGAGGTTGTCGGCGCCCAGCTGGTACGGCGGCACCGTAAAAGCATCAACACCAAACAGGTGGCGGACCAACCCCAGGATGCGGCCGTAGACGTACGCCGATTCCCCACCCCGAAAGGTCTCGAACACGTTGTATGCGACTTCGGCGGAGTTGAACAGCGCGCTGACGAGGACGTAGCCGATGGGGACGCCGTTCTTGAGCGTGAGAAGGCCGTAGACGGCATCGAGCATGAGCCGCCGCTCCGGGACGGCCCCCAAGCAAGCGAACTGCAAGCCTCCTCCGCAGTCCACCAGTCGCACATCTCGCTTGTCGGCGTGCACAAAAATGTCGAGGTCGCGACTACGGGTCACCATGGCTTCCCGGGCCATGTCGATGAGCCTCTGCCCGGTGCGAGGTGACACGGAGCAGACCGCCAGCGGGGGGCGGCGGGCCTCCCGCCGCAACGCAGGGCGGGCTCGGAGCAACGGCGTGGCCTGAAACACGACAGAGGCTCCGGAGAACTTCGCCTGGGTGCGAGACGGGGTATCGGGTCCCGCCGCGAGCCTGATCGGCACATCGAGGTCCTCGAACCAAGTTTCCCGTCCGAAGGAGTCCGCACTGAGCGCCGCAAAGCGCCGTATTAGGAACACGGCGTCCGACTCGTCTGGTCCCTTGAGCAGCTCGACCCACTCCCGCGACGTGACGTCCAACTCGTCCGCCGCGAGCGTCTCGCTGTATGGCAGTAACAGGTGGAGGATGTCTTGGAGCCTGGACCGCTTCTCGAAACGCGGCCAGTCGACGGTCAGCTGGTCCGGCCACCGGCGGGCGAGCCACAGCGCCGTAAACCAGTAGAACGAGTAGTTGATGGCGGTGCCGGCGATGCCAGTATCAGCAAGCGCCGCGCGAAATCGCCGCAGATCACTCCGATCCGCAAACGTGGCGAGCATGCGCTCGACCAGAGAGAGCACCTGTGGATCGTCGGGGTACGCCCGAGCAAAGCAGAGCCACTCGTGAAGCCCCAGCACTTGCTTGGCACTGCCGAGCCGTCGCTGACTGAGTTGTCGCAGCAGACCCAGTTTGTCATTGGCCGCAGCCCTCCCAAACGAGCCTTTCAAGCGCTCGAGCCGTCTGAGGAGCGACGAGGCGCTGTCGGCCACCGTTGGTCCGCCCCGATCACTCACTGCGTTGAGGGCCCCTGCTCGTGCTCACGCTCCTCCTAGCTCCTGCGTGGCCTGACCGCGCCCCCGGGCGGCGACGCTGAGGACTGCCGGCAACAGGGCGAAGCCCATCACGATGATGCCGGAGATGAGATACACTGTGTTCCCCGATGAAAGCAGGGGCATGCCGAGCAGGACGGCGTCGATCACGAAGTGGGCAACGACACAGGCGAGTAGCCCAAATCGCAGGAATCCGTATCCAAAGATAAGCCCAGCGACGGTTAGCTCGATCCCCCGCAAGTATACGGGAAAGACGGCGTAGTTGGAGTGGGCAAATGCCCAAATCATGGCGGGCACCAAGAGCGCAACAAACGTCGAGTTCAGGTATCGCTTGACGAGCGAGATGCCGAAGAGTCGATAGGTCAGTTCCTCCGTCGTTGCGGCCACCAGGCTGACGGTCAGCGGAGCCAGAAACGGCAGATAGTAATTGAAGATCTCCGAGTACGGACCTTCGGCCGGCAGCCAGGCGCCGAAGTACCGGCGGGCGATCACGTAGAACACCGTGAGATAGCCCAGAATGAAGAACCCGAGTGCATAGCCGTTGAGGCTTGCCCGGGCCATCACGGGGGCGAGGAGCCGACCGCGCGCCGCATCCACGAAGCCGGTGAGACTCTTGGGGTAGACCTCGCGGCCCAGAGATTCCCCGGCCGTCGCAGCAAACAACACCCAGATGCCGTACAACACCGAGACAAACAGGAGCCCTACTAGAAGCGTTCCGACATAGGCGCCCCACGCCAGCTCTGTCTGGTACGTGAACTTGACCCGCGGCCAGGATGCGATTCCTTGGCCGATGAACAGCAGTGTCACGAGACCCGCGAGCTGCAAAGCGGGCCTCCAGCGGATGTCGTCCCGCCGGTACCGGGCGATCGTGAGTCCCAGGGCAATGAGAATGAGCACGAATGTGAGGCCGAGGCTTCCGATCGCGAGGAACCCGCCAACACTCAAGGTCTGGCCGAGATCACGCTCGAAGTCCTCAGGCACGCGGAGAAAATGTCGGTAACTGCCGATCTGATCGCCTTGCACATCCACGGATACCCGCACGGACCCCGACCCGGATTCCGGATCGTCGGGCTGCCAGGTCACCGTCGAGCCACTCTTCTCCCACGTGAAGTGATGGTCGGTACGATTGTCTTGCTTCTCACTGGACGCCTCCACACGCTCGAACTCGTCCAAGTTCCAGCCGCGCTCCTGCAGGAACGCTTCAGCGATGGGGAGAGCCTCCTCCTGCGCCAGATCCGCCCCGGCGGCCGCCTCTTCAATCAGATGGGCAAGGCCCGCTACCGTCCCATCCACGTTCACCCGTATCTGCCACTCCTCCTTCTCCGTCGGCTCGAACCACCGCATGACCCATGACCAGATGGGCACCTCCTCCCGCGCCCAACGACTGGCCTCATCGAGGCCGACAGTACGCTGCAGGAACACGAGACCGATGCTGTTGCCCGAGAACTGGATCGCCTGCTTCATCCGCTCGAGAGACGCGCCCTGCTCTTCCAGGAACGTTTGCGCGGTGGCGAGCGCGTCATCCCGAGTGACCTCCAGTGTGACGGCGGCTTGCGGCGTGGCGCTGCGATACAACAGCAGGAACGCCACCAGGCCGGCCACGCCGGCTGCAATGAGCGTCAAGTTGAGCGACTTCTTACCGTCCGACATGACTGAGCTCCGAGTGTCCGTTGTACGAGTCTTCCGGCAGGGTGAAGATCCAGAAGTTGCACATAGACTGTAGCATCACGAGCGGGAGCGCCAGCACCGACATGCCGGCCCGCGCCCTTGCTCACCGCTCGGGCCGGAAGTAGAATGACGCCTCCCGTCGAGCAGGGGCGTCCACATGAGGGTGCTGGTCGGCACGAGCGGCTATGCGTACAAAGAGTGGAAGGGAAGCTTCTACCCTTCCGACCTACCCAATGACCAGATGCTTCGCTTCTATGCCGAGCGTTTTCCCACGGTAGAGATCAACAACACCTTCTATCGGATGCCCTCGGAGAAGGTACTCCTCCAGTGGGGCGAGCAGGTGCCTGACCGGTTCAGTTTCGTCCTCAAAGCATCGCGCCGGATCACGCACCAGCACCGCCTAAAGGACACCCAAGATCCGCTCGCCTACTTGCTCAAGAACGCATCCGTGCTGGGGAACCGGTTGGGACCGATGCTGTTCCAACTTCCTCCGAACATGAAGAAGGATCTTCCGCGCCTGCAGGACTTCCTGGAGCTTCTTCCCAGCCGCTGGAGCGCGGCCTTCGAGTTCCGTCATGCCTCCTGGTTCGAGGACGACGTCTATGAGGCGCTGCGGTCACGCAACGTCGCCCTGTGCGTCGCTGACACGGAGGACGGGGAGACGCCGTTCGTCTCGACGGCGACCGTGGGGTACCTGCGACTCCGCCGGGAACGGTACGGCAAGCGGGAACTCGGCAAGTGGGCAAAGCGGATTGCAGACCAGCCGTGGGACGAAGCGTTCGTGTTCTTCAAGCACGAAGACGAAGGCGCAGGGCCGAAGCTGGCAAAGCGGTTTGCCGAGCTGATCGAGTAGCTCGGGTGCCGGTACGACGGAGCGGCGGTACGTGGGAGGCGGCGGAGCGATTCGGGGTGCGCCGCTTAGACCTCGCAACATTCCGTCGTAACGTCGTTCCCTAGTACCGTGCTACTGCTGTATAGACGCGACGCCCCACCCCACAATGGCCTGCACCAGGTCCTCCATCACCTCCGCCTCGCTGCGACCCGAACGCTTCGGCACCTTGAACGAATGGTCGCCCCCCTCCACGAGGTGCAGCGTCGCCCGGGACCCGAGTCGCTGACATACCGGCCGCAACAGCTCGAGAGCAGCAAAGGAATCCCGCGTACCCTGCAGGAACAGCATGGGGACGGACACCTTGCTCAAATGCGCCGCCCGCTTGTCACCGGGCTTTCCCGGAGGATGAAGCGGGAAGCCCAGGAACACGAGGCCGCGTACACCCGGCAGTGGCTCCGCCGCTGCAGCCGAGGATGTCATCCGGCCGCCAAAGGACTTTCCACCCGCCAGGATCGGGAGGTCCGCCGCCTCGCTGGCGGCAGCGTGAACCGCCGCCCGCACCGTCGCCTCGGCGATGTGGGGTGGGTCCGGGCTACGCTTTCGTCGTTCCATGTAGGGGAAGCGATACCGAAAGCTCGCTATCGCCTTCGCCGCAAGAGCCTTCGCAACGGATTCCATGAACGGATGCCGCATACCCGCCCCGGCGCCGTGCGCCACCACGTAGAGCATCTGCGCATCCGGCGGCCGCATCAGCAGTGCCGACACGCGCCCGGCGACGCCCGTGTCGAATTCCAACTCAGCCATCATCTCAGCGTCGAACGCTCCTGCCGCTCCTCCCGCATCTACCGCCCCTGCCGCTTCTCTTCACAACCTCTCCTGCAACCGCCCGAGCACGCTCTCCAGATCGGGCTTGTGCTCCAGAACCGGTCGTAAGGGATCCTCACCCAGCCGCTTCATTCGGGCACCCGCGTTGCAGATGGTGTATCGCCCTGGGAGGAGCTTGGAGTTGACCTCACGCCAACGGAGCGGCATGGACACCGGCGCACCGGGAATGGGGCGTACGCAGAACGGCGCTACCAGAAGCTTGCCGTGCCCATTCTGGAGATAGTCCACATACACTCGACCTTCACGCTGCGCCGGTACCCTGGCGATGGTTGCTATCTCAGGAAGCTCCGCCACGACCACGCGAGCCAACAGTTCACCGAGCACCCGAGACTGCTCATACGTGCACTGGCGCGCCAGCGGCACCAACACGTGCAGTCCCGACGCGCCGCTCGTTTTCACGAAATTGGGAAGCTCGAGGCCCTCACATAGCTGGTGCAGAGCCCGTGCGATCGTCACCACGTGCGCGAATGGGGCGTCTTTCGGGTCGAGGTCGAGAATACACCAGTCAGGACGCTCCAGAGATGAGATACGGCTCGCCCAGACGTGCAGGGGAATCGAGCCCAGATTGATGATGTACAGCAGCGACGCCTCGTCATCGGCAATGAAGTAGCTGAGCTCACGCTCGGAATCCTCCGTCCACATGCGCTCTCGGCGCACCCAGTCCGGCGCGAAGCCGGGCGCGTCCTTCTGGAAGAACGACTTGCCGTCGATCCCGTCGGGATAGCGGGTCATGACGAGCGGCCGATCCTGCAGGTACGGCAGCATCCAGGGCGCGATGCCCCGGTAGTACTCGATCAGGTCGCCTTTGGTGTAGCGTTCCTCGGGCCAGAAGACTTTGTCGAGGTTGGTGAGCTGAAGGTCGGGGAGGAGGGAGGACGGAGGAGGACCCAACGAGAGATCGGGAAGCACCTCCTCCCTCCTCCCTCCTCCCGGAAGTACACACTCTTGCGCCGGCTTGTCATCTCGAAACCGTAGAAACACCGGATGCCGCAGCAGTCCGTCCTCGGTCCACTCTCGGTACCGGACCTCGCACACGAGCTCCGGCTGCACCCAGAGATGACTCTTCCCCGCCGGAGCTCTTGTGCACGGGGCCCCGTCAAGCCTGATACCGTCGAGGGCGGATCGGATCTCATCGAGCTGTTTGCTCGTGAACCCGCTGCCGACCCTGCCGGCGTACACCAGTTCTCCCTGCTCGTATCCGCCGAGGTGCAACGCGCCGAAGCCGCCTCGCGAGCCCTTCGGGGTCGTGAACCCGACCACCACCAGGTCGGCCGTCTTATCCGCCCGCACCTTGAGCCACTGCGGCGAGCGCCCTCCTCGGTACGGGGCGTCGGCCTTCTTCCCAATCATCCCTTCGAGTCCGAGCTTGCCAACGTGCTCGAAGAACTCCTCACCCCGCTCCTCAATGTGGTCGGAGTAACGCAGTGGTCCCACCGTTGGCAGCACGCGCCTGAGGAGCGTCTTACGCTTTGACAACGGCATGGCCCGCAGATCGTGCCCCTCGAATCCCAACAGGTCGAACACGTAGAGGGTTGCCGGGTGCTCAGCCGCGGCCCTCCGGACCTCGACGGCCCGAGTGAGCCTCCCCCGCTTCTGCAGACGCTGGAAGCTCGGAAGCCCCGATTCGTCGTGCACGACGACTTCGCCGTCCAGCACCAAGTTGCCGAACGGGAGGGCAGAGACCGCCCTAGCGATCTCGGGAAACGTCGCAGTCGCATCGTTGCCGTTGCGAGTGAGCAGCTGTGCCTCAGCATCGCCCAAGCCAGCGAGAATGCGGTAGCCGTCATACTTGATCTCGAACACCCACCCCGGCCGGGAGAACGGGCGCTCGCGGCTCTCCGCCAGCATGAGATCTACGCTTGCCAAGTCTACCCGCCTCCGCCTGGCCTTCGCCTTCTTGAGCTCCGCGCGCAAGTCCTTGCCTGGGTCCTTTCCCTCCTTCAGTTGCTCTACTGTGAGACCGGAGAGGATGGAGTCTTGGGGGAACTCATCACCGTTGGTTGATACGAGCCCGTCGCGCTCCTTGATGAGCAGCCAGTCCTTCTCGCTCTTCTTGATCTTCACGAGCGTCCAAGCGCCGCGCAGCTTGTAGCCCCGCAACTCGAACAGGAGCTTGCCCTTCTCCAGTCCCTCCTCGACATCCCCGGCGGGCACCCAGACACCCCGGTCCCACAGGATCACAGCGCCGGCGCCATAGTTCCCTTCCGGAATGACACCCTCGAAGTCGCCATACTCGATGGGGTGATCCTCCACCTTGACCGCTAGTCGCTTGTCCTTGGGATTCCTGGAGGGCCCCTTCGGCACGGCCCACGATTCCAACACACCACCCATCTCGAGGCGGAGATCGAAGTGGAGCTGTCGGGCGGCGTGTTTGTGCACCACGAAGAGACGCCCAGGCCGCTCGGCAATGGTCCCGGCAGGCTCCGGGCTCCGCTCAACCGCCCGCTTGGCACGGTAAGCGCTCAGACGATCAGGCTTCTTGGCTTTGGCCATAGGCGAACGTGAATCATAGTGTCCCCGCGAATCGCCGTGCAATCGCGATCCGACGCACCCCCTGACCCAGGACGGAGCCAGGCCCCGGCGGCACCCCAGTTGAGACGTGCACTGCAACTTTCGCAGCGCCTCACGCGTTTTGTGTTTGAAAGCCAACACCCTATGCGACAATCAGTTAGACAGCTTGGCCCAAATGCCGCCGTTGCGACGGGAACCGGAAGTGTCTATAGTAGCGGCCCCATGACTGCTGAGTAGCACCCGTATGACTGCACGGCCAATCGGTTCAGCGACGGTGTCCTTCGGGCTGGTCTCGGTCCCGGTGAAGCTGTACTCCGCCGCCGAGTCCACTGCGAAGATCACGTTCAACTGGATCCACAAGGACTGTGGCTCTCGACTCAAGCAGCAGTATGTCTGCAAGAACGATGGCGAGATCCTCGATCGAGAGGATATGGTCAAGGGCTATGAGTTCGCCAAAGGCCAGTATGTCCTGTTCACGCCGGAGGAATTGAAGGCGCTCGAAGAGAAAGCAACGGAATCCATCGAGATCGCCGAGTTTGTGCCGGCCCAACAGGTCGAGCGCCTGTACCTCGACAAGATCTACTACCTGGGACCCGACAAAGGCGGTGAGCGTGCCTACCGCCTACTGAGCAAGGCGATGCAGGAGACGGGGCTCTCGGCCCTCGCCCGATACGCGGCACGGGGCAAGCAGTACCTGGTGCTAGTGCGGCCGATGGATGATGGGCTCGTCATGGAGCAGCTCCACTATGCCCACGAGATCCGTCCCTTCTCCGAGGTGCCGATGGGTGATGGCGACATCAAGAAGGAAGAGCTTAAGCTCGCCATCCAACTGGTGCAGCAGGCCGCATCCGACCAGTTCCAGCCGGAGAGGTATCAGGACGACGTCCGCAACCGAATGCTGGAGCTGATCCAGCGCAAGGTAGAGGGCGAGGACATCACTCAGGCGCCGGCGGAGGAGCCGAAGGCCCAGATCATCGACCTGATGGAGGCGCTCAAGGCGAGCCTGGCCAAGGGTGGCACGCAGGACGTGGAGCGGAAGCCGGCCAAGCGAGCGGGGCGCGAACCCACCAAGAAGGCAGCGGCCAAGCGGAAGCGGGCAAGGGGGTAGGCCCGGGTACCATCTCGCTGGTGCTTACCCGACGGCGCATGAAGCGACACGGATGGGGACGATGAAGGGCTACAGCTCCCGCGACGTCGCCAAGCTGCTCGATCTATCCGTCGCCCAAGTCCGAGCGTACGCCCGCTCGGGCTTTCTCACACCCACGCGGGGCACGCGGGGCGAATACCAGTTCTCGTTCCAGGATCTGGTACTGATGCGGGCAGCCAAGGGTCTCGTGGCCGCCCGGATCCCCGCCACTCGAATCCGCCGTGCTCTCATGAAGCTCAAGGAGCAACTCCCACGCGGTCGACCCCTGACGGAGGTGCACATTGCTGCTGAGGGCGACCGCATCGTGGTGAGCGACGGCACGACGGCCTGGAATCCGGAATCAGGACAGTTCCATCTCGATTTCGCAGTGTCGGAACTCTGTGCCGAGGTCGCCCCCCTTGCTCACGGTGCAGCGCGAGCGGCCATAGCAAGCGCCCAAGACCTCGATGCCGACGCGTGGCACGAACTGGGGCTCGACCTCGAAGTCTGTGCGCCGGCCGACGCCTGTGATGCCTACCGCCACGCCATCGAACTGGAACCTCAGCATGCCGATGCGCACGTGAACCTCGGCCGGCTGCTCCACGAGGCGGGGCAGCCGGGCGATGCGGAAACCCACTATCGGCTTGCGCTTGCCGCCCGGCCCGAACACTCCACCGCCGCCTTCAATCTTGGCATCGCGCTCGAGGACCTAGGTCGCCCTACCGAAGCGATTGCAGCGTATGAGCGGGCAATCGCCGCTGACCCCGAATGCGCGGACGCCCACTTCAACCTGTCTCGCCTCCATGAGCAGGCCGGCAGGCAGGCGGACGCTCTGCGTCACTTGAAGAGTTACAGGGCAATAACGGAGAACCGCTAAGCGATCTAGGCTGGCCCGAGACGGCTCCTGTCCCACCCTGGATCACCCGCTAGTGTAGCGAGTCAGACGCTCGTCGCAGATCACACACACACCGAGCAGCCCCTCCGCGCGGCACGGCCGCGGATGATCGTGTGAACGCGGATCGGTCTGTGGACGAGGGAGGTGACCGATTCAAAGAGACACATCCGCGTCCGCTTGTCGATCCATCCGCGGCAGTCACAAACTTCTGACTCGCTCCACTAGCGGTACTCGGCAGAACTTTCCAACTGTAATCCTGGTTACTAGTGTTAAGCTTTGCATAGCAGCACCCGGGAAATCAGAGAAGTCATACGACATGAGCGCTGAGAAGATCATTGCCGCGGCGGCCTCGCCAGCCGGCTCCACCTCCGCCACACGCCTGATCTCGCTGCCGGCCGAGGTGCTCGAGCAGTCCTGTAAACGCGTCGGCATCGCGAGCCTCGTGTTCGCGTCGCTCTGGGCGTTTGGGCTCCTGATGGTGAACGTGGTGGGCCGGTTCGTGGATGCCGCCGTGCTGACACCGGGAATGGATCCGTGGCCCATGCCCGGCAACCTGATTGCGGCCACCGGACTGGTCCTGTCCATCGGGATGGTGTTTGTGGCGGGCTGGCTCCATACCAGGCCGAACCTGCTGCTCGATGTCGGGCTCGGCTTCGAGGTGGTGACCGCATTCCTGATCGGGCTGTTGCACATGTGGGTGCCACCATCCGAATTCACCGGGGTGTCGTGGATCGCCGTGGTGATCCTCGTCTATCCCACGATCGCCCCCAACACGCCCGGGAAGATCTTCACGGCCTCGCTCCTTGCTGCCTCGATGGGCCCCCTGGCCCTGGGCGTTGCGGTGCTTCGCGGTGCCGACGTCTCGTTGGCTCCGCTACAGGCAACGTGGTTGTTCGTACCGAACTACCTATGCGCCGCCCTCGCGGTCGTGCCCGTCCACATCATCCGGGGGCTTGGCCGCCAGGTGAGGCGGGCGCGGGACCTCGGCAGCTACAAGCTGGGTGACTCGTTGGGCAAGGGCGGTATGGGCGAGGTGTATCACGCCGAGCACCGCCTGCTGGCGCGACCCGCGGCCATCAAGCTCATTCGACCCGAGATCCTCGGTGCGAGCACCACCGAGGCGGCCCACGTGGTCGTGGAGCGGTTCAAGCGGGAAGCACAGGCGGCGGCCATGCTCCGGTCGCCCCACACCATCGAGCTCTACGACTTCGGAGTGGCTGAGGACGGTGCGTTCTATTACGTGATGGAGCTGCTCGACGGCGCCGATTTCGAGAAACTCGTGAAGCGGTTCGGTCCCGTGCCGCCGGAGCGAACCATCCACCTGGTACGACAAGCTTGCCTGTCGCTGGCGGAAGCCCACTCCCGGGGGCTGATCCATCGGGACATCAAGCCGTCAAACATTCACACGACCCGCATGGGCCTCACGCTGGATTTCGTGAAAGTCCTCGATTTCGGCTTGGTGAAGGCCGATCAGAGTCGGGAGCAGACCATGCTCACGGCTCCGCACATGACCACCGGCACGCCGGCGTACATGGCTCCTGAACTCGCAATGGGGGAACCCGACATCGACGGGCGGGTGGACCTGTATGCACTGGGGTGCGTGTTCTACTGGCTCCTCACGGGGCAACTGGTGTTCGACGCCGAGAATCCCGTCAAGATGATGCACCGACATATTTCCGATACGCCCGAAGCACCGTCTCTGCGGACAGAGCTGGACGTCCCACGGGAACTCGACGAGCTGGTTCTCGCCTGCCTTGCCAAGCGGCCCGACAACCGACCTTCCTCTGCCGAGGAGGTGGTGCGGCTGCTCGACGCCGTCCGTGTGCCGGAACCGTGGACTGAGGAGCGCGCTCGCCGCTGGTGGGACACGCACCTGCCGGAGGCACGGCCGTGTCCACAATGCGACAAAGGTGAGCTAGCACCTGCATTGACCAGCGCCTGAGCACGCCGCGCACCGACAACCAGGTCGGCACGAAAGGGGAATAGGCATGCACCTCAGAATAGCCCGCGCCACCGCTACCGCGGTCGCCGCGGCGTCGGTGCTTTGCGCGCCGGGGAGCCAGGCTCAGACACCCAACCCGACCCCGCCGACGGCGCTGCATCAACTCAGCGAGTCGTTCGAAGCGCTGTCGGAGCGCGTGGCGCCCGCGGTGGTTCAGATCTTCTCCACCACCCTCGCACCCCTGAGCGGGGACCCCCGGGGGGCGGCTCCCTTGCTCGGCCAGCGGCGACGCAGTGGTTCCGGCGTCATCGTCTCGGCGGACGGGTACATCCTGACCAACGCGCACGTGGTGGAGGGGGCACGGCGGCTCAAGGTGGTGCTGGCCCGACCCGCCGCCGAGGGCGTTCCCGGACGCTCGATCCTGCGACCCGTGGGGCAGCGGGTCGAGGGCAGGGTCCTGGGCACCGACCTCGAAACGGACCTGGCAGTCGTCAAGATCGACCAGCCGAACCTGCCATATCTCGAGCTGGGTGACTCCGACAATCTGCGACCGGGCCACCTCGTCCTTGCGTTCGGCAGCCCCCTGGGCCTGGAGGCCTCAGTCACTATGGGTGTGGTGAGCGCCGTCGGGCGCCAGCTCGAGCCCGAGGACCCGATGATCTACATCCAGACCGACGCGCCCATCAACCCCGGCAACAGCGGCGGGCCGCTGGTCGACACCCAGGGCCGCGTCGTGGGCATCAACACGCTCATCCTCTCGCAGTCGGGAGGGAGCGAGGGAATCGGGTTCGCGGCGCCGAGCAACATTGCACGCCACGTATACGAGCAGATCCGCACCAACGGACGGGTGCGTCGCGGGGTGGTTGGGGTGAACGCCCAGACGATCACGCCCACACTCGCCACGGGGCTGCGTCTCGCGCAGGATTGGGGCGTCGTCGTAAGTGATGTGTATCCCCGATCACCGGCAGCCCGCGCGGGACTACAGGTGGGCGACGTCATCGTCTCCCTCGATGGCAAGCCGATGGAAAACGGACGGCAGTTCGATGTGAATGTGTACCGGCGGCCCATTGGCGGCACGGTGACGCTGGAAATCCGTCGGGGGCTCCAGAACCTGACCGTGCCGGTGAAGGTGGTGGAGCGGGCGACCGATCCCGATCGGTTCGCCGATCTGGTCAACGAGGATCGCAACCTCGTTCCGCAGTTGGGCGTGCTGGCGGTCGAGGTTGATCGTGACATCGCCGGGATGCTGCCCTGGCTCCGGCGACAAGGCGGCGTGGTCGTCGCCGCGCGGTCTGCTGAGGCGCCCCGCGTGTACACCGGACTGGAGCCGGGCGACGTCATCTACTCCGTGAACGGCACTCCGGTGACTACGCTGGGGCAGCTCAGTGCGGGGCTGCGAGGACTCAACTCCGGCGATCCGGTAGTCCTCCACGTAGACCGGCGCGGCCGGTTGATGTTCATCGCCTTCGAGCTAGAATAGGCACCGCGGCCCGACTCCCCGGGCCGGGTACCACGAACGCGTTCCGGTGAGCTTCAGCAGCCAATGCGCCGATCATCAATCGCGTGGCTGCCCGTAGCGGCGGCGCTGCTCGTCCTCGCACGGGCCCACAACGCACAGGCCCAGGAATCAGCTCCTCCGCCTGACTCCACCGCTGCGCCGACGGGGTCAGGCATCGGTATCGCTTACTGGGGAGTGATTCCTCCAGCCAGCGACTCGGTGAGCGTGACCTTCCGTGGCCGTCCCATGCCCGTCTGGGAGGGCATGCTCGTCTGGCCGTACCGGGTGATCACCTTCCCCCTGCGTCTGCTGTCGGATGGTATCGGCGAGTCCGTCGAATTCCTGGATGAGAAGCGGGTGATCTACAGCGTGGCCAAGCTGCTGGGACCCCGACGAGGACCATTCGGTGCCGTGCTGGAGCTCAGTGCCGGTGGCCTGCCAGGTCTCGGCGGTGGCGTGGCCCTGGAGCACGACGCCTTCTTCGGCCCCCGCAACCGGTTCCGGCTGCGGGGGGCCGCCAGCATCCGAGGCCATCGCCGCCTGGGCTTGGGCATGCAGTTCGCCGCCGGGGACAGGGGAGAACTCGTCGTGGGCGCTGGTTTCCGAGAGCGGAACAACGCCCGCTACTTCGGCCTGGGCCCGTTCACCCAGGCCGAGGACTCGTCCTTCTACCGCCAGAAGCTCGCCTGGGGCGGTGCCAGCTACCGGCACAATCTTGGCAGTAGTCTGTTCCTCACCGGTGACGTCCTGTTCTCGGCCATTGGAACCGGTCTGCCACGGGACGACGACGACCCGCCCATCACCCTCCGGTTCGCCGGCGCCCTCCTGCCCGATGGCTTCGGCAGGTATTCACACGGTGTCAGCTTCGGCCTTTCTCTTTCCCACGAGACCGCTACCGAGACGGGACGGCCGCGGAAGGGCGGCATCCGCCGCCTCCGGGCGGCGTATTACCGAGGGCTGGGCGACGATGACGCCGGGTTCTGGACGTATCGGGCAGAGCTGCAGCAGTTCGTCCGTCTGTGGTATCGCAACAACGTCCTAGCGCTCCGGGCGCACCTAACCTGGCTCGATCCGGTCGGGACCACCTCAATCCCCTTCCAGCGATTGATGACGAACGATGATCCCGACCTCATGCGGGGGTTCCGGGATTTCCGCTGGCGAGACCAGGGGATGGTTGTGTTCTCAGCCGAGTATCGCTGGCCCGTATGGGTATACCAGCGTCCCGAAGGACCCGGACTCGACCTCTACCTACTGACGGACATCGGTCAGGTCTTCAATGACTTCGATCAGATCTCCGTCGACAACCTCGCGTTCTCGTACGGTATCGGGCTGCGTCTACTCACCGCCCGCGGCCTGGTCCTGCGTCTGGAGTACGCACGAAGCGGCGAAGACGCCGTGTGGCGTCTGCGGACCGACCAGATCTTCCAGTTCGCAAGAGGAGGACTGTTCCATGGCCGGGATCCGGTCCCCATCCGGTAGTCGCCGCTGGAGCGCCGTGGTGCTCTGCATCGTCGCTGGAATCGCGGCGACCGGTGCGAAGCCGCCCCTCAGGGACGCGCCAGTGGCGTGGCACGAGGACGATCGGCGGGACATCCCGGCACCGAAGCCCCGGGACCTGAACCGCGTTCACGTCACCATGGACGCCTCGTTCTTCCGGCCGCTGGGACGACTATTTCACCCGGGACGGTTCGTGCGCCGAGTCGGAACGATCTTCGGTGGGGACCATGTGCCGCCCGCGGCCAACCTGAACACCTTGGATGAGGTACCGAATTCGTCGTGGTTCACGAACCGGATCGGTCTGTTCCCCACGACCCCGGAGGAGGCTGCCCGCGGGCCTATGACCGGCCCGGGTCCCGACCGCAGTGGTAAGTGGACGGTAGTGGGAGCGAAGACTGAAGGAGTGTCGCCCGGGTTCACCATCGAGGACATAAAGGGGGACGTGTACGCCATCAAGTTCGACCCGCCAGGGTACCTGGGCACGACCACGGCAGCCGGTGTGATCTCAGGCCGCATCTTGCACACGGCAGGCTACAACGTCCCTGAGGACGGCATCGTCACCTTCCGCCGCGAGCAGCTGGTGCTCGGCGACGACGTGGAGTTCACCCTACCGGACGGCACCGAACGCCTCATGACCCGCCGCGACCTCGACAGCATCTTGCAGCAGGTGGAGCCTTTGCCCGACGGCACCTGGCGCGCCCTGGCGAGCAAGTGGCTCGACGGGGTCGATATGGGGCCGTTCGACTGGAAAGGCCGCCGCAAGGACGACCCCAACGACCAGGTGAGACACGAGAACCGACGGGAGCTCCGGGGCCTCAGGATGTTCGCTGCCTGGTTGTGCCACTTCGACACCAAACAGGAGAATACGGTCGACTTCTATGTCGAGGAGGATGGCCGGCGCTTTCTGCGCCATTACCTCCTTGACTTCGCCAGCACACTCGGCGCCGGCGCGCTGGGACCATTCCCGACCGCCTGTTGGGAATACTCGTGGGACTTCCTCGTCGTCTTCGGCCGGGCCATGGCGCTGGGGCTCTATGAGGACCACTGGCGGCGCGTCGAGCGTCCGCCGGGGCTGGATGAGATTGGCTACTTCCAGGGCGAGATCTTCCATCCCATGGCGTTCAAGCCAACGGAGCCCAACACCGCGTTCGCCAACCTCACGGACCGCGACGGCTATTGGGCCGCCAAGATCATCTCGGCCTTTAGCGATGAGCACCTCGAGGCAGTCGTGGCGGAAGGTCGTTATCGCAACCCTGCTGCCGCCCGGTGGATAGTACGCGCCCTCGGGGAGCGTCGGGACACGCTGGCCCGGTACTGGTTCGACCGCGTGGCGCCCCTGGATTTCTTCACCTACGAAGGCGGGATGCTGCGGTTCCGTGACCTGGGAGCCGAACGCGGGATCTATCCGGGCTCGGTTCCCCAGTACCGCGTGCGCGTGGCGGCAACGACGCCCCAGCGCAGTCGGGGCACCCAGTCCGACTGGGTGACCACCACCGAGCCCGCTGTCGACCTCGAACGGGCCGGCGGCGATCAGCTGGGCACGCACGCGCCTCAGGACTATCCGTTCTTGGCGGCGGAACTACAGGTGAGTCGGGGCGGCCGCTGGAGCTCGTCACTCACGGTCTACGTCGCCCGAGGGAGCGGGCGGGTCGTCGAGCTGGAGCGCTGATCTGCGTGTGAGAAGCAGATGTCCGGTTCGCCCGCCCCTACCCCACGGCCAGGGCGGGAGAGACGGGCGCGCGCCTCCCTGTCGAAGGACGAATCTCAGGCAGGTTGGCGCCCCACCACGCGGCTGCGCATTCCTGCGTCCACGGCTCCCCAACATCACAGGCCGCTAGCCGACGGGATAGTTCATCCGCGTCGGCCGGCCGCTTGTTCCGATCCTTCGCCAGACAGGCGAGAACGACCTCATCCAGGGATCGGCTGATGGCCAGCTCGCCGCGTTGGGACGGCGCAACCGGAGTCGTCTCCGTATGCGCGATCATCATCTTCATGGGCGTGTCGGCCGTGAACACCAGCTTGCCGGTCAAGAGCCAATAAGCCACACATCCCAGTGCGTAGAGATCCGCGCGACCGTCCAGCGCTTCGCCCTGCGCCACCTCCGGTGCCATGTAGGCGGGGGTGCCGATGGTGAGATCCGGGGCGGTGAGCTTGGCCGAGGGTGCCGCGCTCTCTGGTCCGGCTTTGACCAACCCGAAGTCCAACACCTTCACGAAGTCGACCTCGAGACCAACCCGACAGCTGTAGAGATTACCGGGCTTGATGTCCCGATGAATGAGCCCGATGGCGTGGGCTTCGGCGAGAGAGTGGCACACCTGCTGCAGCAGGTACACTACCCGTGCCGGGGGGAGCGGGCCGAATCGCACCACTAGGGATTCCAGGTCCACCCCCTGAAGCAGCTCCATCACGTAGTAGAAGTTCCCGTCGCCGGTGAGACCGAAGTCATACAGGGCGATGGTGTGGGGGGAGTGGAGATTCGCAGCGGCCTCCGCCTCCCGCTTGAACCGCTCCACGATCGTCCCCGAGCGCTCACCGTTCCCGGCCCCCAGGGCGTCCGGACGGATGAGCTTGATCGCCGCCGGACGACGGAGCATGCGGTGCCGAGCGCTGTAGACTTCGCCCATGCCCCCCCGCCCCAGCAGCTCGCCCATCTGGTAGCTGCCGAGTTCCCGAGCGTGGCTTACTTGGCGCCCGAGTCTGGTAATGATGTGCGAGGGCAGCACGGCGAGAACCGCACAGATGTAGTTGGGCAAGTAGGTCCACAAGATCTGCGGCAGCGAGGGAATCGGAATGCCCCGCGCACCGGTGATGGCAAGACCGACAGGATCCATCGATGCTGCAACCAGCCCGGCCAGCAAGATCTTCGGTCTGGTGTTGGGCACGATCATGGGGTGCACCAGGACCAGCACGCAGATCCAAGACAGCCCCACAGTGTTGGGGGTCCACTGGTTCACGAGCCCGATGGCGAACGCCAAGGCCACCTCGTACCACAATCCCAGATCGAGGGAGAACTGGCAATCGCAGGCGCGCTTGCGAGTGTAGCCGAACAACGCCACAGAGAGCAGAATTACCGCGATCGCAACGGGATTCGCCGGCCAGGGCCAGGCGTCGTCCAGGGGCACATCAGGGGAGATGATGGGGCCCACCAAGTTGTTCATGAACAGGCCAAAGGCCCACAAACCAGCCCACACCAAGGCAACGGTACCCAGACGGCGCGAGGCGGCCTGGAGCAGGTCGTCTGGGAGCGTGCTCCTAGTACCAGCGCGGGTGTGCGGTATCGCCCTGTCGATGATCTCGTCCGTGCTCATCACCATCTGCCTCGACCACGATGTTCCGGCTGCTGAAACAGTACACACGGCACCTGGTGGTTGGGAACACCCGCACCCTTGCAGCGTGTTGCGCGACACGTATTGTGACTGAACCGCAGCGAGGGGAGCGGGCGTCAGATGGCGGGGGAAGTAACGCGGTGCAACTCGTGTCGCGAGTCGGAAGTCTGTGAATAGGACCAGGTGCCGAGCAGTCCGACAGCGTAGGTGGCGGTCCGGCGGGGCCACGGATGGTTACGCGGATCAACACTGATCGGCAATCCGCGCATCAATCCGTGGCCCCGGCGAGAACCCCGCCGCGCGGAGGGACTGCTCGGCGCGTGTGCTATGCAACGAATCTCTGACTCACGAAACTAGTGACCGGTCACAGTCTGCACGTCGTATCGGGGTGACACGATGCACGTCGAAGAATCCAAGGCTCATCCCATGATCCCGCCTGAGGCCTGGCTTCCGGCGCGGCGGGTTGCGCTCGCCATGCGGCGACCGGTTGAGCGGTTCTTGGAAATCGAGGCCGCCAGCGGGATCGTGCTGCTCTTGGCCGCGGCGGTGGCCATCGCCTGGGCCAACTCTCCTTGGGCAGGCAGCTACGAGAAGCTGTGGCACACACCCATCCGGGCGGGTGTTGGCGAGTGGACAATGGAAAGGTCGTTGCATTTCTGGATCAACGACCTTCTCATGACCGTCTTTTTCCTGCTGGCCGGGCTCGAGATCAAGCGAGAGATGGTCCAGGGTGCCCTCTCCAACGTCAAGCGTGCGACGCTTCCCATTGCAGCGGCTGTGGGTGGCATGGTGGTGCCGGCAGCCATCTACGTCGCGTTGAACGCCACCGGAGCCGGCGCCCGTGGATGGGGCGTGCCCATGGCGACCGACATCGCTTTCGCCGTCGGCGTGCTCGTGCTCCTCGGCAAGCGGGTTCCGGCTGCCCTGCGCGTGCTGTTGCTTGCCTTTGCGATCATCGACGATGTCGGAGCAATCTTGGTGATCGCCCTGTTCTACTCCGCGGGTTTCGCCCTCGCAGGTCTGGCGGCTGCGGCGCTGGGGGTGGTGCTGCTGTTCGCCTTCGGCCGGATCGGCGTGCGACCCGGAGTGATCTTCGTTCTGCCGTTGGTGCTACTGTGGGGTGGTCTATTGCACGCCGGCATTCACCCGACGATCGCCGGCGTCATCCTGGGTCTCGCCGTGCCGACTCGCGCCTGGTTCGGGCGTGAGGGCTTTCTCAAGGTCACCCACCGAGCGCTGCGGGACTTTCAGCAACGCGCGGCGGACAACGAACCGGATGAAGAGCTGTTGGAACCGCTCAACCGCATCGGCGTTGCCCAAAGAGAGGCTGTTTCGCCGGCTCTACGGGGCGAGACGCTGCTGCACCCGTGGGTGGCGTACGGGGTCATGCCGCTCTTCGCCCTAGCGAACGCCGGAGTGAACCTGAGCGGGATCCGCCTGGGCGATCCAGGTGCCGTCGCCGTGCTGGGCGGAGTCACGATCGGCTTACTGGTGGGTAAGCCAGCGGGTGTGCTTCTCGCCTCATGGATCACGGTACGTCTGCGGCTGGCCGCACTGCCGGTGGGTGTGGACTGGCGCGGCATGTTGGTGGTAGGTTCGGCAGCGGGAATCGGATTTACCATGGCGATCTTCATCGCCGAGCTGGCGTTTGAGGATCAGGGGATCCTGACGGTCGCGAAGCTCGGGATCCTGGTGGCCACCACCGTGGCCGGTTGCTTCGCGCTCCTAGCCGGCCGGATGCTCTTACCGCGGCAGCAGCCCGCCGAGGTCGCCAGTATCACGGACAGCTCGGCGGAGTCGTCCACCGCAGTCTGGTCCGGCACGTACCCAGCGCCGGAGGCAGCGGAGCCCGGCACGGGTCAATCCTAACTGGGAAGGCGCAACGACATGGACGGCCAACAGCGCGCGAGTCCGATCGACCGGTTTCTTCGGCTGTTTACGGATGTCCGCACTGGGGAGAGTGGGACGGCGCTCCTGCTCATGCTCAACATCTTCCTCATCTTGACGGCGTACTCCGTGATGAAAGTATTGCGGGAGCCACTGATTCTAGCGGGTGGCGGGGCCGAGGTGAAAAGCTACTCCGCGGCGGGCCAGGCCATTGTGCTACTGGGGGCAGTACCCCTGTACGGTCTGTTGGCTGGGCGATTTCCGCGGCGCAAGCTCATCAACGCGGTTACTGCATTCTTCATCGTGTGTATCGGCGCGTTCTACGTGCTCGCGCAGCTTGATGTCCCCATCGCCGTGGTGTTCTACATCTGGCTTGGGATCTTCAGTGTCATGGTAATCGCCCAGTTCTGGTCGTTCGCCAACGACGTATACACAAACGAAGAGGGTAAGCGACTCTTCCCGATCGTCGTGTTCGGTGCGTCCTCGGGCGCCGTCTTCGGAGCGTGGCTACCGGGGCGCCTGATCGTCCCGCTGGGCGTCTACCAGCTCTTCCTCGTGTCCGGCGGACTACTGGTGATAGCCGTGGTCATCTCGAACATCGTGGACGCCCGCGAGCGGCGCCGGACAGAAGCCGGCCTGCCGGATGTGAACACGACCGGCACGATGCCGGCGGCGACAGAACAAATCCGGGCCGAGACCGGCGAGTTCCGGATCCCAAAGGAAGAGTACAAGCGCGAGAGCGGTGTCTTTCGAGCGGTGAAGCCCGGCGTCGAGGAAGAAGAGATGAAAGAGACACCCGAGTCGACGGGTAGTGCCTTTCAGCTGGTCTTCCGGAGCCGGTATCTGCTCCTGATCGCCCTGCTGATGTTGCTTCTGAACTGGGTAAACACGACGGGCGAGTACATCCTTGGACGCACCATAAGCGAGGTAGCGGCTGACGCCGTAGCAGCAGGAGAGGCCGGCGGCCTCTCGGAAGAGGAGTTGATTGGGACGTTCTACTCCAACTTCCAGTCCGTCGTGAATGTGGTGGGGCTATTGGCTCAGCTGTTCATTGTGTCCCGAATCATCAAGTACCTCGGAGTCGCCATCGCCATTCTGGTCCTTCCGCTGATCGCGCTCGTGGGATACGCTGCCGTTGCGCTCTACCCAGCCCTCCTCGCGGTGCGCTGGGCCAAGACGGCGGAGAACTCAACGGACTATTCGCTACAAAACACGGCGCGGAATGTGCTCTTCCTACCCACCACCCGCGAGGAGAAGTACAAGGCGAAGCAGGTTACCGACTCGTTTGCCCAGCGCGCTGGCGACGTCATGCAAGCCGTGTTGGTCTTCGTCGGTCTCAACATCTTCGCGTTCCAGACTAGGCACTTCGCGATGGCGAACCTTGTCCTCATTGCGGTGTGGCTCAGCATCGCGATATTCATCGGCCGCCGGTACAATCGGCTTGCGGCGGTGACTGCGGACTAAGGCCCTCAGCCTTCAGCCTTGGCTGAGCAGTTCGCAATTTGCAGTTAGCAATTCGTGCGGGTGATCGATCACGAATTGCGAATTGCGAGCCGAAGGCTACTCTTCTTTCTTCCTCTTCCGCAGTTGTTCCAGGTTGATGGCAATCGACTGGTTGGATTCCAGCAAGTCCGCCAGCACCTCGTTCGCCGAGCGAGGCTGCTGGGTGCGAGTGCGGCGGTCTTCCAGGAAGGGCCACAGGGCCTGCCGGATGTTCTCCGGCAGCGCGGTCTCGAGATATTCGAGGGCCGTCCCGCGGAGCATGGTGTCGTCGGTGTGTAGCCCGCGGAAGGCGACCTTGAGCGGCTGCCGAGGGAGCACCAGAGAGAGCACGGTGAACACGTGCTCCAGGCTGCGGTCGGCCCGATCTCGCAGGACCTCGTCAAGCACCGGAGACCAGTCCTCATCTTCCATCCGGTCGAGCAGGCGATGACTCTCCCACACTCCCCGGTCTACCGCCACCTCCCGAAGCGCGGCGGCGAACGCCTTCTCCCTATCCACCGCTAACTTGGGGTTGAACTCCAGGAGCCGGCTCAAGGCCCGCCCACACCGGTAGCGCACCTCGAACCGCTGGTCCTTGAGGCCCCGGAACAGTCCCTCTACCGCCCGCTCCGTGGGGCACATGGCCAGTACCAGGGGGATTCGCCGGCGCACTGCGAATTCCTCATCCCGGTCGAGCATCCGGTCCACCAGCTGGCCCACGGCCTCGAGCGCCACGTCCCGAAGGGCCACAATCGCCTCCCGAACGACCTCGTCCCAGGCGAGTAGGGGTACGACGTGGCCAACCAGGGCCGGGGTGAGGGGTGTAGACTGGAGCGCCGCCCGCACCCGGGCCGCATCCCGGGAACGGAGCTCCACGATGCGGGCAACCTCTGGGTCCAGCGGTGGCGCGCGGGTGGCTGTAGTGGACGGTTCCCCCACCACCGCCACCGGCGCCGAGTCGGGTGGTAACTCCTCCCCACTGGGCCGGTCCGGAATCCGAGTCAGCCCCAACGAAGGCAGGCTCTGGAGCATGGCGGTGCGGGTGGTAGCGTCCTGCACATCATGCAGGTCTAGCTGGATGGCCCGTGACAGCAGGCTCCGCTCCAGAGTGCGCACGTACCCCGCATGCAGGCCAAGCGCCACGACCACCGCCACCGCCGATAGAGCAATGGCTAAGCCGAGCAGCACGGCAGTCACTGCCGCAGCGGCCAGTAGCAGAATGCCCTGCGCGACGGCGCCGCCAGCGAAGTCACCCAGGCGCACCACGCCCACGTCTACCAGGGCTTTGGTGGCTCGCTTCTGGCCCCGGCCGATCGGCGTGAACAGGAGCTCATAGCCCGGACGGTACAGCCCGTTGCGCAGCACCGATTCCACGCCGCGGGCGATGCCCACGCTGGCGAGTCCAGGCACCGCCAGCGCGGCGACACTCCCTGCCGCCATCCCCCCGGGCAGGAGCGCCACCGTACGCGTGAGGCCGAGACGCTGCAACGTGAACCGGCTGCCAGCGGCCTGAACCACTACCGTTAGCAGGCCGATCGCGGCGTAGAACACAGCGAAGAACCGCAACATCGGCTCCTGCTCCTGCTCGAACCTCACTGCTGCTCTGTACTGGAAGACGTAGTTGATGAGGAGCTCGCCCACCGTGACCAGGAGGACCAGGGCCACGAGGCCACGGAGGTACGGCATGGACGCTATGACTCTGAGCCCTGAGCGCTCCGAACCCTCCTCCTTCCCGTCAGCAAGAGGCTTCCGCCTTGGCTTCGGCGCCGACACGGGGCGACCGGCCCGGATACCCATCACGAGCCAGGCACAGAAGAGATGAAGTCCCGCCAGGATGGGGAGCATCGAGGGCGCCGACATCAGGGCCCCGACACGCTCCGCCAGAATGCCACCCAGAAGGCCACCCACCGTGCCGCCTGCGGCGATGCGCCCGACGTACCGCTTGGCCGTCCGGGGGTCCCAGCGCTCGTTCACCAGCGACCAGAACCCAGAGATCACCATGGCGCCGAGGGCGCCGTAGTGGAGGTACAGCACCACAGCAACCAACCGCGGGAACGGCCCCACCAGTGCCCACTCCAAGAGCAACAGCGCCGCACTGGCAGTGAAGGCAACCGGCACCAGTCGCCCAGGGCCGACGGCCGTCATCCAACGAGCCGCAAGGAAGGCGAACACAACCGAGATGAGCGCCGCCGCCATCATCATCCGGGGCAGCACCTCTACGGCGTAGGGTATGGCGCCGACGCCCTCCCTGATGAAGGCGGACAGGAACAGGGCTTCCCGGGTCGCCTTGCCAGCCGTCTGGAAGGCAATCATGACCGTCGCGGTAACCACCGCGGCGACTAGCGCTCCCCTGGCATCCCGATCGCTGGCAGTCAAGACCTCTCCAAGGACTAACGGCGGTGCTGAATCGAACCCTGTAAACTAGTTGATCAGCGCTCCAGCGCGACCAGATGTCTCGCACTGGGGAGGTCGGCGGACCGGTCCAGCGGCCACCAGTGACCACCAGGCACTGGCACAACCATGTCACCGCTATCAGAATTACTGGAGCGGTCCCGCTTCAGACCCGCGTGGCCTGACCGATCTAGAGTGGTTCTCACACTGATACTGGCGAGGAAGAGGGGACGCAGACATGAGAGTTCACCACCAGCCCGCCCTGTTGATCATGCTCGCCCTGGCGTTCCTCGGATGCCAGCCGCGCGAGGGCGCCGAGGAGGCCAGCGCGGCGGAGCAAGAACCTCAGGCGCCACCGGCACCGCCGGACTCAACGCCTACCGTTGTGCTGGAGACCAACATGGGCCGGATCGTCATGGAATTCGACGCAACGAAGGCGCCCAGGACGGTTCGGAACATCGTCAGACATGTCGAAGCACACTTCTACGACAGTATTATCTTCCATCGCGTGATACCTGGATTCATGATCCAGGCGGGTCAGTACACCCCGGACATGAACATACGCTCGTCGTCGGCTGCCCCAGTGCCGCACGAGGGGGACAACGGATTGAGTAACGTCCGGGGCAGTGTCGCGCTGGCGCGGACCAACGATCCCCATAGTGGCGCCAGGCAATTCTTCATCAACCTGGTGACCAACAGAAACCTCGATTTCGGCAGATACCCGGACGGGTTTGGCTACACCGTATTCGGTCGGGTGATCGAGGGCATGGACGTCGTGGACAGGATCGCGAGGGTGCCGACCGAAGTCCGCGGATCCAACGAGAGGGTACCGGTCGAACCGGTGATCATCGTTCGAGCCTACGTGGCAGAAGAAGAGCAACCGGCCGAACCATAGCAATCGCGGCGCTGGAAGGGGAGCAACTAGCAGCTAGCAACTGGCTATTAGCAATTAGCAGTCTGGGTCAGGGAGGCAGCCACATCGCTCCCGCACAAACTGCTAGTTGCTAATTGCTATTTGCACATTGCTAGTTCGCCACCGACACGACTCCCATGGCAGACCACACACCGTCACTGAATTGGCAAAAAGGCATTTGCGGCATCTGCCCGGCGGGCTGCTGGGTGGAAGCAGGCATGCAGGACGGCAAGCTGGTGGACATCAGGCCAGACAGCGGCCACCCGCTGGGCATGATCTGTCGTCGAGGTAGCCACTCCCCGGAGATCATCTACTCCGAGCACCGCTTGAAGCATCCCATGAAGCGGGTGGGCCCCAAGGGCACGCATGAGTTCGAGCGCATCACCTGGGATGAGGCGTATGACCTGATCGTCGAGAACCTGAACCGGATCAAGCGGGAGTCCGGGGCGGAGGCGGTAGCCGTATACACCGGACGCGGCGCGTTCGAGCTCTCACTGTGCGACATGTACCAGCCGAAGGGTGTGGCAGTATCCTCGGCGTCCAACATCCTGTTTCCCTTCGGCTCCCCGAATACGATGGGGGTAGGTGCTCTCTGTTACGTCTCCTTCGCCATGATCGCGCCCCACGTGACCATGGGTCGCATGCTGGTCAACATGTTCACCGACATCGAGAACGCCGAGATGCTCGTGGTCTGGGGCGCCAACCCCGCCACCGACTCCCCACCCCTCGACATGGCTCGGCTCGAAGCAGCGGCGGTGCGGGGCGCCGACATTGTGGTGATCGACCCGCGCCGCACCGATACCGTCGTTCGGACCAACGCACAGTGGGTGCCGATCCGACCCGGCACCGACGGTGCCCTCGCCCTCAGCATGATCGAGGTGATGATCGACGAGGATCTGTACGACGAGGACTTCGCCGAGCACTGGTGCCACGGCTTCGACGAGCTGCGGGGCTACGTACAGCACTTCCGCCCCGAGGTCGCGGAGACTACCACCGGCGTGCCTGCGGACACCATTCGAGATCTGGCGCGTCGCCTCTGCAACGCCACGGGCGCCTGCCCGGTGATGTACACCGGTCTGGAGTACTCCAACTCCGGCATCCAGGCGATTCGGGCCGTTCTCACCGCATTTGCGCTGGCCGGCCAACTGGATGTCCCCGGCGGGATCGGCCTGGCAATGCTGAACTCCCACTTCCCCGTCAACCGGGCCTGCAACCAGGAGAACCCCGACCTCGATCGCGCCGTCGCCAGGGACAAGTTCCCCATCTACAGCAACTACCGTGGTGAGTCGCACGCCAGTGGTCTGGTGACTTCCGTGCTGGAGGGGGAGCCCTACCGGATCAGGGGGCTGATCATCCATGGAGCGTCCCTGCTCACGTCGTGGCCGCAGACTCCGATTTGGCGCGACACCCTGTCCCAACTGGATTTCCTCGTCTGCATCGACCGGCAGCTCACCGCGGACGCCGCCTACGCCGACATCGTGCTGCCGGCCACCACCATGTTCGAGATCGATTCCTACATGGTGTACGGCCCCATCTTCCGTCTGCGAGAGAAGCTGATCGAGCCGGTGGGGGAGGCACGCAACGACTACCTCATCATGGCGGAGCTGGCGCGGCGGCTGGGGTACGGAGAGTTGTACCCCCAGTCTGAAGAGGAGCTGATCCGCTTCGCGCTGGAAGGCTCGGGGTACAGTCTCGAGGAGATCAAGGCAGCCGGAGGCTGGGTAAAGCTTCCATCGCCAATGATGGAGTACAAGAAGTGGGAGAAAGGTGGGCTCAGGCACGACGGCCAGCCGGGCTTCGACACGCCCACCGGCAAGTTCGAGATCCGGTCGACCGTGCTCGAGGAGTACGGCTACGAGCCGCTCCCCAAGTACACCGAGCCTACGGAGGGCCCGCTGGCCCGGCCGGATCTGAAGGAGCAGTTCCCTCTGGTGTTCAACTCGGGCGCCCGGCCCCACACCGATTTCCGCTCACAGCACCACGGCATTCGGGGCCTGGCAAGGGACAATCCCGAGCCCACGGTGGAGCTCAACTTGGAGGACGCCCGCGAGCGGGACATCGAGGCGGGGGATCTGGTGGAGGTCCGCACGCCGCGTGGAGCTGTGCGGTTCCGGGCCCGCGTGACCAACGACATCGTGCGTGGGGCCGTGGAGTGCAACATGGGCGGCGGCACGCCGGTCGGCCCCAAGGCCTGGCGGGAGTGGAACGTCAACGAGCTGACCGACCTCGACAACTACGACGAGATCTCCGGCTTCCCGGTCTACAAGGCGCTGCTGTGCGACGTCGTAAGAGTCCAGGCAGGGACCGCCGCGACTCGCAGCGTCGCTGCCCGCACTGCAGAGGCATGCGGACCCGTCCTGCTGCGCCCGCCGGCCCAGAAGGACTCCAAACGGCGTATTTACCTGGACAACAACGCCACCACCAGGGTCGCGGACAGCGTCCGGGAAGCGATGCTGCCTTACCTGGAGGCCGCCCTTGGCAACCCGTCCAGCATTCACGGGGTCGGTCGGGACGCCCGGGAAGGTGTCGAACGAGCGCGTCGTCAAGTAGCCAAGCTGATCAACGCCCGACCCCGGTGGATCATCTTCACCGGTGGCGGGTCGGAAGCGGACAACCTGGCACTCAAGGGCATTGCCTTCACCCATCGGAACGGCCGCCGTCACATCGTGACGACCTCAATTGAGCATCCGGCGGTGCTCGCGGCCTGTCGCTTTCTGGAAGACATCGGCCATCGGGTTACCTACTGCGAGGTGGACGCCGACGGCCTGGTTCACCCCGACACCCTCAGAGCGGCCATCAGCGACGACACCATCCTGGTGTCCATCATGATGGCCAACAACGAGGTGGGAACAATCCAGCCCATTAGGGAGCTGTGCGCCATCGCGCATGAACGGGGCGTTCCCTTCCACACCGACGCCGTGCAAGCGGCAGGCAAGATCCCGGTTGACGTTGAGGAGCTCGATGTCGACCTGTTGAGTCTCTCAGGGCACAAGTTCCACGGCCCCAAGGGCGTGGGCGTCCTCTACGCCAAGCGGGGGGTGGAGCTCGCGCCGCTGATCCACGGAGGCAAGCAGGAAGGCGGACTACGCGCCGGCACGGAGAACGTCCCGGCAATCGTGGGAATGGGCCAGGCGGCCGAGTTGGCCGCTCGTGCACTGCGCGACGCAGCGCACACGCAGCGGCTGCGGGACAGGCTGGAGTCCGGCATCAAGGAGTTGCTTCCCGATGCCGTCCGCAACGGCCATCCGGACCGTCGGCTGCCGAATACGCTCAACCTGACGCTACCGGGGCTGCGAGGCGAGTCGCTAGTGGTCGCGCTGGACCAGCATGGTATCTCGCTCTCCTCAGGATCCGCATGCAAGTCCGGATCACCGGAGCCCACCCATGTGCTCATCGCCATGGGGAAGGACGAAGAGGATGTACACTGCGCCGTGCGGTTCTCGCTCTCACCGGAGACCACCGAGCAGGATATCGACGACACGGTGGTAGCGCTGGCCCAGGTGCTGGAAGAGATGGAGACAACGGTACGGTTTCTGCCGTGCAAGTAGGGATCAGGGGTTATCCCCGCGGGACCAACCTAGTGAGCGAGGACGAGGATGAGCGAAGAGAGCGAAGAGAAGGTTCAGACTGAGGAGTACAAGGTGGCCGGTGAGAGCCTCCTGGCCAAGATCAAAGAGATCCTGCATCAGGGGAACATTCGGCGCATCATCATCAAGAACGATCAGGGCCAGACGTTGATCGAGATCCCCCTCACCTGGGGTGTGCTCGGCGCGGCCTTCGCTCCGGTGTGGGCGGCGATCGGCGCCATTGCGGCGCTCGCCGCAAACCTCACCATCGTCGTAGAGAAGGTCGAAGGAGCGGAGTAGCCGCGAGACGCCTCGCTAGAAGAGTTTGAAGATGTAGGCGAGCGCAGACGTCTCGTAGCGCATCATCCAACCCGTCACCAGCGAGTGCCGCATCCGGAAGTACCGCACTTGCCTGCCATCCGGCGGTGGCTTGCCGTCCACCAGGATCTCAACCCGCACAACCACATCGTCACGACCGCCGCGGGCGCCGATGGAGGTGAACTCTATGCGCTCCTGGGCGACGATGTTCTGCGCCTGGGCGGCGGCTGCTTCCTGATCGCCCCGTTCCACGGCCTCCTGCAGCGCCGGCAGCCCCTGGGAGATGTACCCCGCCGCCAGCCATAACCGGAGTTCAGCGGCGGCCTCGGTGGCCAGGGTGGTCCGCATGGCAACGTAGCGATACCCGACAAACGCTACCGCTACGACCAGCACGAGGATGGCCTTCCATCCGGTCAGGCGAATCTTGATCTCACTCATGCTCCCCCCGCGATCCCGTTTTCCTGCACCGCACCCAGAACTTGCCCCGCTCGCCCGCCTGCGCCAGGGCAGGAACCGGGCCGCAGCTTGCTGGCCTCCGGATGAAGAGAATATGACGGATTGACGCGCGTCACGCCCAACGCTAAGCTAGACCAGTCCGATGACCCAGGCGAGAGAACCCATGACGGTGGCCGGTGCGCTCCGGGATGTCCCCCTCTTCTCGCAGCTACGGGATGGGGATGTCGCACGTCTCAGTCAGGCTGCGCAGCTCCGCTCCTTCCCACGAGACAGCATCATCGCGCTGCAGAGCGACCCCGGAAACGCGCTGTACGTGATCGTGTCCGGCCAGGTCAAGCTCGTCCTGACCGCCGAAGATGGGCGGGAGGTCATTCTCTCCACCCGGAGCGAGGGCGATTTCTTCGGAGAGATGTCCCTGATCGACAACCAGCCCCTCTCGGCAACCGTCATCGCGATGGAGGATGCTCAGCTACTCGTGCTCCGCAGGGAGGACTTCTACCGTTGCCTGGAAGACTTCCCCCAGGTCACGTTTGGACTGTTGCGGGCCCTGTGCAAGCGTTTGCGGAAAGCCGATGACAAGATCGGCAGCTTGGCCCTGCTGGAGGTACCGGGGCGGGTGGCCCACCTACTCCTCGAGCTGGCAGACGAGAGCGACGGCGTGCACGTCACCCAGCAGGTAACCCACCACTTCATCGCCCAGATGATCGGGTCAAGCCGCGAGACTGTGTCGCGAGCGATGCGGGATCTGACCGCCCAGGGCCTCATCGAGGTATCGCGGAAGACGCTAGCCATCGCGAACCGGCGGAAGCCCCCGGAGTCCAGCGCCCCGTCAGGTGAAGAGCTAATCGAAGTCACCCGCCGGACGATCACCGTCCGCAACCGCAAGGGCCTCGAGGCCGCAGCCGGGCGGCCCTAGGCCGCCACACCAACCGCCACCGGATGTGTGGTCTACACTTCGCGACACATCCGGAGGAACTCGTCTCTCACCTTCCTCGGATCGTTGATGACCTCGTAGAACTCATCGAGGTACTCGATAGTCTTTTCGAGGGGCTTCTCCTCGAGTCCCACTTGACTGCGGTAGAGGTCGTAGATGGCGTCGCGCTGCTCGTTGAAGACCGCAAGGGCAGCGTCGACTTCTTCCCTCGGCCGGCAGATGCCCCAAAAACGGCGATCCCGTACCGATCGCACACCTACCATGGGATCCGGCTTTGCGTAGCGCGTCGAGATGATGCCAGCCATGTCGAAGTCATACGGCACCGGCAGCACCGGGCCAGCCGGGTCGCCAATGGGTTTTGCATTGTGGCAACAATCGGGCTTCTCGGGCTCGGGGAGGAACGCCGACCAATCGGTGTTTCCAATCAGGTACTGGAACACCTCGAAGACAGCCAGGTGCTTCGGGTCCACATACTCCGGCGTCACCAGCGGCACGCTGAGCACCTGCCACCCCACCCGTTTCGCCATGGCCTCGTCATCCTCGATGAAGAACGCGTACCGGGTGATGGTATCGCGGTCCTCATCGGTATCCTCGTAGGTCACCCGTGCAAGCCGCACGCGAAAGCTCACATCCGTGAGGAGGCTGTAAACCCGGTAGATGAGGTACTCCTGCAACACGTATTGCTCGTACTCACTGCGTTTGTCCTGGCAATGGGTCACCAGCTTCAGTTTGTCCTGGCCGGAAAAGACGGTATTCTCGACCTGGCTGGTCTGAAAATTCACCCGCAGCGGCGGAAACCCGCAGGTTCGCCGCTCCAGTCGGTACTTGCCCCGGGTACGAACTTTGACGTCCAGCGTGACCTGTGAGCCGGCGTCGTCTTGAACGATGAGGGTGCCTGGGAGCTCCTCGCTCTCCTGGCTCCGGTCCTTGAAGATCGTCTTGAGCGGAGCCTTGAGCGTAAACTCCACGATATCGTGGGACTCGAACAGCGGAGCTGGAGCCGACACCGAGTCGGGCTCGTCCTCCTGTGCGGGAGCGGACACTACTGGGAGCACCACCGCAACCAGGAGACCGCCAACGATGCGAGTCATGTCGCCCTCCTTCGCCAACAGGTTACCGCCTCAGGCCAGACGCCAACGTCTGTCGCACGTGGACGCGGACCTGCGCGCCCCGCACTCGTCCGGGATGGCATCGACCGCCGAGAAAGACCTCTCGAGCTGGCACCTCGAGCCCACCCGCCACGGCTGCCAGAAGCAGATCGCCCCAGCCTGCAGCCGGCCCCGGCTCCGGGACGTCCTCATCGCGTCGAGCGCCGCTAACCAGCTCCACCCCATGCCACGGGCAGAATCTCCACGCACCGTTCAGGCGCTCCCCATCCACGGGGCAGATCTTCGGAGGCACGAGGGACCCAAGCGGCAGTCGCCACCTGAATTCCTCGTCCCGCATTCTGACCGCCACGGACCCTTCCTCCGTCGCGTCGGCGATGGTCTGGCCCTTCTTGGTCTTGGATGGGAACACAAAGAAGTTCATGTTTTGCCCCATCGGTCCCAGGAGGTTGGCCAAGAAGGGCTTCATCATGGACAGGAAGTTCCGCGTGTCTGGATCGATGCCGCGCTCACCCATGGGAGGATACTGGCCGCCATGACGGTCGACCAGGCGGATGTTGGCGCGAACCGTCGCCTCAGGCTCATAGGTGATGCCACCAAACGGCCCGATTCTACCGTCCACCGCGACAACGATGATATACGGGCGCAACACCTCGACGAACTCTTCGACGGCGGTTTCCGGTATGGTGGAATCTTCAGCGAGACTGGCGCGCCAGAACTCCTCCGGCATCCACCATACGAACGTCATGGCGTCGCTCCTGCGCGACATCTGCTGGGTCTCCTCAACCAGCGCCTGGAGATCCACCTTGACGCCCTGGCCCCGACCCACGCTGACGCCGGAACACAGCAGTACGCCGATGCTCAAGACCCCTGTCAAGGTCCGCATCCGTCTGCGGGCACCCGCCGAGTCATGCATCTGACACCTTCCGTCAAGGAAGATGAACACCGGGACCCGACCCCCGACCACCCAGCGGCCCCTCCGCCCATCCCTAAGCCAAGGCTGTGATGTACAACCTACGGGCAGGACACCGCAAGATCATCTGGCTGGGCCTGGGGCTCGAGGGTGTCCTGTTTGCCCTGGCGCTGGGCCTGGGCTGGCTGTTGCACACACCCCCGCTGAGGTACCTCCACCTCAGACCGGAGCATATCGCCGCAGCCGTGGTGGCCACCATCCCGCTGCTCCTCACGATGTGGTGGTGCTCCGAATCGACCTGGGGGCCGTTCCGCCGGCTGACACGGGAGATCGAAGAGACCCTGGCACCACTGTTCGCGGGCTGCTCAGCGGCGGACTTCGCCCTGATCTCCCTCATGGCGGGAGTGGGCGAGGAAGCACTGTTCCGGGGAGTGATCCAGACCGCCACCGCCGACGCCCTTGGCCCGATAGCGGGCTTGGCACTGGCCAGCACCCTGTTCGGCCTGGTGCATTTCATCACGCCGACCTACGCCCTGCTGGCCGGCCTCATCGGCGTGTACCTCGGCGGGTTGGTGATGGTGTTCGACAATCTCCTCGTAGCCATCTTGGTACACGCCCTGTATGACTTCCTGGCGCTCATGTACTGGGTGCGTCGGCAGGAATCCAGGTAGCAGTCCCCGGCACCGCTCGCGACGGATTCGCCTGGACTCAAGCGGTACCTGACGCCCCGCTACGTGAGGCTCCCACCCCGCGCCCAGACCGCCAGGGCATCCAAGTAGCTGAACGTCGCTAAGGACGAGGTCAGCCGGAGTTCGCTACGCACTCGGGCCACCGCGTCCCGGGCAGCGTCGATGTGCGATTGGGGCGAGCGCTCACTCAGACCCATCTGATCCTCGAGCCCTACCGAGGTGGTGCGTTCCGGTGAAGCGATCTCCGCCAGCTCCACGAGCACGTCCGATCCCGCGGCGCCCCAGCGATAAACCCATCGTGCTTTCTGCACCTTCACGATCTCGACCTGGTCACTGGCCTCCCCTAGTAGCCTCACGAGGGCAGCACGGTCAACCTTCATCTCGGGCGCCGCCAGCTCGATTCCCAGCTCGCTAGCCAATGCTGTGATGACGCCCGGTGAAACCGGGAGCGCATAGTCTTCTTCTTGCCTTTCCACCCACAACTGGACCTGATGTTCACGATCGTCACGGCACAATCGCTTGAGTTTGAGGCTCTCACCGCCCTGCCACGAGCGAAGCTTCACGTTGATAGCACAGCCAGGAATCCAGAGATAGCTGTCTGTGACCTGCCGAACGTGCGGGTCCTGCATTGGCAGGGCCTGGATCGCGTCGCGCGCCGAGCGATCCAACCGCCCAAAGCCCCGCCATTCCCAGTGCAAACCGTAGGGCATTCAGTCGCGAGTGAGACGAGTGGTGGGGCGCCCGCCGTGCCACCGTCCCCTTGGTGGGTGGAACATGTCCAAGGCCTCCTCCCAGCACGGTACTGAAAAAGCGTGATAGAGGCCATGGCCTTCCCCGCGAATGGGCACCAACGCGTCCTGCGGGACTCACCATGCGCATCGTCAGTAAGCGAACCTGCGACACGACAGGCCGTTTCCCCCTACGGGTGACGAGTGGTATCTTGTCTTGGTAACGCCCCAACCTACCGGCGGGTTGCACCTTGGCCGAGCGCGAGCAAAACAGCCGGATCCGGTTCGAGGATGTCGAGCTCAAGCAGCTCCCCGACAGCCGCTGCTCCAGCCGAGTCGTGCTGGCATGGCACCGGGGGGAGCAGTTCGTCGGCACGGCCGAGGGGGTCACTTCTGAGATCGGGATGCTCCGGTGCGCCGCCGAGGCCACGGCGCGGGCGCTGGAGGCCGCAGTGGACAACCGCATCAAGCTGGAGCTGTTGGGGATCACGACGATCAAGGCATTCGACGCCGTGATCGTAGTGGTGTCCCTCGCGAGCCGGTTCAGTGAGCACAGCCAACGAATCGTTGGCTCATCGGTGATCGACGGCGATCCGGCTCGGGCAGCGGCCCGGGCGGTGCTGAGCGCGACCAACCGTCTTCTGGGGAGCAACCTGATCTACTTGCGCTGAGGCCGCCGTCAGACTTGATCCCAGGTCGGAAACGCACAGCGCCGCAATCCCGGGTAATACGAACGAGGGCCGCCACACCGCGCGGCCCTCGTTGATTGCAGCAGGTTTCGGGAACTAGCCGGTCACTTCCGGACTCACCTCCGAGCCCGCCGTTATCACTGGCTCACCTATAGCCATCCGAGTCAGGGGCGCCCGCACGTTCCACCGGTAGCCCATCCAGATGAGGACGAGTCCCACGAACTCGGTGACGTAGAGCACCTCCGTGTAGCCGAAACGAGTCGCGGTACCTCCAATGCCGGGAAGCAGTGCGCCAGCAGCGATCAATACGTTGCCCACGAACCGGTGGTACGTGTCCGCGTGCTCGCGGTAGCGAATCGCGGAGAGCACGGCGCCACCGACCAGAAAGATGAAGGCGTACGTGTTGATGAACGGACTGAAGAACCTTACCCAGCGCCACTCCATGACCCGGCCTGTCAGGCGGTAGGGCTCGACCAGCGCCTCGTTGACCGGCACGAGCAGCACGCAGACGGCCGCGACCGCAACGATGCTAACGAGCACCAGGGCCAGTCGGTTGGCGGTGCGGCGGGCCAGCAGCAGGTAAACGGTGCCTTGGGCAAGGGGCGCCCCGCCCAGCAGTGCCCCCGAGATGTACCAGGCCCGGAACACTGCATCCTGCCATCCGAAAACGGTAACTGCGGCCTCCATGCCCGTCCCGACCCCGTAGAGGAGGATACCAGCGGCCCACCACTGCAGGTGCGGGCCCGTGCGCCGCTCCCGGTAGCGGTTGAACACCACTACCGCGAACGCCAGCGCCAACATGGTGGTCGCGATCGGGATGAATTGGACTGGCTCTCGCACGCTACGCTGCTCCCTCTGTCCTCAACGCGCCCGCTAGAACGTCACATCCCAAGTGACGACCACTCCGCGCCTTGGCTGGGGCCGGAAGAACGCCGCGTTCGCGAACTCCGCGTACAGCTCGTTCGTGAGGTTTGTAACTGCGACCCCCAAGCGCTGGGTGTGGGTCCCGCGTCGGAATACCGTGACCCCGGCCCGCACTGCGTGGGTGGCGAACGAAGGCAGAACCGGACCCACCGCGGGCGTCGTCGTGGCGAACACGTCCTTCCGCTCGCCGTTCCACCGGAATTCGTACGCGGCCCAGAACCGGTTGCTGGGATGCGAGTAGCGGAGCTGCGCATTCAGCTTGTCGTCGAAGGTGTCACCCACCGGGTTCTCGGGATCGTTGACGTCCTTCGTGTCGAGATGCGTGTAGTTGGCCGCTACCGAGATGCCAACCGGCAAGCTGACGTCGCCGTTCAGCTCGACGCCGACGAAGCGCAGCTTGTCCACGTTCACATTCCAGAACGTGGGGAGCCCCATCAGGCTATCGCCGGTCGCGGCTATCCGGATGCCGTTCCTGATTTCGTTGCGGAACACGAAGCCCTCCAGGTACAGCAGGCGGTCACGGTACCGAATGCCGACGTCGAAGTTGAGGCTGGTCTCCGGCCCGAGGGCGGGGTTCGGCACCTGGAACCCGCCGCCCTCTGGGGCCGGCCCGTTGAAGAACCGCTCCACCAGATTGGGCGACCGGAAGGCCCGGCCAACAGCACCCACCAACGTGAGGTTGTCAGTGACGCTGAAGAGCGCGTTGATTGCCCCCACCAGGGTCTGGTCGGAGTCGTCCACCAACGGGTCACTGAGACCTGGCGTCCGCTGGGTGGCTGCGCGCACATCCTGGAACCGCCCGCCCACAATGACCGACGCACGGTCCGAGATCTGGATGTCCCCTTGCGCGAACACGCCAACGCTCCGGTAGCTCGCGTTCGGCACTCGCGGGGTGCTATCCGCGCTGGTCATCGGCGGGCCAAACCCCAATACGGTAGTCAGCGCGGCGTCCGTGTTCTCCGAGTCATCGCGGAAGAAGTCCGCGCCGTAGGTCAGGAGCACCCGGGATCCTGCCAGCTTGGTGGCCTCGAGCCGCGCGCCAAAGGTGCTGATATCGGTGAAGTTCTCCGTAGCGACCTGTAGCTCAGCGCCCGGCGGGCCGAAGGGGATGACGATGTTGTTGTCCAGGCGCCGATCGTTGTCCTGGTAATACCCAACGAGGCTCACCTTGTCGGCGAACACCGTTCCCAGGCGGTCGCCGCGATATCCCACCGTGTATTTGTCGAAGTCCTGGAACGGGTAGAGGATCTCGATGAACGGGGAGCCTGGAGCAAAGTCATCGGGATCCACAAACCCGAAGCCCGCCGTGTCGGCCCGGTAACGCTCGTACTTCCCGAACACCTCATGCCGTTCAGCGAAGGCGTAGCTGGCGTAGGCATCGACGCTATAGTCCTGGGTGCCGCTGTTGAACACCCGGGTCCGGTCGGACAGCGTGATATCGCCGTACGACCCCGCCGGCGCGCTATAGTCGTCAGCGTCCCGGAACGTCCCGCTCGCCATGAACGCAAGGTCCCCAAACCGTCCGGACAGGCTGGCCAAGCCCTTGTGTTGGCCGTCGAAGGTGCTATAGCGGTACCCCAGTGATCCGTGGGCGCCCTCATAGCGTGGCCGCCGCGTGATGAGATTCACCACACCCCCGATGGCATCGGTCCCGTAGAGCACGGATGCCGGGCCGCGCACCACCTCGACCCGATCTACCGAATGCACATCCACCAGCGCGGGGAGCTCCCCGAAGTCCTGCTGCCGCCGGGAGTTATTCAGCCGCATTCCGTCCTCCAAGAGGAGGATGCGCTGACCGCGCTGACCTCGAATGTTGGGGCGGACCTGGTTGACCCCCACGCCGGTGACGTCGAGCCCGGGGAGCTCACGGAACAGATCTACGGCGGTGTTCGGCATCTTCCGGCTGATGTCCCCCCGGTCGAGCACGCTGACCGGCTTCGGGACATAGAACACGTTCTTGGCAGTCCGGGTGGCCGTGACCACTACCGGCGTGAGCCGGGCCGGCGACTGCCTGCGCTGCACCGTCGTATCCTGAGAGCCCTCTCTCTGCTGAGCCGCCTGCAGGGCGCTCAGAGGCAGCGCGGCCCCTGCCAGCATGACCAGGGCGAACGATGCCCCTCGCCCCACTCGTGAGAGCCGGGAGAACGAGATTCGCGTATTCATCGCAACACCCCTTCCGGTGTTGGCGTTGTCGGTGTCTCAGGCTGCGTCGGTGGGAGGGTAGGACCAGCGCCGCCCGATGAGGTGGCTGAAATAGCGAGTGTATTTATAGGGGATTAGTTCTGTCGGGGGTATTCGGAGAACTACGGGGAGAGCCCTCCGGAACATTACGGAGGCTCCACAGGCCAGCTATTCCGCCAGGACACCCCCTTCCAGGGCGAAGCGGGTGAGTCCTGCCACCGTGCGGATCCGCAGCTTCCGCATCAGGCTCTCCCGGTGGGTCTCCACCGTGCGGGGGCTGATGCCCAATTCGGCCGCGATTTCCTTGTTGGTGCGGCCCTGGGCGATCCTCACCAGCACATCCCGCTCCCGTCCTGTGAGCGCTTCGAGCGTGCCACGCCGCTGCTCTCGCTCCAGCTCACCCCGCAACGCTACGCTGAGCTGCTTGGCGACGGTTGGACAGAAGTAAGCCTCGCCCCGGTGAACGGCTCGGACCGCCTCCCGGAGGTCCGCCGGCGCCGTGTCCTTCAGCACGTAGCCGTGCGCCCCGGACCGGACCGCCTGCAACACGTACTCGGGGTGATCGTGCATACTCAGGATCAGCACGCGCGCCGTCGACACCGTTCGCCGGAGCATCGCAGTCACCTCGAGCCCCGATTTGCCAGGCATGCTCACGTCCAGCACGACCACATCGGGATCGGACTGCTCGGCAAGCGCCAGCGCCTCGGCGCCGTCGGCAGCCTCCGCCACAACCTCCAGGTCCGACGTGCCGGATAGCACGCTACGGATCCCCTCCCGGACAATGGCATGATCGTCCGCCACCAGCACACGAACCCGATCGGCGCTCACGCCTCCCCCGGCTCCCGTGCTGGCAGTCGCACCACCAGCTCCAGTCCGCGCCCCGAGTCGCCATCCACCGATATCGTCCCACCCAGGGCCGTGATCCGCTCGCGCATCCCCACGAGACCCATGCGTCCCTCGCGCGCGAGAACGTCCGGACCACCCTGCGGCAGACCACGGCCGTCATCCTGCACCCTGAGCACCACTTCTCCTCGCTCCACACTCAGCGTCACTGTGACGGAGCCAGCCTCGGCGTGCCGCGCGACATTGGCGAGCCCTTCCTGCAGCGCCCGAAACAGCGCGACCTCGGCCTCGTCGGCGAGTGCAGGCAACTCATGCGGCGCCCGGACTGCGGTCTCCACACCGCCTTGCTCCCCGAAACGATGAACCAGTGCGCGAAGAGCTGGCACCAGCCCCAGGTCATCCAGCAGTGACGGCCGTAAGTCATTGGTAACGTTGCGGATACCCTGAATGCCCGTGTCCATCAGGGCCAGCGCACGGTCCAGCCGCTGGGCAAGGTCCCGGTCAGCGGCCTCCCGCAGAACGCCGAGCTGCAGCTTGACGGCCGAGAAGACCTGGGCGGTCTCATCGTGTAGTTCCCGGGACAGACGGCGGCGCTCCTCTTCGTGCTGCTGCACCATGCGGCTGGCGAGACGCTCGAGATCCCGGGTGCGCACCTCCAACCGGCGGTACAGATCCACGCTCTCTAACGCCGCCCCTACTTGCTGGCCCAACGCTACCAGAAAGCGCGAGTCGAGGGCCGCAAAGGGATCCCTGGCATTGCCCAGGATCAGCATGGCTCCCGTCACCGCGGTCCCTTGGAGTACCGGCAAGGCGGCCGCATAGGTGTAGGGCACCTCACCACCTGAGCGCACCCCCGCCCGGGCACGAACGATCTCCGGGCGTGCTGTCACCAGAGCCCGGGAAATGGCCTGCTCCGCAGGTCCAACCGGCTCCGCGCCGGTCCACTGGGCACACACACCGGTGCCGCCAACGAAGCGCGCCTCCCCCTGCTGCACCAGGTACATGGCGCTCCCCCGCACCCCTGGGAGCGTGAGCGTGCGCTCCAGCAGCCTGTCCAAGACATCGCCCTCCCGCTCACCGCGCTGTAGATCGCCCGACAACGCCGAGAGGGTGCCGAGACCCCGGCGGACGTCCTCCAGCACGAGCAGCAGGATCCCGGTACCCAGTGAGAGCTCGAACAGAATGTCGAGGTAGTAGCCCCACGGGTTCCACACGCCGCGGGCCCGGAGAAACGGGTAATCCAGGTGGTGCAGCCCCCAGAGGAACAGCGCGCCCGCGAGCACGGCGGCACCGAGCGATCCCACCTGCCGGTGGTACCGGAAGAACGCCCACCCGGTCCACACCGTGGCCACGCTCAGGAAGAGCACGGCGGGGCCAGCGGCGAGCAGGAAGTTCTCCAGCCGATAGATAGCGAAGTACGACCACAGCGGCGGGAATAGGACGACCGCCAAGTACACCTTGCGCCACGGCAACTGCTGGGAGAACACCAGGGCCGCCCAGAGGAGAGCCAGGGCGGTCCACCCGGTGGTCACCTGGTGCCAGTAGAGCCAGTGTCGGCCGCCGGTTCCGAGAAACGAGATGATGGCACCGAGCCGCAGGGCGTAGAGCAGCCAGGCCAGCGCCAACCAGCCGAAGTACGGCTTGCGATACGACTGGTAGAGGAGCCCGCAGACGACGGCGAGTCCAACGGTGATGGCGGCCTGGAGAAACGCGGCGGCGAGTTCCGATGCCGCGCCGCCCGGAATCGTCAGATCCATCGTACAAAACAACCGATGGACAGAACGACACGCAACTGGGGGAGGCACTCAGGACGTGGCACCCGCGGGCGCGACGTGCTAATCTTGAGGGGTCGATGCAGCGCCCTCGGTGGCGCCTCCACCAGGAGAGGGATGATGGCAAAGAAGGGTCCAACGGCTTCCCGTTCGAGAAAGAACACCCCCGGCCGTCCGCTGAGGAGAAGGCCAGAGACGTTGCGGCTCCGTACGGTGATGCCGGCGCTCACTGTGAGCGACATCGAGACGAGCGTATCCTGGTACCGAGACGTGATGGGTTTCATCGTCACCGACGAGTGGACCAGCAAAGGCCGGCTCGGTGGAGCTACGTTGAAGGCGGGCAAGGTCGAGTTTCATCTCATCCAGGACGACTTCGCCAGGGGGCGCCGCCGCAAGAAAGGTGAGGGCGTGCGGCTCTACTGCTCGACGGCGCAGAACCTCGACCTGATGGCCGCAGACATCAAGGCGCGAGGCGGTGTCCTGGCGCAAGAACCCACCGACCGACCCTGGGGGACCCGCGACTTCGCGGTGGTGGATCCGGACGGGTTCAAGATCACCATCACCGCGGGGCAGCAGGCGTAGCGAGGCTGGAGCACCTCCCCCCTTAGACGACCTGGACCCACCAACCCCGTGTAGCGCAGAGAGCGGCATCGCTGCGCCCACGGGGCGCGGTCATTCAGCCAACCGCCTCTAGCGCCTGCGCGAAGTCCTCGATGATCTCATCTGTGGCCTCGATGCCGATCGAGGCCCGTATCAAGCTGTCCGTGATCCCCAGCGACTCGCGATCTTCGGTGGACAGGCCGGCGTGAGACGTCAAGGCCGGCTGCGTGAGAAGTGTTTCGACACCGCCAAGACTCGGTGCGATGATAGGTAGGGTGGTACGCTCAATGAATTGCCGAGCGGCTTCGCGGCCACCGGTCAACTCGAAGCTCAGCATGCCGCCGGTACCGTCGAACAGCTCACAGACGCGTTGATACCGTGAATGGCTCTTCAGACCGGGGTAGTTCACCCGCGCCACCGCCCCATGCTGCTCCAAGAATTGGGCAATCGCTGACGCACTCCGATTCTGGTAGTTGACCCGCACGGCCAGCGTTTTCATGCCCCGATGGAGCAGGAAACACGCGTGGGGATCGAGGGCGCCACCCAGGTGATCCAGCCGATGCTTGATTCTCTCGACCAGGTCGGCGCGGCCAATGACGGCCCCCGCCACGATGTCGGAGTGACCGTTGAGGTACTTGGTGCAGCTGTGCAGCGACAGATCGAATCCCCACTCCGGCGGCCGAAAGTTCACCGGACTCGCGAACGTGTTGTCGATCATCGAGATCAGGTTGTTAGCCCTGGCGAATTCGACCACTGCCTTCAGATCGGCGACCTGGAGTAGGGGATTCGTCATCGTCTCGACGTAAATCGCTCTAGTTTCACGCCGCAGCTTTCTTTCCCACGAGTCCGGATCGTCTCCGTCAATGAAGTCGAACGAGAGGCCAAAAGCCGCAAAATCTCGCGTGATGAAGTCGTGGGTGCCCCCGTAGAGACAATCCTGTACCAGCAGATGGTCGCCAGCCGACAGCACGGTCAGCAGGGACGTGGAGATCGCAGCCATGCCGCTCGCGGTGACGAGGGCTGCCTCGCCATTCTCCAGCGCGGCAAGTTTCTGATGGAGTGCCAGATGATTGGGCGTGTTGTTCAGGCGAATGTACTTGAGATCATGGTAGCTGGTTTCTCCGGCATACTCGAACATGGCGGACTGAAAGACCGGCATGCTCACGGCACCACCGATACGCGGGTCGGGTTCTCCGGAGTGGATCAGCCGTGTTTCGAGGCGCTTGAAATTCTTCATAGATCATCCCTGCCTACTGCGCTTCACCATTAGAACCAGGATCGCAATGATCGCGGCGATGGTCAGCCCGGCCAGCACCTGGGTGCCAGGGTCCGGTAGGTCGAGAGGGAACCCTTCGATTCGCCTACCACCCCGGACCCCCACCCACAGGGCCAACACCACGCCGGTCAGCCCGCCCCCCCCGACCAGCCCCGATCCGAACAGCACACCCTGCTCGCGACGCCGCTCGGCCTCCTCGGGTATTTGGTCACGGGTCAGCACGTAGCGAGCGAGTCCCCCAAGGAATACGGCGGCCATGGTGGAGAGCGGGAGGTAGACGCCCACCGCAAACGCCAGCACGGGAATCCGGAACAGCGAAGCGACCAACCCGATCCCAACGCCGATAATGATCAGCACCCACGGGAGACTCTGATCCAGCACTCCGTCGATCACGAGCTTCATCAACACGGCCTGAGGTGCCGGCAGCTCAGCCCCGCCCAATCCGCCCTCGACGTTCTGATGGAGCATCATTACCACGAGACAGACGACGCCCGCCGACGTGATGACGCCGACCAGCTCGCCGATCTGCTGGAAGCGCGGCGTCGCGCCGAGGACGAAGCCGGTCTTGAGATCCTGCGAGGTATCGCCGGCGATGGACGCAGCGATGCACACCGCGGTCCCCACCATCAGCGCCGTCGCCTTACCTGCCATATCCGTCCAACCCATGAGGAAGAACACGAGGCTGGTACCCAACAGCGTGGCGATGGTCATGCCCGACGTGGGGTTGGAGGTGACCCCCACCAGACCGACGATGCGCGAGCTCACCGTGACGAAGAAGAACGCGAAGATCGCGATGAGCACTGATGCCACCGCCCGGATCGGAATCGAATCGAGGTACCCCAGGATTCCAGGGACCAGGGTGAGCATCACTAGAACCGCCACCACGAACACCACCACCGTCTTGAACGACAGATCGAGATCGGTCCGCTCCTCTACGGCGTGCGCGATCCCTCTCCCGATCTGCCCCAGCCCTAGCCTGAACGACTCCACCATGGTGGGGATCGACCTGATCAACGTGATGATGCCGCCGGTGGCCACTGCGCCGGCGCCGATGTAGCGCACGTAGCGGTGCCAGATCTCACCGGCCGACATGTCGCGGATCAGCTTCTCGGTCTCGGGATAGAGCGGCTCGGTGAGCCCCCCACCCCACCAGTTGATCAGCGGAATGATGATCAGAGCCGAGAGGGCCCCACCGGCGACCATCACGGTGGCAATCCTCATGCCCAGGATGTAGCCGACGCCGATGAGCGGAGGGGAGACACTGATGGCCACGTTGGCCTTGTAGCCGAGGGCGAACTGGAAAGTCCCTTGCACGAACTTGAAGCCGTCGGTGATGAGCTTGAACAACATCCCGACGCCGATACCCCAGAAGACGTTGGCCGCCTGCTTGCCGCCTTCCTCCGCGGCGACGAGCACCTCGGCGCAGGCCATCCCTTCGGGGTACGGCAGCTTGCCGTGCTCCCGTTTGATGAGGAACCGTCGCAGCGGGATCATGGCCAGGACCCCGATCAGGCCGCCTGCCATCGCCAACAGCGTGATCTGGCGCCATGCCGGACTCATGCCCCAGATGAACAGCGCCGGGATGGTGAACAGCACGCCGGACGCCACCGAGGAGCTCGCCGACCCGACGGTCTGCGACATGTTGCTCTCGAGAATGCTGTGCCGCAGGCCGAACGTCTCAAACAGCCGAAAGGCGACGACGGTCAGCACGGCCACCGGGATGGACGTGCTGATGGTGAGGCCGGCCTTGAGGCCGAGATAGGTGTTCGCCGCCCCGAACACGACGCCGAGCAAGACGCCCGCGATCACCGCTTTGACGGTGAACTCGGTCAGGATTTGCCCGTACGTGAAGGGCACGTGCTCTTGCCCTTCCTCGATGACGTAGGCGGTCTTGGGAAGCTTCCGAGCCTTCATGCCCCGAGCTCCTGCGGCGCGGTCACAACAGTGAGCGAGTGTGTGGACGCGGCCGGCGCGAAGCTCCATCACGTCAGCGGCGTCCGTCAGCGACGGGAGGCGCAGACAACATCGCACGGCCGCGCTGAGGAGCACAAGGGGCGACTGTCCTCAGTACAGGCTCACCACGAGGGGGCGCTGCCGCAGTGACCGAGGGGCGCAGGCCCTGGGACGGCTACCGCCGATATTGCAGCCTTTTCACGCCAGTCAAATCACGGGTCGCACCACCAGACTCCATGCCCTACTTGCGTTTGACGCATCAGCCCCAGAGAATACCCGCTCCGACGGCGCCGCGGTCAATGTCCCAGGAGCGACATACGATGCCCCAAAAAGGTACTGGCCGGATCTGGAGAGCGACGGCAAGATGGAGGGCGACGTCCTGAAGTCGACCCAGCGCCCGTCAAGAGCAGGGCGAATCACGGATGGCGCACCTCCCCGGAACCAGGCGCAGCGAGCAAGGCGCCGGGCGAGCCAGTGCGACTGGCCGAGCTACGATAGAGATCATCCTTCAAGGTCGCGCTCCCGCGATCCCGATTTGGAGGTACACGCCAACCGGAGGTGTCTGATGGCACTGATCGTCCTCCCCAGAAACACCGGTGCCGAAGCGGCCGAGCAGGCGCGTCAAAAGCTCCAGGCAGCGATCGACGACCCTGTGACAGTCGTCATGATCGTCTACGGAGAGGGTCCGCACATCGAGAAGGCACTTGAAGTCTGTGTTGCGAGAGCATCGGTCAAGGCGCTGATCCGCCGGGTCGTGTGGATTCCGGACTCGTCCGTGCTTTCCACTGAGCTCAAGCGGCGATTCTGGCGCAGCGGGAAAGTAGCCGTGGCGATCGGGCTGGACGACCAGGTCGCGGCGGCACTGAGCAAGGCACGAGCGAAGGCGAGAATCTTCGTTGAGGAGGCATTCCTTGGCGCAGAGAGCCACCGATGAGAAGCGTCCATTCAGTGCCGCTCGCCGCACTCATTGTGGGCGCGTGCGCCGGTGCGCCACAGCCTTCCCTCTCACCGACGCCGGACACCGTAGCGCTGGATCTAGCGCTCTCGTACACCGAGGAATTCGAGGGCAGCGGGAAGACGTCGATTGCCCCATCGCAGCACCTGGCGATCGTGGACTACAAGAGCCGGCTGGTCATCAATCCGAGCCGGGAATTCCTCCAGGCGCTAGCCACGACCGAACGAGATATCCTTCCCGCGCTGGCGGACTTCGAGCAGATGCGCATCAACTCGACCGCGGGACTGGTCAAGGCGGCCACCGAGTATGTCGAGAATGCCACGGCGGCCATCCGGGCGGTCGAAGCGGCGGGACCGGCCGACCAGCTTGCTCCGAGCCAAGTCGAGGAACTCCAGGAGCGAATCGGGAAACAAGCGGAGCTCGGACTCGCTCTCATCACTCCCGTGCGGATCGCCGCTGAAGCTGAAGCCAGAATGCTGCACGGAGACGACGAGGATGCGGTCGTCGCGGCGGTAGACCGGATGACGGTTCCCATCTTCCAGAACGCGAGCGGGCAGGATGTCATCCTCAATGTCCCAGTGTTCGCAGAGTTCCTGGCCCGACAGATCAAGTTTGCGTCGAGGAGGGCGCGGGTGGATGCGGAGATAGCCAACGTGGCAGGGACGGCACGGTTCCGCATGCGGGCCTGGTTGCGCCGACCGGGGAAGGAACCCGTCGCGGTCAGCATCCAGAACTATGACGACATCCACAGTTTCGACGCCCCCAAACGCCCGCGCATCGCATTCCGCATGACGGAGCGCGAACAGCGTCGCCTCGAGCAGGGCTCCGCCGTCGCCCGCGACGCCGCGCAGCTAGTGCGAGATCTAAGAAACAGACGCTCGGCGCTACGCCTGGGCCTGCCGGAGCTGCAGTCTTCGGTAGAGGGGACTCTTGAAGGCCTCACAGACCTGGTGCTGGACTCGGTCCCGACTCGGCTGACCACTACGCTTCTCGACGCTACCCAGACGGCGAAGAGCGCACTCGACTCGCTGACAGCTCGGTACAGCGACCTCCAGCAACTCGAGGCCTTCATTGGCGGACTCAATCAAGGCCTCGCCAGCATCAAGGCCGGCATTGACGGTCTGAGGTCAGCGGCAGCGGACCCATCGCCCGCAGCGCTGCTCCAGTTCTCCGTCGCCGTGCCTCACACTGTGAGCGGTGCGCTCACACTCATAGTCGACTACAGCAGTCAGATACCCGTGAACCTGCAACGCCTCGACACCCTCGCAGTGGTGCTTGCGGACATGGTGACTGAGGAGGCGGCTGCCGTGAGAAGCGCCGTCGAGCGTGAGCTGTCTGAAACCAAGGGGGCCCTTCGGTCGCTTGCAGATCAAATGAGCCGCTATGCCACGCTGGTACAGGCCCTGCAGGAGCTCTTCAGCCGCAACCAGGCCATTGCGGTGGCCGACGAGCTCGACGCGTCCAACGTGGACCCGCGGGTGCGCACGCTGGATCTGGACGCCGTCGTCCCGGGCACCGTCTTCCTCAATGCGACTCCGGCCGACCGCGGTGACGCCCTCGAGGTCAGGGCCGAGCTCGTTGCCCTCGACGACACAGGGCAAGAGGAGACGCTGCAGGAGGCACGCCGGATGTTCCGGGTGGAGCGGCTCGGGCTCACCAGCGATTTCTCAGCCCACCTCATCTTCGTCAATCGGTTCGGCACAGGAGACTCGGACCAGTCGGATGCGAGTTTCGAGCCCGCCCCATCTGCGTCCTGGACGCTGCACCACCGCATACGGAGCACGAACCTCTGGTCGTTCTTCGACCCTGGGATCGGGGTCAACACCGCCGCGCTCGACTTCGACGACGACAACTTCCAGATCGGCGTCGGAATGCACGTGACGCTGTTCAACGATCTGCTGACATATGGTGTCGGCTACAATCTCAACGCCGACTCGGACAACTGGTACCACTACTTTGGCGTCGAGGTCCTGCAGGCGCTCGAGACGGTAGGGAGCGCGTTCGGCGGCCTCCTGAAGGGTGGAGGCGGAGGCTAGCCCACGCTTCGATGGAACTTTCATGACCGACCCCAACCACATCACTCGGCTACACCGCGAAGCGCCATTGACGGACGTGCACATTCACCGTCGATCGCGAGTGGTTCGGCAGTCCGGCGGAGGCGGCGGTGATCATCGAACAATTCCGGCGCGCGTACAACACGACGCAGCAGGCTGCCTCCGNNAGGACACCCACGCCGGCGAGGTTGATGTGCCAGCGGAGCAACACCAAGTATGGGAGCATCACCAATATCGACGCTCGCCGAGCCGCATCTTCAAACACCATCTCTTCAGGCCGGTCGGATCGCTGTTCAGTTTGCACACCTATCCCCGCATCCTGAGCTTCTGGGTTACTGTCTATCCATGGGATGTTCTTCGAGTCGAGGCTGGGGTAATTGTCCCGGCAAATCCGGAGCTACTGAGATTGATCCCGGTTCGCCTCCCGGGGTTCCTGGAGCTCCACGCGGGCATATACGGACGACGCAGTTCGTTTTTCGACAAGGGAGCGCGCAGTTTCTCCTTGTCTCTACTTTTTGAGCGGTACTGGCGGAATTACCTGTCTTGGTACCTCCAGGGATCGTGGGTGCCCAAACGCGGCACCGTCGACGCCGACGAGTATCTAGAGAGACCTACGAAGGAGGCTCCACGCTGCACGGCCCTGGCTCGACGCAGTTCATCTCCGCTCGTCTCGAGTCCTTGGCAGCCACGATCGGGACTTCGAGTCCGCAGCCGGTCGACAGCATCCTGGCCCGTCCGGGCCCGGAGGAGTCACACCTCAGTGGAATCTCGGTCATGCGCGGCCCAGCAGATCTTCTCCGAGACCGGCTTGAGTTCGAATGTGGGCTGGACAGGGTGATCGCCAGGTGGATCGACTCGATCCCGGGGGCGTTCCAGCCAGCGGAGGGCCCTATGATACGCTTCACGCGGCCGAACTCCAGATCGCCTGTGGAGGATGATGACACGCGCGTGGAGATCCGCATGGGAAAGCGGTGGGGACCCGGGCGATGGTGGGAGGCTCGTTGGCGACCCGAGCAACGACTCGCTCCGGGCGATGAGGTTGGCGTCGAGTTCCTCCGCTGGCGCGAGTCTGCCACCTGTACCGTGACGTGACCGATGTCCTTCCGTGCCAGAGCCGCGTTGGTGGTGGCGCTCCTCACGGCTTCGGCAGCACCGAACCTCCGAGCAACGCCCAGCGGGTGCTCGAGACCGGATGGCGGTGAGTAGACCTTAGGATGGAGGTGTGACCATGGACCGACCGATTGCCAGGAACGGCATCACTATCGCGGTGCTGGCGTTCCTCGTGCTAACTGCCTGCGCTACCCCGCAGGGGCCGAAGGATCTCATCAGCTTCGCCCCGGTCCCCGAGGCCGCCAGGCGGCTCACCTATGATCTCACGGCGGATCCACAGGCAGTGATGGATGAAGCGCTGCAACAATCGGTATGCCTCGTCCTGAGTGGCAAGGTCGCGGAGTGCCAGGACGCGCCACAGACGCCGGACATATGCAACCAGCGGACACCCGAGGAGATCACCACCGCGCTTCGGCCCGCGTTCGAGGCTTTGCCGTCCATCAAGCTCACCTCGCCCTCCAGGGTGAAGCAGCAGGTAACGGAGTTGATCCCAGGCGCGTTCGCCACCGACGAAGTCTACGATGCTCGCCGGCGCACGCTCTGTCGAATGTGGCCGAGTCCCGACGGCGGGTGCCTCGCTATCAGGACAGACAACATCTGGATCCTGCTGCACTCGCCGCCGGTTGGCGACCGGACCATCGACACGGTGGAGGTATTCCTCGCAGGTCCCACCTGCACCAACGAGCTTCCCTGAGGGTGCGCGATGCTGACACACACAGAGATCTTCGAATGCCTGAAGCAGGCGTTTCCCCAGCGGAAGGGGGTGTCCCTCGTCGCGAGCTTCTTCGACGAAGAACTCCAACTTCCCGGCCGTCGGGCGCACGTCTTCATCGGGGACTGTCACCTGCTCAATCAGCAAGACGCCGAGGCGTACCCCAAGAGCCGGTTCTCCCAAGGCAGGGACCTCGTCACGCTGCTCGAGGCGCTGACCAAGCTCAAGGCTGACAGCCCCGGACAGCTCGCCATCTGGCAGCTTGGCGATCTGTTTGATATCTGGCGCGCTCGCGGCGGGCTCGGTCCGGCGGCGGAAGTGGACAAGATTGCGGCCGACCACTATCAGATCATCGACCTCATCCGGTACGGCGCACCGTACGGCGTCGGAGCGGAGGTCATCGCGGGGAATCACGACTACGGCCTGCACCAGCTCGGGGAATGGAACGCCGCCCGCTACCGCATCGTGCAGAACGACGACCCCGCAGGCGGCGACATGCTGGTGTTGCACGGCGACATCTTCGACTGGATCGAGAAGTTGCCGGATGAGTTGAAGGCCCGTGTCGTCCGGTTCGCGACGTGGCACGCCGCCGGCAAGAAGGATCTGTTCGACGAGGCCGAGGCCATCGCAGAGGTCAATCGCGACCTCAAGGATGGCGACCGGCCGATCGGCAAGGCGAAGGCCCCGTTGTCCGGCCGAGCATACCAGGAGGCGCCGGAGGTGGAGACCACCGTCAACGTCATCAACGGCGACGCCGGCGACCCGCGAGCAGCCAAGAAGAAGTTCTTTACCTCGGCAAAGAGCCTGGCGGAGGAGCTCCGCAAGCGCGGGCACAATATCCGCTTGATGGTCATCGGTCACACGCACTGGGCGCGGATACTGAGGGGACGGCTGTCAACAGCAGAGCCGTTCGCGCTGCTGGACTGCGGGGCATGGACCGGTTTCTGCCGCCTAGCACCGTCCGAGCCGTGGCTGCACAGCGGCCAGCTCGGCGTCGTGGTGGACAACGAGGCACGACTGTATCAGGTGGGACGGCGTACCATGTAAGGCATGGTCACCGCAAGGCGTGAGTGACCGATAATTGACCCAAGCCCCGCACAAGACACGGAAGGAGGGCGACCGTGGCCGGTAGCTCCGCAATCGAGCGGGCACTCGTCAGGTCTCTGGAGCGAGCACGATCAGCCGCCCGAGTGCTGAACGTCGAGACGGCCCGCTACATCATCTTCTCCGATCACCATAAGGGCCAGCGAGACGGCGCCGACGATTTCGCTCGCTGCGAACGAGCCTACATCGGGGCGCTCAAGCACTACAACCGCGAAGGGTACACGCTCATCGTCCTGGGCGACGCCGAAGAGTTATGGGAATGCAGGCCCAAGGCCGTGATGCGGGCCTACGCCAACATCCTGAAGCTCGAGCGGCAGTTCCACCCACAGCGCTACGTCCGCGTATACGGCAACCACGACGACGAATGGGAACGACCCCGACGGGTGAACAAGCATCTCGGCAAGATCTTCGGCCCGCTGGACGTGTCGGACGGGCTCTGCTTCCGAGTGCAGAATGGCGACCGGGACCTGGGACTCATGCTCCTAGTGCACGGACACCAGGGAACGCTGTTCAGCGATCGGCTCGCAGGGATAGCAAAACTCGTGGTCAGGTTCATCTGGCGGACGATCCAGCGTCTGACCAGACTGCCATCCACGACCCCAGCCAAGGACGCCTGCTTGCGAGATGACCACGATGCCGCCATGTACGACTGGGCAGCGAAGCAAGACGGCTTGGTGTTGATCGCCGGTCACACCCACCGCCCAGTGTTCAGCTCCAAGACACACCTACGGCAGGTCGAGGATCAACTGGCGGCCCTGGAGAACACTCCGCCGGAGGAGCGGGGAGAAGACTTCGCGAACCAGGTTGCCACCCTCCGTGCCAAAGTCGAGCACGTGCGCACGAAAGACCAGCAGTGCCAAGCGGCCAGTGCCGGAAAGCCCGATCGCTCCTCGCCATGCTACTTCAATTCCGGCTGCTGCTCCTTCGGCGACGGCGACATCACTGGGCTCGAGATTGTGGATGGGCAGATCCGTCTGGTGCGCTGGCCCGACGACGACGGATCGCCGCGTGCAAGAGTCCTCGTTCAAGCCAGCCTCGCGGACGTCTTCGCCTCCCTTCGCTAGTGTGGCGCTTCGACTATCGGCAGCGTGCATGCTCACACAGGCTGGCCGAGCATGGCTTGCGGCGTTACAGTTGCTCAC
>JABAOH010155803.1_pt1 | contig 57943 bp, 54 predicted proteins | sample 7062181 | NCBI WGS metagenome assembly JABAOH01 (sample SAMN14538630, study PRJNA623070) | marine sediment metagenome | biome: marine biome [ENVO:00000428]; feature: marine pelagic biome [ENVO:01000023]; material: deep marine sediment [ENVO:00002113]; isolation source: pool of 5 deep marine... | reverse complement strand
TGACCCCAATTAGGAAAATAGGGTTTGACCCCAATTAGGAAAATAGGGTTTGACCCCCTTTTTTATTTGACCCGGGTCAGCGCAAAGCCGGTCACCAGCAATAGCGCGACCGATGGCAGCCAGGTCACGACCGCGGCATTCAGGTTGAATACCTGTCCCGAGTTCGCGGTCATTTCACTGGCGAGGAAATACGCGAGACCGATCAGGACGCCGATCATCAAGCGACCGCCCGCGCCCGCCGAGCGCAGCGATCCGAAAACGAAAGCGAGCGCGAGGATCGGCATCAGAACGACGGTCGAGGTCCTGGCGACCCGCGACCAGAGTTCAGTTTCGTAGCGCTGCGAGTCGAGACCATTGCGCTTCAGGTAATCGATGTAACTCATCAGGCCCCGCGCCGAGAGACTGATCGGCTTCACGAGGGTGATGCCGAGCATCTCGGCGTCGAGGTCGAACGACTCGATCTCGACGGGAGACTCGGCCACCTGCACCGAGTCGTCGGCGAAGCGCGTCTCGCGAAAATTTTCCAGGATCCAGTTGTCGGCGTCGTCGATTCCCGAATTCTCCGCGCGGCCGATGGATTGCAGCGAATTGTCCGCGTTGAAACGGAACATGTAGAGCGCACCGAATTCGAACTCGGTGTTGATACGCTCGAGGTGCAGTATCACGGGCCCGTCTTTCACCCACGCCGCGCTGCCGATGTCACGATCGTCCTGCTGGTAGCGCGCCTCGTCGCGCATCGTGCGTGCGAAGTAATCGAGCGGCGGACCGATGAATTCGCCGATCAGCGCCGTCACCACCATCAGGACCGCGCCCGAGACGGCGACCATGGCGGCGAGATCGAAGACCGACAGGCCGGCCGTCCGCATGACGACGAGTTCGCTGTTGTTCGCAAGCGAACCCAGGCCGAGCAGCGAGCCGATCAGGGCCGCGATCGGCAGCATCTCGAACGACAGCTGCGGCATTCTGAGCACCGCAAACAGCAGGGCCTGCGGCGTGCCGTAGTCGCCCTGCGTGGAATCGAGCTGGCCGATGAACTCGAACAGCCCGGCCAGCGCCAGCAGCACCATCAGCACGAGCAGCGTGCTCGAGATAATGGCGCGCATCAGGTAGATGGACAGCAGGTTCATGCGCGCGCCCCGAACGAGAATAGTCGTCGGTGGATGCCATTCTGCAAGGCCAGCAGCAAGAGCGCCGAGAACAGCATCAGCCCGTGCACCCACCACAGCCCGACCATGGACGGCACGATGTCCTGCTCGAGCCAGGCCTTGCCGGCGCTCAGCAGGTTGAAATAGATGATGAAGACCAGCAAACCGATGGCGAGCCGCCCGTATCGACCCTGCCTCGGCTGGCTGCGGCTCAACGGCACGGCAAAGACGGCGAGCACGAAAGTTGCCAGCGGGATGCCGACTCGCCAGTGCAGTTCGGCGAGCTCCTCGGCGTCGTTGGAACGGATGAGGTCCGCCGTCTTCATCGCCCGGGGCTCGAGCTCGGGGTCCGCGAGATTCGGCAAGCGATACGGAATGCCGTGCTCGGCGAACTCCATGACGCGAAACTCGGACGTGCCCGGGATGCCTTCATAACGGCGGCCGTTGCGCAGCACGAAGTAACGCATGTTGGGATCGTCTGACTCGACCTGCTCGCCCCGCTCGGCGATGACGACCTCGATGTTGCTGTCGTCCTGCCGCTGCAGGAACACGTTCTCGACCGACCCGGGTCCAAGCACGTTTTCCGCGTAGACCACGGCCCCTTCCCTGCTGTCAGCGGTAAAACGTCCCGGCTCGATGCTCGCCAGGTCCGCCTGGCGCCTCGCCTCGACGCCGATTCGCTCGATCTGGGACAGCGCGTTCGGCGAGATCTCCATCGCGAGCCAGCCGACGGCCAGCGCCAGCGGGATCAGCAAACAGGAGAGCGGCCGCAGTATGTCGAGCGGGCCAACCCGGCAGGCCATCATCGCCGGCATCTCGCTGTCGCGGTACAGGCGGCCGAGGGCAAGCATGATGGCGAGAAACAGGGCGATCGGCACGAGGATCGTCAGGTATTGCAGCGCGGTCAGCCCGATGATCTGGAAAATGGCGTCTTTCGGCAGTTTGTCCTTGGCGACGTCGCCGAGGACGCGGGCAAACTGGTTGGTCAGGAGGATCGCGAGCAGCACGACGGTCACCGCCAGCCACGACTGGGCAATTTCACGAAATATGTATCGATCGAGTATGCGAAACATAGCTAATTCGGTGATTTTTCAGGCTTTTGACCCGCGGACGCGCCCCTTGTTCGATCGGATCGGGTAGACTACCGGTTTTGATTTGTCCGGGACAGTCTCTGGGTCACACAGGCGACGCCAGGCGACGACCAACAAGCAATAACAGTCGGGGAATCCAGCAAGCGCTACCCGTCGGCAGGAATGCCGGCCGTGCGCGGCTGGGCCCGGGCCTTGAGCATAAGACAGGGATTTTTTTGATCATGGAAATGTTCGCAACAACCAGCGCAGCCCACAGACGGACCGGCAGCTGCATCATTGTTGGCGTATTCGACTCCGGCAAGCCCGGGCCGGGCGTCGAGGATGTCGACGCGGCGAGCAAGGGCCACCTGGCCAGGCTCATCAAGCGCGGCGACCTCTCCGGCAGGGCCGGCAGCAGCATGCTGCTGACGGACGTCCTCGGCGTCAAGGCGAAGCGGGTCCTGGTCGTCGGTCTCGGCAAGAAGCGTGAGTTCGGGGTGGCTGCGTTTCGCCGGGCAGTCTCGGCTGCCGCCACCGCGATTCGTGGCACGAAGATCGCGGATGTCGTCAGCTATCTTGGCGCTCAGGACGTCGCGGACGCGGACGCCTACTACCTGGCGCGATACACGGTCGAGACCATCGGCGCGACCCTGTACTCGTTCAGCGAAACCAAGAGCGGCCGCCGGCCGCGCGCGCCGGCCCTCAAGAAGATCGGCTTCGGCGTCGCCAGCCGCGGCGATTCCGGCAAAGCGGTACGTGGCGGCGCACATGGCGCCGCGATCGTCGAGGGTATGGCGCTCGCCAGGGACCTCGGCAACCTGCCGCCGAATGTCTGCACGCCGGCGCATCTTGCGCGCACGGCGCAGAAACTGGATCGCCGTTTCAAGAACCTGTCGACCCGGGTGCTCGGCGAGACCGAGATCAAGCGGCTGGGCATGCATTCGTTCCTGAGCGTCACCGCCGGTACGACCCTGCCCGCGAAGCTGATCCTGATGCAATACAGGGGCGGCGGCCGGGCGAAACCGATCGTGCTGGTCGGCAAGGGCATCACGTTCGACTCCGGCGGCATTTCCCTGAAGCCCGGCCCCGGCATGGACGAGATGAAGTTCGACATGTGCGGCGCCGCGTCCGTCATCGGCACGATGCTCGTCGCGGCGAAGCTCAAACTGCCGGTGAACCTGAACGTGGTTGTGCCGGCCTGCGAAAATCTGCCGAGCGGCACGGCGACCCGTCCGGGCGACATCATTACCAGCATGTCCGGACAGACGATCGAGGTTCTGAACACGGATGCCGAGGGGCGTCTGATCCTTTGCGATGCGCTGACGTATGCACGGCGCTACAAGCCGGACGTCATCATCGACGTTGCAACGCTGACCGGCGCCTGCGTCGTGGCGCTCGGCAAGCATCGCACTGCGGTCATGAGCCGCAGTGACGAACTCGCCGGGGAAATCCTCGCTGCCGGTATCGCCGCCGACGATCGCGGCTGGCAGCTGCCGATCGCGGACGAATACGAACAGCAGCTGAAAAGCAACTTCGCCGATTTTGCGAACGTCGGTGGCCGCGACGGCGGTGCGGTCACAGCGGCCTGCTTCCTGTCCAAGTTTACCGAGGGCATGAACTGGGCCCATCTCGACATTGCCGGCACGGCATGGCGAGGCGGCGCCACAAAAGGCAGCACGGGCCGGCCGGTCCCGATGCTCTCCGAGTTCGTACTGCGGCGCGCGAAAGCCATTCCCTGATATGGCGCGCGTCGATTTCTACATCCTGCAGGCCAGCGGCGAATTGGCCCGCCAGAAGTTTGCCTGCCGGCTTGCGGAAAAAGCCTACAAACTCGACAACCGCGTGCACATTCATGTCGACAGCCCGGAGTCCGCTTCGCGGATGGACGATCTCCTGTGGACCTTTCGCGATGGCAGCTTCGTGCCGCACGAATTACTGCAGGCGTCCGGCCCGCCGGCTTCGCCGGTGACGATCGGCTGCGATCGCTTCCCGTCCGCCGACTGCGACCTGTTGATCAATCTCGGCGATTCCGTCCCCGATACTGCCGGCTCTTTCCCGCGCGTGGCCGAAGTTGTAACCTCCGACGAAGAGTGCAAGTCGCTGAGCCGACAACGATTTGTTGATTATCGGGAGCAGGGACATACACTCGACACTCACAACCTGTAATTCAATCTTTTGATCGAGGCGCAGACCGCCGACCGAAACTTCCGGACCGCCGGAGACGGTCACTGTCGCCTCGTGCCGGCATAGACGAAGCAATGGACAAGGCTTACCGACCGAGGGATATCGAACAGCGCCAGTACGAGCGCTGGGAAAAGAACGGCTGGTTCGCGCCATCGGGATCGGGCGAACCCTATTGCATCGTCATTCCTCCGCCGAACGTCACCGGCACCCTGCATATGGGGCACGCCTTCCAGGACACGATCATGGACGCGCTGATCCGCTTCCACCGCATGCGCGGCCGCAACACGCTGTGGCAGCCCGGCATGGACCACGCCGGCATCGCCACGCAGATGGTCGTCGAGCGCCAGCTGAATGCCGAAGGCACCTCGCGCAAGGCGCTCGGGCGCGAGAAGTTCGTCGAGCGCGTCTGGCAATGGAAGGAACAGTCCGGCGGCCAGATCGCCAAGCAACTGCGCAGGCTCGGCGGTTCGGTCGATTGGGCCCGTGACCGCTTCACGATGGACGACGAGCTGTCGGCGGCGGTCATGGAGGTCTTCGTCCGGCTCTACGACGAGGGCCTGATCTACCGCGGCAAGCGGCTGGTCAACTGGGACCCGGTCCTGCACACCGCGCTGTCCGACCTCGAGGTGCTGCAGACCGAGGAAGCCGGCAGCCTCTGGCACTTCCGCTATCCGCTCGCCTCGGGCGACGGGCACCTGGTGGTCGCGACCACGCGGCCGGAGACGATGCTCGGCGACAGCGGCGTCGCCGTCCACCCCGAGGATGAACGCTACAAGGACCTGGTCGGCCAGCAAGTCGTGCTGCCGCTGGTCGAGCGCCGCATGCCGATCATTGCCGACGACTACGTGGACCCGGANNGAGATGCACAACATCCTGACCGACGATGCCGCCATCAACGACAGCGCGCCGGAAGCCTATCGCGGGCTCGACCGGTTCGAGGCGCGCAAGAAGATCGTCGAGGACATGGAGAAACTGGGTCTGCTGGAGAAAGTCGAGGACTACCAGCAGACGCTGCCGCGCGGCGACCGCAGCAATGCGGTTGTCGAGCCGTACCTGACGGACCAGTGGTACGTCGACATCCAGCCGCTGGCCAGGCCGGCGATAGAGGCCGTCGAGGACGGCCGTATCCGTTTCGTCCCGGAGAACTGGTCCAAGACCTACTTCGACTGGATGTACAACATCCAGGACNNACAACATCCAGGACTGGTGCATCAGCCGCCAGCTATGGTGGGGGCACCGTATCCCGGCCTGGTATGACACGGACGGCAACATCTATGTCGGTCGCGACGAAGCGGATGCGCGCCAGCGCAACGGCATCGACGATTCCGTGGAACTGCGCCAGGACGAGGATGTGCTCGACACCTGGTTCTCGTCCGCGCTCTGGCCGTTCAGCACGCAGGGCTGGCCGCAAGACACGGAATCGCTGCGGACTTTCTACCCGGGGCAGGTGCTGGTCACCGGCTTCGACATCATTTTCTTCTGGGTTGCCCGCATGATCATGATGGGTCTCAAGTTCATGGATGACGTGCCGTTCCACGAGGTCTACATCCACGGACTCATCCGCGACCAGGATGGCCAGAAGATGTCCAAGTCCAAGGGCAATGTGCTCGACCCGCTCGACCTGATCGATGGCGTCGACCTCGATACCCTGATCCGGAAGCGAACGAGCGGCCTGATGCAGACGCATCTGCAGCCGAAGATCGAGGAAGCGACGCGCCGCCAGTTCCCCGATGGCATCGACGAATACGGCGCCGATGCGCTGCGCTTCACTTTCGCCTCGCTGGCGACGACCGGGCGTGACATCCGCTTCGACCTCGGCCGCATCGAAGGCTACAAGAACTTCTGCAACAAGCTGTGGAACGCAGCGCGCTTCGTGCTCATGAATACGGAGGGCCTCGACGACGGCAGCATCGAACTCAGCACGGCCGACCGCTGGATCGTGTCGCGCATGCAGGAGACGATTGCCTCGATACGCGACAACATGGCGAACTATCGGCTCGATCTCGCGGCGCAGGCGATCTACGAATTTACCTGGCACGAGTTCTGCGACTGGTACCTCGAACTGTCGAAGCCGGTGCTGCAATCGGCAGAAACCTCGGCCGCTGCGAAGCGTGGCACGCGCCGCACGCTGATCTCGGTCCTCGAATCGATCCTCAGGATGCTGCACCCGCTGATGCCGTTCATCACCGAGGAGATCTGGACGCCGGTCGCGGCCCGGGCCGGCATCGACGGCGAGACGATCATGCACAGGCCGTTCCCCGAGGTCGATGACTCGCTGCGCGACGCAGAAGCCGAGCGGGAGCTCGACTGGGTCATGAACTTCATTCTCGGTATCCGCCGGATCCGCGGCGAATTCGACATTTCCCCCGGCAAGGCGCTGCCGGTCTTCCTCGAATCCGCCGCTGATTCCGATGTCGTCTATGCCGAGCGCAACGCCAGCCTCCTGTCGAGGGTCGGCCGCGTCGAATCGATAGACACGCTGGCCGCAAACGAGGACGCGCCGCCGTCGGCGACGGCCCTCATCGGCAACATGCGTCTGCACGTGCCGATGGCGGGCCTGGTCGACGTCGACGCCGAGACCGCGCGCATCGCCAGGCAACGGGAAAAAGCGCTCGCGGACCTGGACAAGGCGACGGCCAAACTCGGCAACGAGAATTTTGTGAACAACGCGCCGCAGGCCGTGGTCACACAGGAGAGAGCGCGGGTCGCCGAGTTCGAGCAGCAGATCCGGCGACTCGACGAACAACTCGGCAGGCTGGCGGCGCTGAAATCCCCGTAATTTGAGGATTCGGTCACAAACCCGGTCCGAACGGGGTGCAATACCGCCCGCTATTGGCGAATATTGGTCATAATTCACCACGGTCACGGGAGTGCCCGATGCAGCAGGGAAACACGCTGGAGACGCTGCCGCTGGGCGGCGACAAGCAACGCGCCGCGCTGGACGCGGCCCGGCGATCGCTGAACAAGATCATCCTCGGCAAAGACGCCGAAATCTCGCTGGCGCTCGCCTGCCTGCTCGCCCGCGGCCACCTGCTCATCGAAGACCTGCCCGGCCTCGGCAAGACGATCCTTGCGCAGTCGCTGGCGCGCGTCCTCGGGCTCAGCTTTCAGCGCATCCAGTTCACGAGCGACCTGCTGCCGGCCGATATCGTCGGCGTCTCGATCTTCCGCCAGGAAAGCGGCGAATTCGAATTCCAGCCCGGCCCCGTTTTCGCGCAGCTCGTGCTCGCGGACGAGGTCAACCGGGCAACGCCGAAAGCGCAGAGCGCGCTGCTCGAGGCGATGGAGGAAAGGCAGGTGTCCGTCGACGGCCGCACGCACGCGCTGCCGTCACCCTACTTCGTCGTCGCGACGCAGAATCCCTCCGACCAGATCGGCACTTTCCCGTTGCCGGAGTCGCAGCTCGACCGTTTCCTGATGCGCGTCGAACTCGGCTACCCCAACGAGGAGAACGAGCGCGCTCTTTTGACCGGCGCCGACCGCCGCGAGATGCTGCCGTCGATCGAGCCGGTGTTGAATCCTGAAGCGCTCGTGTCGCTGCAGGCCGCAGCGGCAAAAGTCCACATGACCGATCCGCTCGTCGACTACGTGCAGGCGCTCACCAGGTTTACCCGTGAATCGCCCGACATCGAAATCGGACTGTCGCCGCGCGGTTCGCTCGCACTGGTTGCAGCTGCCCGCGCGCACGCCTACATCGAAGCACACTCCGGCGTATTCCCGGACGACGTCCAGGCAGTGTTCGCCTCCGTCGCCGGCCATCGCCTGAAACCTGCCAGCAACTCGGTGTACCGAACGCCGGCCGAGATGGCGCGTCATGTCCTCGATAGCGTCGCTATTCCCTGAGCAACTGACGCTCGCTTTCTACCGGCAGCGGGCCCGGGAAAGAATTCGCGCCTGGGCCAGGAAGCGCCAGGGCTCGGACAAGCCGATCACCACGCTGCACTCGCGGCGTATCTACATCCTGCCGACGGCGGTGGGCCTCGTTTTCGGCCTGATGACGTTCACGATGCTGCTCGGCTCGATGAACTACAACAACAACCTTTCGTTCGTGTTGACATTCCTGCTGGTCGGCATCGGCTTCGTGTCCATGCACCAGTGCCAGCGGAATCTGGTCGGACTGGAGATCTCTTTTGCAGGCGTCGACCCGGTGTTCGCGGGCCAGGCCGCGGAATTCAAGATTGCGATCACGAATCACTCGAAAAACCGCCGGCCGCACCTGCAGATCTACCTGGACGGCAACCTCAGCCGCATCGACGACCTCGAGGCCGGCGAAAGCCGGGTCTTCTACCTCGAGCTGCCGACTGAAAAACGCGGTCGCGTCAGGCTGCCGCGCTTCGGCGTGCGGACCTTGTTCCCGTTCGAACTGTTTCGCGCCTGGGCATGGCTGCACATGGACCTGTCCGGCCTGGTCTATCCGCACCCGGCGGGCAGCGCACCGGAGCCGCCGCCAACGCAGTCCGCACAGGGCCATCGCCAGCACGACGCGCGAGGCGAGGAAGATTTTGCCGGCCTGCGGCGTTTCCATGACGGGGATTCACCAAGGCACGTCGCGTGGAAGGCCTACGCGCGCAGTGGCGACCTCCTCTCGAAACAGTTCTCGGGCGCCGATACGTCGAGCCAGTGGTTCGACTTCGACGAGATACCGTCTGCGGACAGCGAGCTCCGACTGTCCATACTGACTCGCTGGATCGTCGACGCAGACCGCACACAGCGGGATTACGGCCTGCGGATCCCGGGCTGCGAGTTCGAACCGGCGCACGGCGAGGCGCACCGACACCGCTGCCTCGAAGCGCTGGCCTTCTTCGAGAATCCTGACCAGGGAGATGCGCCGTGAAGCGCAAGGCGAGCGGCACCGACGGTTCGCTGCTGTCCAGTCTCCCCTGGACGCTCGGCGCACTGGCGTTCTCCGTCGTGCCGCACCTGCAATTCCTGCCCATCTGGGTCACGGCGATCTTTCTCACTTGCTCCGGCTGGCGCTATCTTGTCGAGCGAAAGCGCTGGCGGCTGCCGCCCGCGTGGGTGCGCATCGTCCTCGCGCTGCTGTGTTTCATCGGCGTCCTCGCCTCTTACGAATCCGTGAGCGGTGTGGGGCCCGGCTCGGCCCTCCTCGCCGTGATGGCCGCACTCAAGCTGCTCGAAACGCGCAAACGGCGCGACCAGTTCGTGCTGCTGTTCATCTCCATCTTCCTGATCATGTCTTCGCTGCTTCGCGAGCAATATCTCTGGTCCCTGCCCTACCTGGTTGCAGGCGTGCTGTTCACGATGACCGCCTGGCTGCGGATGTCCGACGTCCGCGGCGTGCCGATCTGGCACAGCGTGCGCACCGGCGGCAGGCTGATCGCCTACTCGCTGCCACTGATGATCGCGATGTGGGTCTTTTTCCCGCGCATCGCCACGCCATTCTGGGCCGTGCCGATCGACACGAGTTCCGCAACCTCCGGCCTGAGTGACCGGATGAGTCCCGGCGACATCAGTTCACTGTCGTTGTCGAACGCGGTGGCGTTCCGGGTCAAGTTCGAAGGCCCCGTGCCGCCGCCGCACCTGCGCTACTGGCGCGGGCTGGTGCTGCACCGCTTCAACGGTCGCACGTGGACGGGGAACGATCCGTCGATCGACAGGCGCGCGCGAGACGAGATCGAAAACCTCGGGGAACCCCTGGCCTACGAGATCACGATGGAAGCCACCCGGCAACACTGGGTATTCGCGCTGGACCTGCCCTATGAGTGGCAGCGTGGCAAGCAGATATTCATGTCGGGCCAGCAACAGCTCGCGCGCATGCAGCCGATCGACCAGCGCATGAACTACAGCGTGTCCTCCTATACCGACTACCGGCTGACCAATACGCTGACCAGTTTCCGCCGCGACTACTACACCCGGCTCCCGGAAAACACCAACTCGCAGACGATCGACTTCGCCCGCGATATGCGCGACGCAGCCGATTCGCCCGAGGACTTTATCAATGACGTCCTGCGCATGTTCAACACGCAGGAGTTCTACTACACGCTCGAGCCGCCGCCGCTCGGCAGCAACCCGGTCGACCGTTTCCTGTTCGATACCCGGCGTGGATTCTGCGAGCACTACGCGTCTGCTTTCGCGGTCATGATGCGCGCGGCGAATATCCCGTCACGCATCGTGCTCGGCTACCAGGGCGGCGAAGTCAACACGATGGGTGACTACCTGACCGTGCGCCAGGCGGACGCGCATGCCTGGACCGAGGTCTGGTTGCCGAGACGCGGCTGGTATCGCATCGACCCGACGGCGGCCGTCGCGCCGGAACGCATCGAGATGGGTCGCTACGGCGCCATGCTCGACGGCATCGGCGCAAGCTGGGGACTGAATGCGCCGTCGCTGTGGATCTACCAGGTGCAGATGACCTGGGACGCGCTGAACGCCAGGTGGAACGAGTGGATCCTCGCTTATGGCCCCGACAACCAGGGGCTGCTGATGGAGTGGTTCGGCATGGACGATCCTGACTGGCGCAAGATGATGCTCACGCTGGTCGCGATCGTCGTCGTCCTCGTCGCCGCGATCAGCCTGCTGATCATGCTGCGCTATCGCCCGCCGCCGAAAGACCAGGCGGCCCGCCTTTATCGCGCTTTCGTCGAGTCGTCAGGCGTCGAAGCCGAGACCGGCGAAACGCCGCTGCATCTTGCGTCGAGGATAGCGGCTGCGGAGGTGCCCGCCTCGAGCCACGCGGGCCCGATCACTGAACTGTATCTCGATACGCGCTACGGTCCGCCGGGTTACGTGCCCGTGGAAAAACTCAAACAAGCAATCCAGGAATTCCGCTCGCGGTAATCAGGCAGCCTCGGCCGGCGCCTCTACCCGGGTGAGGATCAACGCGCCGAGCAGGAACATCGGCAGCACCGCGACCAGGATGAATTTCGGTTCGTCGGAGAGGAACAGGGCGATGCCGATCAGCACCGGCCCGAGCACGTGCGCAAACTTGGTCAGCATGTTGTAGAAGCCGAAAAACTCGCCGGACAGGTCTTTCGGGATCAGCGCCGCGTAGAGCGAGCGGCTGATGCTCTGCACGCCGCCCTGCACCATGCCGATGATGATCGACATCGCGTAGAACTGCTTCACGTCGGTCAGGAATACGGCCCAGCACACCACGACGATGTAGACGCCGACGCCGGAATAGATCGAGCGCTTCATGCCGAAGCGGTGCGCGAGGAAGCCGAACAGCAAGGTCGCCGGGAAGCCGACGTAATTGGTAATCATTAAAGCCGTGACGAGATCCTGGTCCGCGAAGCCCAGCCGCTGCCCGAAATTGACGGCCATGAAGATCACGGTAAAAAGGCCACCGATATAAAGCCAGTAGGCAACAAGGAAAGTAAAGATGTTGCGGTAGCTGCGAATCTTGCTGAAGGTGGTCCGCAGCGCCCGGTAGGCCGCACGGATCGTGCCTTTCTGGACGACATTGGGGGACCTGGCCTCACGCACGAGAAGCAGGATGGGCAGCAGGAAGATCAGCCACCATACGCCGACCGAGACGAAAGCAAATTTGATCACGCCGGTCGGATCCGCAAAACCGAACGTCGTCGGCGTGTACATCATCCACACGTGCAGGGTCAGCAGAAATGCGCCGCCGAAATATCCGAGCGACAGGCCGAGCGACGAAATCAGGCTGTAGTAGCGGGGATGGCTGACGTCGACGATCAGCGAGTCATAGAAGACGGCGGCGCTGTAGTAGCCGATCGATGCGAATATGAACAGGGCCAGCGCCCAGAACCAGTTGCCAAGACCCACGAGGCTCAACGCAGCCGTGCTGACGGCGCCGACCACCGTGAGCACGACGAGAAAGCGCTTGCGGTAGCCGCCACTGTCCGCTATCGCACCGAGAACGGGCGCCATCAATGAAACAATCACGCTGGCGATCGCGGTTGCCCAGGTGAGACGCGAGGTCACGGCGGGCCCCGGGTCGCCCGCGCTCCAGTAGGAGCCGAGGAACAGCGGGAACAGCACCGCCAGCACGCTCAGCGCGAACGCGGAGTTGCCCCAGTCATAGAGCGCCCACGCCACGGATTCCTTGGTCAGGAATTTCCGTCGGGGCGTTTCGAGACGATTGTTAATACTCGCGGGTCTCCCGGAAGCGAATATCTGGCCAGCGCTCTTCGGTCAGGTTCAGGTTGACCTTGCTCGGCGCGATATAGACGAGGCGGTCACCGTGATCGAGCGCCAGATTATCATGCGCCTTGCGGCGGAACTCGTCCAACTGCCTGTCGTCATCGGCATCGACCCAGCGGGCCGTCGCCACGTTGACGGGCTCGAACTGGCACTCCACCTTGTATTCATCCTTCAGCCTGTGCGCGACGACGTCGAACTGAAGCGGACCGACGGCGCCGAGGATCAGGTCGTTGTTCCGCAACGGCTTGAACAGCTGAGTGGCGCCCTCCTCGCACAATTGCGCCAGGCCCTTCTGCAAAGCCTTGAGCTTGAGCGGGTCTTTCAGGACCGCGCGCTGAAAAATCTCCGGCGCAAAACTCGGGATCCCGGAGAACTTGAGTGATTCGCCGCGCGTAAAGCTGTCGCCGATGTTGATCGTGCCATGATTGTGCAGGCCGATGATATCGCCGGCATAGGCCGTCTCGGCATGCTGCCGGTCTGCCGCCATGAAGGTGATCGCGTCGGCGATCTTCATGTCCTTGCCACTGCGAACATGTCGCAGGCGAATGCCTTTGTGGTATTCGCCTGAACAGATGCGCAGGAACGCGATGCGATCGCGGTGCCCCGGGTCCATGTTGGCCTGTATCTTGAAAACGAAGCCGGTCATGTCCTGCTCGTCCGATTNNATTCGTCGAGCAGTTCGCGGACGCCGAAGTTCGAGATCGCCGAACCGAAGAAGACCGGCGTCTGCCGGGCGGCAAGATATTCTTCGATGTCGAGCGGCGGACACGCGCCCTTGACCAGTTCGATCTCCTCGCGAAAGTCGTCGGCGTCGTCTCCCAGGACTTCGCTCGCTTCGGCGGAATCCAGCCCCTCGATCATCTCGATCGTCGACGCCTGGTCCTTCTCTCCCGGCATGTACAGGTAGATGCGGTCCTGCAGCAGGTGATAGACGCCCTTGAGGGTGCGCCCCATGCCGATCGGCCAGGTGACCGGTGCGCAGGCAATCCCCAGCACCGATTCGATCTCATCGAGCAACTCGACAGGCTCGCGGCCGTCGCGGTCGAGCTTGTTGATGAAGGTCATGATCGGCGTATCGCGCAGCCGGCAGACCTCCATCAGCTTGATCGTCCGCTGCTCGACGCCCTTGGCGCAGTCGATGACCATCAGCGCCGAATCCACGGCTGTCAGCGTGCGATAAGTGTCTTCCGAGAAATCTTCGTGCCCGGGGGTATCGAGCAGGTTGACGACCCGGTCCCTGTACGGAAACTGCATCACCGACGAGGTCACCGAGATACCGCGCTGCTGTTCCAGCGCCATCCAGTCGGACGTCGCGTGCCGGCGCGCCTTGCGGCCCTTGACCGTGCCCGCCATCTTGATCGCGCCGCCGAACAGCAGGAGCTTTTCGGTCAGCGTCGTCTTCCCGGCGTCCGGGTGAGAAATGATGGCGAAAGTGCGCCGGCGGCTCACTTCCTCATGAACACTGGACATACTGGGTTCTGCGCCCGGGCTACAAAGGGGCGGGAGTTTATCAAAAAGCGGATGCGTCAGGAGCGCTTGACGCGCTTCGACAGGACGGCCGCATCTTCCCTGCCTTCCGCGGCCTGGTAATAGGCTGGCCGGCGGGCAATCAGCCTGAACCCTTTCTTTCGATAAAGGGCTATCGCTTTTTCATTGGACGGCCGGACCTCGAGGAAGATTTCGCTGACTTCCGCGGCAGAAGATCTGAGCAGCAGTTCGTCGAGCAGCTTCTCGCCGTAGCCGAGCTGACGAAATCCGGGGTCGACGCACAAATTGAGAATGTGCGCCTCGCCCGCCGCAATCGAGAGAATGCTGTAGCCGACGACCTGCCCGCCGCGTTCCAGGACGATGCAGTGGTAGCCAGCCAGCAGGCAATCCCGGAACACGCCGTGGCTCCAGGGAAATTCGTAGCTGCGACGTTCGATATCGGAAACCTGCGCGATGTCCTCATGGGACATTGTGCGAAGCCGGGCCGGCACCTCGGGGATCGGGGTGATCATCCGCGCTCCGCAAACAGCTGCCGCGCCATCACGAGGTCCTGCCAGGCCTTTCGCTTTTGTGTCGGGCTGCGCAGGAGATAGGCAGGGTGGTAGGTGACGACGACAGGCAGCTGACGACCGGGCAGTTCGTGCGGACTGCCCCGCATGCGTCCAACGGGGGCGTCCGTCTGCAGCAGGTGCTGGGCGGCGATGCGGCCTACCGCGAGGATGATCTGCGGCGCGACGAGATCGATCTGCCGTTCGAGATAGCTGCGGCACGCCGCCGCCTCGTCGGCGGCGGGATCGCGGTTGTTCGGCGGCCGGCATTTCAGGATGTTGGCGATGAATACCGAACTCCGGTCCAGGCCGAGCGCCAGCAGCATCTCGTCGAGCAGCTTGCCGGCGCGGCCGACGAAAGGCTCGCCCCGGCGATCCTCTTCCTGTCCGGGCGCTTCTCCCACAACCATCCAGTCAGCCTGCGGATTGCCGACACCGAAGACGGTCTGGGTACGCGACTGGTGCAGGCCGCAGCGGGTACACGCGGCCACCTTGTCACGCAGGGCAGCCCAGTCGGGCGGTGTCTCGTCCACCATCGGCGCGATGTTTTCCTCTGCCACCGCGGCGTCGCTGCCACGCAGCGTGTAGACGTCGATTTGCAACGCATCCAGATAGGCCCTGCGCCTGGCTTCCGCTGACATCAGATCTGTTCCTGAACGTCGACCGACCGCGTGCCCTCAGGGGTGTGGCAGTTTCGCCAGCAGGTCGACGCCTGCGGCGACCTGCTGGCCTGCCGTAACATGCACGCGGCTGTGAATGGGCAATTGTACTTCGGCCAGGCGGGTCAGGCGCAAATACGCGCAGCGCTGCCCCTGGCCGACGCGCTCGCCGTAGCCGAGAAACGCGACCGGCGCCAGTCCGAAGCGATGGCCACGGAACTGAAGAACCACGTCGTCACCTTCGTCCGTCTGCACCCACAGACCGCTGGCAAGGCCGACGGCCACGCTCTCCGGCACGGCGACCCGGAAATCCATGATCTTGCCCTCTGACGGACAGCGCGCCGTGTAAGTACCGAGGCTGTTCACCCGGATCAGGATCCTGTGGGCCTCGCCGCTGAGCGCCCCGTTGTCGGTCAGACCGACTTCGACGACGGTGCCGTCGACGGGGCTGATCACGCCGAGCGGCACCGCGGGTACGCCACGCACCGGATCACGGAAGATCAGGAACATCCACACGACCAGCAATGCCGGCGCGATCGCGTAGGCCAATTCGCCGAAACGCCAGGCGGCAAATGTCGCGGCGAGGCCGGCGATCAGGAACGGAATACCTTCCCGGGCGACAAAGGAACTGCGCTTACCTCTCAAAACTGCCTCTTTACGTTCTTCTTCTCAGCGACTCTGTGGCCCTGCGGCGCGATCCTGAATTAGCAATCCGTCCCGCAATCTCTCGTGTAGAATACGCCCGCCACGGCAAGCGGGACCCGACTATACATGCGTTTCACCAGATTTGGACTAACTACTTTACGAGATACGCCCTCGGAAGCCGAAATCATCAGTCACCAGCTGATGCTGCGGGCCGGCCTGATCCGGCGACTTGCCTCTGGCCTGTTCACCTGGATGCCGCTCGGGCTGCGGGTCCTGCGCAAGGTAGAAAACATCGTGCGCGAGGAAATGGACCGCGCCGGCGCCCTCGAAGTGGTCATGCCGGCCGTGCAACCCGCCGAGCTCTGGCGCGAGACCGGCCGCTGGGACAAGTATGGTCACCTGCTGCTGCGCATGAACGACAGGCACGACCGGGAATTCTGCTTCGGGCCCACGCACGAAGAAGTCGTCACCGACATCGCGCGCCGCGAGCTGCGCAGCTACAAGCAGCTGCCCGTCAATTTTTACCAGGTGCAGGTCAAGTTCCGCGACGAGATCAGGCCGCGTTTCGGCGTGATGCGGGCCCGCGAATTCATCATGAAAGACGCCTACTCGTTCGACGTCGACCAGGCCGGCCTCGAGGAGAGTTATCGCAGGATGCACGACGCCTACGTCGCGATCTTCGAGCGGCTCGGCCTGGGATTCCGGGTGGTGGACGCGGACAGCGGCGAGATCGGCGGCAGCCGCTCGCAGGAGTTCATGGTCCTCGCCGATTCCGGCGAGGACGCAATCGCCTGGTGTGACGAAGACAACTACGCATCGAATGTAGAAACCGCGGCGACCACGGCCCCCGAGGGCGACCCGGCGGCGGCGGAGCAAGCGCTCGAGAAAGTCAGCACCCCGGATTGCAAGACGATCGAAGAGCTGGCGGCCTTCCTCGACCTGACGCCGGCCCGGACCCTGAAGACCCTGATCGTCGACGGACAAGACGGACCCGTGGCCCTCGCGCTGCGCGGCGACCACGAGCTCAACGCCATCAAGGCGGAAAAGATCCCGGGCGTGGCGTCGCCGCTGACGATGGCGGACCCCGCCACGATTCGCAAGGCGACGGGAAGCGAACCGGGCTATGCCGGACCGATCGGACTCGATATCCCGATCTTTTTTGACCACGCGACGCGGCTGATGTCGGACTTCGTCATCGGCGCCAATGAAGCGGGCATGCACTATTCGGGCGTCAACTTCGGCCGCGATATCGAAACGCCGGAAACGGTCGACATCAGGAACGTCGTCGAGGGCGACCCGACGCCCGGCGGCAAAGGCACGCTCAGCATCGCCCGCGGCATCGAGGTCGGCCACATATTCCAGCTCGGCACCGTGTACTCCGCAGCAATGAACGCGACCGTGCAGGACAAGGACGGCAAGGACGCCACGATGGCCATGGGCTGTTACGGCATCGGCGTGACCAGGATCGTCGGCGCTGCGATCGAACAGAACCACGACGAGAACGGCATCATCTGGCCACAACCGCTCGCGCCGTTCGACGTCGTGCTGGTCCCGATCAACATGCATCGCTCCGATAGCCTGCGCGCGGCGACGGAGGCGCTTTACCAGGAACTCCGGGACATGGGGCTCGAAGTGTTGTTTGACGACCGGGACGCCCGGCCTGGCGTCAAGTTTGCCGACGCGGAGCTGATCGGCGTGCCGCACCGACTCGTGATCAGCGAACGTGCGCTCGAGGCGGGAGAGCTCGAGTACCGGCATCGCCGCGACGAGGAGTCGCGGATGATGAAACGTGATGACGCTCTCAAATTGATCAGGGAATCGTCGTTAAGCTAAAGGAGGTCGAATCGGGACAGTGGTCATGCGCCAGGCACCAGTTCTCATCGTATTGCTGATCGCGCTTGCGACGCCGCTGGCTGCGCAGGACGGCCCCGACCCCGAACTCGTCGCGCTGCTCAAGGAAGCCGCCGCTGACGTCGACAGTTTCGAGGACCATTTCGCCGCGCAGGTGTGGCTGACGGATATGTCGGCCAGGCTCGAACGCCAGGTGCGGGATCCGCAGGAGCGCATCGAGATCCTGAAACGCGTTCACTTCGAGGCGACCCGCGTCGAACTGCCGCCGGAACTGATTCTCGCTGTCATCGACGTCGAAAGTAACTTCGACCGCTATGCCATCTCGGTTGCCGGCGCCCGCGGCCTGATGCAGATCATGCCGTTCTGGCTCGACGAGATCGGCCGTCCCGACGACAACCTGATCCACATCGGCACCAATCTCCGCTTCGGCTGCACGATCCTCAAGTACTACATGGACATGGAAAAAGGCGACCTGAAGCGCGCGCTCGGGCGCTATAACGGTTCACTCGGCAAGCGGAAGTATCCGAACAAGGTGCTGGATCGGCTTCGCCTCAAGTGGTTCCGCGTCTAGCAGTCGATTGGATTCGCCTCAGCCGGTCGTGAACCGGCCAGGCCTCGAGCATTCGACGGGAGTCTCCGTCACGCCTTCGACCGACGCCATCCGCGGACCTTCATGTAACCAGCGCGCCAGCTCGTCGATGGCGCCGTCTTCGCCGCAGGCGCGCACCTCGACGCTGCCGTCCGCCAGGTTGATCGCATGACCATGCAGGCCCAGGCGTTCAGCAATCTCGCGGGCGCTGACGCGATAGAAAACGCCCTGGACGCCGCCGGTGACATTGAACTGACGACACATGATGCGAACCGGCGATGCGCCGTCAGCGAGGGGATTCGGCGTTGCCCGAACTTTCGGCGATCTCGAGCGCGGCCAGCGCCTTGTTCTTGGCTTCGACCGCATCGATGCGCGCGAGCTTGTACTCTTTCCTGGACAGGTTGCGCAAGGCGCTGTCGAGATAATCCTCGGCTGCCCTGAGATCCGTCGGCGCAAATTCCGACGCGCCGGCCTCGCGGGCAACGGCGATTGCCTGGCGCGCATCACTCATCTCCTGGACCGGCGGCCCCGACGTGCAGGCCGCCGCGCCGAGCAGCAGCCCGAGCAGGGCTATCTGCGCGAGTCGGCCAGCGCAAATCGCTGAAAATGTGGTGAATATCGGCATACGCACCCGACAAACGTTACAAGCGCCGCTACGCCCAGTCAAGCAAGGGCCGGGGCCTGACGACAGGCGGAAATTATTGCTAGAGTGACCGCGTTTTCGGTCCCAAAAAAGAGCGATCCCGACCATGAGTATCACGATCTATCACAACCCGAGGTGTTCCAAGTCGCGGGCGACCCTGGCGCTCATCGAGGCCAAAGGCATCACGCCGACCATCGTCGAGTACCTGCAGACGCCGCCGGACGCCGCCGCTTTGCAGGGGATCGCGAAACTCGTCGGCGTCCCGCTGTCCGCTCTCCTGCGGCGCGGCGAAGAGGAATTCAAGGCGGCCGGCGATGCTGTCCCGCTCGACGACGAAGCGGCCCTGGCGGAATGGCTGCACGAGCATCCCAAAGTCCTGCAAAGACCCATCGTCGTCGACGAAGACCAGGCACGGGCAATAGTCGGTCGTCCTCCCGAAAACGTTAATGACCTGATCTGACCGTGAGCGAAATCCTCGTACTTTATTATTCACGTTTCGGGGCAACCGAGGCGCTGGCGCGAGACGTCTGCCAGGGCGTCGACGCCGTGCCTGGCTGCGCCGCCAGGCTGCGCACCGTGCCGTCGGTATCGGCGGACACGACGGCGACGGCAGACGATGTACCGCGCGACGGTCCTCCCTACGCAAGCAAAGACGACCTGCGCGAATGTGCCGGGATCGTCATGGGCAGCCCCACCCGGTTCGGCAATATGGCGGCGCCGCTTAAGTACTTCATCGATGGCACCGGCAGCGAGTGGATGAGCGGCACGCTTGCAGGCAAACCGGCGGGGGTATTTACCTCGACCTCGACGCTGCACGGCGGCCAGGAAACCACGCTGCTCACGATGGCGCTGCCGCTGATCCATCACGGCATGGTGTTCGTCGGCATCCCGTACACGGAAGCGGCGCTCAACACGACCACGACCGGCGGTACGCCCTACGGCGCCTCGCATGTCACTTGGAATCGCGACCCGGACCGGCTCGCCGAAGAGGAGTCGCAGCTCGCAATGGCGCTCGGCAGGCGGGTCGCGGAGATCGCGCTGAAACTTACTCCGGCGAGCTAGCCCCGAACACCTCTCTCACGAAAGGTATGGTCAGGCGGCGCTGCGCCTTGAGCGCCTCGGCATCGAGCGTGTCGAGGACGCCATAGAGACTCGCCATGTCCCGCCTGCTGCGCGACAGCAGGTAGCTGGCCGTCTCTGTCGGCAGCTCCAGTCCGCGATGCCGGGCGCGCAACTTCAGCGCTTCGATACGGGCATTCTCGTCCAGCGACTTCAGGTGAAATGACGGCAGCCGCGTAAAACGGCTGCTGAGATCCTGCAGTCGAAACGGACATTCGCGCGCCGCCGCGGTTGCCGAACAGACCAGGATGCCGCCGGCATCGATCAGCGAATTGATCAGCGAGAACAGACCGAACTCCCAGTCCTCGTTCCCGGCAACCTCGTCGATGTCGTCAATGCAGACGAACTCCCGGTTCTGCAGCCCGTCGAGAATGCCGGGACCGGCGTCGCGAATCTCCGTGAGCGGCACGAACTGCGCGCGGTCGTTCGCCCGCTCGCAGACCGCCTGCAGTAAATGCGTCTTGCCGGTCGCGGGCGGCCCCCAGAGCCAGCCGCCAGGTCCGCCGCCGGTCTCGATCGTGTCCACGAGGAAAGCGACAATTGCCTCGTTACCGGCAGGCAGAAAGCTGTCGAATACTGCGTGGTCCTGGAGTTTCAGTGGCAGCGCCAGCTGACTCACGTCTCGGCCTCCTCCAGGACAGATTCGGCCGCTTCGGGATGGTCGGCCAGGTACTGGTGATAGGCGAAGCGAACGAGCACCGACATGACCGCCGCGGCCGGCAAGGCCAGCAGGATGCCGAAGAAGCCGAATAACTGGCCGCCCGCTGCAACCGCGAAGATCACGATCACCGGGTGCAGACCGATGCGGTCGCCCACGAGTTTCGGCGTCAGCACCGAGCCCTCGATGAACTGACCGATACCGAAGGTCGCGACGACACCGAGCAGCTTCAGCAGCGGGTCCGGCTCGAGGACGACGGTAAGCCCCGCCAGCAGGATGCCGAATACGAAGCCCAGGTAGGGGACGAAACTGACCAGGCCCGCAACCACGCCGATGGCGATGGCGAAATCGAGCCCGATCAGGCTCAGGCCGGAAGCATAGATGATGCCAAGGCCGGTCATGACCAGGAGCTGGCCGCGCAGGAAGGCGCCGAGCACGTCGTCGGTCTCGTGGGCCAGCCTGAATACCGTCTCCCGCTGGGCGGTGGGTACCAGCGCTCCGAGTCGCTGAATGATCGGGTCCCAGTCGCGCAGCAGGTAGAACGTCAGGATCGGGATCAGGAACAGGCTGATGACGGCGGCGGCGAGCGCTCCGCCGCCGCGGGTCAGTGACAGGAGCACGGTCCCTGCCCAGTTACCGGCCATATCACTGTACCGCGCGATGAAGGCGCCGAGCCCGACATCGTCGGACGAATCGATGCCGAGCGTATCGGTCACGGTCGGCAGCCAGACCTGCTCGGCCTGCGCGACGATCCCGGGGAGCGCCGACAGGAACGCGGAGACCTGCGTCCTGATCAGCGGCACGACCAGCAGGACGAGCAGACCGATGGCGAGAAACGTGAGCAGGAACACGATCACCACCGCGATGGTGCGCGGCAACCTGAGTTTCTGCAGCCGATCCGCAAGCGGATCGCCGATATAAGCGAGCAGCGCGGACGCGACGAACGGCGTCAGCACGGGCGCCAGCAGCCACAGCAGCCAGCCGACAAGCGCGATGGCAATCATCCAGTTGACGCGGAAATTAGTAGGCTGTGCGTTCATCATTGGTCACCCGCGGCAGCGGCCGAATCCTGCCTCGCCCGCCGAGTCCAGGACCATACATAGTCTATGCCACTGACGATGAGTGTCACCAGCACGCCGGCGCCGATGACGGTAATCGTTATCTGGTCGGGCCAGCCGAAGCCCTCATGGCTCAGCACGAAGACGATAAACAGCAGCTGCAGCGCGGTATTCAGCTTGCTGATTCGCGTGGGCTCGCCCTCGACGGGGCGGACCAGGAAGTTGTAGGCCGTGGCGCCGCCGATGATGACCACGTCGCGCAGTATGACGAGTACGGCCAGCCAGACCGGCACCAGCCCGCCAAGGAACATGGTGATGAACGTGCCGCCGACCAGGAGTTTGTCGGCCAGCGGATCGAGCAGCGCCCCGATCCGCGTATGCCAGTCGAAACGTTTTGCAAGGTAGCCGTCGACGCCATCTGAAAAACCGGCAATGAAAAAAAGCAGCAGCGCGGGAGCATACTGCTCGTCGACGATATAGAAGAGTATCGGCGCCACCATGACGATGCGCGCAATCGAAATCGCATTGGGCAGCCAGCGAAGCGACATCGGTCAGCGCTCCGGCCGAATGTCCTGCACCGGTTCCGGCTCCGTCAGCAGTGGTGACGGTTCCGGTCGATAACGATACTCGAGCGCGGCGGGCGGATTCGTTCCCCGGTCGTCGAATACGCGGGGACCGGTGTCGATAAAATAGCCGGCATCCGCTTCCTGCAGGATGTTGCTGAGTGACAATGCGTTGTTGAGCCGCTCCAATCCGCCCTGCACCTCGACCCGGTAGACGATCCGGTCCGGATGTGCGGCCGTGATCGACAGTTTGTCGATGACGCGGAGATTCTCCATGTATTGCTGAACGCGACCGTAAGCGGTGACCGAATCGATGCCGGAGATCGTCAACTCGATAATCTCCGACGCTTCGTCGCCGCGAATGGCGTCGCGGGCGGCCAGCGCGTCGGCCAGCTGATCGATGGCTTCCTCGGGCTCTCCCGGCCAGCCGAATCGCTCCTCGCCCACGTACCAGGTCCAGCGTGGCTGCTGCATTTCATTCGGCCGGATCCTGCCGACCAGTATCGAATCGGCCGCGTATCGTGCCGACGCCTCGAGCAGCGGCTCGTCGAAGCCGCCCCAGATGTCGACGAATCCGATCCGCTGCAGGTCCTCGACATCGAGCAGCGGGAAAACGATCGGCAGGCCGCGGCGCGTGGCCACGGCCTGCACCCGCTCGCGCAGCAGTTGATTGCGGTCGACGGCGCGCCTGTCGCCGTTCGGGTCGCCGGCGCCGACGATCTCCCGGTCACCAAGGCCCCAGTCGATTGCCAGCCAGACGATGGTCAGCGGCCGGTCGCTGCCCCACACCGTGGCGCCGGCCTGCCGCAGCGTCCGCTCGATCGCCGGGCCGTCCAGCGAGACGGTCAGCGTGTCGTCGGCGCCGGGCCGGAACTGCCGCACATACCGCATCGGATCGGGGAACAGCGCCGCCATGTCTGCCGACTCGGCTGCCGCTGTCGAGCCGGTCACCCGGACCAGCACCTCGGTCAACGCAGTGCGATACGCGTTCGACTGTGCATTCGGGTCGTTCGGGTCCAGCGCAACCTCGACGGTATACAGCGACGCCACCTCCACGGCGGCCACGGGCGGCGCAATCCACGCGAACGCAAACAGCGACGTCAATAGCGCGGACCTGAGCGCCCTTGCCGCGGAAACGCCTGCGCGTCCTCGTTTAAGTCCATCAATGGTCATTCGGTATGCCCGGCGAGCGAAATGAAAAGGGTGTTTCCCGATACCTGTCGAACCTCTATTATATCGCCCTCACAGGATTTGCCACGTCTTGTCGCCGGTTTCGTCGACGCGCGCGGCGCTCCGCCAGATAGCGCCACCCGGGAAAAAATGACCTCCAGATCCCTGACGTATAAAGACGCCGGCGTCGACATCGATGCCGGTAATGCGCTCGTCGACAAGATCAAGCCGTTCGTCGCGCGGACGCGCCGGCCCGAGGTCATGGCGGGCCTGGGCGGCTTCGGCGGCCTGTTTGCGCTGCCCAAGGATCGCTACCGCGAACCGGTGCTCGTGTCGGGCGCTGACGGTGTCGGCACCAAGCTCAAGCTGGCCCAGGTCACCGGCATCCACGACACGATCGGCATCGATCTCGTCGCCATGTGCGTCAACGATCTGCTCGTGCAGGGGGCCGAGCCGCTGTTCTTCCTCGACTACTTCGCCTGCGGACGGCTCGACACCGAGCTCGCGGCCGACGTCATCCGCGGCATCGCCGACGGCTGCGAGCAGGCGGGCGCGGCGCTGATCGGCGGGGAAACGGCGGAGATGCCGGACATGTATGCGGACGGCGACTACGACCTGGCCGGCTTCTGCGTGGGCGCGGTCGACAAGGCCGAGATCATCGATGGCTCGAGGATCGCCGAGGGCGATGCGATTATCGGCCTGGCGTCCAGCGGACCGCACTCGAACGGCTACTCGCTGATCCGCAAGGTGCTCGACATCGCCAACCACCGGGAGATCGACGGCGAGCCTGCGGAGAGCGCGCTGATGGCGCCGACGAAGATCTACGTCAAACCGATTCTTGCGCTCGCCGACGAAATCGAGATCCGCGGCCTTGCCCATATCACCGGCGGCGGTATCAGCGAAAACATTCCGCGCATCCTGCCGGCCGGTCTGTCCGCCGAGATAGACACGGGCAGCTGGCGGCAGCCTGCGGCCTTCGACTGGCTGCAGGTGGAGGGCAACATCGAGACGGACGAGATGCGCCGCACCTTCAATTGCGGCGTCGGCATGACGGTCATCGTCGATGCGGCAGTTGCCGACGCAGCCATCGATCGACTCAACGCAGCGGGCGAGACGGCCTGGCGGCTGGGAACGATCGTCTCCGGTGCCGGCGAGGTACGCTACATTTGAGTTACGTCGGCGCCCGGAAGTCGGCGGCAGTCCTGATTTCGGGCAGCGGCACCAACCTGCAGTCCTTTATCGACAAAGTGCAGGCAGGGCAACTGGACCTCGACATTGCCGTCGTCCTCAGCAACAAGCCGGATGCCCCGGGACTCGAGCGCGCGAAAAAGGCGCGCATTCCTGTCGAGTGCGTCGAGCACGGCGATTACCCGGACCGCGAGTCTTTCGATGCCGCCCTGAACGACACCCTCGACCGCTATTCGCCCGACCTCATCATCCTCGCCGGGTTCATGCGTATCCTGACGCCGGTCTTCATCGAGCATTTCGCGGGCCGTATCTTCAATATCCACCCGTCACTGTTGCCGAAGTATCCGGGGCTGGATACCCACCAGCGCGCGCTCGACGCTGGCGACGAGTGGGCGGGCAGCACCGTGCATTTCGCGACCGAGGAACTCGACGGCGGGCCCGGGATCATCCAGGGACGGGTCCGCGTCGAAGCGGACGACACTGCGAAGAAACTGGCAGCGCGGGTACTGAAGGTCGAACACGAGATCTACCCGCAGGCTGCGGCGCTATTTGCGGCCGGGCGCCTCGAATTCAGCGATGGCGCGGCCTGGCTGGACGGCGAGAAACTGGACGAGCCGATCCTGTTCAATTGACCGGCGTGTTAAACGGCAGGTATTGCCCGTCTTCCGCGTCGAGCTGTGCCAGGATGGCATCCACGTACTCCTGAAACTCGAATACGAAATTCTTTTTCCGAAATTCCCACTGCTGCCTGCCATAAGGACTGCTGGCCAGGCCGATCAATGGCGCCAGCGTCGACCGAAGCCTGGACTCGTCAATCGCGCCCCGCTGGTATTGAAAATACGCCATGTCGCCATGCCGAATGCGCATCCATAGCCAGTAGCTCGCAATATCCTGTTCGGCGGGCGTCAGGTCGGTCTTGCCCTCTTCGAGACGAATCGACAGTGTCCGAAGTTCCGGCACCTCCAGCGCGAGCGCATTCTGGTCGTTAATGCTCTGAATCAACTCCTGGTAGGCCGCCATCTCGATCGCTTCTGTATTGAGCTCGGCCTGGACGGCACTGTTGCGGGTCTCGATGCCGACGAAGACCAGCGAGGCGATGACGGCGAGAAAGCCGACGCCTTCGATGATGTCCTTGAGCTTTTCGCGTTTCATGCGCACGCCTTCGTTCTACCCGGTTCGGGAATGATAGCCTGCTCTTACCGCGCTCGCCCTGCAGGATTGTCCGCCTGCGCAGGTGTTTCCTGCGGATCAGGACGCCTGTAAACACTCAGTGCCGCGAACCGACGCGGCCGAACCATGAGCGGAGCGAATACCGCGGGATACGGGATCAGGCTTTGGGGAGCGTCACGCCCTGCTGGCCCTGGTACTTGCCGCCGCGGTCCTTGTAGGAAGTCTCGCAGACCTCGTCGGATTCGAAGAACAGCATCTGCGCGACGCCTTCGTTGGCGTAAATCTTCGCCGGCAACGGCGTCGTGTTGGAGAACTCGAGCGTGACATGCCCTTCCCACTCCGGCTCGAGCGGCGTGACGTTGACGATGATGCCGCAGCGGGCATAGGTGGATTTGCCGAGGCAGATCGTCAGCACGTTGCGCGGAATGCGGAAATACTCGACGGTGCGCGCGAGCGCGAAGGAATTCGGCGGGATGACGCAGACGTCGCTTTTCTTGTCGACGAAACTGGATTCGTCGAAGGCCTTCGGATCGACGAACGCGGATTCAATGTTCGTGAATATCTTGAACTCGTCGGCGCAGCGCACATCGTAGCCGTAACTCGACGTGCCGTAGGAAACGATGCGCTCGCCATCGTTCTCCCGCACCTGGCCCGGCTCGAACGGCTCGATCATGCCCTGCTCTTCGGCCATTTTGCGGATCCAGTGGTCTGCCTTGATGCTCATGAAAGTGCTTTCGCCTAGGTATTCTCGACGACGATATTCGGAAACTTGCTGCTGTAATCCCTGCCCTGCATCGCGAGCCGCGCCGCCATCCTGAGGGCGGTCTGCCGATAGGCGCTTGCGACTGCGCCGTCCGGCTCCGCGATCACGCTCGGGTTGCCGCTGTCCGTCTGCTCGCGAATCTTCAGCTCCAGCGGCAACTGACCGAGCAGTTCGACGTCGTATTGCTCGGCCATGCTGGCGCCGCCGCCACTGCCGAACAGTGGCTCTTCGTGGCCGCATTTGCTGCAGACGTGAGTGCTCATGTTCTCGACGATTCCCAGCACCGGGACCGAAACCTTGCGGAACATCTGCAGGCCCTTGCGCGCGTCGAGCAGCGCGATGTCCTGCGGCGTCGTCACGATGACCGCGCCGCTCACCGGCACCTGCTGCGACAGCGTCAGCTGTATGTCGCCGGTGCCCGGCGGCATGTCGACGATGAGGTAATCGAGGTCCGACCAGCGGGTCTGCTGCAGCATCTGGTTCAGCGCCTGGGTGACCATCGGACCGCGCCAGGCCATCGGCTGGTCGGCGTCGATCAGGAAACCGATCGACATCACCTGCATGTCGTGCGCCTCGAGGGGTTGCAGCGTCTTCCCGTCTTCGCTGGCCGGCCGTTGCCCGGCGATACCCAGCATCAGCGGGATGCTCGGCCCGTAGATGTCGGCATCGAGGATACCGACACGGGCGCCATCCGCCGCGAGCGCGAGCGCCAGGTTCACCGCGGTCGTCGACTTGCCGACGCCCCCCTTGCCCGAAGCGACGGCAATGATGTTGCGCACCTCGGGCAACGGTTTCAGGTTCCGCTGCACGCCGTGCGCGGCAATTTTCGACGATACGTCGACGTCGACCTCCGCGCCGCCGGTCTGGTCAGCCACGAGCAGCCTGACCGTTTCCGTAAATTCGTCGCGAATGCCCTCGGCCGGGATGTCGAGCTCGATGCGGACCCTCGCGGCAGCGTCAGCGAGGCTCAGCTCGACGACGCGGCCAATGTCCGCCAGCCGCCGGCCGGCAATCGGCACATCGAGGGAATCTAGCGATTGTTGCAGGTCGGTGTCTTTGGTCACGCTTGAATTCCGGGGCGCCGGCATTACGTCAAACGGCTGCGGGGACGTCGACGGGCATTTCGGCGGGGGCGGTATTGAATCACATTTTGCGGTCGAAACCCCAGTGTTTTCGCCGTTTTCGGGACTTTAAAGAAATGTCAGATCGACGCCAGTTCACATTCTGGGTTTTATGCGATGTGGCATAATCTTGCATTGGGTGGTACGGAATCGACGGCGGTTGCGGCATCGGGCCTTGCGATCCGTCCGATTGCTTGGGCTCGAGCGATAAAAAGCATTGATGGCGTTGTGTATCAAGGATCAGGTCTCGATTGACGCAGGGATGTCATTTTCCGGCGACGGGAGGCTGCAAGCCATGCAAATGAGACGGCCGCCGCCGCCGGGTGACTGCTGATGGCCCTGCTCGGTGGATTCCGTGCCGACCAGCTCATCGGCGACCTGACCAGCCACACCGACCCCGGGTCCCCGGCGGCGCAGAAGACGGTTGATCGGCTGAAGAAACTGGGTCCCAAGGTCATCCCCAGGGTCATCGACGCGCTCGCGATGAGCGACAAGAAGCACACGATGGTGTTCGTCGACATCCTCGCAAGTTACGTCAACGACAAGACGCTCAAGTTCTACCAGGAAGGCCTCGCGGACGGCGGCGACCGCGTGGTCTCGGGCACCGCGTGGGCGCTGTCGAGCGCGAACAATTACAACGCCAATGCATTGCTCGACTTCTTCGACGACGAAGAGGTTTCCAAGCCGGCGCTGATCGAAGTGCTGAAGGTCCACAAGAAGGATCTCAGCGTTCACGACCTGCTGCGCCGCGCCTACGAGCTGGAGCCCAAGGAGAAAGCCGCGCTGTTCGCAATTATCGAAGAGATCATCACCGAGGAAATGGTCCCCGACCTGATCAACCGCATGAGCGGCAAGGATCCGGCCATCAAGATCCACCTGATGAAGCTCCTGTCTCGGTTCAAGCGTGACGACATCAATCGCGCACTCGAGGAACAGCTGCGCGATGCCAACAAGTTCATCCGCAAAGCGGCCCTCGATGCGTTGGCGCAACGCGAAGGCAACATCAACGTCGACAAAGTGGCGGCGCTGCTGCTGGATCCCGACCTCGAGGTGCAGAACAAGGCGGTCGACGTGCTGGTGAAGGCGAATCATCCGGAGACCATCCAGTTCCTGATCCCCGCTCTGAAGGACGAATCGGAGTACACAAGGCGCGCGGCCGTCGAGGTGCTCAACGAGATTTGTAATCCGGACTCGGTCAAGGACCTGCTCAACGCGATCCGCGACGATGACTGGTGGGTCCGCGCCCGTGCCGGTGACGCCCTGGCCGAAATCGGCGGGCCGAAGGTCGTCAATTCGGTCCTCGAACTCATCAAGGACAAGGACGAGGATATCCGCCGGACCGCGATCGAAATCCTCAATTCGACGAAGGACGAAACGGCTGTCGACACCCTGATCCGCGCAACGGACGACGCAGACTGGTGGGTGCGCGAGCGCGCCGTCGATGCGCTGGCGCAGATCGGCAGCAAGAAGGCGCTGCCGAAGTTGCTCGACATGCTCGGCAAGGGCGGCAAGACGGACACCGTCGTCGTGCGCGCGCTCGGCAAGATCGGCGACGCCAACGTCATCTCGCAGATCCTGCCGATGCTCAACAGGCCAGAGCGCGAGATCCAGGTCGAGGCGATCAAGGCGATCTCCCATCTCGCCGACGAAGAGCGCGCGGATACGATTCGCAAGCTGATGCTCAAAATCAAGAAGTCGGATGACCGGACGATCGTCAACAGCGCGGACAAGGCCATCAAGGAAATCGACTCCCGATTCTCGCCGGACGTCCTGGAGGAGAATGTCCGGGCTGAAAAGGTCAAGGACGCGACGAAGACATTGCTGCTGGACGACGACGAGCTCGAGAAGATCATGACCGCTCACAAGGCCATGTCCGATACGACCCAGGAAGCGCAGGTGCCGGATGACATCGCGGCGTCCCTGCCGTCCGCACCAGCCGTGCTCGATATCTCGAACCTGGAGCCGGGCGCTATCGTCGATAGCCGCTACAAGTTCATCGAGAAAATCGGCAAGGGCGCATTCGGCACCGTGCTGTTGATGCAGGACCAGGTCGTCGAAGAGCAGCTGATCCTCAAGTTCCTGAACCCGAACGTCTCCTCGGACGAGGAGATGATGAAGCGTTTCGTCCATGAATTGCGCTATTCGCGCATGATCACCCACAAGAACGTCATCCGCATCTATGACTTCCTGCACTTGCAGGGGGCGTACGCCATCTCGATGGAGTACTTTCCTTCGCATACCCTTTCGGGGGAGATCCCGGACGACGAAGGCATGGACTTCGCGAAGGCGCTGCAATTCTCGATGGACATGGCCACGGGCATGGCGGTCGCCCACCAGGCCGGGGTCATCCATCGCGACCTCAAGCCCGCCAACATCCTCGTCAACGACGAAGGGCTGCTCAAGATCGTGGACTTCGGCGTTGCCGCAGCGGCGTCCAGCGGGGACACCCAGCTCACCAAGACCGGTTACGTGATCGGCTCGCCGAAGTACATGGCGCCTGAGCAGATCCTCGGCAAGAAAGTCGACGAAGCGGCCGACATCTACAGCGTCGGCGTGATCATGTACGAGATGGTCACCGGCGTACCGCCATACAGCCGCGGCGATCACATGTCCGTGATGTACCAGCACGTCCAGGGCAAGGCGAAACTCTGCCAGGATATCCGTCCCGAAATCCCGGACGACTATGCCGCCGTGATCGGCAAGGCGATGTCCGTCGACAAATCCAAGCGCTACCAGTCGATGGACGAATTGATCGACGCGCTGAACGAAATCCAGCTCTGACCCGGGCTCAAGCCGCGCCCAGGCCGTTTTCGGCAAAATACCGGCGATTTAACTTAAAAAATGTGCGCCAGCGCACTGGTGTGACCCCCCTATTGCGCCTACGATACTGGCAAACCCATGATTTTTGGCGAAATTAGACCGGAGTTACGCGAGACCTCATGCCCCGTATCGATTCATTCCTGAAACTCGGCCTTGCCCAGGGCTGCTCCGACGTCCACCTGGCCGTCGGCGTTCCGCCCATGCTGCGCATGAATGGCGAACTGATGCCGATCAAGTTCCGCCACCTGGCGGATACGGAGCTCGAAAGCTACGTCATGGAAATCCTCAGCGATTCCCAGAAGGACCATTTCTATAAAGGCCGCGATCTCGATTTCTCCTACGTCGCCGAAGAAGGCGGCCGTTTCCGCGTCAACCTCTTTCACAAGGACTCGGGGGTCGGCGCCGTGTTCCGGCACATCCCGAACGAAGTCCCGACGCTCAACAAGCTGAACGTCCCGGATGTAATCCGCACGTTTTGTGACTACCACCAGGGCATGGTGCTGGTGACCGGCACCACCGGCACCGGCAAGTCGACGACGCTTGCGGCGATGATCGATCACCTGAACAGTACCCGCAGCCTGAATATCATCAGCCTCGAGGACCCCATCGAGTTCGTGCACCCGAGCAAATCGAGCCAGGTAATCCAGCGTGAACTCGGCACGCACCTGAGGAGCTTTGCGGACGGGGTTCGCTCGGCGATGCGCGAGGACCCCGACGTCATCCTGGTNNGACGTCATCCTGGTGGGCGAGATGCGCGACGCCGAGACGATCTCCATGGCCATGACGGCCGCCGAAACCGGGCACCTCGTGCTCGGCACGCTGCATACGACGGGCGCGGTCAAGACCATCGATCGCATCATCGACGCGCTTCCCGGCGAACTCCGCGAGCAGACGAAAAGCTTTCTGGCGCAGAGCCTCAAGGCCGTCGTCACGCAGGTGCTGGTCAAGACGCCTGACGGGCGCGGCCGCAGGGCCATCATGGAGATACTGGTCAACAACCGGGCCATCTCCAAGCTGATCATGACCGACCAGTCGCACCAGATCCCTTCCCAGCTGACCATGGGCCGGGATCTCGGCATGCAGATGATGGACCAGGCGCTGCTCGACGCCATCAAGAGAAAGGAAGTGGATCCCGACGACGCCTATCGGTATGCGCAGGAGAAGAAACGCTTCCAGCGCTACGTGACGGACTCGTCTATCCTGCCGACGATCGACGAACCGGATCCGGTCGAACTCGATACCGGGACGATCTATGAATAAGATCGACCAGTTCCTGACCGATGCGCTGCAACAGAACAGCTCCGACCTGCACTTTATTTCAGGCGACCCGCCGCGCGTTCGCGTGCACGGCTCGCTCACCCTGCTGAACGAAGAAAAACTGACCATCGATTTCGTGCGCGACGCACTGTACGCCATCATGTCGGGCGGCATGCAAAAGGACTTCGAGGAGAACGATGCCGTCGATTTCGCCTACGAGATCGAGGGCGTGTCACGATTTCGCGTCAACGTCATGCGTCATCTGAACGGCATCGGCGCGGTCTTTCGCGCGATCCCGTCCACGGCGCTGACGCTTGAACAACTGAACATGCCGGCTGTCGTTGGCGACCTCTGCAGGCAGACGCAGGGCATGATCCTCGTCACGGGCAAAACGGGATCGGGCAAGTCCACGACGCTCGCCGCGATGATCGACGCGATCAACAAGCGCATTCAGGGCCATATCCTGACCATCGAAGATCCGATCGAGTTCGTGCACGAGCGGAAGAATTGCCTGATCAGCCAGCGCGAAGTGGGCAAGCACACGGAGAGTTTCGCCGAGGCATTGCATTCCGCGCTCCGCGAAGACCCCGATGTCATCCTGGTGGGCGAGCTTCGCGACCTCGATACGATCTCGGCGGCGGTCACCGCCGCGGAGATGGGCATCCTCGTCATGGGCACCCTGCACACGAACGGCGCGGCGCAAACGGTCGACCGTATCGTCAATACGTTTCCCGCGGACAAGCAGAATCACATCCGCACGATGCTGTCGACCTCGCTGCGCGGCGTGATCTCGCAGCAACTGCTGCCGACACAGGACAAGCCCGGCCGGGTCGCCGCCCTCGAGATCATGGTCAACACCTCCGCCGTCGCAAACCTGGTACGGCAGGGCAAACTCGATCAGCTCGAGACATCGATGCAAAGCGGCGGCCAGGTCGGCATGCAGACGATGGACTCGGCGCTGATGGCCCTGGTCAAGAAGGGACGGATCAGCGGGCTCGACGCCTATCACCAGGCGAACAACAAAGCGAAATTCAGAGAACTCGTCGAAGACGAAGACGCGATCGTCGAGCACGACGACTGAGCGCGCACGCCGCGATAAATCCCGAATAAGTTTGCTGCGGGCGTGGCATAATTCGCCGCGTCCGGCCCACACCAAGCGCATTTCGGTCAATGAGCGACAGCGTACGAAAAATCATGGTCTCCAGCGCGTTGCCCTACGCGAACGGCTATATCCACATGGGGCATCTCGTGGAATACATCCAGTCGGACATCTGGGCTCGTTTCCAGAAGCAGCGCGGCCACCGCTGCACCTATGTTTGCGCGGCGGATGCGCACGGCACACCGATCATGATCAAAGCCCGCCAGGACAAGGTCAAACCAGAGGATCTCGTGACCCGGGTCGCCGCGGAGCAGCACGCGGACCTCAGGACCTTCGACGTGGCGTTCGACAATTTTCACACGACACATTCGCCGGAGAACGAGCAGCTGACCTGCCGCATGTTCGAGTCGTTGCGGGATGCCGGTCACATCTACACGAAGATGATCGAGCAGGCGTTCGACGAATCCGAGAAGATGTTCCTCCCCGACCGGTTCGTCAAAGGCACCTGCCCACGATGCAAAACCGAAGACCAGTACGGTGACGCCTGCGAGAACTGCGGCGCAACCTACACCCCGAATGACCTGATCGACCCTGTGTCGGTCCTCTCCGGCTCGACGCCGGTCTGGCGCGAGTCCGAGCATTACTTTTTCAGGCTGAGCGAGTTCGGTGACCGCCTGCGCCGCTGGATCGAGACGGCCGGCCTGCACCAGAACATCACCAGCAAGCTGGAGGAGTGGTTCGAGGCCGGCCTGCAGGACTGGGACATTTCACGCGATGCGCCCTATTTCGGCTTTCGCATCCCGGGCACCGAGGACAAGTACTTTTATGTCTGGCTCGACGCCCCGGTCGGCTACCTGGCCAGCTTCCTGGACTTCTGCAACCGGCACGACGGCTATGACTTCGACGAATACTGGATGCCGGGGCACGACACCGAGGCCTATCACTTCATCGGCAAGGACATCGTCTATTTCCATACGCTGTTCTGGCCCGCCGTGCTCGAGGGTTCCGGATTCCGCACGCCGACCAGCGTGTTTGCGCATGGCTTCCTGACCGTCAATGGCAAGAAGATGTCGAAGTCCCGCGGCACGTTCATCAAGGCGCGGACCTACGCCGACAACCTCGATCCCAGCTGCCTGCGGTATTACTACGCAGCGAAGCTCGGCCCGAGCATGGAAGATATCGACCTGAATCTCGATGACTTCGTTGCACGGGTCAATTCGGATCTCGTCGGCAAGCTGGTCAATATCGCCAGCCGCTGCGCCGGCTTCATCAGTAAACGCTTCGACGGCCAGTTGGCCGAAGCGCTCGACGCTCCCGACCTCTACGCACGCTTTGCGGACGAGTCGGCGGCGATCGCGGACCACTTCGAGGCGCGCGAGTATTCGAAGGCCGTGCGTCGCGTCATGGCGCTTGCCGACGAGGCGAATCGCTACATCGACGAGAAGAAACCCTGGGTGATAATCAAGGACGACGATCGGCAGGGCGAGGTACAGCTGGTATGCACCCAGGGACTCAATATGTTCAGGGCGCTGATGATCTATCTCACCCCGGTCATCCCCTCACTTGCCGCCAAAGCGCAGGCCCTGTTCGGCGAGACCGAGTGGCCATGGTCGGCGGCGGCTGCACCGCTGCTTGGCAGCAAGATCCTGAAATTCGAACCGATGCTGAAACGCGTCGAACAGGCACAGGTCGACAAGATGATTGAACAGTCAAAAGAATCCGTAGACGACTCGGCGCCCGCCGAGGAGGATGCCGCGTACATTTCGATCGACGACTTCATGAATGTCGATCTGCGCGTGGCCCGGATCGAGAAGGCCGAGGCGGTGGAGGGCGCCGACAAGCTGCTGCAGCTCACCTTGAACGTCGGCGACGATACGCGCAACGTGTTCGCAGGCATCAAGTCGGCCTACGACCCGGCGGAACTCGAGGGCCGGCTGGTCGTCGCCGTCGTCAACCTTCAGCCGCGTAAAATGCGCTTCGGCACATCTGAAGGCATGGTCCTGGCAGCGGGGCCAGGCGGCTCGGACATCTTTTTGCTGTCGATCGACTCGGGCGCCGAGCCCGGCATGCGGGTGAAGTAGGCGCCCGATCTCGCGGCCATCCCGAATCCCGGCGGGCCTCGTATATTGCCGAGACCGCTTCTACAATAGACGCGTCATGTCGGACCTGATCCTGATTCTCGTCAGCACCGTGCTGGTCAATAATTTTGTCCTGGTGCGGTTCCTGGGCCTGTGCCCGTTCATGGGCGTCTCGCGAAACCTGGAAGCGGCTTTCGGCATGTCGATGGCGACCGCATTCGTGCTGACGCTGTCCTCGGCCGTCGCCTGGCTGCTGCATGAATACGTGCTGGTGCCGCTCGACATCGAATACCTCCGGACCATCAGCTTCATCCTGGTCATCGCCGCCAGCGTCCAGTTCACCGAGATCATGGTGCGCCGTCAAAGCCCGTTGCTGCACCAGCTGCTGGGCATCTACATCCCGCTGATTGCAACGAACTGCGCGGTGCTGGGCGTCGCGCTCCTCAACGTGCAGGAGGCGGACGGCTTCATCCAGTCGATTTTTTACGGATTCGGGGCGGCCGGCGGTTTCGCGCTCGTGCTCGTCTTATTCGCGGCGATCCGGGAGCGCCTGCTGGCGGCCGACGTACCGCGCGCGTTTCGCGGCACCGCCATCGCACTGATCACGGCCGGCATCATGTCGCTGGCGTTCATGGGTTTTTCCGGCATGGCGCGGCTTTGAGATCGATGGGCATGGCGATACTCACCGCCGTCGCGGTAATCACGGCAATAGCGCTGACGGCCGGCTTGCTGCTCAGCCTGGCGTCGCGGCAGTTGCCGGCCGACACCGGCCGGGTTGTCGAAGAGGTGAATGCGCTGCTGCCGCAGACGCAGTGCGCGCAGTGCGGCTATCCCGGCTGCCGGCCGTATGCCGAAGCCATCGTGGCCGGCGAAGCGTCGATCAACCTGTGCCCGCCTGGCGGCGTCGATACGATCGAGCGCCTCGCCAACCTGCTCGGCCGAGAGCCGGAGTCGCTCGCTGCGCCGGCGACCAGCCCGGTCGTCGCATTGATCGACGAATCGATCTGTATCGGCTGCGCCCACTGCCGCACGGCTTGCCCGGTCGACGCCATCACGGGCGCACATCAGTACATGCATACGGTCATCCGCTCGGAATGCACCGGCTGCGAGCTCTGCGTGGCGCCCTGCCCGGTCGATTGCATCCGCATGGTGCCTGCGTGAGCACGCCGGCAGCGACATACGATCTCGGCAACCTGCATGGCGGCCTGCGGCTGCCTGCCGAAAAGACCGTTTCTACGTCCATCGAGATTCAGACGGCGCCGATCCCGGACCAGATCGTGCTGCCGATCCAGCAGCATGTGGGCGAACCGGCGCAGCCTGTCGTTGGCGTCGGCGAGTACGTCCTCAAGGGTCAGCTGGTGGCCGAGCCGTATGGCTCGCTCAGCGCGCCGGTCCACGCCTCGTCGTCGGGCAAGGTCGTCGCCATCGAGCCATGGCCGGTCTCCCGGCGGCTGGGCGACAACGCGCCGTGTATCGTGATCGAATGTGATGGCGAAGACCAGGCTTGCGAACCCTCCGTGGACGCGGCGCCGTTCAACACGCTCGACCCCGACGAGCTGCTGCAGAAGATTCTCGAGGGCGGCATCGTCGGGCTCGGCGGCGCAGTATTCCCGACCGGTCAGAAGCTCATGCAGGCAGCGACGATGCCGCTCGAGCACCTGATACTGAACGGGGTCGAATGCGAACCGTATATCAGCTGCGACGACATGCTGATGCGCGAGCAGGCTGCGGAAGTGCTGGGCGGCGCGCAGATACTGATGCACGCGCTGCGGCTACCGACCTGCTACGTGGTCATCGAAAGCGACAAACCCGAGGCGATCGCCGCCATTGGCGAGGCGATGGGCGAACTCGGCGACGAGCGATTCGTGCTGAAGCAGGTACCGACGATTTACCCGTCGGGGGGCGAGGACCAGCTCGTGCAACTGGTAACCAATCTCGAGGTCCCGACCGGCGGCCTGCCGACCGACGTCGGCTGCGTCGTGCAGAACGTCGGCACCGCGGCAGCCGTCTATCGCTGGATCTGCGAAGGCGAACCGCTGATATCGAGAATTACGACGATTACCGGGCCCGGGGTTCGCTCGCCGATGAATGTCGAGGTCAGGATCGGCACGACGATCGCAGATGTGGTGACGCTGGCGGGCGGCTACAACGATCGCGCCAGTCAGCTGATCATCGGCGGCCCGATGTGCGGCAGGTCGGTCACCACCGACCGCGTGCCGGTGGTCAAGGCGACCAATTGCATCCTGGTATTGACAGACTTGCCGGAAAGGGGCATCTCGCAACCCTGCATACGTTGCGGCGAGTGCGCGGCCGTTTGCCCGATCCAGTTGCTGCCGCAGCAGCTTTACTGGCATGCGCGCGCGGACAATGAGTCGAAACTCCGCTGGTACGGGCTCACGGACTGCATCGAATGCGGCTGTTGCGACCTGGTGTGTCCCAGCAATATTCCGCTGACGGCGGAATTCAGGAACGCGAAATCCCGGATCCAGGAGCTGGAAGACGAGCAAGCGAGGGCCGAGCGGGCGCGTCGCCGCTTCGAGTCGAGAAACGAACGACTCGAACAGGCGCAAGCCGAACGCGACGAGGAGTTGCAAGCCCAAAAAAAGACCGCATTGTCAAAGGGCTCCGCCGCGATCGACGAAATCCTCAAGCGCAATCGGGCGGACAAAGACGAGGACGCTGAATAACATGCAGTTCGAGCGCCGCGAAGCACCTTTCATCCGGCCGACGACCGACGTGCCGGCGATGATGCGTCATGTACTGTACGCGCTCATTCCCGCGGCGCTCGCGTATGTCTGGTACTTCGGCGCCGGGTTCATTTTCAACCTGATCATCGCCACCGGCTTCTGCCTGCTCGGCGAAGCCGTGATGCTGAAACTTCGCAACCGTCCGCTTGAGCCCGCGCTGGCGGACTACAGCGCGGTGGTCACCGCCGCACTGCTGGCATTTGCGCTGCCCGCACTGACGCCCTGGTGGGTGACCGCGACCGCCGCGTTGTTCGGAATCGTGGTGGCCAAGCACCTGTATGGCGGCCTCGGCTACAACCTATTCAATCCCGCGATGGCCGGCTACGTGATGGCGCTGGTCGCCTTCCCGATGGACATGAACCTGTGGACGGCGCCGCGGATGGGCGACATCGACTATCACTTCATGACCATCGCCGAGACCGCGCAGTACACGATGACGGGTTCGCTGCCCGAGTACCTGACCTTTGACGCGATCAGCCGCGCAACGCCGCTCGACTTCGTCAAGGCCGGACTCAACGACATGCAGACCTTCGAGGAACTCAGGGCATATCCCGTCATGGGCGACTTCGGCGGCCGTGGCTGGGAGTGGATCGGCAATTTCACGGCGATCGGTGGCGGCTGGCTGCTGCTTCGCAAGATCATCCGCTGGCAGATTCCGTTCGGCGTCCTGGCCGGGCTGCTGATTCCGTCGGGCCTCGCCTACTTCCTGTTCCCGGGCGTCAACCCGAGCCCCGGCTTTCACCTGTTCACCGGCGGAACCATCCTGTGCGCATTCTTCATAGCGACCGACCCGGTCTCGGCCGCCACCAGTAATCGTGGCCGCCTGATCTATGGATTGGGCATCGGACTCCTTACCTATGCCATTCGCAAATGGGGCAGTTATGCCGACGGCGTTGCATTCGCTGTCCTGCTGATGAACATAGCCGTGCCTGCCATCGACTACCTGACGAGGCCGCATATCGTCGGCCATGCGCGCGAATCCGAGGGTGCCGATCGGTGAACGACGCAACGACAACATCGATCATGCCGGGCGGCCTGATCCTTGCCGGGCTCGCAGCCGTTTGCACGGCCCTCGTATCGGTCACCCACGCGCTGACCGCGCCGCGCATCGCCGCAAACGAGCAGGCATTCCTGGAGCAGAGCCTGGCTCCCGTCCTCGAAGGCATCGAGTACGACGGCACGCTGTCCGAATCGACGCTCGTCATCCGGCCGCCGCACAATCTCCCGGGCGACGACCCGGTGACGGTATACCGGGTTTACGCGGGCGGCGCGCCGGTGGCCGCGCTCTTCGTCGTCAACGCGCGCGGCGGCTTCGCCGGCCCGATTCGACTGCTGATAGGCGCCGATGCGAACGGCGCGATCACCGGGGTCCGCGTGCTGGGCCACCGCGAAACGCCCGGCCTCGGCGACCTGATCGAAATCGATAAATCCGACTGGGTCCTGCAGTTCAACGGGCGCTCGCTCGCCGATCCGCCGGCCCCGTCCTGGTCGATCCGCCGGGACGGCGGTGAATTCGACCAGCTGACCGGGGCGTCGATTACTCCGCGCGCCGTCATCCGCGGCATCCGCGACACGCTCGTCTATTACGAGAATCATCGCGACGCGGTCTTTGCAGAGCAAGACAACGATGACTAGCGCGACCGGCATACTGGGCAGATTGAAGACCGGCATCTGGGCGGATAACCCGGGTCTCGTCCAACTGCTCGGCCTGTGTCCATTGCTTGCGGTGACCACGACCTTCGTCAACGGCCTCGGCCTCGGCATCGCCACGACGCTGGTATTGTCCTGCTCGAACGTCCTGGTATCGGCAACGCGTCAATTGATCCGGCCGGAGATCCGGATCCCGATGTATGTACTGATCATCTCCAGCCTCGTGACCTGCATCGAACTCATCTTCCTCGCCTGGTTCCCGGCGCTGGGCCGCTCTCTCGGCATCTTTATTCCGTTGATCGTCACGAACTGCGCGATCGTCGCGCGAGCCGAGGTCTTCGCCTCCAGGAACAAGGTCGGAGACAGCTTCGTCGACGGCCTGTCGATGGGCTGCGGTTTCGCTTTGCTGCTGATGGCGATTGGCGCATTCCGCGAACTCATCGGGCAGGGCTCGATCCTGTCGCGGCTGGATATGCTGTTCGGCGGAGAACCGATGCGCGGCGTGCAGGTATTTGACGGCGGCTTCCTGCTCGCCATCCTGCCGCCTGGCGCCTTCCTGAGTCTCGGCATTTTTGTCGCCGTGAAGAACGCGATCGACCGGCGTCGCCAGCAAACCAATCGCCCGCTGCGCTCCAACACGCTGCGCTGAGACGGCAGGCGATGAATCGGCAAATCAGAACCGAGATCTATTCGCGCCTGCGCGAGAAGATCCCCAGGCCGAAGACCGAACTCGAATATGCCAGCCCCTTCGAGTTGCTGATCGCGGTCATCCTGTCGGCGCAGGCGACCGACGTCAGCGTCAACAAGGCGACCGCCAAACTGTACCCGGTCGCCAATACGCCGCGCGCACTGCTCGATCTCGGCGAGGCCAGACTCAAGCGCTACATCAAGACGATCGGCCTTTTTAACAGCAAGGCGGAGAACATCATCAAGACCTGCGGCATCCTGCTCGAACGATTCAACGGGGAAGTTCCGCGGACCCGGGAGGAACTGGAGTCGCTGCCGGGTGTCGGACGAAAGACGGCAAATGTCATACTCAATACCGCCTTTGGCGAGCCGACGATCGCGGTCGACACCCACATATTCAGGGTTTCGAATCGCACCGGCATCGCGAAGGGCAAGACTCCGCTGGAGGTCGAGAAGCGACTCGTCCGGTTGACGCCCGACGAATTCAAGAAAGACGCACACCATTGGCTGATCCTGCATGGTCGCTATACGTGCAAGGCGCGAAAGCCCGCATGCCCGGAATGCGTTATCCGCGATCTCTGCGAATACAGGCACAAAACTGAAGCAAGGGACCCATGATCTTCGGACAAGACAGGAATGAACTCCGCCGGATGTATATCGAGTCCTGGCGCAAGTCGGAGACAGGAGCCGCAATGTCGCCGCTGGAAGCCCAGATCGCCAAGGTCATCGCGGATCACCCCGAATACCAGCCGCTGATGACCGATGCAGCGCTCGAGTCTACATTCACGCCGGAAAGCGGGCAGACGAACCCGTTCCTGCACATGGGCCTGCATCTCGGCATCCGCGAGCAGGTTGCGACCGACCGGCCGCCGGGCATCGCCGCAATTTTCAATGCCCTGCTCGTGCGCACGGGCGATACCCACGAAGCCGAGCACAAGGCCCTGGAGTGTCTCGCCGAGACCCTCTGGGAGGCGCAGGGCGCGAACGCCATGCCGGACGAAGCGGCCTATCTCGAACGTCTGCGTGGACTCTGATCCGGCGCCGGCGCGGGCGCCCAATTCTGTAATAATGACGCACCGGCAAGGGTCTTAATGCAAAGTACAGGAACTCCCGGAATATGCTGTTATGAGTAATGATTACCCGGTTCAGGGCGCCGGTCTCGGCCTGCGCCGCGGCCTGATGGACCAGTTAATGGCGAATCCGCCGGCGGACGTCGACTTCATGGAAGTGGCGCCCGAGAACTGGATCCGGGTCGGCGGCAAACTGGGCCGCAAGTTTCGCTGGTTTACCGAGCGCTATCCGTTCGTGCTGCACGGGCTGAGCCTGAGCATCGGCGCGCCCTCGCCGCTCAATGAGGCATTACTGCGTGACGTGCGCGAGTTCATGCAGGCACACGGCATCGAGTTCTACTCCGAACACCTCAGTTACTGCGGCGATGACGGGCAGCTCTACGATCTCATGCCCATCCCGTTCACCGAGGAGGCGGCCGAGTATGTCGCGAAACGTATTCGCCGTGCCCAGGACATTCTCGGCCGGCGCATGGCGGTGGAGAACGTCTCCTATTACACGCCAACGGACACAGCGCTGACGGAAGCCGAGTTTACCAACGCGGTCCTCGAACAGGCCGACTGCGACCTGTTGCTCGACATCAACAACATTGTCGTCAACAGCATCAATCACGGGTATGACGCCCGCGAATTCATGCTGTCGATGCCCAAAGACCGCATCAAGTATTTCCACATCGCCGGGCACTACGTAGAAGCCGAGGACCTGCGGATCGATACGCATGGCGCGGCGGTGAGCGACTCCGCGTGGAACCTGCTCGCCGAGGCCTATGCGCACTTCGGCCCGGTGCCGACCTTGCTGGAGCGCGACTTCAATTTCCCGCCGATCGAGGAACTGCTCGATGAGGTCCGCCAGGTCCGGGCATTGCAGGTCGCTGCCGGCGCGCAGCCGGCGGAATCCGCCCATGGCTGAATCCCGGGACTTTCGCGAGATCCAGTACGCGTTTGCCAAGCACATCCGCGATCCGGAACGCCATCCGGCGCCGACGGACGCCGAAGACCGGCGCATGGCGATCTATCGCGAGCTGTTCTTCAACAACCTGCGCAACCTGATCAGCCAGACTTTTCCGGTTCTCCGCAAGCTTTACAGCAAGGAGAAATGGGACTCGTTCATTCGCCAGTTCATGGTGCACCATGAAGCCGCGACGCCTTATTTCCTGGAGATCCCGAAGGAATTTCTCCAGTTCCTCAAGGAGGAGTACGAGCCGGACGAGGACGATTTCCCGTTCCTCTACGAGCTCGCGCATTACGAATGGGTCGAACTGGCCCTGTCCGTATCGGCTGAGGAGAACGACCTGACCGGCATCGATCCGGATGGTGACCTGCTTGCAGGTATCCCGGTCAAATCGCGGCTCGCCTGGCTGTTTGCCTACCAGTTCCCGGTGCACAGGATCTCGACCGACTTCGTCCCGACCGAGCCAGGCGAACAACCGACCTACCTGGTCGTTTGCCGCAAGTCGAATGACGACATGGACTTCATGGAATTGAATCCGGTCACGGCGCGGCTCTTCGAAATGATCGAAGGCAACGAAGCCGAGACCGGCAGCGCGCTGCTGACTCGCCTTGCCAGCGAGCTCGAGTTCCCCGACACGGAAAAATTCCTCGAGCATGGCCATGACGCCATGCGCGAAATGCGGCAAGCCGAAATCCTGCTCGGCGTGAAATAATCGCCCGCTGCGGTCGGTCTTTAGACCGTAACCAGGCAATCAGAAATACCGGAGAGCAGCATGATCGACATCCTGAAGCGGATGCAGGGTTTGCTGGACAAGACCCGCAAAGCCGACTTCCTCGCCCCCCTGGCCTTTCGCCTCTTCCTGGCGCCCGTATTCATCCTGGCCGGCCTCGGCAAGCTGACGGGGATCGAGAACACGGCCAGCTACTTCGAATTCCTGGGACTACCCGCGCCCATGCTGATGGCTTACCTCGCCGGACTGACCGAGTTCGTGGGCGGCATCCTGCTGATCCCCGGCATCGCCGTGCGCTGGGTCGCGATACCGCTGATGGTCACGATGGCGGTCGCAGCCGGCAGCGCGCACTGGGAGAACGGCTGGCACGCGCTCCCGGAAACCCAGCTCACGGTTCCGTGGGAGTGGCGCCAGGACCTGATCGACGGCGCCGTCGAACGACGCACAATGGCTCGCAACCTGTTGCGGCGGCACGGTAACTACGACTGGCTGACGGAGACCGGCTCGATCACCGTCCTGAAGAACGGCATCGAGTTTGCAGCCACCTACTTCATTATCCTGCTCTCGCTGTTTTTTACCGGCGCCGGGCGCGCAAGCATTGATCACTTGCTCAGAAAGCGACTTATGGGCGGCGACTCAGGATAATATCGAGCGAACCGGGGATCAGGCCCCGACAACAATCAATCACTGAGTAAGCTCCGCCAAAGCCGGGCCCGACCCCCGGCTAACACCGGCTTGCCACTTGCCAACGCAGCGCCCATCCGGGCGACGGGAGATATTGCGATGCGCGATATGCTTACGGGTACGCTGGACGTGGTCCAGATCATGTCGGCGATACTGGTCTTCATTCTGGGCCTCGGCATCCTTGCCGTCGTCANNCCTTGCCGTCGTCATCATGTACATCGTCGACAAGACGCAGAAAAAACACGCGATCCGGCGGAATTTCCCGGTCATCGGCCGCTTTCGCTACCTGTTCGAGCACCTGGGCGAGTTCTTTCGACAGTACTTTTTCGCGATGGACCGCGAGGAGATGCCGTTCAATCGTGCGCAGCGTTCCTGGGTCTACCGGGCGGCCAAGGGCGTCGACAATACGGTCGCGTTCGGTTCCACGCGCGATCTCCGGCCCGTGGGCACCGTCATGTTCGTCAACTGCCCCTACCCGGTACTGGAGACCGATATCGCGCCGACTTCGGAAGTCGAGATCGGGCCCTACAGCCGCCAGCCGTATGCAACCGACTCGCTGTTCAACGTGTCGGCGATGAGCTATGGCGCCATATCGAAACCGGCCGTGCTGGCGCTGTCGAAAGGCTCGGCCAGGGCGGGCAACTGGATGAATACCGGGGAAGGCGGCCTGTCTCCCTATCACCTCGAGGGCGGCGCGGATATCGTCTTCCAGATCGGCACCGCGAAGTACGGTGTCCGTAACGCAGACGGTACCCTGAGCGACGACAAGCTGCGCGAGGTGGCCGGGCACGACCAGGTCAAGATGATCGAGATCAAGCTGAGCCAGGGCGCCAAGCCCGGCAAAGGCGGCATTCTGCCAGCCGAGAAAGTGACCGAGGAAATCGCGAAAATACGCGGTATCAAGGTCGGCGAGGATTCAATCAGCCCGAACCGCCATCCCGAGGTCGACTCCACCGGCGAATTGCTCGACATGATCAATCACGTTCGCGACGTGACCGGCCTGCCCGTCGGCTTCAAGAGCGTGATCGGCGCCTATGGCTGGCTCGACGAGATGTGTGAAATGATCAAGGCACGCGGTATCGAAAGCGCGCCCGACTTCATTACCGTCGACAGTGGCGATGGCGGCACGGGCGCAGCGCCGATGAGCCTGATGGACTGTGTCGGTCTGCCGATCAGGGAGAGCCTGCCGCTGGTCGTCGACGTGCTCAAACGGCACGGCCTGCGCGATCGCGTCAAGGTCATTGCGAGCGGCAAACTGGTCACCCCGGCCGAGGCCGCGGCCGCGTTGTGTATCGGCGCGGACTTCATCAATTCCGCGCGCGGCTTCATGTTCGCGCTCGGCTGCATCCAGGCGCTGCAATGCAACAAGAACACCTGCCCGACCGGGATCACGACCCACGACAAGGACCTGCAGCGCGGCCTGGTCGTCGCGGACAAGGCAGAACGCGTCTACCAGTATTCGAAGAGCATGCACAAGGAGATCGGCATCATCGCGCACTCCTGCGGCGTACGTGAGCCGCGGCAGCTGAAGCGTTTCCATTGCCGGGTCGTACAGGACGACGGCCGCTCTGTTCCGGTCGACGAACTGTACCCCGACGTCGTGCCCGGCTAGTCCTGCAAGCGGCGAGCCAGGTAGCGGCAAAAGTCCCAGAGGTTTCTTTCCAGCCACGACAGCGGGCCCTGCGCCGCGAGCGCGGATCGTGTCGCCTGAAAGACGTTCTCGACGATGGGTCTGTCCTCGCCGTTGACCTGGTGGATCAGGTTCATTTGTCGGTCGATCACCTCTTGTCGATCGGTTGCCGAATCGAGAATCTCCCGGGGGATGGACACGGCCCAGCGGACCGTCAACCGGTCGACCCCGTCCGGCAAAATCGAGAGATACCAGAGCATGTCGGGCTGCAGCTGCAGCACGTGCGACGGAAACACGTGCACCAGGCAGGTCTTGTAGCGATCGTCGCCCTCGAGCCAGGTATTGTCGGGATGCGCATGGACCGACTTGCGGGCTTCGTTCTCCTGGACGACGTGCCAGGTATAGGCCGCTTCGCCGGGGAACAGCTGCGTAATGTCCTCCGACGAGCCGTAACGGGCAAACGAGTCCTTGTGCACCCGGTGCAGATGGTAGGCGTCCATGTAGTTCTCGACGAGGCACTTCCAGTTCGCCTGCCAGCTTTCCTCGTGCGCATATACCGACACGTAGTCGCCCATCCTGAAGTCACCGAGGACAGCCGACAGGCCTGCAAGCGAGTCGGCCAGTGGCGCGGGCTCGGAGGCCAGGGACACGTATACGAAACCCTCCCAGGTGTCGCAGGCGAGTTCCCGAAGCCGCCAGTCCGCGGTATCGAAACCGCTTGTGTCCTGCATGAACGGTGCGCCGATCAGGCGGCCGTCAAGATCGTAGGTCCACGAGTGGTAGGGACAGCTGATCCGCGTCGCATGGCCACAACCGTCCAGTAAGCGCGCGGACCGGTGCACGCAAACGTTTGCAAACGCCCTGACGCCGCTGTCGCGCTGGCGGATCGCGAACACCGGCGTATCGATGATGTCACGGCACAGGTAGTCGCCCGGCGCCTGCATCTCCGCCAGCCGGCCGATGCAGATCCAGTCGCGGCGGAACAGCTGATCGACTTCGAGATCGAGAATGCCTTGATCGTGATAGACGGCGGGCGGCAACGATTGTGCTTCGTCGAACGCGACGTTGGCGTTTGCGCGGAGCGCGGACAGCAGGTCAGCGGTGGACACGAGTCGGTATCAGCGCTTCTTCCCGGGCATGTACAGGTCGGTCAGGGTGCCGTCGAAAGCCTCGGCGGCAAACGCGACCGTCTCCGACAAGGTCGGATGCGGATGAATGGTCAGGCTCAGGTCGGTGGCGTCGGCGCCCATCTCCACCGCGACACCGATCTCGGCGATCAGGTCACCGGCATTCGGGCCGACGATGCCGCCGCCGAGGACGCGGCCCGAAGCCTTGTCGAAAAGCAGCTTCGTGAAGCCCTCGTCCCGGCCGAGCGCCAACGCGCGACCGCTGGCCGCCCAGGGTATCTTGGTCTTTTCGAAGGAAATTCCCTCGGCCTTGGCTTCCGTCTCTGTCAAACCGACCCAGGCGATCTCGGGATCCGTATAGGCCACCGACGGTATCGTGCGGGCATCGAAGGCGGCCTTTTCTCCCGCGGCGACCTCGGCGGCGACTTTGGCTTCGTGAGTCGCCTTGTGCGCCAGCATCGGCCCGCCGGCGAGATCGCCGATCGCGAATATGTGCGGCACGTTGGTCTGCATCCGCTTGTTGACGGCGATGATGCCGCGTTCGTCGACGTTGACGCCCGCGTTTTCGGCGCCGAGCTTGTCGCCATTCGCCCGGCGGCCGACGGACACCAGCACTTTGTCGAAGGTGTCGCCGGTCGTCTGCTCCCCTTTCTCGAACAGCACGTCGATGCCCGCGGACGACGCCTGCATGGCCGCGACTTTCGTACCGAGCATGATGTGGTATTCGCGCGCCTTGACGATCTTGAGGAACGGCCGCAACAGGTCCGCGTCGGTGCCGGGCATCAGCGAATCCATCAGCTCGACGACGGTTATCGACGAACCGAGCGCGCTGTAAACGCAGGCCATCTCCAGGCCGATGATGCCGCCACCGACGACAAGCAGCTTCCCGGGTATCGGATCGAGCTCCAGCGCGCCGGTTGAGTCCACGATTCGCGGATCGTCGGGCAGCCCCGGGATCATCGCCGGCTCGGAGCCCGCCGCGATGATGCACTTGTTGAAGCCGATCGTTTCGCCGTTATCGAGCGAGACGTGGCGTGGCGACTCGAATTGTGCGAGTCCGTGGATCACCCGCACCTTTCGCTGCTTCGCGAGCTGCGTCAAGCCGCCGGTCAGCCGACCGACGACCTTGTTTTTCCAGGCCCGCAGGCCATCGGCGTCGATCTCCGGTTTGCCGAAGGTGACGCCGTGTTCGGCCATCGCCGCCGCATCGTCGATGACCTTGGCAGCATGCAGCAAGGCTTTGGAAGGGATGCAGCCGACATTCAGGCAGACGCCGCCCAGCATCGGATCGCGCTCGACCAGGATGACGTCCAGTCCCAGGTCCGCCGCCCGGAACGCCGCCGTGTACCCGCCCGGTCCTGCGCCGATGACGACAAGCTCGGCGAAGTGCGTCGTCTCGGGCAGCGGCGCCGCATCGGCGTCCTGTTGCGCGTTGACGGCAGCGAGGATGCGTTCCTGCTCCTCCGGTTCGATGACGATGGTCTCGGCGACATCGAAGCTCGGCGCCGGCGGCTCGTCGTCTTCCCCGGCCGGTGCTTGATCCGCATCGATCGTCGCGACGACGTCGCCGGAATTGACGTTGTCACCGACGCCGACCGCCAGCGAGACGATGGTGCCAGCGGCTGACGCCGGCACATCCATCGTCGCCTTGTCGGTTTCCAGCGTGATGAGCGAATCCTCGACGGCGACCTTGTCGCCCGCGGCGACCAGCACCTCGATGACCTCGACGTCCTCGAAGTCGCCGAGGTCGGGGACCTTCAGCTCGACCCGTTCGCTCACGCCGCGGGCGCCTCGAGCAATACGTCGACGTCCGCCAGCCGCTGACACAGGAACGTCGTGAAGCGGACGGCATAGGCGCCGTCGATGACGCGGTGGTCATACGAGAAAGAGATCGGCAACATCAGGCGCGCTTCGAAGGCCTCGCCATTCCAGACGGGCTGCATCGACGAGCGCGACACGCCGAGGATCGCGACTTCCGGCGCGTTGACGATCGGCGTAAACGCCGTGCCGCCGATGCCGCCGAGGCTCGAGATCGTAAAGGTCGCGCCCTGCAGCTGCTCGGCCTTGAGCTTGCCCTCTCGCGCAGCCTTTGACAGCTTGCCGAGCTCGGTCGCAAGCCCGTAGACGTCGAGCTGGTCGGCATCGCGGATGACCGGCACCATCAGGCCGTTCTCGGTGTCTGCGGCGAATCCGAGGTGGCAGTACTGCTTGAATACCAGCGAATCGCCATCGTCGCCGAGCGACGCGTTGACCTTCGGGAACTCCTGCAAGGCCGCGATGCAGGCTTTCATGATGAAGGCGAGCGGCGTCAGGCTGATGCCCTTCTCTTTCGCCGGGCCCTTGAGCTCCTGGCGCCGTGCCTCGAGCTCGGTGATATCCGCGAGATCGTGCTGCGTGACGTGCGGCAGGTTGATCCAGCTCGCCTGCAGGCGCGGCCCCGAAATCTTCTGGATGCGGGTCAGCGGCTGCACGTCGATAGCGCCGAACTTCGCGAAGTCGACTTTCGGCACTGCCGGCAGGACCGGTCCCGCAGCCGGCGCCGTGGCGCCGCTCAGGATGGCCTTGACGTAGGCCTTGACGTCGTCGTGGAGAATACGGGCCTTCGGTCCCGACCCCCTGACCTGCACCAGGTTGACGCCGAGTTCGCGCGCCAGTTTGCGGACCGATGGGCTCGCGTGGGCCTTCGCGAAGCCGGCTTCGTCGATGGGCGGCAGCTCGCGCGATGGCGTCGGCGCAGCTGTCGGCGGCGGCGCCGCCTGCTGAGCGGCCGGCGCGGTTTCCGTCGCCGGCGTCGTCCCGGGTGCGTCTCCGGGCGCTGCGCTGCTGGCGGGATCCGCCGCCACGCCGCCCTCGACGGACATCGAGCCGATCACGTCGCCGGCGTTCACGGTGCCGCCGACGCTGACGATAATCTCCACGATCGAGCCGGTCTCCGGTGCCGGCACCTCCATCGTGGCCTTGTCCGTTTCGAGCGTAATCAGGCCATCTTCTTTCTGCACGGCGTCGCCGGCGCCGACCAGCACTTCGATGATCTCGACGTCGGCAAAGTCGCCGAGGTCCGGAACGACGATGTCGATCTTGTCCGCCATCAGAGCGTCACCGGGTCGGGCTTGTCGGGATCGATGCCGTACTTCGCGATCGCCTCGGCAACGGTCTTCTGGTCGACCTTGCCGTCGTCGGCCAGCGCCTTCAGCGCCGTCACCGCGATATATCGCCGGTCTACCTCGAAGAAGCGTCGCAGCGCATCACGACCGTCACTGCGACCGTAGCCGTCGGTGCCCAGCGTCACGTAGGTTCCCGGCATCCATCGCTGGATTTGATCGGGGACGATCTTCATGTAGTCCGTTGCCGCGACGTAAGGTCCCTCACGGTGTGCGAGCGCCGACTCCAGGTAGCTCTGGCGCGGGTCCTGTTCGGGATGCAGCTGGTTCCAGCGCTCCGTCGCCAGCGCCTCGCGGCGCAGTTCGTTGAAACTCGTGACCGACCATATGTCGGAAGGAATGTCGAAATCGTTCGACAGCAACTCGGACGCGCCGATGACCTCGCGGAGGATGGTGCCGGAGCCCATCAGCTGAACGCGGATCTTGCCCTTGCCGCCGACCTGCAGCTGGTACATCCCCTTGAGGATGCCGTCCTTGACGCCGCTCGGCATCGGCGGGTGGACGTAGTTTTCGTTCATGCAGGTGATGTAATAGAAGACGTTCTCCTGCTCGCCGATCATGCGCCGCAGGCCGTCCTGGATGATCACGGCCAGTTCGTAGGCGTAGGTCGGGTCATAGGAAACGCAATTGGGGATCGTCGACGCGGTCACCAGGCTGTGCCCGTCCTGGTGCTGCAGGCCCTCGCCCGCCAGCGTCGTCCGGCCGGCGGTGCCGCCGATCAGGAAACCGCGCGACTGCTGGTCGCCGCCGGCCCAGACGAAATCGCCGATGCGCTGGAAACCGAACATCGAGTAATAGATGTAGAACGGGATCGTCTGGATGTCGTGGTTGCTGTATGAGGTGCCGGAAGCGAGCCAGGAACAGAAAGCGCCCGCCTCGTTGATGCCCTCCTCGAGAATCTGTCCCTTGATGTCCTCGCGGTAGTACATGAGCTGGTCCGCGTCCTGCGGCGTGTACAGCTGGCCTTTCGACGAATAGATGCCGACCTGGCGGAACATGCCCTCCATGCCGAAGGTCCTGGCTTCGTCAGGCACGATGGGGACAATGTTCTGACCGATCTTCTTGTCGCGCAACAGCGCGGTCAGGATGCGCACGAAGGCCATCGTCGTCGACGCCTCGCGTTCGCCGGTGCCATCGAGCTGCGTCTTGAACGCCTCCAGCGAGGGGACCTCCAGCGGCGGCGCTTTCGTTCGCCGCGACGGCAGGAATCCGCCGAGCTGATTGCGGCGGTCCTTCAGATAGAGCATCTCGAGGCTGTCTTCATCCGGTTTGCAGTACGGGATGTCCTCGATGTCCTTGTCGGCCACCGGGATATTGAACCGGTCACGAAACACCTTGAGCGCGTCGACGTCGAGTTTCTTCTGCTGATGCGCGACGTTCTGGCCTTCGCCGGCGGCGCCCATGCCGTAACCCTTGACCGTTTTCGCAAGAATGATCGAGGGCTGGCCTTCGTGCCTGATCGCTTTGTCGTAAGCCGCGTAGACCTTGAGCGGATCGTGGCCACCCCGGTTCAGGCGCCAGATGTCGTCGTCCGACATGTTGGCGACCATTGCAGCCGTCTCGGGATACTTGCCGAAGAAGTTTTCGCGAACGTAGTCGCCGCCTTTCGCCTTGAAGTTCTGGTATTCGCCGTCGACGGTTTCCTCCATGATGCGACGAAGGTACCCGTTATGATCCTCGGCCAGCAGCGGATCCCAGCGCGAACCCCAGATGACCTTGATCACGTTCCAGCCGGCGCCGCGGAAGGCCGCCTCGAGTTCCTGGATGATCTTGCCGTTGCCGCGCACCGGGCCGTCCAGCCGCTGCAGGTTGCAGTTGACGACGAAGATCAGGTTGTCGAGCCTCTCGCGCGCCGCCAGCGTGATGGCGCCCAGCGATTCGGGCTCGTCCATCTCGCCGTCGCCGAGGAAGCACCAGACCTTGCGATCGCTGGTCGGGATCATGCCGCGATTTTCGAGATAGCGCATGAAGCGGGCCTGGTACATCGCCATCATCGGCCCGAGCCCCATCGACACGGTCGGGAACTGCCAGAAGTCGGGCATCAGCCACGGGTGCGGATAGGAGGACAGGCCGCCCCCGCCCACTTCCTGCCGAAACCGGTCGAGCTGGTCCTCGTTCAGCCGGCCCTCGAGGAATGCCCGCGAATAGATACCCGGCGCCGAGTGCCCCTGCATGAATACCAGGTCGCCGCCGTGCTCCTTCGTCGGCGCGCGCCAGAAATGATTGAAACCGACTTCGTAGAGCGTCGCCGAGGACGCATAACTCGAAATGTGGCCGCCGAACTCCGAACTGACGCGATTCGCCTGCACGACCATCGCCATCGCATTCCAGCGAATATAGGCCTCGATACGCCTCTCGATCGAACGATCGCCCGGGTAATCCGGCTCGAGACCGGTCGGAATCGTATTCAGATAGGCGGTATTCGGCGAGAACGGCAGGTAGGCGCCGGAACGTCGCGCGAAATCCACCATCTGGTTGAGCAGGAAGTGGGCGCGTTCGGGCCCGTGCGCACCGAGAACGGAATCGATCGACTCGAGCCATTCTCGGGTCTCGGTCGGGTCGATATCGTCAAATCGATTGAAGTCGCTCATATGGCATCCACAAAAATGCCGCCTCCGCTGCGGCAGAGAGTGGCGGCGTGAATTCGGTCAGGCGTCCTGCTAGGATCACCGCTCGATCATGACCGGACTGCTCGTCCGGCGAGTTCTTTTAGATGCCGCATATTATGGCCCAAGCGAGGCCAAAAAGGTTAGCCCCTGAATGACGACTCTTGCCGAAACTCTGACGAAAACCAGGCCGATAAAAGTTTCTCAGGTAACCGGCGCGCCGGCCGCGAAAGCGCTCGCAAGCGTCGATCAGCTGTTGCTGGTATTGCCGAAAAAAGTGCCGGCTGCGCTTTGGCGCAAGGTGCCGCAGGGCAACAGGATCCAGGCATTGCTGCGGCGCGCGGCGCCCGAGAGCACGCCGGCGGTCGCGACCCGGCTTGCAAACAAGAAGCAGACGGCGCTGTTTGTCGGCACTGTCGACGCTGCAGCCGACACGTTCGAACGCCTGACGTTCGGCCGCAGGATGGTCGCCGCCACCGCCGCCCAGAAAGCCGGCGTGCTCGGCATCTGGGTGTGCGGATTCGACGATGCGGATCGCGATCGGCTGATCGCCGACCTGACCGCCGCGGCGCTGGCCGCGGCCTACGTCATGCCGGCATACAAATCCAAGCCCGCGCCGCAGCGAATCCGCAGCGTACGTATCCTGGGCGCGCCGGCTCGTGTCGATCTCGGCCGGGTGATCGCCGAAGCGGAAGGCAATAACGTCGCGCGCTTCCTGACCGCCCTTCCTGCCAACAAGCTCGACGCAAGCGCCTACACTGGCCTGCTCAAGGACCTGGCAAAAGACGTCGGCTGGGAATTCAAGCGATACGGCGTTGCCGAACTCAGGAAAATGGGCGCGGGCGCATTCCTCGCGGTCGCCCAGGGCAATGCCGACGACAGCGCAGCCATCGTCCGGCTGCGTTACCGGCCGGGCGCCAGGACGGCGAAACCGGAACTCAGCCTCGTCGGCAAGGGCATCATCTTCGACACCGGCGGCACCAACCTGAAGCCCTTTACATCGATGCTGGACATGCACATCGATATGGGCGGGAGCGCTGTCGCGCTGGGATGTTTTCTCGCGTTGACGCGACTCGAAGTGGACATGCCGATCGACGCATGGCTTGCCATCACCGAGAACCGGACCGGGCCGACGGCCTACAAATCCCAGGACGTGATCACGGCCCTGAACGGCAAGACCATCCAGACCATCCATACCGATGCGGAAGGAAGGATGGCGCTCGCGGATACGCTCGTGCTCGCAAGCAGGGACAAGCCGAAAGCCATTATCGACTATGCCACGCTTACCGGCGCCTGCATGAACGCGGTGACGACGCGCTACAGCGGCGTATTTACGAACCGTCCGGACCTGCATCCGCTCATGAAGAAGTCGGGGCGAGAGAGCGGTGAGCGGGTCTGGCCGTTCCCGATCGGCGACGAGTTCATCGAGGAATTGAAAAGCGATACCGCCGACATCGCCCAATGCGCTCCGAACGGCGGTGGCGATCACATACTCGCAGCAAGCTTTTTGAACGAGTTTGTCGATGCTGACTGCGCCTGGGTCCATGTCGACCTGAGTGCAATCAGCCGCGATGGCGGCCTCGCTCATATCCCGTCGAAAATCACGGGTTTCGGCGTTCGATTCTCGCTGAACCTGTTGCTCGACAAGCAACTGACCGGCGCGCCGGGTGACGGCTAACAGCGCGTGACCGAAACATTTTCGATGTCTGACCGCTTTCGCGGTTTCCTGCCTGTCGTAGTCGACGTCGAAACCGGCGGTTTCAACTGGAAGACGGATGCCTTGCTCGAGATCGCGGCGGTGCTCATCGAGGCGAACGAGCACGGCGTGATCCGCCGTGGGGAAACCTTTCGTTACCATGTCAAACCGTTCGAGGGCGCCAATCTCGAACCGGCATCGCTTGCCGTCAACGGCATTGACCCCGACCATCCGTTGCGCCCCGCCATTCACGAAAAAGAAGCCCTGCAGCATATATTCCGCGAGGTGCGCCGCGCCGTCCGCGAGGCCGCCTGTACACGGGCGATACTCGTCGGCCACAATTCATTCTTCGATCTGAGCTTCCTCAACGAGGCCGTCGAGCGCAGCGAGATCAAACGAAACCCGTTTCATCCGTTCAGCAGCTTCGACACGGCAACGCTTTGCGGCGTTGCCTACGGGCAGACGGTACTGTCGCGCGCAGTCAAGGCAGCGGGCTTGCCATGGGACGAGGACTCGGCACACTCCGCTGCCTATGACGCCGAAGTGACCGCCGACGTCTTTTGCGACATCGTCAATCGATTCAAACCGACTTTCGAAGAAGTTCGCGGCTAGCCATCGCCGCTGGCTTCAGGATACGTTTTCGCTCGAGCCCGTTTTCTTCTGGCTGGCCTGGCGCTGCTTCAGATTGATCGGGATCGGCATCGATTTGGTCGTCGGCACCGACGTCGGCCGGCCGATAAAGAATCCCTGCGCAAGATCGATGCCGAGTTCCGCCAGCAGCGCCAGCGTCGGACCGCCCTGCACGTACTCCGCGATCGTACGCATGCCGGCTTCCTGGCCGATCTCGCCGATCAGGCGCACCATCTTCTGGTCGACGGGGTTGTTGACGAGATCGCGCACGAAGCAGCCGTCAATCTTGATGTAGTCGACGGGCAGCCGCTGCAGGTAGCCGAAGGAACTGTAGCCGGTGCCGAAATCGTCCAGCGCGAGCTCGCAACCGAGTTCTCTCAGCGAAGCGATCTGTTTCTCGACGTGGCTCAGGTGTTTCACGGCGAGACTCTCTGTGATTTCGAAGATAACGGCGCCGGGGGGAACGCCGTTCTTGTCGAGATTCTTCTTGATGAATCCGGTCAGGTCCTCGGTCTCGAATGCGTTCGCTGACAGGTTGATCGAGAAACGAAGATCCGGTCGGTCCTGGCGATGTTCGGCCAGTTCGAGAATGGCGTTCTCGACGAGCCAGTTGTCGATCTCGCCCATCAATCCGAACCTGACGGCGGCCGGCAGGAAAGCGTCCGGCGCAATCGCCTTGTTGTCGTCGGTCTTCAGCCGCAGCAGAACTTCGTGATGCGTGATCCGGCCGGTGGCGATCTGCACGATGGGCTGAAAACGCAGCGTGAAATCGTTGTTGTCGATCGCGTCGCGCAGCTTGCTGACCCAGCCGACGTCGGCAACGATCTTCTCGGCCTCGCGCTCGGACATGCTGTAGAACTGCAGACGGTTCCTGCCGTTCTCCTTCGCCTCTCGACAGGCGATGTCCGCTTGCGCGATCAGTTCGTCATGATCGAACTTATCGCTGTCGATCATCGCGAGGCCGATGCTGCAGTGCACGTGGAAGATGTTGCCATCCTCGATGTGTGCGAGCCGGCGCATGTCTTCGAGTATCTTCTCGGCGATCTCGCGCGCCTGCGATTTCTGCACGTCGGCGACCAGGATCGCGAATTCGTCGCCGCCGAATCTCGCAACCAGTCCTTGGCCGGTGACGGTTCTCTTCAGCTGATCGGCAACTTTGCGGATCAGGCGGTCGCCCGCCGGGTGGCCACAGGTGTCGTTGACGTACTTGAACTGATCGAGATCGATGAACAGCAGCGCGCTGGATACCTCGTTGACGGTTACGTTGTCGATTTCTTTTTTCAGCTCCTCGACGAGCCGGCGACGGTTGAACAGGCCCGTAAGGCCGTCGTGATTCGCAAGACGGAGTAATCGTGCGTCGCGTTCGCCCAGCGCAGACGCCGTGCTTTCCAGCGCCTCGACGATTTCCGAGATTTCACGGTGTTCAGCGGGCTTGAACTCCACGGCCAGGTTGCCCTTCGCGAGCTCTGCAATGGGTTGCTGCAAATCCGAGATGGCCGTCAGCGCGCGCGCCAGGTAGTGACGTCCGAGGAGACCGGAAACGATCAACAGGATCAGCAAAATGCTGATGGCGATCTTGATATTGGTCAGGAGCCGGTTGTGGAACAGTGAAAAGTCGAGCTCCAGGCCGACGAAGCCGATCAGTTCCGCTGAGGAGCGTTCGGTCTCCTCATCGAGGCCGAAGCTGAACAGGCCGTCGCCGGAGATGGTTTCTGTCCAGACCGGCGCCAGGATTTCGAAGGCCCGCGCGTTGAGCAGACTGGTCTCGACGATGTAAGGGGCTTCAGCGCCAACGAGGAAAGCCAGGTCGGTGACCATGTCGTCGCCGATCGGAACTTGCTCGGCGATCGCGTCGCCGGTGTTCGTGATCGAGAACATGACCGAGCCGTTTTCCTGGTAGTAGGACACCCGGTCGATCTCTGGATACTTGGCGACGAAACTCTCGAGGCGCAGGACCGCCTCGTCGTCATTCGGCAGGTAGAGCGGCGCGCCGAGCTCGTTGAGCTCTTCCGTCCATTGCATGGCCCAGCGGCTGTAGTTGTCCTGCAAAACCCACTGGCCGCCCCAGTAGAGCCCGGCGATCGCCAGGGCGCCGATGATCGTGGTGATGATGAGCTGCAGCGAGAGGATTTCGTTGATGAGCACGCGCTTGCCGTCGCTCTTGACCGGCTTGATCCGGTCGAGCATTTCGCGGCCGTATCCGAACACCGTCGCGAGCCACTGGTTCATTGCGCTTCAGCCACTTTCCGCTCGAGCTCGTCGACCGGCGGCACCAGCCCCAGGCGTTGCAGGACCTCGTCGTTCGGGCGTATGTCGATCTCGGTCAACGACGTGATTTTCGGCACTGAGTCGATGCCGCCGGACAGGACCTTGTCGAGGACGGCAGTGATGCGCTCGGCGATATCGGCTTCCGAGGCCCGGGCGCTGAACAACGCGCCGTACTCGAGGAGCGGGTCATTAAATACGGCGACCTGGACCCGGTGACGCGACGCATACGACATCATCTCCATGAGGACGGAACGGCTCAGGATGCGGTTGTCGGGGAACAGGATGAAACCGTCGATGTCGCGAACCAGTCGATTGAACAGGTACAGGGTCTCGCGGTCCGACGCGGCCACCGCATAGTGGAATTTGACGCCGCGCGCTGTCAGCGCCGCATCGGCTTCGGCAATCAGCGCGTCGTGGCCCTCGCCGAGGATCGCGCCGACGTTGCGGACGCTGGGATCCAGTTCGTGCCATGCATCCATCTGCATGCCGATGGGCGGCAATACGGCGACGGCCCGGACATCGTCAGCCAGGAGCTCGCCCTCGCTGACATTGAAGACCTGGCTGACAACCACCGGAACCGTGGCGAAGCGGCGCGCGGCCCTGGCGGCCGGCAGCCCGATCGCCACCACCGCGCTCGCCCCTGACTCGGCAATCCTTGCAAAAGCGTCGCGGGCCGGCAGCCCGCGGGCACTGAGGTCATAGACGACGTGACGATCGAGGTGCGAGCCCAGCGCCTCGGCGACCGCCGCATATGCCGGCGTCTGGTCGCTCATAATGATGGCAACGAGCGGTTCGATCGTCGGCGGCGCGGGCTCCGGTTCGGGCTCTGGCTCGACGACGACCGGTTCCGGTGCTGGCTCCGGGACAATTTCGGGCTCCGGTTCAACAACCGGCGGCAACTCAGGTGGCGGCGGCGGAGTCGATTCCCAGGGCCGGAATGTCGTACAGCCGGACAGGATCAGCAATGCGAGCAGGGCCGACGATCGGCCGATCATCGTACGCAATTTCCCCCGAGGCTCCGTTTGAAAGAACTGCGCCACTGCTACCCCGCTTGCGGTGCGAAAATACGCTCAAAACAAGGCGTATCAACGCTTTCATCCCTGACCGGGGGACTATAGCAAGCAGCGAATTTTGTGCAGTGATGTGGGTCTCAGTTGCCGGCAGGTTTCACATAAGGCAGGACAAAACGCCACAAATGGGCGATGTGGGGCATTTTTGGCAGAGTTGCCGGAAAAAAATCGGGCCGATCAGGCGTCCGGGTTGTCCGCAGCGTCGTCCCCGAGGAGCGCCTT
>JABAOH010029610.1_pt1 | contig 58039 bp, 165 predicted proteins | sample 7062181 | NCBI WGS metagenome assembly JABAOH01 (sample SAMN14538630, study PRJNA623070) | marine sediment metagenome | biome: marine biome [ENVO:00000428]; feature: marine pelagic biome [ENVO:01000023]; material: deep marine sediment [ENVO:00002113]; isolation source: pool of 5 deep marine... | reverse complement strand
GGAGGGACGTGAAGGGCCTGTACGCGAGGGCCATCGCGGGGGAGATCAAGGGGTTCACGGGCATCGACGACCCCTACGAGGCCCCCGATAGTCCGGAGGTCTCGTTCGACACCTCCGAGGAGTCGGTGGAAGTCTGCCGGGACAAGATCCTCGCGGCCATGAGGGAGAGGGAAGATCCCCTATAGGCCCGAGGGCTCCCAAGGCCGATCCTCCAGAATCCGGACACCGTTTTCCTCCGAAGGATTGGGCTCCCCGGGTCTCCGGAGATCCCGGGTATTCCGGCAGATCCCACACCTCCCAAGCTCCAGACCCCGGACCTCCACGCCCGCTCTACAACGACTACACTGGACGATCATGCAGCACCTCCACCCCATCGGGGCTCCGTGACGGTTCCCTGCCCTATGGGGAAGGCAGACATTTGACCGAGGAGCCCTGATGCTTGGGGTTCTCCAGAAGCCCCAGCTTTCCCTCAGACGCGCCCAATGCTCACCGCTACCCTCCAAGCCCTCGGGAATCCCTTTGAGGCCGTGAAATCGCGTTCGATAACGTCTCTAAGCCTGTGAGATCCATACCCTTGAGTCCTCGTAGTGCTCCAGAACCACGGGCGCTGGAACGTTCTGGGGATCGCCCGCCAGCCGCCGGGGGGTCGATTTGGGGAAAACGCCCATATGCCTCAAAAGGGCCTAAAAATGGCCTTTTTGGGGTAAAAACGACCATTTTAGGGGGCAAAATAGGGGGTAGAATAGGGGGTAGAGCCGGGCTGGAACCCCAAAACACCCGTCTGGAGCCGGATAGAAGAAAAATCCCGGCAGTTCTGCCCAAAAATGAGGTCAGGACCCATGAGGCAGCGCATTTCTGCCCAAAAGTGTGTCGGTAGATTATTTCACGTCAGGATTTCCTCCGAAGAGAGTATGGACAAGGGAGTCGATCACGATTTTCCTGTTTCAATCCGTGGCTCTCGACGGTTATCCCAAGGGGGTCTCGGATTCATTTCCCAAATCGGTTTTATCGAAAGGACCGCGCCGTCTTCGCGATGAACCAAGGGGGTGGCGACGAGGTTTCCCCGATACCGACGCGCGGACGGACCTTCCCCCTCCTCCTCCCCTCCCCGCTGCTTCATCGCGGATCTATCGGGCCGTGAAGGTAAAGAAAAAGGGCGGGCACCGCAGCGCCCGCCCCGAACAGGAGGTCGAAGCCTAGAAGCAGACGTCGCCGTGGGGCGCGGTGACCTGCACGCGGCGCTCCCGCCCGTCCCGCGAGACCTGCACGGCGTCGCGGCTGTTGTCCATGTAGGAGATGTGGTCCACGGTGCGCCACGCGGGGAGCACTTCCTCGACGAAGTGGACGAACCGCTTGTACCGCGCGAGGAGGCGGGCCATCGCGTTGTACTGCTCGAACGAGTGGTCCCACTTGGCGTTGGACCAGTAGTAGGTGCAGTAGTCGCCTTCGCTCATGTGGAAGTTGCGGGGCACGCGGGTCTGGCCGTACTGACCACGGGCGGCGAGGGCGCGGAGCGCAGCGGCGAGATTCTTCATCGGGTATCCTCCTTGCCCGTACCTCGGGGGGCTGCGGGGCGGTGAAGCTAACGGGCGGGCAGCGAGGAGCGGAGCGGAGCCTCGGGAGCACCTGTCCTGTCTTCGAGACGGCGCGAGCCGCCTCAGTTTCGCGGTTGTTCACCGGGTTCCGCTCGACCCCGGACCTCCTGTCTTCTGACCGTACCTCGGGGACGCGGGGGCGCGTGAAGCTTACGCAGGGGGACCGGGCTGTGCCCAGTCCCCCCGCGCCGCAGGAGGCTCTAGTAGCCGCGCAGCCACCGCGCGTGAAGCTCGTCCTCGCGCTCCCGCGCGGCGATGGCGGGCTCCTCGGCTTCGTAGGCCCGGGAGCCGTAGCAGGGGTCGGTCTCGAACCAGCCCTCGGTCCGCGTGGGGTCGAAGTCCGCGCCCAGCGCAGCGGCCCGGTCCCACAGGGGCTGCGGGGCGTCGGCGGTGGCGTCGGAGCGGTAGCGGGTGCCGTAGTCGTTGGTCGCGATGAGGTAGAAGACCTCCTCGATGATGGCCTCGCCGTCCTCGTTGCGGCCCGCCTCGTGGAGATCCGAACGCACGTCCAAGCTCCAGTTCTTCATCAGCATCCTCCTGCTGGACCCTCGGACGTGCGGGCAGCCGTGAAGCTAGTCCCCGCACGCCTCGCAGAAGGGGACGGCCTCGACGTTCTTCGCGGCAGTCCAGTGGACCTCGCCGGAGGCGTCCTTGAGGCCCACGCGGTCCCCGTAGTGGCCCGCGCCGTGCCAGATGATGAGGCCACGGGTTCCCTTGGCGACCTTGCGGCCCCGGACCACGACGGCTTCGCGGCCCTTGCGGGGCTCCCGCGCCTCGCGGCGCAGCCGCTCGATCCGCTCGGCTTCCTCGCGGGCCTTCCGCTCGGCGTCGAGCCGCGCGATGTAGGCGTCGTAGGCCGCGCGGACTTCGGGGGTCGCGTCCACTTCCGCGAAGTCGCGGTGATCGCGGGGCGTCTCGGTGAAGTAGAGGTGGACCCGCTCGGTGCGCTCGCCGTTCCACACGAGCGCGTAGGTGAGGTCGTCCCACACGTCGCTCATGACTTGGTAGTTGCGCTGCACGTCCACCTTGAGGACCGCGCCCTCGTGCGTGATGGTGCCGTCGTGATTCTTGATCGCCATGAGTTCCTCCTTGCCCGTCCCTCGGCTGCCGGGGGGTCGGTGAAGCTAGAGACCGAACAGCCAACAGATGAGGCGATACCAACGCTCCATCCGGTCGTGGCGGTTGCCCCGCACGAACGCGACGATCTCGTCGAGGGAGTCGTAGTACCGCACTACGCCCTCCCCGCGCACTTCGGCCCGATGCCCGTCTCGATGGACACGGGTTCCGTGAGGGTCCGGTTACACACGATGCACTTGCCCTCGATGAGGAGGCTGTACTTCGGGGCGTAGGGGCTGAACCCCGCGTCGAGCGCGAGGCTCCAGACGAGGTCCGCGTAGGCTTCCCACGAAGACCGCTTCCCGTCGGTGCCGCGCTTCTTGTTCCAGACCGTCACGCCCTCGTCGTCCACGAACCCGAAGCTCTGGTAGTCGGTCTCGTTGTTGGACCCGGTGAGGAGCGCGATGATGCGCTTTCCGGGGGCGAACCGGGCGTCTTCCTTCTGCGTCTTGATCGAGAAGGTCCGGTGTTCCCCGGTCTCCCGGTTCTGCACGGTGTACTTCCCGTTGAAGATCGCGCTGATGCGCTCGTTGAGGGTGGTGGTCATGTCCGTACCTCGGACGGGGCAGGGTCGGTGAAGCTAGTGGCGCGAAGGGGGGGGGGTCGGTGAGGACGGACCCTCGGGAGCACCTCTCCTATCTTCGACGCGGCCTTCGCCGCCTCAGTTTCGGGGTGTTTTACGTGGTTCCCCTGCGACCACGACCTCCTGTCCTCTGCCCCCATCTCGCGGGAGCAGAGGACTGTGAAGCTATCGGCAGCAGTCGCAGCAGCCGCAGCACTCGCCGTTGTCGCAGCCCCCGCACTCGTCCTCGATGTCCTCGCTGTGCTGCCAGTCGGCCCGCCACTTCTCGGCCTCCTCGGGCGTCTGGATGCCGCTCACGCGGACGATCTCCCGCGAGTCCAAGACGAACAGCAGCCCCGTGACGAGGTCGCGGCCCACGAGCACCTTGCCACTCGTGTTCTTGATCCGCATCCCGGCCTTGACGGTGTTGACCATGCTCTATCCTCCTGCTTCCGTGGCCCTCATTGACCACACCACGATCTCGGGGATAGGGCGGGGCGTGAAGCTACGCGATGCCCCGGAGCTTCTCGCCGTAGTCGATGACGTTGACCTTGTCCGCCGCCCGCTTGAAGCGGGCCTCGGCCCGCCGGAGGTTCGCGTTGGCCTTCCGGTACAGCGCGGCGGCTCGGTGTAGGCTCTTGAGCGCCGCTTCTCGCTTCTTGCTCATGCGCTTCCCTCGACTCGGTGATGCTCGGTGAAGTTAGGCCGGAGGCGGGTGCCCCGCCCCCGGCCCGTGGGCTACTCGTCGGTGCTCTCGGCTCGGGCGTCGAGCGCCGTGGCCCTGCGCTCGGCGGCTTCGCGCTCCTCGTCGATCTCGTCGAGAGCGCGGTCCCACGCGGCTTCGTAGGCCGCGTCGTCCGCGAGGACGCCGCCACAGTCCGGCGCGTGGCTGTTCTCGCCCGTGTCGGCGGGGTGGTAGCAGGTGCAGGTCCCCCGCTTTACGCCCCACTTCCGCAGGATCGCCATCGCGCGGGCGTGGACTTCCTCGATCTCCGCGTGCGTCATTCCGCCTGTGAAAGCCATGTCGTTCCTCCTTGGGTGTTCCTCGGAGGGGCGGGGAGCCGTGAAGCTATGGGGCCGGGGCGTTGCCCCGGCCCCCCTCGCGGCTATCCCTTGGTGACGAACAGGACGTCTCCGACGAGGTCGCGCCCCGCCATCGCGGAGGCGTTGACGTTGTAGGGCTTGCGCTTGAGAAGCCCCTCCTCGTCGGCGTAGACCGTGCCCTTGAAGCCCCGGACGGGGACGATCTCGATGTAGCCGCCCACCGCCTTCTGAAGCTCCGCGAGGCTGAAGTCCTTGCCGTTCGCGGGGGTGATGTTCTCGACCCCGCAGTCCTCGGCCCGGAAAATCTGTCCCTTCTTCATGCGTTATCCTCCTGAACGTTCCTCGGGTGCGCGTGGCCCCGTGAAGCTAGGGCATGATCGCGCCCGTGAGCCTTCGGATTCTCGCGACGGCCTCGGGGTTCTCGCGCACGATGGCCGCGATGCCCGCCTCGACGCTCTTGGACATCGGTCCCGTGCGCGTGACGCGCCGTGGCCCGTCCTTCGGGGCTTGCTCCTGCACCTCGCGCACGAACCTGCGGATCAGGCCCTTCTTCCCCCGCGTGGCCCTCTTGAGCGCGGGGCCGTAGAGGACCCCGATCTCGGGCGCGACCTCGGCGGCGTACCGCCGGAGCCTCTCGCCCGCGAGTCCTTGGAACGCGGCCCGCCGGAGGTAGGCCGCAGCCATGATCCTCGCGTAGCCCTCGTCGCTCACACGGGTTTCTCGGGTCGGCTCTGCTCCGTGAAGCTAGGGCATTTGGGGCAAGCGTGATCGACGAGTACCTCGCCCTTCAGGGCGATGCGGAGGCGGCTGATGTGGTGGCAGCCCCCGTGTTCCCCGTGGTTGCCCGTGCAGGGCGTGGGGTCCGGCTCGTCGGCTTCGCTCATGCGTGTTCCTCGCGCCTCGGCGTGGGGGTGAAGCTAGTCTTCGTCCCCGCCGTAGTAGCCGTAGTCCTCGTCGGTCCCCCATCCGGCGTCCCGCAGGGCCGTTGCGTGGTCCCCGTCCATGGAGTCGTCGAATGGCTCCGCGTCGGCTTGGGTGTCGAGGATCTCGGCGAGTTCGTTGGCTACGCCGCGCAGGGCCTCGGACCCGTGGGTGTTGATGAGGTCCAGAAGCTCCGCCGCCTCGTCCCGCGTGAGGTTCAGGTTCACGTTCTCGTCCATGCCTGTTCCTCGCGCTCCCCCGTGGCCGTGAAGCTAAAGGAGGCGGGGGCGGCGGTGCCGGGACCACCCCGGTTCCGCCGCCCCCTCATGGCTGACGCTATGCCGTGGCTTGGATGGATCGCTGATTGACCAGACGGAGCCGCTCCCCGTCGAGCGTGATCTCGTAGATGTTGTCCACCTTGACGGTTCGCCACTCCACGTTGCCCCGGTTCTCCGACTTCTTGGGGAAGAAGGGCTTGAGGTCGTCCACGCTCAGGACGTTCCCGGCCTCGTCGCGCCAGATATCGACGCTCTCGACGCCCGTGGTCACGGGAAAGACCTTGAGGTAGAAGCTCCCCTTGTGTTCGATGAAGTAGCGGTTGTAGTGCCGCCCCCACGGGAGGGGATGCGCCTCGAAGTCCCGCGCCTCGCCCTCGCGCTCCCGCTTGTTGTTGGCGATGCTCTCGTAGGAGCCGCCGACGAAGCCGTTGCGCCGGGTTTCGCGGGTGACGCCCACGAAGGGGTTGCCCGTCTTCTTGAGACGGGGTTCCGTGACCGTCAGGACCGTCACGGGGGTCGCGCCGCCCCGCAGGGACAGCAGGTCGATGAAGCCCTCCCGCGTGATCTCGCGGGTGCCGGGGGTCGTTGCCGTTGCCTTGTTCATTCTTCGTTCCTCCTTGCGTGTTCTTCGTGTTCGTGGGGATGGGTGAAGCTAAAAGGTGTAGTTTCCGACGCCGCCCAACAGGTAGTCGGCTCCGTAGGGGCCGACGCCCTTGAGGGGATCAGAGTTGAAGACGGACCCACGGGGATGCTTGGCGGGGGCCTTCCACCCCGCCGCCTTGAGGATATCCCCGGCCTTGGCCGTGATGGTCTTGGTGTCCACGTCCACCATCGCGACGAACGTGTGGACGTATCGCTGTCCGTTGTTGCTCTTGACGATGCGGGTGTACTTGCGGTTCCAGTCGATGCTCACGGTGTCGGGGTCGAGGTTCGGGAAGTTCTTGGCGGTGTGGGCGTTGATGGCCTCCTGAAGCAGCCGCGCGTATTCCTCGATCCTCGCTCTCAGGTCGTCGCTCATGCCCATACCTCGGGCGGCGGTCGGGGCGTGAAGCTAAGGGGTGCAGCAGGGGGTCGCGAGACTCTCGGGAGCACCTGTCCTATCTTCGGCGGGCCTCTCGACCCGTCAGTTTCGCGGTTGTTTCGGGGCGGTTCCGCTTCAGCCGCCGCGCTTCGTCTTCTGGATGTCCATCGCGGCGGGCCGGGGGCGTGAAGCTAGGAGAAGTCCTCCTGAACGCGGCTCCGCAGGGCCACGCGGTCCTGCGCTCGGGTCTTGCGCCGCTTGTCGCGGTGGATCTGCGACGGCGGGGGCAGGGGGCTGCGGCCCCGCGCCTTGAGGCTCGGGAGCTTCGCGACGATGTCCTTCATCGTTTCCTTCGCGGTCTTCTTGTGCTTCATGATTGTTCCTCGGGAAGGTTCGGGTGCGTGAAGCTACGCGGGCAGCCGCACGGACTGGACTTCGTAGTAGGTGCCGCCCCCGCCTTGCTCCACGGTGAGGTGGTAGACCTTCCGGTGCGCAGCCTCGGGGTTATCGAAGTCGGTGACGATTTCGTGGCCGTCGCGGTTCGTCCACTTGCGAAGCACGACCCACACGGTGATGACCTTTGCCATGCGGGTTCCTCGGGAGGGCGGGAGGTGGTGAAGCTACTGTTTGAGCTTCTTGATGACCCACGCGCCCCCGCCCACGATGGCGAGCAGGAGGCCGCAGAGTCCGCCGTCGAGGATACACGCGAGCATCATAGTGTTGCCGTTTCGACTTTGTAGCCGTGTTGCCGCGCGTCCTTCTCGACGAAGCCCGCGCAGAAGCGGCAGAGATCGAGGACGTCGAACTCGTCGGAGAACATGGCTTCTTCGTGATACGTCACGGTGACGCGCTTGACGGGTGCGCCGCCGCCACAGCCCGGTTTCGGGTAGTAGTCGCAACGCTGTACCACGTCGAATGGGCCATGCATGATAGATCCTCGTTCCTCGCGATCCCCGTGAAGCTTACGCGGGCTTGGGGAGCCGACGGATCTCCTTGGTGTTGAGTTGCTTCTTCGTCGCGATGACGTAGCGGCCCATGTCCGCGAGGTTCCCGTTCTTGTCGAACCGGAGGACGTTCTTGCGGGAGCCGAAGAAGTAGTCCTTCTCGGTGATCTCGCGGAGGGTCACGCGATACCACAGGCCGGAGAGCCGCAGGTAGAAGTCCAACCCCTTGATGGCGATGACGTCGGGGTTCGGGGGGTAGTAGGCGGCGCGGCGTTGGGCCTTGGTTTCGTAGCGGGCCATGCAGAGGATACCCGTCTTGGGGTGGATGTACATCCCCCGGATGGGCCGCCCGTAGACCGTCGTGTAGGCCACGCCCTTGTGCATCGTGACTTCCTTCTCCACGAACTGCCAGACGTGCGTGAAGATGTGGCGACCCGTGACCGTGGAGGCGTCGAGCGAGGCGTTGATCTCGGAGTAGACGTCGTTCCACGGGCGACCCACGGCCTTTTCGAGGAAGCGGCGCAGCGGCCCGAGGACGTCGGTGAAGCTGCGGGCGTCCCAGCCGTACTGACGGTGGCGGGAACTGCTGACCCGCGAGGGCTGGTCGTCGTGGCGGTCGGGGTCGTAGCTCCCGGTGGACCACGAGTACTTCTTGCTCCGCAGGTGAGAGCCCACTCGGGGCTTCTCGATGACCACTTTGTACATGTCCTCGCGCATCTCTATCCTCCTGCCCACCCCTCGTGCCCGCGCGGAAGCGTGAAGCTAGTCTTCCTCGTGGCGCACGTCAAGGGCCTATATGGGTTCGTCCTCGTCGCGTTCGTCTTCCTCGTCCTCGGCCCAGAAGTAGAGGTCGTCGTCCTCCCAGTCGAGGTCGTCCTCGTCCTCGTCGTCGAGGTCGGAAACCCGCGCGTCCGTGTCCAAGGGGTCGAAGATTCGCCTCATGTCTGTACCTCGGAATGGAAACTCGGCGTGAAGTTAAAGGCGGAGGGACGGCCCCGGCGGGGACCGCCCCCCAAGGAGGATAGCTGTGCTACGCGGCCTCGGCGAACAGTTCCTCGCTGAGGCTGCGGAGGTAGTTGATGGCCGTCTCGGTATCGCCTTGCGCGACCAACCGGGCCACGAACTCCGCCGACTCGGGGTGAAGCCCCAAGAACTGCAAGATCATCTGGTTCAACTCCTGCTGCATCTCTCGATCCTCCACAATGTTTCCAAAAATCCTCACGATGGTTCCTCGGTTCGGGTCGCGGGGGTGAAGCTAGTCCTTGAGTCGGCGGGCGATGTCGTCGAGGGGCGAGAGGACGTCCTCGAAGCGCACGTCGATCCTCTCGCGCCACTTGTCGAAGGGGCAGTCCCACCATACGTTGACCTCGTAGGCTTCGCGGAGGTCGTGGAGGGCCTGAACAGCCGCGTCGTAGTGGTCGAGGGGCTCGTCCTCGGGGTCCGTGTCGATGGACGCGACGGCCACGAAGAACGTGTTGCCTTTCGCGTAGCACCACGGGCTTTGGTAGATCGTTGTCTTGCCCTCGTGTTCGTAGGGCTTGAGGACGAACTCCATGCACCGTCCCTTGGCGTCCATGACGGTTGCGCTGACCTCGTCGTAGTCGGCGTCGGAGTCGAGGAGGGTGCGGAACCACGCGGCAGCTTTCTTGGGCGTGGGGGCCTTGTAGGAGGCCCAGAGCCAGACTCGGTAACCTTCTCGGGGCGCGGTCAGCGTCTCGAAAGGCACCCGGTTTTCGTCGCTCATCATGATCCTCCTTACGAGCATCCCGCCTCGGGATGACACGGTTTCGATGCTTTTCTCTCGTGTCCTATCGCGGGGGTGAAGCAAAGGGATGCTCGGTGCCCACGAGCTTGAACGTGTAGGGGTACGGGGGGCAGCAGGAGCAGCCGTTGGACGCGAAGTCCACGCCCTCGGTTTCGAGGTCAAGAAGCTCCATCACGACCTCGCCGACCCGCTCCCGCAGGGTCGATTCGCTCTCCACGGTGTCGCGGAGTTCCCGCAGCACCCGCGCTCTCAACTCGGCTGTCGTCATGCTTGTTCCTCGGAGGCGGGCAGGTCCGTGAAGCTAGTTGACCCGTACGACGCGGTAGGTTCCGCTGTTCGCCCGGATCTTCATGCCTGTGATGTCGGCGATGAACATCGCCTCGTCGAACGACGCGACGGTGTGGCAGCCGTCTTCCACCACGGGGATGGACATGCTGCGGTCGCAGACCTCGATGTCCCGCGTCTGATCGACGGTGCCCGCCTCGTTGGAATCGTCGCTTACGACGATGCGGCCCTCGCCGATCTGCTTGACCGTGTGGCCGTGCTTGATCTTTGTCTTTCTCATGATTGTGCCTCGTGGGGCTTCAGGAGCGTGAAGCTAATCGTGATACCCGGCAGCGTAGCTGTAACCCGCGCGGTACTCGGCGTCGGAAGCTTCTTCCGTCATATCGGGGGTTTCGAGCCATTGGAGCGCAAAGACGAGTTGGCCCTTCCAATACTCCCGATGGGGCTCCGTCCCGCGCGTGTAGCACTTCGAGATGAGCATCGCGATCCACGCGATCTCGCGCCAACGCTTGTCGCTAAGCCTCATGCTTGCTCATCGCCCTTTCTTCTGACGGTGAAGCTTGCGGCGGCGAAGCTCCATCGCGGCGTAGTGGACCTCGTCGGCGTAGTAGCCCGCGTTGGGGTTCTCGGGGTTGGCTTTGATGGCCTCCCGCGCGTCCCGCATGATGAAGTAGAGAGCCGTGTCGCTCTTGCTCTTTAGTGACGCGGGATACCGCTTGTGATCCATCTGCTTGAGCATTACGCCTTCTCGATGCGGATCTCGCCGCTGTAGTTCTTGGAGATCCAGTCGAGCATGGGCTCCAAGAGGCTCACGTCAACGGTGAACTTGTAGTGATCGCTGACCCAAATGGTGATCATTCTCGTATCCTCCTGAACCTTCCTCGGGTGTGGGCAGATCCGTGAAGCTAAAACCTCGGCACCCGCACGGACCCCTGATTCCACCCCTCGCCCCGGTCCCAGTTGGGACGGTAGCGGCGGTCTTCAAGGCGATAGACCGTCACCACGACCTCGGCGCGGCACGTCCCGCAGACGAGCGTCATGGGGCGGTTGCGATCACGCGCGAGGGGATGCCGCTGCGCGTCGGCGTACCCTTGGAATACGAGAACGCCGTAGCCGCATACCGTACACGTCCAACCTCGGGGCTCCATACCCTTGTATCGGACGCAGGACAACCGTGAAGTTAAGGGAGGGCGGCGCATCGCGCTCCCACGCCGCCCTCGGGATCAAAGATTTAAGTAGGGCCGTGACGAGGCGCGATCTCGCCTCGGCCCCGAAGGAGGATTAGAGCTTTATTCCTCGCCCCCGCCGCTCACGCGGTCCTCGTACTCCATTTCGAGGTGCGAGTCGGCGTGGAAGTAGTCCTCGTCGGTTCCCCATCCCGCCATCGCGAGGGTCATGGCGTCGGCTTCCACGTCGGAAAGGCCGTCGTCCTCGACGAGAACCATGTCCTGCTCGTCGATCCACTCGTTATAGTGGTCTTCGCAGAACCACAGCTTGTTGCCCGTCGCGGGGTCCACGACCTCGATGAGGTCGTCCCAATCGTACTTGCATCCCTCGTAGTTGCAGGTTTCGTCGTTCATGCTTGTCTCTCGGGCTCCCTCGGAGCCGTGAAGCTAGAGCGCGTCGTCGTGATCCGCGTTCGTGAGGGGTTCGCGGCAGAGATCGCAGTCGTAACCCATCTCGGAGTAGTAATCGGGGGTGCAGGTGTCGTGGCTCCCCACGGTGCCCTCGGGGTCGCCGTTGTCACAGGTGAGTTTCGTGGCGGAAACGGGTTTGCCCGCGACTTTCTTGAAGCAACGGCGGCAGAGATCCCACGTCGTAGATCCGTTGCCCGTTTCCTCGCACCATTTCGTGACCTCGGTGCCCATGTTTTCGATTCTCGGCATCGTTTTCTCTGCTTGTTTCTCGTCGTTGGGCTGTTGGGTGAAGCTACTCGCGGAAGTCACACTCGAAAGCCCACTTCCCCGGCGTCCCGGCCTTCGGGATGACCTCGATGGAGGGGGCGTGACCCGAGATCGTGACGTACTTGTGCGTTACCTCAAGCTCGATCTTGGCGTCCACGGCCTTCCACTTCGCGAACTTCATGGCGTCGGCCTTCTTCTCGAAAGTCTCGTAGACCTGCACGTCGCGGTTCCGCTGTTCCCGCCACCCCACCGTCACGACCCATCGCTTCTTCCACACGGGCTTGGCGTTGTCGCGCTTCTCGATCCTCACGCCCTTGGGAGGCTTGGGAGCCGTGATCTGCTTGACCGAAAGGATCTCTCGGAGGGAGTCGTAGCCCCCGCCGTAACCTTCTTGGTGGCCGAGGTAGTCGCGGTCACCCGCGAAAGCGTCTTTCTCGGCTTCCGCTTGGGTGTACCCGTGGCCCATGATCGTGCGCGTTACTGTTCCCATGCTTGTTCCTCGTCGGTTGCAATCCTTGTGAAGCTTACTCAGGCCAGAGGTCGGCGGCGGGGACGCGCTTCTCGGGGTCCATCTCCGCGACGGCGAACTCCCGGCTCGGAAACTCCTTCTTGAGGTCGTTGAGGTGGAGTTCGGCCTTGTCCCGCGTGTCGAACCGCATCATGGACGCGGGTTGCGCTGTCGCGGGGATGCCCCGGTGCCGCTTGAGTACGAGCCACATGGTAGGCTTTCGCGGGTCCACGGGGCCGTGAAGCTAGTTGTCGAGGGGGCTGAAGTCGTTGATGACGATGGGGATGATGGCCCCGCCCGATTCCTCCGCGAGCTTGAGGAACTCGTCAAACGAGAGATCCCTGCCCGCCGCTTCCGCTTCTGCCGCCGCCCTGCACAGGGGGCAGTCGTCGGGCTGCGGGGTTCCGATGATGATGTGCTTGGCCTTGCGCTTTTCGTTCTTCATGCTCATTCCTCGCGTTTCGGTTCTTGCGTGAAGCTATGCGCGGCCACACCTTTTGATCCACCACGGTTCGTAGCGGAAAGGGAGGTCGATCCAGAGGGTTCCGTCGATCTGCGAGGTAAAGAATCGACGGTTGGCCTCGTTCTTCGTCGCTTCGATGGCCTCGGGGGTGGCCTTGACGTATAGATCGCTCTCGTGGTTGCTCATGGGAACGCCAAGGGCCTTGAGGCGCTCGTAGACGCTGATTTCGCCCGTTCCTTTGCACGGTACGCAGGGGGTTGCCAAGCCCCCGTCGCCCCCGCACACGCGACACAACTCGGGGTGTTGGGAAAGCGCGTAGGCCGCTTCCCTGTTGCGTCGGCGTTCCCAATTGCTCATCGCTTGTTTATCCCTTGATTCCGTTCGGGTGAAGCTATCGACGACTACGGAGGTTGGCGGTGCCTGTCACCTCGGGGTTCAGCGGCGGACTCGAACCGCGTCACGGTGCCATGACAGGTGGGAATCGAACCCAGCCGGGCCGCTAAGCCATGCCAACGCTGAACAACCAACCTCCGTGGTCGCCGATGCCCGTCCCTCGGAGTATAGCAGGTCCGTGAAGCTAGTAGTCCTCGGGCAGCAGGATCGTCGTGACGCTGCGGTCCCACTCGGTGATGATCCAGATTTTCGTCCCGTTCTTGAGGCGGTAGGCCGAGAACACGCGGTCCTCGCCCGTCCTCACGGCCTCGTCGTTCTGCTTGGCGTCGCCGGGGGAGAGGTCGCCCCAGTCACCCGTGACGTGGCGCGTCATGTAGGGGAAGAAGGTTTCCCCGGAAGCTTCCAGAGCCGCGAGTGCGCCGGGCGTCGCGACCGTCTGGCCCAGAGCGAATAGCTGCGTTTTCGTCGTCATGCTTGTTCCTCGTGTGGCTGCGGAACCGTGAAGCTAGGCCCGCTCGACGGCCACGACCTTGACGATGTCCTCGGAACGGGGGTTGACGTCGTTCCAGAAGGCTTCGTAGGCGCGTTCGACCTGTAGGGCCGTGCGCTTGACCCCGAAGCCCCACGTCGCCGTATCGACGAGTTCGGTGCGCTCCTTCTCCTTGCCCATGTAGAGGACGCGCTCCCGGGTCCGGCGGTTCATCGCGACGGCGGTGACGTTCCACTTCATCAGATGGTCCCCATCCAGATGCGGGCCTCGTCCGCGAAGTCGAACATCTCTTCGAGGACGTGGTCCACCTCGTCCACGTCGTAGGCATCCTCGATGCTCTGGGCGAAGTCCTCGAACTGTTCCGCGAGGGCGCGGGGCAGCTTCAGGGCGTCGGCGCGGAGGGCCTTGCCGATGTGGGCCTTTTTGCCCTCGAAGTCGAGGTCGTCGTTCTCGGCAGCCTCGCTGATGGCCTTGCCCGCCCCGACGCGGTGCTTCCACCGCTTGAAGGCGTATTTCAGGGCCTTGGGATCGATCATTTCGCTCATGTGTGTTCCTCGTGGTTCCTCGGAGCCGTGAAGCTTAGGTCCGGTACTTTTCGCCCGTCAGGATGTTGACAACCGTGACGCCCGGCCCGAAGGCGGCGCGTCGCTCGTAGGCCCGCTCCGCCTCGGCGTCGGCAGCGGCCTCGTCCTCGGCAGCCCGCCAACAGGTGTAGTGGTGGGCCTTGCGGTTCCGGGCGTCCCACGCGATCTGGCGGTAACGCTTGATCGCCCCGCCGCAGGTCGCGCACTTCCCGGGGTACAGCGCGTTCATGATCTTCATGCTTGTTCCTCGTGAAGGTTCAGGAGCGTGAAGCTAGGCGTTCCACTTGGCGAGGTCCATGACCTTGCCTTCGCCGGGCCAATGCGTAACGCTGATCTCGAAGCCCTCGGATTCGTGGAACCGCGCCCGGAGGTCCCGGTAGACCATTCGTGCGTCCACGGCGTTGCGTAGGCTACGTGGCGCGGTGGCAAAGTAGTGACGCCCACAGCGGCTCACGTTGATCTCGTAATGCGGTGCTTCGCTCATGCGCGTTCCTCGCGGTTCAGGAGATCCGTGAAGCTAACGCCGCTCCGTGAGGTCGGCGTTGTAGTGCTTGGAGTTTCGGTACGCCTCGTCGCCCTGCTCGTCCACGCAGAACCCGGCGATTTCTTCGGCGGATTCGACGTGCGCGACTGTCAGGGGGTTGCCGGGGTTGAGGACCGACCCCGTGTCGATGAGAAAGTCCTCGCGGAAGGCCCCGTTGAATAGGTCGTTGAAACGGGCGTTTTCTGCGATCTCCATCGCTTGTCGTTGGCTCTCCGCTTCGATCCCCGTGAGCTTCACGCGGACCACGGTGTAGACGTGAACGTCGTACTTCATGCGCTGAGAACCTCCTCGCGGACGCCGCTGATGTCGGACCCTCGCGCTTCGAGTTTCTCGTAGGCCCACCGCAGCGCCTTGAGAACGTTCCGGCGCTCCCGGCGTTCCGCAGCGGTCCACTCATCCGGGTCCGTCGAGTTGAACCCGTTGACGACGCTGTGGGCGCGTAGTTCCAGCGCGTGAGCCATCTCGCTCAGCATGGCATCCGTGAGTCTGATCATCGTCTTGTCCTCTGGGCGTTCTTCGATCCTCGTGGGCAGCGTGAAGCTAATCCCACTCGGGGGTATTGATAGTATAGGTCAGGATGGTGAAGTCGTCGCTGCCCCCGATGACGCCCTCGCGGTCGAAGTTCAGGTCTATGAACCCCGCTTCGTAGGACTCGACGGCCTCGACTTCGACGAAGCCCCATCGGTCCCGCAGGAATTTGAAGCGGGGCTGTAGTTCGGCGAACGGTCCCTCTTGCTTGATGACCGTGACGCCGAAGTCGGGCCTCTGGATGATTCTCGTCTTGACCATGCCGATCCTTCGGCACGGTGGTCCGGCGTGAAGCTTAGAAGGCCCGGGGGTTTTTGAGCCAAGCGAACATCTCGTCGAGCGTGGCTCCCCGTTTGTCCACGCTGACGTCCCAGTTGCCGTTGCCCACGACGAAGTAGCGGTGGAGGTGGAAGTTGGAGGTGTCGTTCCCCGGCTCCGACAGGACCACGAGGCCCACGTCGTCGCTGTGCTGGAGGTGCAGCCTGACGTTCAGGCCCTCTTCCCACTGCTTGCGCTTTTCGTCGAGTGTCATGGTCTTTCCTCGTGGACCTCGTGGTGCGTGAAGCTAGGCCCCCCGATTGAAGAGGCCGAACGACTCGCCCTTCTTGTCGGTCCCGAAGATGACGCCGGGGCCGTTGCCCTCGCCGTCCTGCGAGGGGTAGAGGATCGTTCCGTTGTCGAGTTTGATGGCGATGGGGGGCGCGTTGCCGTCCCACCCTTCGGACTTGAGAACCTTCTTCGGGAGGGGCATCAGTTCGACGATCCTGTGGCCCAGTACGTTGTCGCTCATGCGGGTTCCTCGTTTAACTGTGGTGGTGTGAAGCTAGTCGTTGTCGGGATCGTTGTAATCGAGGCCCTCATCCTCGATCTCGTCGTCCTCGGCGAACAGGTCGTCCTCGGCGAAGGGATCGTCGTTGTCGAGGGCGTCGAGCCTTTCGATGGCCTTGAGTGCGATCTGTCGGGCCATGTCCTCGTTCTTCCCTTCGAGACATCCCACGATCTGATCGAAGGCCGTCCGCAGGTCCGCTTTGAAGGTCATGTGTTCTCCTTGCGCTTTCTTCGTCAGCCGTCGCCCCGGTGAAGCTAAGGGCCGGGGAGGGTCTAGCTTGGACTCCCCGGCCCGTTGGTTATGCGGACTCGCTCTTGTCCTCGCGCACGGGAGCCACGGGCTTGATGGCCTCGTCCACGGGGGCCGTGCGCTCCCCCTTGGGGGTCTTGTCGTTCACGGTGTCCCAGACGCGGAGCCGGGGGTTGGACTTCTTCTTCCCGGCCTCGTCCTTGACGGACTTCTTCAGGGCGTCCACGTCCACGTCGAGTTCCTCCAACTTGGCCGCGAACGCCTTGAGGTACTCGCGGTCATAGTTGTAGTTCGGCTCGACGAACAGCCCCGCGTCGAGTCCGCCGACCTCGACAGACGCGCTCTTGTTCTGGAGCCCGTCCCGCAGGAGCCCCGCGAGTCGCTCCATCTTGTCCTGCGCGGCGTTGAAGGCCACGAGAGCCTTCTGGGTGATCTGGACCCGACCGTCCGGCTTGCGGACGTAGTAGCCGTCGCGGACGGCCTCGTCCTCGTTGCCGCTCGTGAGGACGTTGTTGAGGATTGCCTTGGCCATAGCGTCTTATCTCCCTTCTGGGGGTTCTTCGTTTGAAGTCTGGGGCGTGAAGCTAACTCTTGATCCATTGCCGGGCGTCCTTGTCGTACCACTCGACGAAGGTGCCGGGGTTCTGCTCGACGAACTCCTGTGCCTCGGGACGGGACCAGAACTCGAAAGTTGTCTCGCCCTTGACCACGCGGAAGTTTGGATCGCTCATGCCCACCTCTCTCCCGCGCTCCCCGGCGTGAAGCTAAGGCTCGGGATGGCAGCGGCCCCTACTAAGGTGGGCAGCCTCTAGCTTCACGCCCCGCCCCGCCGCGATAGATGGACAGAAGATCAGTCGTCGGGGCCGCAGCGCAACCCCGTGAACAAGCGCGAAACTGACCTCCCGCGAGGGTGGCCGAAGATAGCGGAGACGGAGGGAGACTCTCCTCACAGCGGCACTTAGTTCCGGTGGACTGGGGAAGGTTCCTTAGCTTCACCCCGCCCGGCGGGGCCGACATGTAGGCAGGAGGAACGAATCATGTTGAAACGGGAAGAAGCAGTCGAGATGCTCAAGGCGGGAGTCCAGAAGCTCTCGTCGAGCGACGAGTTCGAGCGGTTCCTTGCGTTCAAGCAGACGGTGAGGAACTACTCGCTCCACAACACCCTGATGATCCTGCTCCAGAAGCGGGACGCCACGGTGGTCGGGGGGTTGCGGAACTTCTGGAACAAGCATGGCCGCTACGTCCGCAAGGGCGAAAAGGCCATTGCGATCTGGGCTCCCCTCTTCGGGAAGAAGAAGCACGAGGACGGGACCGAGGACACGTTCATCCGGGGGTTCAAGACCGTCCCGGTGTTCGACCTCTCCCAGACCGAGGGCAAGCCCCTGCCGGAACACCCGACCGTCGAAAAGCTGACGGGCGAGGACGAGCGGGGCCTGTACGACATGCTCGCGGCGCACGTTACCGACAGCGGCCTCACGCTCCTGCGCGAGGTGGACCCCGAGTTCGCGGACGCCAACGGTTCGTACTCCAAGCTGTCCAAGACCATCCGGGTCCGGCCCGATCTCTCGCCCATGCAGTCCTTCAAGACCCTCGCGCACGAGGTGGCCCACTGGTTCCTGCACAGCGACGACAAGGGCATGGACCTCACGCGGCCCGTGAAGGAAACGGAAGCGGAAGCGGCGGCGTTCCTGACGCTCGCGCACTTCGGCATCCGGGCGGACTCCTACTCCTTCGGGTACGTCGCGGGGTGGTCGAGCGGCAATCTCAAGATGATCGAGCGGTCCCTGAGCCGCATCGAAAAGGCCGCGAACCATATCATCAAGGTCGTCGAGGAACGCCTCGAAGCCAAGGCCGAAACCGCGAACGCGGAACCCGCCGTAGCCTAGCCTCCTCCTGATGGGATGGGGCGGGGGTACAACTCCCCCGCCCCTCCCCCGTTCCTTTAGCTTCACGATTTCTCGGGGTCGCGATGGACAACTGGAACAAGACAATCGTGCGGCGTGGCGACATGACACGCGGGGCCTAGCCAGTCCTACACGAGCCCGTGCCTTGGATGAGCGGGCGCAGCGGAGTGCTCGGGCGCGTCCATGCGGCTGAGTTCTGGAGCGCCGTTGTGTAGTCGGGGGAGGACCGACCACGATTGTCCAACTGACCATTTAGCTTCACGGTAAGATGGCTGAACGAGGAACAGTCAGGAGGGACATGACGATGGGCTAGACGTAGGGCGGAGGCTTCCCGCGAGTGTGGGAAGACGGCGGGGTTGATCGCCCGCTGCCCGGACGGTGCCCTTGGCTGCCGGGAGCTTGATGAAATCTTACTGGGAACGGGCGGGTATGCCCCGCGTGGAAGTCTGGATTCCACGACCGTAGCGGCCCAGAGCCAGATCATGAGGCCGTATCGGTTCCTATCCCGAAATCTTTAGCCCTGTAGCTTAGTCGGTAGAGCGCAGCGGGGGATACCTGCTTGGGAAAGGGATAGTATCCCGTCCCGATTACCAAGGAGTCTGCTGAGGCGTGGGTTCGAGGCCCACCGGGGCTGCCGTAAGCTTCACGCATTGGAACGTTCACGAGGAATAGGCATGAGCGAAGACAAGTGTGGTTGTGGGAAGCCCGGTTGCGTCATCGTGACGGTGACGGACATGCAGGGCAACGTTGCGGAAACCGCGACCCTGTGTGAGGATCATCTGCCCCACATCCCCAGAACGGACGTAAGACCCGCGCTGTACTGTTGTGGACACAAGTCGGAGTAGCGACAGGACTCGTGGGGTACGCGGGCGTGTGACGTAAGCATCACGCCGGGCACGGGAGATAGGGGTAGGCTCCTGAAGGACCGTGCCTTAGAGCTAGGGACTAGCCTCCCTTCCGGTGCGAATCCGGGCGTACCCTACAAGTCCTGTTGTGAAATGATCGCAGAGGCGATGGGGGAAATGGTTACTTCAGCTTCACGACGGGGAACGACCATCCACGGCTCGGGTTTTCGTTGAACCCCACGCCGTAGCCGTTCGTCAACCTGCACCACTGGAACACGTTGATGTGGCGACCGGGCCACGCTTTCTCCGACAGGGCTTCTTCGCCGCTGATCTCTTCGACGATCTCGACGTCGAGAAACCGTGCCGCCGGACTCTTGTGGTGTTCGTTGAAGAATTCCGGGGGAACCCAGTCACGGAGTGTCTTGCTCACGATTGTTTATCGTACTGGGTATGGTGGGTGAAGCTACTGGTTGCGCTCTTTCCCGTAGGCGTAATCGTAGTCCTCTTCGTGGTCGTCAATGGCTTCCAAGCGGTCTTCGTACTCCTCTTTGACCTGCTGATCCGTGAGTTGGTTGTACGGCACCCACCCTTCGCCCCGCAGCACGGCGTCGATGAACTCGACATCGTGCTTTTCGAGGTTGCGGCGGATCATTCCAAGGTCGTCCCGAACCATCCGGTCGATCATCTGCTGTCTCGTGGGCTTCATTCCGTCCTCCTGATTGTCCATCGTTCTAGCGCCGGGGAGTGAAGCTAGTCCACTTGGCTGTGTTGTGACCAGTACCAGATCGCTTCGGCGAACTGGGCTGCCGTGTAGCGGCCCTTCGTTCCTCCCTTCTTCACGAGGTAGTTCCGCGCCATCGTGAGGGGGTGCATGGGAACGTTCTTCTGGAGTTCCGCGTTGATGGACACGACCTCCCAATCCGCATCGGTGGAACGTTCGCCACCCTCGTCCAAGACGCGCTTGTGGTAGAGGACGATGTGGACGACCCTCGCGGCCTTCTTCCGTCCCTTCGCCGTCACGAGGACATGACGCTCCTCACCCGGCTGCCGTGCCTCGAACTTGGCCTTGAGGTTCGTGCGCGGTGTGATGGGCGTGGTGGCGGTGTAGAACCCCTTGGCCGGTACGGGGACGAGAACGACGCCTTCGCGGTAGCCCGGAAGCCTGTGCTTCCAATGCTTCTTCACGAGAGCCACGAGGTCCGCGTCGGACCCCGCGTAGTGGGAGAAGCGGCTCCGGGGTGTCTGGCGTTTGGCAAAGCTGCTGACCGCGATGGTGCGGCGCTTTGCGTAGCCGAATGGACGCTTCTTCATATCGGTCTTGCGACTTCAAGCTGATCGAGTCGGTAGTCTACGAACTGATGCCCCTTCTTCTCGTGGTGGTAAACAACCTTGACGGAGCCATCGAGGTTGAAGCCGATGGGGACAAAGAGGGTGGGCTTGACGATCTTGCCATCGACGCCCCCGAGGTTCAGGAACTCCGTGTCCTTGATGGCCTTGACGAGCGCCCTGAGTTGGTGATCGTTGGTCGTCATGGTTGACCATCGGGGGAACGCCGGGTCGTGAAGCTAACGACCGATCTTGTAGTCCTTGCCGCGAGGCTCGATGGCCCGGGAGCAGGGGTACGTCAGGGTGCCATCGCTCCAACGGACCGACAGCCGCGCACCTCCGCAGCCCTCGAAGCAGGGACGCTCCGTGACGTTGAGGATCTTGCCTCGCAGCTTGCCGTCGCTCGACCAGAGGGTCTGGCCGATGTACTCGGACCTGTCGCTTCCGATCATGTTATCCTTTCTTGGCTCCACGGATCTCCAGTGCTTTGCCATTCCTGAAGAACGTCACGAAATCGAGCAGCTTTCCCACGAGTTGCCCCATGTGGTTCTGGCAAGCCCGGACTTCCGTCCAGCCCTTCACCGCCAATACTCCGTACTGGGCTGGTTCCTCGCAGAGTTCGGGATCGTACCCGCCGTCGCACTCGTCTTCTTGGGTGAGCTTCCTGATCTGCATGGCTAACCCTGCTTGATGGTAACGAAGACGTCGTACCCGTACCAGATGTCGAGCACGAACCCCGGAGAGCAGGGGCAGGTGCATCCGGCCTTCTGCCGCCAGTTCGCCTTGGTGTCGGCGGGGATTCCGGCCCGGCGGAAGACCTCGGGCAGGAACGCACGGTAGGCGTTGTAGGGCCGGGTGTGCCGCGCTTCGAGGTGTTCGAGGATGCTCTCGCCCTCGGGAAACAGGTAGACCCGCGAGGCACCGGGCTTCCAACAGCCCCGGTTTGGGGAGCCGTTCTTGCGCTTCTCGATGGCGAGCTTGACGTTGAGTTCCTTGCTCATGTTCTTCTTTCGTGGTTCTCGGGGTGAGTGAAGCTATTTGCTGTCCTGAACTTTCCAGTTCGTGATCTCGCTGTCCTCGATGTCCGCGCCTTCGGTGGACGACGTAAAGCTGTAGTCCATTTCCGACAGGACTTCGCTGACGTCCACGCCTTCGTCGGCCCGGATGATGACCCGTGTCGTGACTTCGACGTATATCTTTCTCATGCTAGTCTCTCGTGGCTGATCGGATGAGTGAAGCTAGTTGTCCCACTCGGTCGTGTGACCGCACCTGCGGCAGTCGTAGGAGAGCAGCGTACCGGCTGCGTGGATCTCCCGGTGGGGCTTGTGCCGGGCATCGGGGCCTGAGACTTCCTCGCCACAGGGGACCATGTAGACGGTGTACTTCTTGCCCCGGTACTCCTCGCCCAAGATTTGGACGCTGGCGGCATCGTACTCCGACTCGTAGGACGAGATCGTGCCGTCGCAGTCGGTGTAATGCTCCCACGGCTTGCCGCGATCTGCCTTGGCGCGGAGGAAGGCCCCGCACTTTGAGCAGCGATGGGCCATCTGAAGCTCGTAGGCATCGGGTTCCTCGCCCGGCAGCGTGGTGCAGCCCGGGGGGAGCGACCAGCCGAACACGTTTCTCGTCATGCCCGTCTATCAGGAATGGAAACTTCCGTGAAGCTAAAGGCCCGGCGGGTGCAGACTTATGATCTCGTCCCACCAGTTCAGATCGACGCAGCACTCCCGTCCCACCCGCCTGACGTCTTCGTGCTTGGAATGGCGGTTCCCATTGGCCCAAGCCTTCTGCCCTTCTACCTTGATGGTGTAGGTTCTGGAGGGGTTGTCCTGCACGACGGCCTTGAGCTTCGGGTTCCCGAAGACCTTGCGGAGTTCCCGCGTGACCTTCTTGATGGTTTTGTCCCAGTCGAGCGTGGCCTGAACCTTCTTCCACCAATACGCATAGCCCTCGACCATCTTCTCGGCTTCAGGTCCGAAGGCAGCGGTATCGACGCCCATCTTCGCGAGCTTCGCGAGAACCGCTTCGCTGGCGATCTTCTTGCCCAATGCCGTGAGGATGAGCTTGTGGGGGTACTGCTTGACGATGTTCTCCCAGTCCTTCCTGCGCTGCTCGTCGGCGGAACGGAGATTCAACGCGCCGCCGCAACGGTCGCAGTTGTGCGTGATGCCGTTGTCGGGATACGACACAGGGCTCAGGAGGTCATGCTTGCAGCCCGGTAGAGCCCTCACGCTGTAACCCCCGGGGTTCGTGTGGTTGCGGTGCAGGTGATCGACCGCCGCCTTGAAGGTTCCGAACGGCCCGAAGGTGTCGTAGACCTCCCGCGTGTAGGTTTCGAGGTCGTAGTACCACGAGCCAGCCGTCTTCTCGTAGAACCTGCAATCGTGTCCTGTGCTCATGCGGTCCTTTCGTCGTGGCGGGGAGTCGTGAAGCTAACGGGAGAAGTACCCGTAGACACAGCGGTATCCCCCACGGGACGGATCGTGGGTATCGTGGATCACCCCGTCGATCACGACGGACAGGTGACGGCTCAGCGACACGATGATGCGCCCGGAAGGAACCTGATGCTTTCTCAGGTGGACCCTGCACCCGGAGCCGATGTGCATCGTGGGGGTCCACTGCCACCCCAAGGACATGAGGTACTTGTGGTAGGTCTGCTTGAACACCCCTGTCCTCGCGGCGGACTTCTTGCGCTTGCGCTTGCCGATGCGCTCGGACTTCGCGAGTGCGTTGAGGTCGTCGTAGACCTCGCGGTAGGGCTTGCCCGTCGCGATGGCGATGGCGCGGGTCACGCAGTCGCCCGTCGTCCCCTTGAATCCGGCGGCTTCCCGGCCACCATCGTCGTAGCTGAAACTCAAGGTCGGGGGTACTTCCACGATTGCGTCCATGCAAGCCTTTCGCCCGGTATCGGGGGCGTGAAGCTAGTCTTCCACGGGGGCCAAGCCCCCAAGCATGAGGCCCATGTCGTCGAGACAGTAGCGAACCTTCTTGCCCCGGATGGCATCGACGTTGACGGAGTGTCCCGGCGCGATGACGTCCCCGAAGATGGCGTCGAGGGCGCGGACCGTGGGACCGTTCTCGCACGGCACCACGACCTTCTTGCGCCCGACCCTGAGGGTCAGTTGCGCGATGCCGCTGCCCCAACTGCCGCTGAGGTTGACGATGGTGGCTTTCTTCATGTTCGTCTCTCGTGAGTATACCGCCGGGTGAAGCTAGAGATCCACCTGTTCGCTGTAGGCCCAGTGGTTGTCGCTGAGGGTGAAGACGACGCGGTTGGCCCGGACGTCGCGCTCGTGGACTTCCTCGACGTCGATGCCGTACTTGTCGCGGGGGATCGAGGTAAGGGTCAGGCCCGTGATCTCGACGGTTTTGGGTGCGCCCATCCCGAAGGAGCCCCGGTAGGTCACTTGGTCGCCGATTTTGATGGTCTTCATGCCTCTCTATCCTCGGGAAGGTTCCCCGTGAAGCTAACCTACATACAGTCCGCGAACTCAGGGTGGTACTCGCGGGTGTGGCCGTAGGTCTTGAGCTTCCCGAAGTCCACGAGGGTCTGCTGCGCGTGGAACCGGGGTTCCGTGTCCGTGGCCCCGAACTCGCGGAACTCGCTCATCACGGGATCGACGTGCTTCTTGTAGACGTCGCCCAAGAGCTTCGCGACGGGCAGGGAGCCGAAACGCTCGTCGGCTTCGTTGATGGCCGTGATGACGGCAGCGGTGAGGCGTCGGGCAGCCTTGCCGGAGCCCTTGACGCTGGAATAGAGTTCCCACTCCCGAATGGTCGTGGGGACATCGACGCCCTTGTGTTTCTTCATGCTTGTCTCTCGTGGGGCGTCGGGGGCGTGAAGCTAACGCTGCTCCCGGCGGTCGATCTCGGCGTTGAGGCGGTCTTCCGTTTCCTGCCAAGCCTTGTCCGCGAGATCCATGCCGTCGAGAATGGAGTCGAACACCCCAAGCTCCCGGGCCTGATGGATGAACTCGTGAAGGTTCACGAGGTCTTCCCGTGTCAAGGGGGCGTTGTCGTTTGCCATCAGTTTTCCTTTCTGGCTTCGAGGCGTCGCCGACAGAACTCCAGAACGTTGATTTCCGTCTGGGTGCGTTCTTCCTCGGGGATCTCCTCGATCCACGTCGTGATGGTTTCGCAGACTTCCTTGACGGTCATGTTGGCCTTTCGGATGTCGGGCTTCGCGTGAAGCTTACTGGACTTTGGCCTTTTCGACGATGGTAGTGATGCCGTGGAAGTGGGTGCTGAGGGACCAGACGTCACCATCGCGGTTCCACGCGAGATCCTTTCCTCCCTCGTCCTTGGCGAGGAATTCGGCACGTCGTTTGGCCGAAGGAAGCTGCTCGAAGACCTCGACCAACTCCCCTGCGTCGCCGATGTCGTGGCGAAGAACGTAGACGAACACTACTGCTCCTCCTTCGCCTCGGCTGCCTCGATGCGTTCCGCGAAGTCCATGCCGAAAAGCGTGTCGATGGCTTCCCACCCCCGCTCGGTCATGAGGTCGGCGATGTTGCTGCCGTGCCGTCGGAGGAAATCCTCGGCCTCCTGCTCCGTGAGGTCGAGGCTGATGTTCAGGCCCTCGTCGTAGGTGAGGATGTCCTCGACGGTGAAGGGGGAGCCGACCATCAGGGGGGCGTTCTTGATCCCGTCCTCCGCCAGACCCTTGATCTGATCCAACACCACTTCCAAGGAAGCGGCAGCGGGATCACAGTTCTCGGCATACTCCACGATGGAGCGCAGTACGTCCTTGTAGTGGCTCATGTCGTCCTCAGATTACGATGTGGGGGTTTTCCTGTGTCATCTTCTTGTGGAAGATGACCTTGCGGGTCCGATGTTCCGTGATCTTTGCGAAATGGCCCCGTGCGACGTGCCACTTCGCGAGGGCCAAGGCGCGGTCCTTGTTGACCACCAGACGCGCTGCGGTGATGTGCTTCCCCGTGGGGGTGTAGCACTTGTACTCGACGTTGTAGCTCACTTCTCCCCCCGGATAACCACGTTGATGCGGTGGTCACGGGCGATGTCCGCGACCTCCCGCTTCGTCAGGACCGCGCCGATGTCCCACCGGGTCGAATTGTGTACTTCGACGACACGGTAGGGACGGTCCTTGCTCAGCGAGAGGCCCGATTGCGTGAGTACCAGTTTCTGCTTGTTCATGGCTTCCTATCGCGGTCTTTTGGGTCTGTGAAGCTAAGCCGTTTCGTCGTCGTGGGGGCACTCGTCCTCACAGGCGACGCGCCTGTTCTTCTCTTACTCCTCGTTGTCGGCTTCGGTTTCGCACTCGCCCATGTAGTTCCGTTCCGAAAGCTCGACGCACTCGTGGAAGTCCAGACGGAGGGTGTCGGCCAGATGCCGCATATCCGTCAGGAGGTCCGTGAAGACGCTCCAACTGCCGCTTTCGACGTCTTCGGCGACGTCGCCTTCGGCGTTGCCATCCCCGCGAACCTTCCGGTGGTGGATGATCGCGGCCTTGGCCCATGCCGCCCGTTTCGCGTTCATGTTCATACGGCCCCCTAGATCAAGGGAAGGTGAAGCTCGTGATCCTCGTGACCTTCGAGCAGCTTCTTCGCGAGTTTCACGGATGCCTCGTTGCGCCCGTCGTACTGGTATTCCCCAAGGGAGGCGAGGTGCCGCAGCCACGCCATCGTCAGGCGGGTGAACCCCTGCTGCAACGTTCGGTGTTCGTTGCTGAACCCTTCGACGAACTCACCGATCTCGTCGTCGTCGGAAATGATGTTGAGGTAGTCGGAAACCACCCGGACGACCTCTTTGCTGCTCTTTCGTCTCATGGTCTTTCTCTCGTGTTTCCACCCGGGCGTGAAGCTACGCCGGGGCCTCCTCCGTGAGGGCGATGTCGTACTTCACGAGCACCTGCTGAAGCGTCGCGTACACGAGGCCCGTCTTGGACGCGATTTCGGTCTTGGTCTGCTCGAACAGGGCCGCGACGCGCTTGCGGTTGAGCCGCTTGGCCTCTTCGAGCTTGCACTTCAGGCCGGAGAACAGCATGAAGGACTCGACCGCAAGGCCCGTGGCCCCGGACTTCTCCCGGTTGACGGGCGAGATCCCGCACCAGATGGCACGGGGCTCCGTGGTGGCGGTGAAGTAGTTGATGCCGCCCTTGGAGTAGTAGACGTTGACCTTGATGTGCGTGATGGGCTTGCCCTGATCCGTGCCCGTGGCCGGGAGGTAAAAGGTGTTTTCTCTCATGGCTCCCTATCGCCCCTTACGCTTCAGGTGAAGCTACGCCTTCCACCCGAAAGGGTGGGGCTTCCCGCTGTCCTGCCACTCGGCAGGGGACATGGTCGGTAGGGTGGCGGGTTCGACGGTGATACGAACGGCCCCGATGTTGGGTCCGGCGACCACGAGAACGTTCGGGAGGTCGGTTTCCCACCATTCGTCGATGAGGCCATTGGATTCCAGAGCCGTCAAGAGTGCCTGTGTGTTTTTGTTCATGGTTGTTCATCGCTTCGCCCCTGCGGGGTGAAGCTAAATGACCTCCCCGGCGTTGGTGTCGCACCCCTCGTCGCCCGTGATGCACTCCCCACAGGCACGGCAGTAGTAGGAACCCATCCAAGTCTCGTGGTAGCCCCGGGGTTCAGGGACCACCGTGAAGGTGCTGTTGTGGCACTTGGGGCACGTCAGGGAAATGTGGCCGTCGGCACAGGCGCGTCCGGGGGCGGAGCCAAGGTAGAACTTGGCGTCCTTGACGAGCGGCTTGTTGCACCGTCCCTTGAGCCGCCGCCAGTTCTTGTACCGGGGAGCGGCGCACTTGACGTTGTCGTACTCGGGCAGACGCTCGAAGGTGGGGTACTCCTGAAGGATCGCGAGGTTTTCGTTCATGCCCCTCTTTCGCGCTCCGGCGGGGCCGTGAAGCTAAAGCCCCAACCGGAAGGCGAAGACCTCGCCTCGTCGATTCGCCGCCGCCCGCGCCCCCGGGACGCATTGGTTGTGGACGAACAGGTACTTCGAGTGGTAGATGAGCTTCTTCTTGTTGCGTCGGTTCCGGCCCGGACAGTCCTCGAAGTCGCACTTGCGGAGTTTGGTGCCTTCGACGGGCTTGCCCTCGGCCAGCATCCCGACCATCATCTGGACGATGGGATGGGCCATTACGCATCCCTCCGGGCGAAGTACGACTTCTCCGCCGCTTGGCGGACGGCAAGATCCGCCCGTCGGACGAGAAACGCCAGCGTTTCGTTGAGATCGACGATCTCGGGCGGAATCCGGCCCGTGTAGGAACCCCTCTCCGCCGTCAGGCGAATGAGCTTCCCGTCGGCGAAATGCAGCCGGACGTGCCCGGTGAAATCATCGTGATTCGTCATGATCTATTCCACTCCTTCGTAGATTTCCTGCTGTTCCCATTCCTCGCGGTCCTCGAAGACCTCGAAGCCCTTGTCCCGCAGGGCCTTGTCGAGTACGTCGGCCATCCGTCGGGCCAACGCGAGGTTCGTGGTGTCGGTGGCGTAATTGCCCCCGATGATCGCGTGGGGTACGGTTTCGACTTCGAGATCGTAGGTGCCGTCCTCCCCCGACGGCATGACCGCGATGTAGCAAGCGTTCCGCTTGGGGTTCTCGCGGCGGATTCGCTCGGCGAACCTCTGGATCGACGGCACCCAGTCGCTCATCCCCACACCTCCCGCACGACCTTCCGGGGAGCCTTGGGAAGCTTCTCGGGTATCTCCCATCCCAGTAGCGCGAAGGAGGAACCGTCCTCGTCCTCGGGCAGCCGGATGGTGCTGAACCGCGTGGGCAGATGGTAGTCGCTCGAACCGAACTCCCACGCCGTCCCGTCCTTCGCGAGGATCACGACACCCCGGAGGCCGAAGCCGTTGCGGTTCGACGAGATCGCCGCGACCTTGAACGCCTTGGTCTTGCGGGTCTTGGTCTTCACTTGAGTTCCTCCGCCTTGTCGTAGTTGTCCTCGTCCACCTTCCGCAGGGCGGACTCTTTGGCGTCCTCCCACGCTTCCTCGGCGGTCTTGCCTTTCCCGACTACCGTGATGGTGAAGGCGTACTCCGTGTCTTCGCTCATGTCTTCCTCTCGAAGCTTCGCCCGTCCGTGAAGCTTACTTGACCATCACGGAAACGGACTTGGCCGTCGTGACGTTGGTGGCCCGGTCCTTGAGGAACGCGAGAACGTCCCGCAGGAACACGTTGCTGACGTAGAAGTACCCCTGCGAGGATTCGCAGTCGCTCTTGCCCTGCGGGAACTCCTGTGCCAGACGGTCGCCGAGCGCGTGGTTGCCTTCGGGTCCGGCCTGATAGTAGATCGTGGTGTCGAGAAGATGCGGGCGCAGCTTCTCGTCGTGTTGGAGCAGGACTTCCAGACGCCGTTCCTCGCCTTCCCGTGCCGCGAAGCGAAGAAGGTGCTGCCGATCCGTGAGCTTGCCCTTGTGGACCGCTTCACAGTCGCGGTTGTGCTGCCGCTTGAGCCGCTCGAACGCGGCTTTGTACTGCTTGAGCGTCGTGTACATGTCGTCCTATCGAACCTTCTCTCGGGTGTGAAGCTTAGTCCCACCAGAGCCGGACAACGGTATTGCCTTCGGGAGAGAAGTCGCCGGGCCTTCCGATACTGTTGATGTGGTTCTCGTCGGCCTCGGCCCTTTGCCCTGCTTCCTGAATGGCTCCGGCGAGAAGTCGAGTTTCGTCCTTGGACAGCCGCGTTAGAGCGTGGTGTTCCACCACGACGTAGATGACGCGGGAGCCTTCGTTCCCGATGACAAAATGGTGCGTAGGGCTGCCGTTGTTGACGTTGTCGGGTTGACTGTACTGGGCCTTGGGGATGATGCGGTCCAGTTCCTTCACGAGGGCCACGAGCCTCTCGGCGTAGCAGTTGTTGTAGGACTGGGCGTGGCGGCAGAACTCCAGAGCCTCGGCGGGGCAGAACTTCACCTTCCAGTCGTGGCTGTGGAGATCGAGCAGCAGGGCTGCCCGAACGCCTTCCCATTCGAGTTTCAAGGCATTGATGGCCTTGGCTTCCTGCTGAAACAGCGTCGTCATACTGCCCTTTCGTTCCGGCCCGACATCGTGAAGCTAACGGCTCGGCACCCGGTAACCCGCCGCCTCCGCCCTCTTGATGGCGGCACGGACCTGCTTGACGGCAGCGGGGTCGAGTTTGCCCTCGTAGCCCGGCACCGACAGAACCTTCCTGCGGTTGTACCGTCCCGTCGTGAGGGACAGGGCCAACTTCAGGGCGCGGAGCATGTCGTTCTCGACGCTGATGGTGTCCCACGTATCCGTTTGCGTGATCATTTTCCGTGCGTCGCTCTCGTGATCATGGAGTCGATCCGCTCCTTCACGAATCCACTCCGTTCAAGGTTCTGGACGTATTCCTCGAACTGGCCCCACTCCTGCTTCTGGTAGAACTCTTTGAGCTTTCGGACATGCTCCCCTTCGACGATTTCGTTGTCTCGAAGGGTATCCTCCAGTCCCAAGTTGATGGGGTTGCTCATGGGGGTTTATCGTCCTTCACGGGGTCCGTGAAGCTAGTAGACCGAACCCAGTACCCTCGCGTTCATCATGCTGTAGGCTTCCTTGACGGCTCCACGACCAAGCCCCGACGTGGCCCAAACCTTTCCCGGGGCGATGATGACTTCGCGGGCCTTGAAGCCGGGGTGACGGCCCTCGAAGTCCGCCACGGTGTCGTGGGCGATGCGTTCGACGAACTCCCTGATGCCGGGAGGCAGGGTGTTGAGGTCGAGTTCGACGGCCCGCCGTTTCGGATCGGGGAAGTGGTATACCGTGAAGCTCATCATACACCCATCGTCCTCGGGAACCTTCGTGAAGCTAATGCGCCGGACCCTCGATCTTCCAACCGTGACCGTAGCACACGCGCTTGGCGTTTTCCAAGGCCGCTTCCTCGCTCGGCCCGTAGATCCTGTCCAACGGGTCTGCACCATCGATGGCGTGTTCGATCTCGGCGACGTAGAGACAGGTGCTTACGTCGAAGATCGCGGCCCCATAGGACTTGCCATTGGAGTTGCAGAGGCCGCAACCGCAGCCCGCCCCGTGGCGGTCCTGATCGTCCAGACGGATGACAACCCGTTTCATCGCTTCTCCGGGGAGCAGGGGCGAACGGGGAAATCCTTGGGAATTTCGCGCCGTTTTAGCCGTCTGTCTCCATCGTGGAAATACTCAAAGGGGCAGCGGGCAGCGGGCGCGGGGGTCCACCCCGTAGGAATCGAGTCGTCCCACGAGAGTCCACAGGTTCCGCACGTCGCCACGTCGCTCATGTCGATCCTATCGAACCTTCCCCTGCCCGTGAAGCTACGACGGCACTTAGTTCCGGCGGAGCCGGGCGCAGTTGTTCCACGTCCACCGCGTAATCGCGGTGATGCGCGGCACGATGATCTCCCGGCCCACGGGGTAGCCTTCGTAGCCGTCGTGACGGCCCACAGGCTCGGTGAGGCGGACCCGGAGGCTCTTGGCGTTGACCTTGCTGACTACGCCCTTGCCCGCATAGGCGTCGCCGCAATTCGTCCAGTAGACCGTTGCGGGCTGCCCGACCACGAGGGCACGGTCCTCCGCGAGGGCGGCTTTGAAGTCTTCTGGTCCCATATCCCTTCCTCGAAGTTTCGAGTTCGGGTGAAGCTAACCGATGACTTCGTAGGATTGGGGCGGGAACTTGGCCCCCGAGATCCTGTGGCCGTTGTCGAGATAGGGTTCGCACTCGACCTCCGCCCACCCGTCTTCTCGGATCACGGCGTCGTAGACCTTGCCCGCATGGGCCTCGCCGTATGCGCGGTTCCAGAAGCGCGACAGGCCCTCCACGTCGTCCATGACCTTGATGCGTTTGGTCGCGTCGCTCATGCCAATCCTCCGTCGATAAGGCCCCAAGCGTAATCTTCGAGGGTGTATTGGGTTACCTTGTCGTTCTCGTTGACCGTGATGGTGTCGTAGACACGAATGAGGCCCTTGCGCTGTAGATCCGTGACGAAACCTCCGAACCGCGTTCCCTTGATGGGACCAAGGTTCTTGGCGTATTCGAGGATGCCGAAATCCCGGCCATTCCCCTCGGCGTCGCGGGCCAAGGTCACGAGGACCGTGCGCTCGTTGGCGTTGAGTTCAATCGTTTCCACGCCCACCTATCGAACCTTCTCAAGTTCGTGAAGCTTACGCTTCGTGTTGAAGCCCTGCACCATGTCGCGCAGGAGGTCCACGTTGTCGTCAGTGGCGGGGAGGCGGACGAGGGGATTCCCGACGTCCACGAGGAAGCCGTGATGCGTGTTGATCTGGACGGTCTTGCCGTCGTCCACGATGCTCCATTCCAGTCCGGTCACGGGTCTTCGATTCATGCTTTCCTATCGAACCTTCCGTAGTCCGTGAAGCTAAATCAGGCCCGCAGCCACGCGGGGATTTTGAACTCTCCCTCCTTCATGGCCCGGCGCAACTCCCCCTTCGTGTAGGGGCCGTCGCAGGGGATGATGGGGTTGCTCGGTTTCGTCATGCACTCGATACAGTTGGCCGCGTGGCCGTCCTGCGTGAGGCTCTGCTCGTCGAAAGCTGAACCGCACTCGGAGCAAAGGTAGTAGCGCATGGTTGCCATGATGTCTCCCTATCGAACCTTCCCGTGTTCGTGAAGCTAAAGACTGTAGACCACGAGCTTGTTGGGGACACGCTGCATGGCCGCGAGGTTGGCTTCGACGTCCGCGCCCATCATCTGCCCCACCGGACCCCCGCCCATGAGGACCGTGGCGATGGTTTCGTCAGGCGCGATGCCGATGCGTCCGAAGCATTCCTCGATGTACTGGGGCGTCTTGGCCCACCCGTCGGCCCCGAGACTGTGGACCACGAGGGCGTGAAACGATCTTTTTGCCTTGGCGTCGGTGCGGGCAAGCACGGTGCCCAAGGCTTGCGGGCCGATGATCGCGAGGTCCGGCCAGAACCTCCGGGCCACGAGGCCCGCGAATCCTGCGTCGTTGATGCCCTCGGAGTTGGCCGCGAAAGCGATGTGCTTGTACTCGCTCTTGAAGACGTCGCCCTTCACCTGCTTGAGGATCATGGGTTCTCCTGTGAATTGCGCTGCTGACATTCCCGCCGCGCCTGTTCCGCGAACATCACACGGTTCGCCCTCTGGTGCCGCCAATGGCGCGGGCGCTCCAACACCCCGGCCCCGCCCTGCGGAACGCCATCGCGGTAGAGCATGTAGCCCTTGCAGTCTGCCGTGAAGGTCCAAGTGGCTTTCATCGTAGGTCCGTATGGCGGACGTTCTCCATGTATCCGCCCTGCTCCGTCTGGACCGTCACGAACACCCCGTCCTCGGTTTCCTTGGGATCGCCGAGAAGGTATCCGTGGCTCCACTCCCCCGGATCGGTACGGACCTCGACTTCATCCCGGTTGTGGAGCTTGAGGGCGTCGCGTTTCCTCATGCCTTGACGTCCACCCAACCGGGAAGCTCCCCGCGCTCCTGCATTTCGACTGTCGGCTCCGGCTTGATGATCTCGCCGGGCTTGAGGCTCGGGGTGTAGTAGAACTCCTTGTCGCCGAACTGGTAGTGGCGGACCAGATGGACGCCCGCGATCCGCGCCGCTTCCTCGGCCAAGGGCACCGTGATGGCCCCGCCGTAGTAGCAGCCAAACCGCTTCTTGCGGTCGAAGAACGCTGCGTCGTCCGTCATCGCGACCTCGGTGCAGGGACCGAACCCGTGGGCATTTAGTAGCCCGGACCGCGAGGACCACGGGCCGATGAGGTCGGCCTTGCTCCCGTCTTTCATGTGGAGCGTGAACGTCCGTCCTCCGTAACCTTCCCCCGGCGCGGAGTAGCCGAAGAAGTTGACGTACCCATCGAGTTCCGCGTAGTAGTGGCCGTCCCGCGCCTCGTAGCGAAGCTCATCGAGCTTGGGGATGCGGTCCACGAGGATCTGGAAGTCCGGCTGATTGAGCCATCCGATCATCCAGTTGACTCGCGCCTTGAGAATCTTCATGAGCCTCTATCTCCGTGGCCCGTGGTCGTGAAGCTTAGTCCTCGTGGATCTTGAGCAAGGCCGTCGAGAGAGCCAGAAGCTCCTTGCCCGAAAGGTGGGCAGAGGCGACGCCACCGGGGTTGGCGTTCTCGATCCACTTGAGCAGGGCAGCCCGCTCGGAGTCCGTGAGTTCGACGATCTTCATGTTCTGCTATCGTCGCAACTCGTGGGGGTGAAGCTTGGCTTCGGGCTTGAGGGGCTTGAGGTCCGGGCCGTTGACGATGCGGGTGACCTCATCGACGAAGAACTGGGTGAACTCGGAGGGCGGCTTGTCGAAGATCGACATGATGCCCTTGTTGATGAAGGGCTGTAATTCCCGCTTCCAAGTGGCCTCGTCGTACTTCTGGATGAACGACTCCTTGGCGCGTCGCTCCGCGTCGTTGACGTGGCAGTTGAACAGCGAAAAGAACGGGTCCATCGGCTCGGCCTTTTTGCCCATCAGTCTTCCTCTCGATTCTCGCCCGGCCCGATCTGGATGTCGTACTCGGCGTCGCCCCGCGTGAGCGCGGCCTCGATGTGCGCGGCCACGACCTTTTCGCCCTGTTGGGCTACGTCCTTGGGAACCTTCACGAACGTCTGGATGGTGTAGTCGATCTGGTGATCCTCGGAGGCTTGAAGGGTGCCGTTCTGGAAGGAACCCCTCTGGCTCTCGCCGTCGATGCCAAGCTCGATTTTGAACTTCGCCATCACGCTTCTTCTCCGGTCCCGAAGGTCTTGTCCTGACACTTCTGGCACAGGCCCGAAATACCAAACTCCTTCCACGAGAGGTCGTCGCGGAAATCCTTGCGCTCGACCTTCTCGTTGCAGAAGGGGCAGAGGCCCGCGTTCCTACGCCCGACCTCCTTGCCGAACCCCATCTTCCGCATGATGTCTTCGTCCATGTCCCTCTATCCTCCCGAAGCTTCCGCGTGAAGCTTACTCCGGCGACGTGTCGGTGACGTCCTCGGCCCGCGACGCCTGTTCCTCGGCCCAGTCGTCCTTGGCGCTGTCGAGGGCCTCCCGGTACTCGGCGGCGTACTTCTCCCGAAGCTCCGCGAGTTCCCGGTCCCGGTCCTTGCCCGTGGCATCGGAGAGGTCGCCCTTGTCCTCGGCGATCTCCTGTACCTCCGCGAGGTCCGTTTCCGTCGTGACCTCCGGGGCCTCGATGTCGGCGTTGTCGGGATCGAATTCCTCAAGCTCCCCGGAGGCGTTCTCGATCTCGTCGGCCTTGCCTTCGAGGTTGTCGGCCTTTTCCTCAAGCTCGTCGCAGATGGGCATACGGTTTCCGTTCATGCCGTCCTCGACGTTCTGCGCGGACTCGCGGTATTCCTCCGCGACCTCGCGGAGTTCGTTGGCCGATTCCTCCATGACGCCCTGTAGGGTGCCGAGATCCTTGTCTTCGCGGAAGTCGCTCACGGCAGCCTCGATGTTCTCGCCCGCCGCGTAGCAGCGGGAAAGCTTGTCCGACGACGTGAGTTCGCTCTGCCGGGGATACCCGCATCCCGTGTGGCGGACGCGCTTGCCCCCGTAGCGGAACTTCCAGTTGTAGTAGGACTCGCCCTTCGCGATGGTCTTGCCGCACTTCCCGCAAGACCCGGCGGGCTTACGGGCCTTCTTGACGGTGTGGACTCTCGGCATGTCTTCCTATCGAAACTTCTTCCGTGCGTGAAGCTTATTTTTCGGCAGCACCCCAACCCACTCCCAATCGGACTTTTTGGCCCTGATGCGCCGCCTCATGCGGTTCACGATCCTCGTGGCTTCCTCCTTGGTGAACAGCGTGGGAGGGGAGACGTTCAGGCCGTAGGTGTCGGTGAAAAACTCCCCCGTCTGGATGTAGAGGCGATTGGGGATGAGGGAGTGTTCGGCTGCCACGACGTATCGCTTGTCCCGCCGTTTCGCCATACTCTTCTATCTTCGTTTTGCCCTCGGGTGAAGCTAGGGATTTTTCAACTCCGCCAACGCCTTCGTGAGGGCAACGAGGTCTTCGAGTTCCTTGACCCTGTGGACCGTGGACCCGAAGATCGCCGCCGCTTGGAGGATCAGGAGGCACTCGTTCACGATGATGATGAGGGGCGCGTTCTTCTCCAAGAGAACCTTCATCCGGGCGAGGCGGCTGTCGAGCTTCCCCTCGAACTCCTTGATCGTGGCCTCGGGGAGTTGACCCGTGGCCTTGATCTGGTTGATCGCCAATGCACTCAGGAGGATGTTGTCGTCCTTCGCCATCAGGACCACACCTTTTCGAGTTCGTCCTTGTGGAGGTTCATGAGTTCCGCAAGCTTCTTGCCCAATGCCTGAATCTCCCCCACGGTTTCGCCGTAGGGTTCCAAGAGTTCGTTGCCGTTGGCGTCCACGACGGTCCGGCGCACCGACTTGCCCACGGGCCTCTCGCGGTACTCCACGGGGAACGCGATGACGTAATCACCCATGTTCCACCTAGTTGAAGATGTTGGCCCGCACGACGCCCACGCCCCGGAGGGCCTTGATGAGATCCTCGGCGACGTTCTTGGCGTTTTCGAGTGCCCGGTGGTCGCCTTCGTGGATGCGCGTCAGGAGGTACGCGGCCCGGACCGCCGAAACCTTCAAGGCTTCCCGCTTCTTCGATTCGTTCTTCATGCCGTCCTATCGCCCCTCCGCCCCGGCGTGAAGCTTATCGAAGTCCTCGTCCGCCACCCACTCGATTTCGAGGGCGTAGACGTCGGCCCCGTCCTCCAGTTCCAAGGCGTCGAAATCCTCCAGAACGTCGGATTCCAGTACCCGCCCGTCGTGATTGATCGTGAGGCCCCCGTAGTAATTGCTCTGGCCGCTGCACAGGTCGAGCGCGAACTCCGCGCCGTTGGGGAATCGCCCCGCGATGCTTCTGGCGTCGTCGTAATGGGGATCGGGGTCTGCGGTGCCCTGACAATGCTTCTCCGACGAAATGCCCTTGAGGTCGTCGGCGAAACACATGTCGATCAACTGCCCCCAACACCGGGGGACCCGGACCTTTGCAACGTGCCTCATGGCTCTTTATCGTTCCGTCCCTTCCTCGTGAAGCTTACTCAGGTGTTGTTGACGATGGCCTCGATTGCCGTGCCGACGCCCTCGACGTACCGGGGGTCTTCGACGTCCACGCCCGCGCAAGCGTGGGCAAGGATCAGGCTTTCGAGTCCGTCGATGGCCATGTTGTAATCGTCGTGGTCTTCACCGTCCTCGTGGAGGTCCGTGTCGATGGCCCCGCAGCCGGGAGCGCCCACGTTGAGGACGAGGGTATGGTTCACGACCTTGAGGACAATGGTTCTGCCCCCGCAGTCTCGGCACTTTGGCCCGTCCTCGTGGTCCTCCCCGCACCGCGAAACCCCGCCCTCGACACCGTACAGGTGAAAGGGCTTCCGGCAGCCCACGCACTCGCCGAAACGGTCGTCCACGACGGTTTCGGTGCAGACGCAGCACTCGCTCATGCTTCTCTATCGCCTCGTCTCGTACCCGTGAAGCTTACAAAGTCTCCGCGTCGTCGCGGGCCACGTTCTCCTTCATGATTTCGGCCTTGAGGATGCGGCACACGACGTCGGGGATCGACGTGCATTTGTCGATCTCGGGGATGGGGCACACGACCTTGCCGCGAGGCTCGAACGAAACGTACTCGAACGTCTTGATGAGCCGCGACACCGGGACGCCGTTTTGCAGCGAAATGGAGAACAGGATCGCCCAACAGTTCATCATGCTGCGGACGTCGGAGCCGAATTTCGCGCAGTCGAGGAAGATTTCCCCAAGGGTGCCGTCCTCGTAGAGGCCCGTGCGGAGGTAAACCTTCACGCGCCCCCCGACGGCGTGGATTTCGATTTCGTAGGTGTGGCCCAGTCGAAGCTTCGGCAGGGATCTTTCAGGCATCCCTACTCCCCTGACCGCAGGAAAAGCGGCCCCTTGTACTCATGCTTCGCGGCCCACTCGCGGCGGTAATCCTCGGACTGCCATCGGACGAAGAACTTTTCCCACGACAGCGCCTTGCTCCTGTATTCCTCGGACGCGAGAAAGGCCCGCAGAACGCCCGACGGAACGTGTACGTCCCTGACGGACGTGTTGGTGGCGACGCGCCGCTCCACCGACAGCGTAACCTTCTCGCGGATCGCGTCGTTGACCTGCACGAGGTACGACTCGGGGATGCGGCGACGCCCCAAGGTGGTGCGGAGCTTCTCCTTGAACCCCCGGCAGTTGATGTAGACGGGGTGGCCGTTCCACACCGCGCCCGTGTTGTCGAGCTTGTCGTCCGCGATTCGCCGGAGGAACGACAGGACGATCTGATCGACTTCCTCGAAGAATCCCCGTGGCACCCGGACGTCCCGCTCGTGGAACACCCGCCGGACGGTGCTGCGCTTTACGAGTTTCTTGACGTCCATGATCTCCTATCGGGAATGGAAAGTCGCGTGAAGCTAGTGAACCTTCCGGCGGGGAAATCGAGGCCGCACCACCCTTGCTTCATACGAGCGACCTCACCCTCGGTGACAGGAAATCAGGCTGTCGCCCGCGATTTCCCCTTCTCCGGGGGAGCCTTGCCCGTGCCCCGGCACGTCCGGCACACGCGGGGATCGTAGACGTGCCAGTTGGCCTTCTGGCTGTGTTGGTCGGCGAAATACGCCTCGCGGACCTTCCCCTTGAGGTCGCCGACGTCCACACATCCACGGCAGTCCCGCCCGACCATGTGCCGGAGGTTCGTCGTGTGGCCCCCGCCGTCTTGGTAGAGCTTCCCATCGCAGTCCTCGCAGATGGTCTTGTCGTGGTAGGAGGCCCGGTGACGGCACCTTTCGAGCTTTTCGCCGCACTCGATGGTTTCCCACTCGGGTTCCCGTTCGCGGAGATCCACGACGGCGACGCGGACCCACCCCTTGTCTTCGGAGTGCAGGACGTCGAAGGTCTTGCGCTTTGCATCGAAGATGTAGGCCCACGGTCCGGGGGCATTGTCGGGCGTGACGTAGGGGCCTAGCTTTTCGCTCCGGCTCCCGTGGCAGTAGCACTTCGGCCCGTGGTCCGACGCCCTCGGGTATTCGTGTTCGTGCCCGTGCTTTTCCTTGTGGTCGTAGCGGTCGTCTTTACCGCATCGCCGACACGCGCCTATGGCCTCGACGTACCCCGGGGGCTTGGTCCAGTCGGCCCCGTTGATCGAGGACCACCCCTTGTGTTCCCGCAGGAGGAAGTCGAGCATCGCCTCGACGTTGCCGCCGAAGACCCCGTTGGCGACGTGGAAAAGCGTCCTCCCGAGTGCCGTGGGGTAACCGTCCCATTGGTGGTGACGGCCCCGCCATGACGATCCCCGCTTTTCCCCGATGGTCGCGTTGGTACTCATGCTCTCCTATCGCGCCGAAGCGTCTCCGTGAAGCTAAACCCGCGCCCGTCGAGCGTCCCGGCAACACTCCGCGAGGTAGCGGTAGTGGCTCTTGCGGTACTTGTCGGCTCCCCGGACCGCCGCACGGCAAACCTTCTCAGCCTCGCGGAGATCGTCCGCGTGGATCTCGATGGCCCGGTGCGCGACGTAGGGGGAGTGCCCGAGCTTCGCCCGGATGCCCTCGTGCTTGAAGAAGTCGCGGATATGCGACGCTTCCTTGTCGTCGTAGTGGTAAGGCGCGTGGAAGATATCGACGTACATGATTGTCCTCATGCCCCTATCGGGGAAATGCAGCCCCGTGAAGCTAATCCTCGACGCAATCCCCACAGACGACCACGCGCTCTGCATACTGGCCGTGGCACGGGGGAATCGTGCGGCAGAACCAGACCTCCCCGCAGACCCGGCACTCATGCTCGAAATCCGGGTAGTCCGGGGGTTCCCAAGGGCGATCAGGCATCACTCGTTCTCCGGGCAGCACCCCTGACAATGGAGTGCCAAGTCTTCCAGACAGTTGCAGTCGGGTTCCCCGTCGCAGTAATGGCACGTTTCGTCCACGTTACTCATCGTCCCAATAGTCGGAAAATCGCGTCATGACGTAGGACTTCTGCGAAACCACCGATTCCTTGAACTCCGTGGTCCGCTTGACCCGCGCCTCGGTGAGGAATCCCTTGGCCGCGAGGACTTTGGCCGCGTGGACCTTGCTCCGGGCGCGGACCACGAAGACGTAGGTACGCCTACACCGTCGGCGGTCCTTGGGCTTCGGCTCGACGGCCAGTACGCTCCAGAGCTTCATGCCCCCACGCCTTTCTCGCCACAGGCACGGCAGTAGTAGAGCGACGTTTCCTCGTTGAAGTAGACCTTCTGGCCGATCTTGAGTTCCGTCCACGATCCGTCACGCTTCTGGTAACACCCCATGCACCCCGGCTGTCCGTCCCTCCACTCGGGCATGGGCATCAGGACGAAGTGGCTTGGCTTTTCGGTCTTGCTCATGGCCCTCTATCGTGGCTCGGCGGTCCCGTGAAGCTTACGCACCGGAACTTAGTTCCGATCAGGATTTCGGCTCGGGGTTGAGCGCGGCTTCCTCGGGGGTGGCGAAACGCTGAACCTCGTCGCCCTCCACCCGGACGCGCTCCCCGTCCACGAGGAACGTGCCCCCGATGGCCGTGCCCCGCGTGTTGGGCGAACACCCGAAACCCGTTTCGCAGCGGAACAGGCGGTTCCTCACGTCGCCCCGGTAGTACCGGGAGTCCAGAACCACGATCTTGCCCGTGAGGTCGGCGTTGAGGTTGTTGGCCATGCTGCTCTATCGCTCCAAACGTCGTCCGTGAAGCTTAGAAATCCCCCGCGTAGGGCTTCGCGTCGATGCCCTCGGGAAACCGCGCCTTGGGTCCGAAACGGTAGAACGTCTCGGGATGTTGCTTGGGGTCCAGATCCTCGTTGTGGAGCATCGCCCCGCAGATCGCCCCCATGACGACCTCGGGATCGTCGCGCCACTCGTCGGCGGTCCAGTACACGATCTCGCCCCCGTTGGCCGCGAGGACACGGACGTAATCCGTCCCGTTGGGATTCACGTCCTTGTTGGCGAACGCGAACGCGCCCCCGAACGGCAGGGGAATCCACGCTTCCTTGTCGGGGTCCACGCCGTAGGGTACGTCGAGTTCCGTGTCCGGGGCCGTGGCCGCTCCCCGTCGCTTTCGTGTCATGCTTTCCTATCGTGCCGAGACGTGGACGTGAAGCTTACCCCGCCTCTCGTGCTGACGTCGTGGAGGGCCACGAGCGCGAAGACGAGCAGGACCGCGATCATGGTCCCAAGGATCATCCAATGGCCAAACTGCTCCTGTTGCACCGTGGCCTTGATGGATTCCAGAGATTCCTCGATCCTCTCTAGCGCGGCCCGTCGTTCGTCGCTCATCACGCTTTCCGCGCCTTCTTGTTGAACGTCAGGTGGTCGCCCTGTACCCAATCGAGAACGTGGGCCGCGTCCCACAGGCAGTTGATGTAATGCTCCCGGCTCTTGGCGTCGTGGGACTCGAAATCGAGGCCATTGGCGAGTTCGCGCAGGAGTTCCGCGACGTGCGAGGGGTGCGTCACGGCCCCGACGTCGATGAGGACCATCGTGGAGCTTCCGAACTTTTGCACGGCGGGGTTCTCGTCGAGCCATGCGCGGAAGCGGTCCCGCGAAGTCCGTTGGAACTTCTCGTCGCACTTGCGCTGATGTTCTTCGACGGTCATGACTTTCGTTTCCTCAATATCACGCCGAGCTTCCCGCGCCGGACTTCCGCGACCACGCAGCCCCCGTAGGTGCTGCCCATTTCGTAGCCCCGGAGCCGCTTGGGGAGGTCGATCCAGACCTCCGCGTACTCGTAGTCGCGTCCGGGCTTGCGGGGCTTGATCTTCACACCCATCTATCGCCTCCGATCCCTCGGGTGAAGCTTACTTCGCCTTGAGGCGGAAACCCCCGCGCTTGAGCGTCCTGCCCGTCGCCGGGACAACGTAGTAATGCCTCACGCCACCGGGGAGAATCGCGATGTCCTGCACGAGCTTGCCCTTTCGGAGCGTGGGCTTGGGGATCACGATGGTCCCAAGGGGCGTGTAGATTTTCGCCTCGTAGTCCCCAAGGTAGACACGCCTCGGGCAACCTTCCGGGTAGATGGGCGTTCCCCTTGAGATCGGTGTTTTCTTCTTCATCGGGGGTACACGATGGCCCCAAGGCCCAAATCGTCCCTCTGGCACACGACCGCCGTGGCCGCGAGTGCCTCGCCTTCCTCGGGTTCATTGTAATCGTCGGCCCACGCGCTCCTGCACCGCACCGCCGGACCCTCGTAGTAGAAGCGGCCCCGGTAGTGCGTGACCTCGTAGCCCGCTGCCTCCATGTCGTCGCAGAAGCGGTTGTGTTGGCGGTTCGTGTACTTGAACCAATCGTCGCCCTCGCACGGTTCCCCGTCGTCCGGGTCCTTGTGCTTCCGGGGCGTCGTCACGACCTTGCCACAGAGCTTGCAGCCCTGATACTCGATGGGGTCTTCGTCGCTCATGCTTTCCTATCGCTCCAGAGGCTTCGCGTGAAGCTTACTCCCGCCCGATGCGCTCCAGAACCCAGTCCCAGTATCCCAGTCGCGTGTCGTCGTTGGAAACCTCGTAGGCCCAGTCCTCGACGGGGTACTTGGAGTATTGGCCCCAAACGCCCCCGTTGTGGTCCGCGAGTTTTCTCGCCTCGTTGGTCATGGAACCTCCGCTTCGTTTTGACCCGATGGACTAAAGTGATTTTGCCCCTTCGCGCTTCCGCTTCCGTTCCACGGCGTCGAGGATTTCCTCGACGTGATCCAGATGGTACGCGAGGTAAAAAGGAGTCTCGGGCAGGAGCGAGAAATCCCGCGCCTTTTTCCCGTCCTTCACCACGGCGTACTCGTGCCGCCGCGTGACCTGTAGATCGGGGATCTCGACGCGGTATCCCTGAGTGCGGAATCCCTTGATCTGCTTGAGCCGCAGCCCAAGCGACGTGGCGCGTTCCTCAAGACGCTCCCGCTTCGTCACGCCTCGATCTCCCGGTGCTTCTCCCAATCCTTCGCGGCGGGGCTTCCGTCCCACAGGCGAAGATTGTACGAGATCCACGCGACGGTTTTGTTCCCCTGCGTGATGGGCGTCGGGGGCCAGTTCCCGCCCCCAAGATCCCAACGGGCGATGTAGTCGTCCACGATCTTCTGGATGTCCCGCAGGGTGTTGGCCTCGCGGACCTCGGGGACCGAAATGGGCGCGTACTGGCCGAAATCCGGGTTCCCGACGCTCCGCAGCTTGACGCGGAACTTAGTTCCTTTGCGAATTTTCTCGGCTGTCTTGACCATGCTCTCCTATCGCCCCAAATCCCGTCCGTGAAGCTAACGTGCGATGTGTACCTGTTGCGCGAGGGTGTAGTCCTTCATGATCGTCCCGGTGGGCAGGGTGGTGCCCTTTCGCCCCACTTCGTCGCGGAGTTCCCGCGCTTCCAACAGCATCGTCAGGAGTTCCGTCTCGCGGATTTCCACCAAGGCCCTGTCCTGCGCGGGGGGCATGAGGTTGGGGTTCTGTGCCGCCATGACGCCGCACCATTCCCGCGCCGTCGCGTGGTCGAAGTAGTCCTCAAGGATCATGAACAGCACCACGACCTGTGGCCGGACGCCCTTGAGGAATGGAAACTCTCCGGGGCCTTGAAGCTTGCCCTTGCGGTAAAAACGCCGGACCTCTCCCTCGTCCCCCACGACGGCCACGCGCCGCCGCGATCCCGCCCTGATGATGTACTGGTACTCTCCACGGTAGCGGAGTTGCATGTCGTCGAACCAACCCCGCCACTTCCGCGTCACGGAGTAGCGTTTCGCCGTCACCGTTGCGCCAGTTCTCCCCTTCCGAAGATCGCTTCCTTGCCCCATCGGAAGAAGATGTCCCAAATCTGCTCCGCAGAGGAATCGCGGATTCCCGACCAGTCCCCCTCCATCGCCATTCCGGGGTACTCGCTCCGCTCGGCCACGAGGGGATGGGTCCAGAGGACGAACTCGCGGATCGCCAAGAGGGGCAACCACGCGCTCATCCGACAGGTCGAGTCTTCGTTGTCGAGCGTGAACGTGTGGGTGCCGTCGAGTTGGAGATCGAAGGGCTTGTCGCTCCGGCGGTAGATCGTCTCGATCTTGAACCCCCGTTGCCCCTCGATCCGCGCCATCGCCCGCTTTTCCTCGGGCAACAGTCGAACCTTCTTGCCGTCCACGAGCGTCAGCTTGATGCCCCGCTCGGCCATCCGTTCCACCGTGTCGCTCATGTTCCTCTATCGCGTCAACGCGCCTTCGTGAAGCTAAAACAGATCCTTGTTCTCGATCTTCGCGTGGAGTTCCGGCCTGTTGGCCTTGAGGTACGCGGCGGCGTCGGAGGAATCGACGCTGCACTCGAACCCCACGGTGTCGCCGTTGGGCATCGTGGGGTCCTTGTCGAGGTACTCAAAGAGCCACTTGGTCTCCATCTGGTCGAAGAACTTCGCCACGTTGTCGGCGGGGTAATCGCCTCGCCACCCGCACTCCGCAAGCGCGAGGATTTCCTTGTCGCTTGCCTGACGAAACCACGGCACCGCGTCGAAGTCGATCTCGACAACGTAATCGTCGCTGTGGGCCTCGGCCCAAACCGCCGACCTCGTGGTTTTCTTGCTCATGCGCCCTTATCGCGTGAAGCGTCCTCCGTGAAGCTAAACGTAGACCTGTCCCGCACCCTTGCACTTCGTACAGGTGACGAGCTTCGGCCCAATGCCCGCGAGACTGCGGATTTCTCGGGCGGCGTTCTCCGGGTTGTACCACCCGGAGTCTTCGAGGATCTTTGCGGCCAGAGGGAGGTTTCTCGCCCGAATGACCCGGCGCATGTCTGAGAAAACGCCCTTCCACCAATCGTCCCATAGGCCCTTGTGCTTTGGGGGCACACGGGAATCAATCTGGCGGTAAATGCTTTCGAGCGTCGCTTGGGTAATCCTCTTGGCCATTCTGTACCTCTACGGATCGTAGGCGTCGGGCAACGGAGCGTTGTCGGACTGCACACTATAATCGTACTCCGGGGACTGTCGGAGCAGATCGAGCGCCTGTCGCACGGCGGTTTCGCGGTTGAAACAGACGGTCGCGAGTCGAAACAGGCCGCGACGATTCGTGCGCTTGCGCCGATACACGCCCCAATGGGTTCGGTCGCTCGGCTCTGCGACATGGTAGAGCGCCTTCTCGTCGAGCTTCGTGTCCATCAGTTGCCTCCGAATCCCGGCGTCACGAGTCCAAGGATCTTGTCCGCTGCTTCGACGGCCTCGCGGACGTCGGCACAGGTTCCGCATCCGTCTTCAAGGAGTCCGCCACAGGCCGTGCAGTTCGTGTGCCGGATGATGGCGCTTCGGAGTTCGAGAAGCGGCTTGAGAACTTTTCCCCGGCAGACGCAGTTACGAAGATCCACCGTCCCGACGACGGGGGGTTCGGGATGTCCCGTCCACCCGACGGGGCAGTTCTGCTCGTGGTCGCTGAACGGACACGTTTCGTCTCCGCACAGGGGTCCGTCCACGCGGCACCCGCAACGCTCACAGATCGTTTCGACCTCGTTCATGCCACTCTCCTATCGTCCAGAAACGTCCGCGTGAAGCTTACGCCAACGCGCTTGGACTGAGGCGGTAGAGAACCCCGTCCTCGCCGTACCCTTCAAAGGGCTTGAGTGAGGCGATGCGGACCTCCTTGACCTTGTGGCCCGGCAGGAGCTTTGCCGTGTCGCCGACCTTGAGGGCCTTCTTCTTGGCTCTCTGCTGTTGGCGTTTCGCATGTCCCTCGCGGACCGCCTTGTGCCAGTCCCCGCACCACTCCCCATCATGCGGGGGCACCATGTCGAGATAGGACACGGGACAGGAACGGCTCGTCGGCCCCATGCAGCACGACATGTCCTTGTAGCCCCAATTCCCCTCGCCTCGGCCCTCGGGGTAATAGCGCAGGAGATCGACTTCGATGAAACGCTCCGTTGATTTGGACCCGTTCTTCTGCTTGGTGGTCGTTTCCCACACGATGTAGAGGACGCCGGAGCGGACCCCGCCCCGGTAACAATGCTTGAGGGCCTTGCGCTCGACCTTTGCTCCGTCCTTGCGCGTCCACGTCTGATCCTCGACGCGCTCGGCGATGAGGTCTTTGCGGTGCGGCGTCGAGTAGGGAATCGTCCAACCCATGCTGCTCTATCGCGGTATGCGACCTCCGTGAAGCTAACGAGCCTTGGAAACCTTCCTGCGTTTCCGGGCCGGGGCGCAATCCCGGCAGTTGTCTTTCAAGACATGACCGCACTCTTTACAGATGTGCGGTTGCCCCAGAAAACCCGTCGCGGGATCAGGGGGAAACGCAGGAGTCCACTCGTTCTCCCGGCATTTCGGACAGCGTTTGATCTGGAATCCCATCGTCAACTCGAAACGCGCCCCTCGGGGATGCGATCCTCGATGCGCTGTTCAAGGGTATCGGGCCAGTCGTACTTCCACTCGAAAAAGCTGCCCCGGTGTGATCCTTGGAACATCCCGTCCTCCGCGATGACCTCGGGTTCAAATCGCCCGACCTTGAGGGCCGCGAACGTCCACTCAAAAGCTTTCTCTCGGTTCCGGGCGAAACGTGCCGCGCTCTCGATGGCGTCGCGATCATCCTTGGCGAGAAATTCGATGTGGCTACTGTGTTCCCGCATGGGGGGTCCGTACACGAAGGCCACGGACGCGGCGTACATCTTCATCCCTAACCTTCCAGATACTTTCCCCACTCCTTCCCGCATCCCCGGCACCGGAAATGCTCGAAGAAGAAGTCGGAGTAACACGTTTCTGAATTGATCCTATCGACCGGGACGGTATCGGGGCAGGAACAGGGTTGCGCCTGTTCGAGTTCCTTGGTCCACCAGTAGGGGATGCCCCGTGTTCCGAACTCCATCATGCCCTTCTATCGCGCTTGCCCCGCGCCGTGAAGCTAAACCTCGATGGTTTCGCCCTTCGCGGCCTTCTCGCAGACGTCGTAGGCGTGGGCGTAGGTTTCTCCATCGAGGGTTCCCCCGGCCCCGGACAGGTACGCGATCTGCTCGGCGTAGAGGCGGGCGATGGGATGGCGGTTGACCCATGCGGTCCCCTTGCCCGTCGCGTGGGCCTCGGCCCAAATGCGCGACATCACACGGGAAAGCGAATGCACGATGCCCGACAGGTTGCACCCACTCTGGACATGGATGGCGTCTTGGAAATCACTCGGGGTCAGGCGTTCGTCGCTCATGGGTCCTCCGCGTAACGGACTTCGATGTTGAGGACGTCGCGCTTGTCCTCCACGATCTTCTGGATCGTCCGGCCATCCCGCAGGAGCCGCGAGAGTCGTTTCTCCACCGCGCCCTTGGTCCTCGCGTGGACCGTGTAGATGGTCTTGAAGTGGGACTTGCGGCGGTCCCTCGGCTTCGGCTCCGTGACGGTGGCGGTCCAGACCTTCATTCCCTTATACCTCGCAATCGACACACGCGCCGTCGTGGAATTCGTCCGACGTCACGAGTTCGCCGCCGCAAACGTAGCAATTCATTCCGTGGCTCCACGGGGAACCGTGGCGTCGTGGAGACGGTCACCGACCTTCGTGAGGCCGAACCAATGCAAGACCTCGGAGATCGGATGTGCCACGAGGTTGTGGATCATCCATCCGAAGGCGATGCGCCGTCGTTCCGTCATGTTTCTCTATCGCGGCTGTCCCGTCGCGTGAAGCTAAACGGGGTTCGCGTCCCATTGAAAATCGCAGTCGTCGCAGATGAACGCCCATTCGTCCGCCGTGATGCCGGGGGCGTAGTTGTCTTGAATGTTCGTACCGTCGCACTCCGGGCACTTGAGCCCGATGGCCCTCTGGACCGACAGGTAGAGCTTGCGAAGCCCCTCGTCGTCGCCATCGAGCAGTAGCCTCATGGCCACTTGGTCGGGGGTCAGGCGCTTCACGCGATGTCCCTCGGAGGGAAAAAGCCCTGCACCCGCGTTTCCTCGCCCAATTCCCTCGGGAGACCCCACATTTCAATCGCCGCGTCCATAAGGTGATCGAGCGCGTAGCCGATTTCCTCGGGGTTGGTTACGTCGTCGTCGTACACGACTTTGACGGCTAGGTGGACGGTCTTCTTGGCCATGATGATCTATCGCTCCAAAGCGTTGCCGTGAAGCTAAATCAGACGGGCCATTTGTCGGGCCGTGGCCGGGAATCGGGCCGTGCCCGTACCGACCATTTGACAGCCCTTTCGATCTTTCCCTCGGCGTGGCGGTAGATCGAAGCACTCCCGCCCATGAACTGATTTTCCAGATTGCGAATGAGTCGGGGGATACACCGCTCGGCACCGTTGATTGTCCGGTGGGCGTGGCCGCATCCCTCGTGCTTGGTCGCGGCGAAAAAGTACGACTTAGACAGCATCGCTATCATTCCCGTCCTCGTCCAGATTGAAAAACTCGGGATCGCTCCCGACTTCCGACAGGAGCCTCGCGCACTCCTTGGCGTCGATCTTCTTCTCGTCGCCGGACCAACTCCCCACGAGATCGCCGTCCACGATCTCGCGGGCGATGGTCCCGAGTTCGTAGCCCGACACGCCGGGGTCTTCCGAGAGGACCGTGACCGTAATGGTCGTCTTGTAGAACTTTCGCTTGCTCATGTCAGACTCGTCCCCGCGATTTTCTTGTAGAGCGCGTTGATCTCGTCCTCGATGAGGCCCGCGCCCACTACGTTGCCGTCCTTGCCCATGACCGAAATGCTGTTCCCGTCGTCGATGCCGTAGGGCGTGAGGCTCTCGTTGAGATCGTCGCGGTTGGAGAAGGCGTAGGAGAGTGCAGCCGCGAGGACGAACCGATCCCGCGACGTCAGCCGCAAAGCGGTGTCGGGTGCCTTCTGTCCGAAGTTAGACATTGAGTTTCTCCGCAGACTCGTCGCCGATGTTCTGGTCCCGCAGGGTCTGGAGGATCAGGAGCAGAAGCTCCTTGTCCTTGCGGTTATCTTCGATGTCGTTCCTGTCAACGTCGATGCCGAGACGAGCGGCGATCTCGCGTTTTACGTCAGCGTGGGACTTCCGGGCCAGATCGAGGTCGATTTGCTTGCTCATGTCTCCCTATCGCTCCAAAGGAACTGCGTGAAGCTAATCCGCGACGTCGCTGTTCTGACGCCCGCACTTGAGACACTCGTAAACGATATGCACGACCTCGGGGCCGACGTGATCCGCCGCCACGCGGACCTCCGCGTTCGCACCGCATCCGTCGAATTCAGGGTTGCAGTAGCCGCCGAAAAGACGGAAGCCGCGATTGAACACGTCGTTGAGGCCCGCGCTCCGGCTCATGACGTCCCACGCCTTCTTGTAGAAATCCCTGCGGTGGAGCTTGACGATTTTCTCTTGCTTCTTGGCGTTGGGACTCTCGGGGAATGTTCCGTCCTTGAGCTTCGGACCCGAGATCACGAGTTCAATGACGTCTCGCGTTTTCGTCTTTCGCGCCATAGCTCTCTATCGGTCGAAGTCGCTCCCGTGAAGCTAACGGGGCATCTTTCCGTTGAGGAACTCGCTGTACGCCACGGAGCCTCCGGTGGGGCCGACGCCCGTGCCGACGAAGCTTCCCCGGCTTCGTTGGACCGTCTTGACGTCGCGCCGGGTCTTTCGGGACGTGAAAGGCTTGTACGTCAGTTCCGTGCATCCGGACCCGTCACAGGTGAGGCACACGACACCGACGCCGGGAGGCTCGGCGAATCCCCGGTAGATGCCCGTTCCACCACAGGCTTCGCACTCGACCTTGATCTTCATGATTTCTTTTCCGCCTTGGCTTTGCGGCATTTCTTTGACTTTTTGACCGCGACGGCACCGCCGCCCGTCAGGACCGTGACGCCAAGGATCACGAGAGCGCACAAGCCCCCGTCGATACACGCAAGGAGCGGAATCATTCCTCGATCTCCACGGTGGAGTCGTCGCCGTTCCAGTCGAAGGCAAGGCACTTGCCATGCTCGTCATAGACCTCGAAATCGCCGTCATCGGCTTTCTGGACGGCTTCATCGAGTGTTTCGGCTTCGACGGCGATTCGCCCCGGATGTGAAATGTCGCCCGTGAGGATGAATCGCTTTTTCTTCGGTTCGCTCATGTGTTCTCTATCGGGAATGGAACTTCGGGTGAAGCTAATCGTCGATTATCAGGACTTCCGTGCCGTCGGCACGGCCTACGTCGATCCACCCGATCCCGACGTAATGGTGTCGTCGTCCGCTGACCTCGACGTATTCCGGCAGTTTCAAGCTATTGCAAACCGTGAGCCTTTGCCACTCGCTGAACACAAGAGTCTTGCGCTTCACCGGGGCGTCGCACAGGGGACACTTGATCTGTCCCCTTGGAAGCTTCTTCCAGTTCTCCGCAGGGCTGTTGGCTGCACACTTGGGGCAGACCCATTGGATCACGACCTTCTTGCGTCGGCCCATTAGTCACCAAGGGCTTTGACGCGCCCGGTCTCAACGGCTCGTGCGAGGTCATCCACGTCAACAAGGTGGCCGTGCTTGCTCGAACGGTAGGTTACGTCTTCGCCCTTCCAGTCGGCGTCCTGTAGATGTGCTTCGCCGTTGCGAAGGTACTCCACGATGTACTTGCCGTCGTGGAGCATGGGCTCGTCGCTGACGGGACGGCCCCACCGCGTCTCGGTGTTCTTGATCCGAATGTTCTTGGGGATGACGAAGCGCGTGTCTTCCTTGATGGCGGTCTTGGCTTCGCTCATGGTTCTCTATCGCCGCAGCCCGTGGGGGTGAAGCTTACGCTCCTTGGTTTTCGTTCGTTCGCGAATCAGCGCCTTCGCTTCCTTGGCCGTGATGTAATGCACGGCGTCGGAGAATCGAATCGCCGCCCCGTGTCCGCACCCCAAGGTGAGGATCGGGTTTCCAAGGCCGAAGGGCGTGTAGTCGTAGTACCCTGCCCAACTGCACTCCCGGCACTTCACCCATTGGCGGCGAAAGCCGTGTTTTGTTCGGCGCGGCACGTTACCTCCGGTAAGGCAGTCCGATGTCCTTGAAGAACGCCCGTGCGATTTCCTCGGGGAGCTTGGCCCCACCCTCGGCGACGAGCTTGGTCGTCGCTTCGGTGGACGATCCCTGCGGGGCACCCCCGATGTACGCGGACCAGTCGATGTCTTCCTCGACCACGGCCACGACAGCCACAGGATAGCCGCCGCCATTCCAGAATTCGCCCAGTTGGATGTGTTCGGCCATTACTTCGCTCCCTTTTTGCCGCCGCTCCGTTGCAGCTTGATGGTTTCGTTGCCGTCCTCGATGGCGAGGTCCGAGAGATCGTACCCCTCGCCGCAACTGTCACAGCGGACCTGTTCGTTCTCGGTGGAGCAGTCCTCGACGTCGCCCGCGTCGAACTCGAAACCGTCGGAATGGAGTTCCGCCGCGATGTTGAGGGTCTCGCCCGTGGCCGACAACGTGACTTCAAAGACCGTCAGGCAGTTGCGGTGCCCACAATGGGGACATTCCTCCTGCCATTGGTCGTAGGAGCCGGGGCCAAGGGCGTAGCTGTTGAGAAGCTTGGTCACGAACTCGGCGGTCTTGTCGCCGTCGAGGGGCTTGTTCCTGATCCACTTGCGGACCCCGCCCGTACCCGTCTCGAACAGGTAGGCTTGGAGGCGTTTCACGAGAGCCTCCAGTTGTTTCCGATTCAGGTCTGTGGCGCGTCTCATACCTTCACCGTGGCAAGCGAGTAGTATTCTTCCGCCTTGGTGTTGCCGAATTCGCGGGCACCTTGATTGTATTTCTCCACGAGCCTCTCGGCGTCCTCCTTGAACGACAAGAGCGCGACGACTTCATGGGAAATGTGACGGCCATTGACCACGACGGCCCAATGGACCCTCGCGGGAATCCGCTTTTTCCTGACGGTGATGTTCACGTTTCTCTATCGTGCAAATGGTCTTGCGTGAAGCTAATAGCGTTCCCGCTTCTCTTTCTTCTTGGACCGGACGAGAACCTTGGTGCCCGTGTCGCCGTTCCACTCCACCACGAGGCGCTCGGAGTGGAGCGCGTCCACGAGCTTCTTCGCGACGACATCGGACCCCTTGCCGCTGTCCGTGAAGAAGCCGATGTAAAGCTCCCCGTCCTCGCGGAAGTTGTCGTCGTTCTGGCCGTGCCAGTAGACCCCGCCCCTGCGTCCCACGGGGCTCATGTCGTCCGTGGCACAGGTGGTGCAGCACAGGTGGTTTTCCTTGGCCTTGATGCCCTGCTCCCGCAGAGCCGCGAAAGCCCGGCGAACCTTCCGGCGCGTGGTCTCGTAGGCGAACAGTTGTTTCATCGCTCCCTTCTATCGTAGCAAAGCTTCCGCGTGAAGCTTACTCAGGCGGTTTCTTCGATCTTGGGATCGCCCCGCATCAACTCCGTCCGACAGGCTTCGAGGCTCTCGACTCGCCGCTTGAGGACATGGGGCGTGATCCGCCGGATGCCTTCGATCTCGTCTGCCGGGAGTGCGAAGTGGCAGTTCGGACATTCGAGCCGTTGGAGTTTCCCGTCGAGTTGTCGCTGCTCGAAAGCGGTTCCCGATCCGATGTATCCGCACTTCGGACACGCGCCGTCGTGCATGGCCCGGAGAACGTAGTAGCAGTCCCGTGCTTGCATGGGCGTCATGATTTCACCATTTCCTTTTTCTCCATGTACTCGCGGCCCTTGTCCGTGATGGCGCGTCCGCCCCGCGCCATTTCGATCAGACCAAGGCGCATGAGGTACGGCTCGATGTCCTCCATGAGTTCCTGCTCGTTGACTCTCAGGCGATTCGAGAGCGCACCCTTGCCCATTTTCCCATCCCCGTCTTCCGACAGGACGGTGAGCAACTCGCGATCTTTGGCGTTGAGGCCGTCGGCGTCGATCCTGTAGGACGACGACAGACGCTTTTCGAGGGTCTCCAACGTCGCGGTTTCGCCCGACGCCACGACCTTCTCGAAATCGCGGGCCATGCGGTTTGCCTTGCGGGGATTGAGCCGTCCCGCTACCGCGATACGCCTGTAGATGTCCGTGGTCCAGTTGGGGAACTTGATCCGGAGGATGCCCTCGATTTCCTCCGCCGTGTACTCGTAGAACCGGATCGGAGTCATACGGCTCTTGAGAGGCTTGATGAGCGTTCCGAAATCCGTCGTCGCGCAAATGACGCTGATGGGCTTGAAGTCGATGGTCGCGACGGAGGTACGGAGCGTCCTGTCCTCATGTTCAAGTGCGGTGAGCAGGGCTTTCTGCACGGGCTTTTTGAGCGCGTGGATCTCGTCGATGAACAGGAGGGTCCTGCTCGGACTGAACGACGTCTCCGCGTCACCGTTCCACGTCAGGCTCTCGGAGACGATCTTCTCCGCGAGTTCGTCGGCTGTGCGGATTTCCGTTGCCGACAGCACGATGAACGGGATGTCCAACGCCCGCGACACCCTCCGGGCAAACTCGGTCTTGCCTACGCCCGGAGGACCGATGAACGCGAAGTTGTCTTCAAGGTGCTTTTCGCCCGACTTGATGGCGATGTAAAGGTGCGGGTAAATCAACTCACGCGCCGACGTGTTGCCGATGAATCCGTCGAACGCCTTGTCGATGCTGTCCTTGGTCCGGTCCCGTGAATTGTCCGACGTGATCTCGTCGGCTAGAGCCTTGACCTTGAGCGCGGTGTTCATGATGGTCCGGCGCTCCGCGATGTCGCCGATGGTCTTGGCGCGGTTCCACAGATCCCTCGCGATGGTCAAAAGCGAAGCTTTCGCGTCGCCCTCGTAACCCTCACGGAGCAGCTTGTGGGCTTCGTCGATTCGTGCCTTGATGGTGTTGTTGATCTCCACACCCTTTCATCGTTTTGGGGCTGATGGGTGAAGCTTATTACATCCGAATCGAAGGTCCCCCCGGCCAGAGCTTCACCTTCCTCTTGGCGTCCTGTACTTCCTGCTCAAGGTCTTGGAGCAGTCGGTGGAGATCCCGCAGGGCCTCCGGGGGAAGCTTGTCGAGGTTCCCGAGAAGATGGGGATAGTTTCTCCCCGATGTCCTGTAGATCGCGCCCTGAATCAGACGCTCGAATTGCGCGTCAGACACCGACGCGCCTCCCGCGCCTTCGGGCGAAGGGAACGAACTCGTCTTCGTCGTGTTGCAGAACCTTTGCGCCCTCGGGCGCGGGTTCCACGAGGGACGGGGGAATGCGCCACGCCCGGTACACCCCGAAGTCCACGACGAGGTTCTTGGGGCCGATGCGGTCGATCTTCCCGACCGCGCCCTTGGGGAGCCGTCGGGAGTCATTCACGGAGCGGACCAGTTGCCCCGGTTCGTAATTCAGCGCAGCCACGGCGTCTTGCGCGGCCCGTCTGCGCTTGAACTCCTGCCACAGGAACCGCTCCGCCGCTTGGATCTCGTCCACGGGCGTCTCGGCGGTNNGAAGTCCTTGGCCGTGAAGCTAAGAATCCCTCGCTTCCGACAGCCTCTTGTACAGGTCATCGGAGAGCATGGCCTCGAACGCTTGCCCGAAGGGGTGTGTACGGTTCCCGAGAACCGTGGAGAGGATTTTCTTCACTTCCTCCTTGTCGGTCTTGCGGAGCTTTTCGAGTTCGTTCCTCATGCCCGTCAGGGTATTGAGGATGTTCTGGATTTCACCTTCCAGACGGGCGAAACGACGGTTTCTCCGCGCCGTGACGGTCATGTGCGTCGCGTCAACGTGGACGATCTCGTAGCCCCGACTGTCCAGACGCTCAAGGACCCTGTGGAACTCCGTTGGGCTCTTGGCGGAATCGACATGCCACTCGTAGGTCGTCATTCTGCGTCCTCCTGTGGGGCAAATCTCCGGTGGATCTTGGACAGGAGGCCCTCGTTGTCGCGCTCGATGAGTTCCGCCGGGACGTCCTTGCCCTCGGCCCTCGCCTTGAAGCGCAGAAGCGCCGCCTTGCGGGTGGCGGGACTGCGCCACGATTCCAGATCCCCGTCGGAAAGTTCATGGCGGATCGCCGTCATGATGGTTCGCCGGGCACCCTTGAGGTCGTGTCCCTGATCGAGGAAGAATTCCGCGACGCCGAGGACGCCCAAGGCCGTGTAGTGCGACCACCCCTTCTCCCCGTGGACGATGTTTTGAAGCTCTTTGTTGAGTGATCGCTTGCCCGACAGAACTTCCTTGCCGCGCCGATTGAGGGGGATGTCGTCCTTCGCGTCGTAGTCCTGATACTTCGCGATGTAGTCGAGAGCCGTGTCGTTGGCTTGCATCCCTTCGCCCCACGCGCCCATCGCTATTCATCGCCTCCGTGCTTGAGCAGGAGTTCCACTTCGCGCATCCGTTCCTCGTCGTCCACGTCGTCGATCTTGGCGATTTCGACGTGGGGACCGCAGACCCACCGGGGAATTCCGTCTTCACCCGTGATGTCGGTGCTGCCGGGGGCCTCGCAGTAGTAGCAGTTGCTCATGTGTCTCTATCGGGAATGGAACCTTGCGTGAAGCTAAACGGATGTTTTTGCCTTGGGGATCTTGAACCGGAAGTTCGGATCGGCGCGTTCGGCAGGACTCGCGGGGTACTTGTCGAGGTCGAACTTCCCCGCAACGAGAAGGTCCACCATCTTGCGCTCGATGTCCTGCATGTCCACGGGGTATTGCCGACGTCGTTTGGCCAACGCGGTGATGGCGGCGTTGCGGAGATCCGTCTTGGTGCGTAGATGCCGACCGTTCCCGAGTTTGCGAAGAACTGCCCACGCCTCGTCGTATGTCAGTCGTTGCATCACTCGTCGTCCTTGTTGTTCAGGAGTTCTTCCCCGAGCTTCTTCTGCCGTTCGTTTTCGGCTTTGAGGCGTTCCCGCTCGTCGCCGACTTCCTCGACAACAATGCGGTAGACCTTTCCTTCCTCGAATCCGAAATGTTCCTGCACGTCTTCGCCGCTGTAGCCACCCCCATCCCCTTCGAGGAAATCTCCGAAAATGGGAACGAGGACGTAGCACCCGTCCTCTTTCCCATAGGGGTATATCTTCTGCAAGCCTGTGCAGAGTGCCCGGATTTCCTTCATGTGTTTCTATCGGGGAAGGCCCGTGGCGTGAAGCTTACNNNNATCGTCGCGGTGCCGAGAAGCGACGAAACCTGCGCGGCCCTCAACTGGTCGCCGAATACCTCCACGAGTCTCCGCATGAGTACCGCGATGTTTCCGGGGGCCGTGAGGCTCCCGTTGTTCGTGAGGACGAATACCTTGGGATGCTGTTCCCACGGACGGCTGACGGGCTTCTGGTTGGAAAGCCACTCGGCAAAGTCCTTCACTTGCGCGAGTTCGGTTTCGAGGGCTTGCCTGTAGTCCTTTTCGGGATCGTAGGCCATCACAATACTCCTGTGCTGTCGGCTTCTTCGAGCTTCTTCCTGCTCTGCTCGATTTCCTCGCTCGTGAGAACTCCGAGATCACGCAGGAAGTCGCCCACGAAAGAAAGGAAGTCAGCAGCATCGTAGGCCGCTTCCTCGTTGGGGTTCTCAGCGTCCTCGCTGATGAGGTCCGCGTACTCGTCTACGCCGTTGAAAAAGGCGCGGCGAAGCGTATCCTCCGTGAACGTGGTTCTGTTCAACATGTGTCCGCCCCTTCTATCGGAAATGGGACGTTGGGTGAAGCTTATTTCGCCGCCGGATCTTTCTTCACGGCATCGGCTCCACAGACCATGCACGTCCAGATGTTGTCAAGGTGCGGGCCGTGGTCCGTTTGAACGGAATCGTCGATGACGCGAAGGAACTCGCCCGTCTCGTCCACTTCCCAGTCCTGCATGACGTGGGCGGGGGTGCCGAACCGCTTGTGACGCTTCGGACTCTTGGGGCACCAGACGACCTGTTTTCCGTAAGACACGTCGATCTCCTTATCTCTGGCGATGATCCACGACGTACTCATCCCCGTTGGTCTTGATGGACACGAGGGAGTTGAGCGCGAAGCATCGGTAGTCCCGCTTCTGCACGTCGTAGACGCTCACGAGACCCTTCTCCGAAAACGAATATTTGGTGTCCCCGCCTTTCAGGTGCTTCTTGACACGTTGACGGCAGTTCATGACCCGGAGCTTCCCGGTGGTGCGCTTCCGAAAGACGATGGTGAAGAACTTCCCGTCTTCCAGACTCCGGATGAGTTTCAGCGCGTTGCTCGGGCTGATGATTCGTTGTGCAGCCATGCCTCTCTATCGCTCCAAGGGTTCCGCGTGAAGCTTACTCGGGTTTTCCCGTCTCGCTCATGTCCTGATCGGCCCAACCCTCTTTCCACGCACGGGCAAAGGCACAGGCGAACGTTGGTCCGCCTCGACAAGTATCGAACTCGTTGTAGGGGCACTCCTTGAGACGCTTGCCGTCCTTCCGGGCCTGTACCCCCTTCTTCCACGCGCCCAAGAAAGGACCGCGCCAAGGAGGGGTGTCTCCGTGACGTAGGTACTTGCCCACGGGCGTTATTCTACTTCTTCGACGCGGTAGGAGTAGTCCTCGACCTCGGCCCCTTCCTCGGTGAGGAATCCCCGGTTCGCAGCGCCGACGACGACATCCCCCAGAATCTCCTTGAGGCTCTGGACAGGGGTGCCGTTGGCGTCGTACTCGACGTCGAGGATCAGCCGCAGTTTTATGCTCATGGCCTTCTATCGGGAATGGAACTCCGCGTGAAGCTAACGGATTTATCTTTATTCGTTTCGGGTGTCGATTTAGTGCCCATGCGACCCTACTCGCGACACATAGGGGTATGGGAGCCCAAACAAAACTTCTGGGACAAGGTTCCAGAGCCCCGCCGAACTGTCACGCCCGAATGACTGGTGATGAAACGCTTTGTTCTACACACGGAAACGGAACGTGGTCATAACCAGATAGAGGGACGTGTCTTTTGGTTTTTTGTTGAAGGAGAAAACGATGAACTGCGAACGATGCTTTGACGATGTTGAGGCAACCGAAAGGCTGATCGCCGAGAAGGGTGCCGAAGTCGTGGAGCTTCTCCTCTGTTCCCCTCACAGTCACGAGGAACGGAAGAAGCTCAAGGCCGACGGGTGGGCCTTGGAACCTATCGAACATTTGTGATCGCGGAATGACGATTTCGCGCACATCTGGCCGACGAGCGGACAGAAGTAGATGGGGTCTGCATGAGGTTTTTGGGAAGGAGGTACTTATCGAGTAGCCAACACTTGTGGTCGGGGGTGGTGTCGGGAAAGTTGCGCGACTTCCGCCCGGCACCACCTTTCGACCCTTTTACACTAACCGAGTTGGACGGATCGCGCAAAGAAGATGGGAGTGCCGTGTCGATTTCGGGTAAGCGAGGTGCGACGGCCCGCATAGTCCTATAGGGGGTCTGGAGTTGATTTCCAAAGTGACCCCGGTAGCACCCTGAGATCCGGTAGCACCCTGCGACCCCTTGGGAAAAAGCTGGCCTAGTATTAGGGGGGATGTCTTGTTGATTCCGAACTCAAAACTTTTCCGTAGGCCCTTGAGACCCTTGGGGACCTTGAGTTCCCTGCGGTCCCTTGTGATGTGCCTTTCGGTCCTTTGGGTCCTTGAGGACTTTTCGATTTCTTGTCGAACTTCGCCCCTCGGCTCCGGAATGTAGAGGGGAAGTGGATTTTCTCCTTGCGAAATGTAACGCCCAAGAGTCTATGAGTAGGGGGTCTCGAAACTATTTTCCAAGAGGGTGTAAGCCGAAAACCTTGCTCGTGAGTCTAAGTAAAGGGGAGTGCAATTCGGATTTCCCGTGTCACCGGGGCGCACCAAGCTCGTATGAAGAAAAGCGGTCTGCCCCGATTTTCCCTGTCAGATTTGACCCCCTTGACGGACGAATATGTAGGGGGGCGCGAACCGAATTTTTGAACCCGAGCCAATTTCGAGTCGTTGTCTGGGGGGCGGTGGATTTTCATTTTTCGCGTGGAAAACAGGCTTGGGCGGCATAAGTCACAGGGGGGTGGCTTTCGGATTTCCTGAATTTCGATGTCCGGTTTCGGCGCTGCTGTTCGCCTGTAGGGTGGTGGAGTACGTCGAGAATTTTTCGATTGTTTCGATTTTCTCCGTGCTGGACCANNTCGCGTGGAAAACAGGCTTGGGCGGCGTAAGCCACGGGGCGGTGGGTCTCGGATTTCCCGAATTTCGATGTCCGGTTTCGGCTCTGTTGCCCGCCTGTAGAGAAGGGGGTGCCAACGAATTTTCCAACGCCGATTTCGGGGTGGTCGGCATTTACGTTGTGTGCGGGGTGCCATG
>JABAOH010032572.1_pt5 | contig 58194 bp, 61 predicted proteins | sample 7062181 | NCBI WGS metagenome assembly JABAOH01 (sample SAMN14538630, study PRJNA623070) | marine sediment metagenome | biome: marine biome [ENVO:00000428]; feature: marine pelagic biome [ENVO:01000023]; material: deep marine sediment [ENVO:00002113]; isolation source: pool of 5 deep marine... | reverse complement strand
GGAGGCTGGAACAACGGATTGTTGTTCCAGTATACAGACCACAACATGGATGGAAGACCGTCCAGGCTTTTTCGACGCTTCCAGAGCATGTACCTCAAACCACGCAAGACTTCGGCAATCGGAACATCCCGCGGACAATATGCCTCACACTGTGCACAGGCCGTGCACAGCCAGAGAGATTCCTGCCCATCATTGATGCCGAGTTGCGCGCGCCGAACGAGATCGCGGACTATGATCGTTTCGTCACGTACCAAGCCCCAGGGACAGCTAGCCGTGCAGACTCCGCACTGAAAGCACGGCGACGCTGCGCCGTCGGTTAACTCGATCAACTCTTCCCAGAGATCGTCGTCCAGAACCCTCGATTCATGCGTGTCCATCATACTCACCGCTCAGTGATGCAAACCCACTCGCCAACACCTATCCTTCCTCTTCAGAACCAGAAACTATCTCCCTCAATCCATGTATGTGGTTTTGTATGATTGAGTCCATCTCGGCAATTTTCTCAGCGAACTCCCTACCCTCAGCTGCCGAAATCCACTGCAATTGCAGACGCTCTTTGTCGATTCCTTTACGGGCGAATTTCTTTTGCCAATGCTGAAAACGTTTCCAGGTAAGGCGATTGGCGTAGTTGTAATGGCAGTCCGATCCGGTGTCGGTCAATCGGCAGCCGGTGATCAGTACCGCCCCGGCACCTCTATCAAATGCGTGGGAGACAAAATCCTCATCGAAGCGAGCCGAGCACATCGTACGGATAATCAGGGCGGACGGTGAATATTGTCGCTTCTCGATCCCTGCGAGATCTGCCCCGGCATACGAACACCAGTTGCAGGTAAATACGAGGCACTTCTCTTCAGGTCTCTCTTCCAAGGCTGCGTCCACCTGTGCAAGGATTTGATCTTTCGTGAAGTAAGGCATCTCGATGGCGTCAAAATTGCATTCCGCAGCGCAATTCCCACAACCCATGCACACCGCCTTGAGGACCTTGATCGTGCCCTTCCCAGGCTCCCCGATCTGCTCTATGGCACCATACGGGCACACCTTTACACACCGCATGCACCCGTTACACAAGTCGTCAAAGACTTGAGCTGTAAGTGGCTCTTTCTCGATCACTCCTCGGGCAAGCAAAGCAGCAGCTTTTCCTGTCGCTGCAAGCGCTTGCGCCATGGACTCGCGTACATCCTTCGCACTTTGAGCTGTTCCGGCCAGGAAGATCCCCTGTGAGGACGTTTCAGCTGGCCCCAGTTTCGGATGCAGCTCCATAAAGAAACCGTCTTCGCTATGAGCCAGCTTCAATTGATCGGTCAGGTTGTCCTCCGTCGGACGCAATCCGACGACGAGCACGAGCAGATCGGTTGGGATGAGGATCCTCTCACCCAAAAGGTGATCGAGCAACTCGACGTGTCCCTCTTTGAACAAAAGTGCTTCGCCAGGTTCGCGATCCACGTCATAGCGGAAGAATTGAATACCAGCTCGCATGGCGGCTTCGTATTCTTCCTCCGCTTGGCGGCTGTAGGTGCGAATGTCCTTAGATATCACCCGCACTTTCTTCCCCATCTCCCGCAAACGTTTCGCTTGAGAGATCATCGAACTGCAACAATAGCGAGAACAACCCATCGCTTCGTTGCGAGATCCGACACAAGCGATAAAGGTGATACGCTCAGCTTCCGGACCGCCATCCAATAACAAGGATTCCAATTCCAGGTTGGTAATCACACATGGATTGTCGCCATAACCGAATTCATCAGGCCGGTAGGGGATCGAGCCCGTCGCCACGATGATCGCTCCAGCCTGAAGTTCTTCTCCTGTTGTCAACTTGGCATGGAAATCACCAACGATGCCACCTATGGTCTCAATTTCCGTACCCAAATACACTTTCACGTCGCTGTGATCGATTTCCTTCAACTTGGTCTCGAGCAACTCACACGCCTTATACCCAGCAGGAGAAATCTCGTCGAGCCTACGAAGCAAGCCGCCAAGCTGTTGCTGCTTCTCTACAAGATAGGTCTCAAATCCCTGGTCGTCGAGTGCAGCAGCTGCTGTCATACCTGCGATCCCGCCACCGACGATCAGCACGCTCTGCTTGAGTGGGAGTTGTTGGATTTCAAGCGGTTCCAGACGTCTTGCCTTCTCCACCGCCATCCACACCATATCCATCGCCTTGCGAGTGGCAGCCGGCTTGTCCTCTTTGTGAACCCAGGAGTCCATGTTGCGGATATTCGACATCACCAACAGGAATGGATTCAGGCCCGCGCGTGTCATCACACCCCGGAAGATTGACTCATGCGTTTTAGGAGAACAGGCTGCCACAACGACGCGGTTGATGTTTTCCTTTCGTATCGCCGTCTCGATCTCAGCTTGTGTATTCCCCGCGCAAGAGAACATCTGATCCGATGCTAGAACCACGTCAGGCAATTTCTTCGCAAATTCTACAACCGCCCCGACATCAACCACTCCAGCGATGTTATTTCCACAATGACAAACGAAAACTCCAATTCGAGGCGTCTCGATATCTTCCATAGGCTCGATCTCAGGTGCTTCCGGCCAAAATCTCGTCCTGAGGTGGCTGAGTGCCAGGGAAGCAGCGCCACTGGCTTCCGCCACGCTGTCCGGGATATCTTTGGGTCCCGACACGCAGCCGGCCGCATAAACACCCTCGCGCGTGGTCGCCACCAGGCCGCCGCGTGATTCCAACGAGCGAATAAACCCATCTTCATCCAGTTCGATTCCCAAGCGAGCGGATAATTCCTTCAGGCCATCGGGCGGCCGCACGGCATTGGCAAGGACAACCATGTCGTATGTTTCTTGCACACGAGCCGCGTTCTGGGTGTCCTCATAGGTGACCTGTATTCGGCGGCCATTGGGAGCGATGCGAGACGGACGCCCTCGAACAAAGCGGGCACCAGCTTGCTCCGTTCTGGCCCAGAATCCATCAAATCCTTTTCCGTAGGCGCGTATATCCATGTACAGTACTGTGACTTCAGCCACACCGTGATCGAGTGCCTGATAGGCGTGTTTGATCGAGTACATGCAACAGAATCGCGAACAATAGTGGAAAAATCTTCGATCGCGCGATCCAACGCATAATACAAAAAGGATCTTCTCAGGATGATCTCCGTCTGATGGTCTGATGATCTCGCCTCCGGTGGGTCCTGCGGAGTTGATCAGCCGCTCGAATTCGAGCGCTGTCAAGACATCCGCATGTGCACCATAGCCGAATTCTCGCATCCGACGAGGATCGAAGCTGTCGTATCCCACAGCTACGACGATTGAACCCACGCGTCTTTTATGCACGACCTCATGGGGCATGAGAAAATTAATGGCTTTCGGAGTACATGCTTCATAACATCGATTACAGGGTAGATAATTTGGCGGGTCGTTCAGGCAGTGGAGGATATCGACCAAGTAGGCACCGGGCACAGATTGCGGGATGGGTGTGTAAATCGCCCTGCGCACGGCCATCCCCGAATCGTACTCATTCGGAAGCACGACCGGGCAAACCTGGGCGCAATCACCGCAGCGCGTGCACTCATCTGTGACCAATCGCCCACGCTGTCGAATGCCAACCTCAAAATCCCCTGGCCACCCCTCGACCGTGTCCAACTCGGCCAGGGACAATATCTCGATGTTAGGATGAAGATCGACCTGCGACATTTTTGGAGCTTCAATACAGATAGAGCAGTCGAGTGTGGGAAAGTTCTTGTCCAGCACGGCCATAATGCCGCCGATCGTCGGCTGGCGTTCCACAAGGACAACACGCGCGCCCGCTTGTGCTAAGTCGAGCGAGGCTTGAATACCCGCAATGCCACCGCCGATGACAAGAACCGAGTCGCTCATTCTATCTGTTCCTGCAACGGAACATAGGAAAATCCCACTTCGAACGCTTTTCTATTCAGCTCGAATGTGCTCGGACGCACCGTCGTCTCAACCGCACGCTCGACGGCTTCCCTCACGATGAGATCGTCCGCTGCGGTGAGAAAACCGATCATGATCATATTGGCGACAATGCGGCGCCCAAGCTCTTCGGCCATTCTTGTCGCCGGAATTCCTAACACTTGATCGCCACTTTCTGGGACCACGAGATCGCCCTCGATGATTACAAGTGCATCCGCTTTGGCTAGTGGACGGAAGCGGCTGTAACCTTCCTGTGAGAGCGCAACCAAAACGTCCGCTTGTTGGATGAAGGGAAAATCTATGGGGCGGTCTGCAACCACGACGCTGGCGCTAGACGCCCCACCACGCGCTTCCGGGCCGTAGGACTGCGTCATCACGGCGAAAAGATCTTGATACAACGAGAACGCCTTTCCAAGGATGTAACCGAACAGGCCTACACCTTGTCCTCCGAATCCGGAAATGCGGATCTCCCTTCTCAAGAATCAGCCCCCTTCCTCACAGGTTGAAAAGGCGTCAGACTACGGTCAACAAAACGCCCAACATAGATCGGATTGTCACCGGTTAAATCGATGCCCACATCATCCAGAGGGACGCCGTCCGCAAGCAAACATCGCTGGCGATAAAGCATCATTTCTTCCAATCCGTCTTCAAGATTATTGGACTTACCAAATCCAACCGGGCAGGGGGATAAAACCTCAATGAAAGAGAACCCGGGTTTCTCGAATGCATAGAGAATGTCTTGTCTGACTTGGCGAACGTGCATCGTCGTCCATCGCGATACGAAGTTAGCGCCGGCGGCTGCAAGCAGGTACGGGAAATTGAATGGATGTTCGGGATTACCATAGGGGGAGGTTGTTGTCTTTGCCCCGAAAGGTGTCGTGGGTCCGGATTGACCTCCTGTCATGCCGTAGTTGAAGTTATTAGCGCACAGTACTGTGATATCAACATTCCGTCTGGCGGCGTGGATTAAATGGTTCCCTCCAATAGCAGCGAGGTCGCCATCCCCACTAAACACTAGAATCTCCAATTCTGGTTTGGCAAGCTTCAATCCAATAGCGAACGGGATCGCCCGGCCGTGTGTGGTGTGATAGGAGTCTATTTCCATATAACCCGCCACTCGACCGGAACAACCGATGCCCGATACGACGACATGTAGGTCGGGAGGGACGCCCGAATCTAAAATCGCATGGGCATAACAACGCATAGCGATCCCGATACCGCAGCCAGGGCACCAGATGTGCGGCATACGGTCTGCACGTATGATCTCGTCTAATGGGTGTTTATCGACGACGACCGTCGCCATGACGTGCGACCTCCCTGATCTTCTCTAGAATCGGCTCAGGGGGCATCATGGCGCCACCGGCATGATGCACACCCAACACGGGTTGGGTAACATGACGCTCGAGCTCGCGGATCATTTGCCCAAGATTCATTTCGGCAACGATAAACGCGTCGGCTTGTTGAGCGATCTCCTTAATTTGTTTTTCCGGAAAGGGCCATAGTGAGACCAGGCGCATGAACCCAACCGGAACGCCCTCCTGACGCGCGTCTTTCACTGCACGGCGGGCCGAGCGGGCTGTGCTACCAAAAGCAAGCACCACAATGCGTGCGTCGTCCATCCAGTGTTCTTCAGTGAGGATCATCTTGTCAGCGTTGCAGCGGACCTTTTCCACCAAGCGCTTAACCAACTGGTCGTGGACTGAGGCGGACATATCTGGGTAGCCACGCTCATCGTGTGTTAGACCCGTGTAATGGATACGGTAACCCTCTCCCGCATGCACCATGGGCGGGACAAGGTCTTCGTCCTCCACCAAAAAGGGCTCAAACGACTCTCCGGGCTTCTTCTCGGGTCGCTTCCTCTCCCAGCGATCAATTTGATCTATTCCTGGGATATCGACTCTTTCCACCATATGCCCAACGACTTCATCGGCCATCAGCAGAACGGGGATCCGATAACGATCGGAGACGTTGAAAGCATGCACGGTGAGGTCGAACATTTCCTGAGGAGACCAGGGTGAATACGCGACGATTTCGTAATCCCCATGAGTCCCCCATTTCGCCTGCATCACGTCAGCCTGCCCTGGAAGTGTGGGAAGCCCGGTTGATGGCGAACCGCGTTGAACGTTGACCAACACGCAAGGGATTTCAAGCATGACCGCAAGTCCGAGATTTTCCATCATCAGACTGAAACCCGGCCCGGAGGTTGCTGTCATCGCACGAGAACCAGCGGCAGAAGCTCCTAGCACCGCCGCAATACTGCCTAGCTCGTCCTCCATCTGAATAAAAACGCCTCCCGTTTGAGGGAGCCGTCTCGCCAAAAGCTCTGCAATTTCTGTGGAGGGGGTGATCGGATATCCACCAAAGAAAGTGCACCCCGCCGCAATCGCGCCTTCGGCGCATGCATGGTCGCCGTGCATGAAGTGTTTTCCACTCAGAATGCTCGTATCACTCACTCGCTGGCCTCCTGAGTGAAGATGGCGAACTCGGGACACACCATGGTGCAGAAATCGCAATACACACAGGAATTCTCTTTTCCAGGTGCGATTTCAGGGTAATGATATCCTTTGGTGTTGGTGCCGGAAGATACCTGCAGCACTTGTTGCGGGCACAAATCAATGCAAATGCGGCAACCCTTGCAACGCTCGGGGATAAGATACACGATCCCCTGAGGGATTGTCACTTGCTCCAAATCTAGTGGTGTACGGGCGAAAACTCTCATGCAGCCCTCACAACACGCACGATGATCTCATGAAAGCGAAGGATACCAATCCTACACTTCACCTCCCATAAAAGCAAAGACAAACGATTTGCGCGTCGAAGCGTTAGAGCCTGACATAGATTAATTAAAGCACGATGCTTCCTACGCAATGTAGGTTGAAAACCCGCAGGGTACAAGTACCGTCTGTCAGAGAAAGGCATGAATTTTGGCACGTACCAACGTACAAATTGCATCCAAATTATGCGTTATTATCAAAAATCAGGTGACCGGCACTTTAAAAGTGCCGGTCACCTGACGACTAGCGGGGATGACACCCCTGCTGTCGTCCAGTTTGTTGTGGTTTAGCTCCAAGATGTCAGGCAAGTAATTGTTCCCCACCCGAATGAACTCTGTACACCATGAATCTCCCCGAGCCATGATTGCTCCTAACCTTTTAGGCAGGTATAATCGCGTCGATCTCACGGGCCGTGAATCATCGGATGGGTATTAAGAAAACGTGCGCGAGGAGGAGCATGCTTGGGCGTCCATGCCGGCGAAACGCTGGTGTGTGCCCATGTTTTTCATTCTAGACAGCATGTAACATTTCCATCCTTGCTCCAGCTTCGAACAATCGAACGAACAAGGGGTACCGATGGCCCGCCTGCATGAATACCAAGGAAAGGCACTGCTTAGAGACGCGCAAATACCCATCCCCAGGGGTGGTCCTGCGAACTCGCCCAAGGAGGCCAAGGCAGTCGCTGAGGAGATTGGCGATAGCGTTGTTGTCAAGGCTCAGGCTTGGGTCACTGGCAGGGCCGGATTGGGAGCCATCCGTTTCGCAGATACACCCGAGCAGGCCTTCCAAGCTGCGGATGACATCCTGGGTACGAAGATTGATGGCTTCTCCGTCGACACAGTCCTGGTTGAAGAACGTCTGGAGATCGAGCGTGAATTTTTCGCAAGCGTCATTATCGACGACCAGGCGCAGGCACCGTTAATAATCTTCAGTCGTATTGGCGGCACAGGGATCGAGCAAATCGTTCAGGAGCATCCAGATGCAGTCGCCCGACGTACCATCGACATTCGTAGCGCTCTTCTAGACCATCAAGCTCGAGACCTTGTACGCAAAACGGATCTGCACGGTAAGCTACAGCTCAAACTCGCCACCCTACTAGTTCGGCTATACGCAGTGGCCCACCGCTATGATGCCCGCGTCGCCGAGATCAACCCACTGGCACTCACCACTGATGGTGAGCTCGTTGCGGTCGATTGCCGCATCACATTAGACGATTATGCCGTCTACCGCCATCCGGAATTGGGGATCGAAATCGCTCGCGAGTTCGACCGACCTCCCACCCCATTAGAAAGAATCGCTTGGGAAGTTGAAAAAAACGACTACCGTGGGACATTCTACTTCATTCAATTAAAGGAAGAATTCAAGTCCGGAGAAGGTGTCATTGGATTCCACGGCGCCGGCGGCGGCGGATCGATGATGAGCATGGACGCCGTTCTGAATCAAGGCTATACCCTCGCCAACTATGTGGACACTTCTGGCAACCCTCCCGCCTCTAAGGTTTACCGAGCTGCACGTATCATCCTGGCACAGAAAGGCATCGATGGCTACTTCGCATCTGGATCTGGTGTGGCTTCGCAAGAGCAGTTTCATAGTGCGCGCGGCCTCGTCAAAGCTTTTCTGGAGGTGCCTCTCACCGTACCCGCCATCATACGGCTCGGGGGGAACGCTGAGGAACGGGCCATCGAGATTCTTGCGCGTGCAACCGAAGCCATCCCTGCACCAGTCGAGGGATACGGAAAAGACAATGCCCCTGAGTTCTGTGCTGAAAGACTGAACGAATTGATCAAGGCTCACAAACCACGAAACGACGAACCACCTGGCCGTACGAAGCCAGAGCCTCAAGAGCCCTACCGCTTTGAGACTGTCACAGGTGGCATGGTGACACTCGATCACAGTGTCTGCAAGGAGTGCGCCACGAAGTTTTGCGTCGAGAGCTGCGTGCCGCAGATCCTCGAACTCAAGGACGATGTGCCCGTGTTGAACATCTCCCTTGAACAAGCCAAGAAAGGTGGTTGCACCGAGTGCTTGGCGTGCGATATCGAATGCTACTTTGAAGGCGAACGCGGCGGTTTCGTCGCGCTGCCAATTCCAGGACTTGATGAACTTGCTTTTATCTCATAAACGAACCATCCCTGTCGAAGTAGCTCGGAGCCGACATGTCCATACTCATCGATGAAACGAAGAAGGTGCTCGTCCAAGGCATTACCGGACGCGAGGGACGATCACGCACCCGTCTGATGAAGGAGTACGGAACCCAGGTCATCGCTGGCGTGACTCCAGGAAAAGGCGGGCAGAAAGTTGAAGACATCCCCGTGTTCGATACCATACTGGAAGCCCGGGAAAATGTCGGAGCGATTGACATTAGCGTCCTATTCATCCCCGCTCCACTCGTCAAAGGCGCAGCGCTAGAGGCGATCGACGCTGGAATTCACTTGCTCGTGATCGTCCCAGACAGAGTCCCGATCTACGATGTGCTCGAGGTCGCGGAAGCTGCCCGGCGAGCCGGGGCTCGCTTCGTTGGTCCAAACACGCTGGGTGTTCTTTCGCCAGACAAAGCTGTGTTGGGGATGATAGGAGGGAGAGCGGTGTCGGCGCGTTCCTGGTTTTTCCCTGGTCCTGTCGGCATCTGTTCCCGCTCGGGCGGGATAACATCATCGATGGCGTATTATTTGGCACAGGTTGGAATTGGCGCCTCAACCCTTGTCCACGTTGGTGGTGACGTCGTCGTCGGGATGCCACTCCCTGAAGTCGTAAGAGAGTTCGAATCAGACGACGAGACGCAAGCCATCGTAATGTTTGGGGAGATTGGTGGAAGCCAAGAAGAAAGTGTGGCTGATCTGGTCGTATCTGGAGAGATCACGAAACCCATCGTGGCGTTCATCGGCGGCAAGGCGGCCAAGAGCGGTACCCGATTTAGCCACGCCGGGGCGATCATCGAAGGCGGTCGTGGTACTCACGAAGGAAAAGTTGAACGCCTGCGAGAAGCGGGTGTGACAGTCGTGGACGCTTTCGGCGCGCTACCTCAAACGACGAAATCCGTCCTCAGAGAACACGGAATCCTCCCATGAGCAAAACGAGCTGGAAAACTTCAGTCACCAAGATTCAGCCCAACGAAGTGCGTTTGCGCGGCTACCGTATCGATGAACTAATGGGACGCGTAACCTTTGCAGAGGCGATTTTCCTTGCCCTAACCGGCGAGCTCCCACCTCCAAAAATCGCACGCCTACTCGATGCCATGCTGGTCTCATCCATTGATCACGGCGCGACACCACCGTCCGCATTAGCCGCGCGCACCGCAGCGTCAACAGGCGCACCCCTCAACGCCGCTATTGCTGCCGGAATTCTCTCGATCAATCGATACCACGGGGCGGCGATTTTCGACTGCATGGGGGTTCTTGAAGAGGGTCTGCAGCGCGCAGCCGCTTCTGAGAGCAACTTAGATCGCGTGGCCGCAGACTTGGTTGCCGAATACAGGCAAGCCAAGAAACGTATTGCCGGACTCGGTCACCGCATCCATCGTGACGATCCTCGCACGAGAAAGCTCTTCAGACTCGCTGAAGAACTCGGCGTAGCGAATAGTGGGGTGGCTATGATGCGCGCCATCCATCAAGCTTTCACCTCCGCAGGCAAGGAATTACCGATAAACGTCGATGGTGCCATCGCCGCCCTGCTGGTCGACCTGAAACTGCCACGCGAGTTGGCCAACGCTTTCTTCATCATGGCGCGTGTGCCCGGCCTTGTGGCCCACGTTCACGAGGAGCAAACAAGAGAGCGCGCAATGCGCATCATTGATCCAACAGAGCACGAATACGACGGACCACCAGCGCGGTCGGTGGATTGAGAAAATAGGCCACGTTGAAGGTTCGCTTTGAGAGAAACCCGGCAATAGCCTCGAAATGGTGTATGGAGAGAGATCGATGTCAAGTGAACTATCAGATTTGATCCCCGAATTCAACGAAATCCGTGATGAAGACTTGAGAGCAAGCGTTCTGGCTGTCTGGGAGGAAGCCTTGCAAATCGGTGGCTGGAGTCTCAAAGACCTCCAGAAATTACCTTACACTCTCCTGGTCGAAGACGTCGATATCTCCTTTCCGCAGCACGTGAGCGTCGTCTGCCGCCTTTGCATCGCTATGGAGCATGTTCTGAAAGAAGCTTACCCGGATCGGTACGATATCGATCGCGACACACTTGTTGCCGGAGCGCTACTGGCCGATGTGGGGAAGCTGATCGAATTCCGTGAGCAAGATGGCGAGTACCATTGGGCAAGTATGTACCAATATATGCGTCACCCTTTCACAGGCGTGGGTTTGTGTTTCAAACACGACATCCCCGAAGCTGTGATGCACATCGTAGCAACGCATTCCTGGGAGGGCGACAAATTCAAGCGCCGCCCCGAAGCGATTATCTTCCACCATGCGGATTTTACGGATTTTGAGTTGACCAAGTACAAGGGATGAAGTACTTAGGCGCTTGGACACTTGGGCACTTAGGCACTTGGGGATCTTGTAAAAAGGGATTGGGGAGCATGGATTTGGGATCTATGGGTTTGATCGAATAGAGGAGAGAGGATGGGGCGGACGTTTGCGGAAAAAGTGTTGGCAAAGAAGGCGGGCCTAAAGGAGGTCGTACCCGGTCAGATTGTAGAGATAACGCCGGATGTTGCTCTCTCGCACGACAACACGGCTCCCATCTATGGGATCTTCAAGGAGATGGGTGGTGATCAAGTTTTCAGACCGGAGATGCACGCCGTCTTTCTCGACCACGCTGCACCTGCGCCGACCACAAAGCACGCCGAAAATCACCGCGTCATTCGGGATTTTGTCCGCGATCAATGCATCCCACATTTCTTCGAAGTCGGTCGAGGGATATGCCACCAGGTGCTTGTCGAAGAGGGCCTGGCCTTGCCTGGTGAAGTGGTGCTTGGATCGGACTCTCACACCCCTCACGCAGGTGTGATGGGGGCATTTGGCGCAGGAATCGGACGTAGTGAGATGGCGTCTGTCTGGGCGATCGGAAGCCTATGGCTGCGAGTACCCGAAAGTATGAAAATCATCGTGCATGGTCGACTCCCCTCAGGTGTATACGCCAAGGACCTGGCGCTAAAAGTCATCCGGGACCTCGGTGCAGACGGCGGGCTTTATCGCTCCGTAGAGTGGCATGGCGAGGCGATCGAATCCCTCAACCTGGCAGAACGCGCTGTGCTACCCAACATGATGGCTGAGATGGGCGCCAAGAACAGCTACCTCTCCCCAGACCGCTCTGTCTTTGAATTCCTTAAAGACAGGGCCAAGCGACCCTATGAGGCGCTGTACCCAGACCCGGATGCGATTTACACACAAACCGTAGAATACAACGCCGCAGATCTGGAGCCGATGATCGCATGCCCACACACCGTGGACAACGTGATGCCCTTATCACAGGTCCAGGGAAAGCGCATCGACCAAACCTTTCTTGGCACGTGTACGAACGGTCGGCTGGAAGACATGGCAGTAGCGGCGAGCGTCCTCGAAGGAGAACGCCTGGCGGAGGGCGTGCGCATGATTGTCATCCCCGCGTCGTCTCAAGTCTACTTGGATGCGATGATGGCAGGGTATTTAGATGTCTTCATCCGTGCTGGAGCTGCGATCGAAAGCCCAGGTTGNNATAAGTAGCGCCAATCGAAACTTTCGTGGACGTATGGGAACGAAGGAGAGTGAGATCTACCTCGCCAGCCCTGCCGTTGTTGCCGCGTCGGCGATTGCCGGTGTCATTACACATCCAAAGGATTTGTCCTGATGACAGTGATTCGAGGTCGCGTTTGGAGATATGGCGATAACGTCAACACGGACGTCATCTTCCCCGGGAAATACACCTACACGGTAAGCGATCCTGCAGAGATGTCGCAATATGCGCTAGAAGATCTCGACCCGCGGTTCGCAAAAGAAGTCCAGGCGCAGGATGTCATTGTGGCGGGAAAGAATTGGGGATGCGGGTCCTCACGCGAGCAAGCTGTAACCTGTTTAAAACAGAGCGGACTCGGCGCGATTGTGGCTAAATCCATTGCTCGAATTTACTATCGCAACTGTCTCAACGCCGCGTTGCCGGCGCTGATCTGCCCCGAGGCCGTGGATGCCATCCAAGAGGGTGAAAGCGTCGAGATCGATCTTGAAACCGGAGTGATCCGTTGCGCAGCGGGAGATTATAATTTCTCTCCACTCCCGGAATCCGTGATGCAAATCTTTAACGCAGGCGGCCTCATCGAATATACGCGACGACGCCTGGAAGCCCAACAAACTTCCAGGTAAGAAGCCGATCATGAAACCTCTGACCTTGGCGACTCCACACTGATCAAGGTGCTTAATGGCTGATTTACGGAGAAATTTCTCCACCCCCTTCGACACATCTCCCATCCTGAAGGCCTTATGGCGATCCGTTTATTGGGTCTCCTTTCCGTTTGGCATTATCGGCTTCGTGCTCCCCATCTACGGTGAGGCGCTCGGCGCAAGCGCATTCGAAATCGGCGGTTTCTTTTCGGCGTTTTCGGTGATCCCGGTAATCGTTCGCCCATTCTTGGGTCGCTTGCTCGATCGGTGGGGACGAAGACCTTTTCTTCTCATCGGACTCTCTGGCTACGCGGTAACGATGGTTTTGTTTCTCATTGCTGATTCAGTGGTCATGTTGACTGTGGCGCGTTTCGTCCAGGGTATCGGTGCTGCATTTTTATGGATCACAGCGTACACCATCATCGCAGACCTCGCGCATGAAACCGGTCGCGGGCGTGAGTTTGGCACCATCGACGAGGCACTCAATCGAGGCGCCATCCTTGGCACATTCATCGGATTCGTTATCATGTTTTCCATGTCAAACGCGGGTTTCGGATGGAGGCCCATATGGTTTTGGATGTTCGCCGGCTACACCCTTCCTGCACTGATCGGTTGTTGGCATGGATTTCGCGGCGTCCCTGAAACACGCCCCACCTCATCCGATCCACTCCGTCGACAGCGTCCGGTATCCCGGCAATTGATCGCCCTCATGATGATCGTGTTTATCACAGGCGCCTCAACCGCAATGGTCTGGCCTATCCTCGTCGTCTTCCTGCGCAAGAATCTAAATGCAGAATTCTGGGCAATCGGCTCGGCGTATCTACCAGCCGCCTTGCTCAATTCCTTCTTACCTTCACGCGTTGGAATCCTAGCCGACCGGTTAGGTAGAAAAAAGCCGATGATCGTGGGGTTACTCATTGGTGCCGTTGCATCAGCGTTGATTCCTAGCTTGCGAAGCGTTCTTGCGCTGGCGATACTGTGGTCCGTCGAAACCCTGGGATACATCGCTGCTGCACCAGCGGAGCGCGCCTACGTGGCAGACATCGCTGGCGAAGACGTGCGAGGGACAAGCTACGGCTTGTACACCTTTGCCTACTTCTTGGGAGCAATATTCGGTCCGTTGATGGGCGGTTGGCTGTATGACACGCGCGGTTATGCGACACCCTTCTATCTCAATAGCGTTGTGCTCCTCGTGGGGGCGATACTCGTAGCTGCTGTGCTACGCGAAACACGAATGCGAAAGGTCGCTGTCCCTACATCGCACGCATAGGAGAACTTCTATATGGCTAAATACCGCATTGCCTGGATGCCCGGGGACGGAATCGGCGTGGACGTAATGGAAGCGGCACGCATCGTTCTCGACGCTCTCAAACTCGACGCCGAATACATCCCGTGCGATATCGGATGGGAATTCTGGTGCAAAGAAGGGGACCCTCTCCCTCAAAGAACCATCGAGACCCTGAGGACCTGCACCTGCGGACTCTTCGGTGCAATTACCTCGAAACCGAAAGAGGAAGCGGCAAAGGAACTCGCGCCTGAATTTCAGGATCGAGGTCTGTCCTATCGCAGCCCAATCGTGAGACTCCGACAACTCTTCGACTTATACACCAATTTGCGTCCCTGCAAAGCCTATCCTGGAAATCCGCTCAACTATCGAGACGACATCGATCTGGTCGTCTTCCGTGAAAACACGGAAGGACTTTACAGCGGTGTCGAATTTCACCCGTTCCCAGACGAGGTTCGCGAGGTTATCCTCGGACACAATCCAATAATGGCACGCTTTGATGCAGTCCCCGGGATTGAAATGGCAGTAAGTCTGCGCGTGATTACGAGAGCAGGGGCTCGGAGGATCATTCGTCAGGCGTTCGAATATGCACGCAAGTTCGACTATCCGACGGTAACCTTGGTCGAAAAACCGAACGTGTTGCGGGAATCCAGTGGCATGATGACGCGTACGGCGCGTGAGGTCGCTAATGATTACGCCGAGATCGAACTATGGGAGACCAACATCGACGCGCAAATGATGTGGCTTCTCAAGAACCCCACAGATTACGGCGTCTTGGTTACCAGTAACATGTTCGGCGATATTCTCTCCGACTTGTCTGCGCAACTCGTCGGTGGGCTCGGTTTTGCTTCGAGTGGAAATATCGGTGATGATTTCGCGGTGTTTGAGCCCACACACGGGTCCGCACCGAAGTACGCCGGTCTGAACAAGGTCAATCCAACAGCGATGTTGCTGGCAACGAAATTAATGCTCGATTGGCTTGGTGAAATCGAGATGGCGCAAGCGTTGGAAAATGCCATTGCGCTCGTGATCGCTGAGGGGAAAAAACGCACGTACGACTTGGGTGGCGATAGTTCAACTCTGGATGTTGCCCACGCGATCGTGGATCGATTGTGAGTCTATGGCGCTATCCTAGCTCGGGTGTTCATTTTTCCATACGGGCAATGGCCCATCAAAGTGTATAGATCAGCAAGCAGGATGAGATAAACCAACCCCCTGGAGGTACGCTACCATGACATCCCTGAGCCGCCGGATGGCGGAATTTGCTCACGGCTTGGATTTCGAAGACATCCCTTCGGAGGCCATCCATGAGGCTAAGCGCTTTTTACTAGATAGCATGGGCTGCGCCCTCACTGCGGTCCACAACGATGACATGCAAGCGATGCACCGCTTTATCGAGAAACTCGGTGGCAGCGAAGAGGCCACAATCATCGGCAGTGGATTACGAACGAACGCTCCTAACGCTGCATTGATGAACTGCCTGCTGACTCGGGCTATTGATTACAACGACATCTATTGGGAGCAAGATCCCAGCCACCCCTCCGATATCATCGGCGCCGCACTCGCTGCCGCAGAGGCAAACGGCAAGGGCGGGAAAGAGGCCCTCGTGGCGATATTGATTGCCTACGAATTGGAGATGCGTTGGTGCCACGCCGCAATTCCTGGGATTCGCGAGGTGGGTTGGCACCACGCCTCTCTCACCCAATTCGTCAGCCCACTCGTTGCAGGAAGGATGTACGATCTAGACCTGGATCAACTCGTCGCGGCAGTGGGCATTAGCGGAAGTTCTCATTTCACCCTCGGCGGCGTAGTCGCCGGTCACTTGACAAACATGAAAAACACCGCAGATCCAATGGCCTCGCAGGCGGGTGTCTATGCGGCTCTTATGGCGCGTGAGGGTTATGAGGGTCCAGTGGAGGTCATCGAAGGAAAGGAAGGGTTGTTCGAGGTGATCTCGAACGTCAAGTGGCAGACCGAAGAACTTCTCAAAGGATTGGGGGAAGATTTCATCATCACCAACTGTAGCTACAAAGCATTTCCCACGGAAGCGCTGACGCATCAACCCATTTCCGCGGCACTACAAGTTAAACGTCAACTCGAGATCAGCCATGAAGACGTATTGGAGATCCTGGTCGAAACCACGACGCGTGGCGCCGACATTCTCTCCGACCCAAGCAAATATAAACCAGAAACCAAAGAAACCGCGGATCACAGCCTTCCATACGTTATCGCTGCGGCTGTCGTCGATGGTCACGTGCTGCCTGAGTCTTTCAGTGATGAAAAATTGAGGGACCCTGCGATCTGGTCCTTGCTCCCGAAGATCAAAGTCGTCGCCGACCCAGAGATCGACGCGCTCTTCCCTCGATTGAAGCGGGCGCGTGTGACTATCACTACCCAAGATGGTCGTCGCCAGACGGTTCAGACTGACGTGGCCAAAGGCGCTCCAGAAGATCCGCTAACCGACGATGAGCTCGTTGACAAGTTCCAAGCGAACGCCAAAGGAATCGTCAGCGAGCAGCGCACGGAGGAAATTATTGAGGCTTCCTGGAATTTCGAGGCGCATGAAGATGTCGAAAGCTATATGCGTCTATTGATTGCTGACGTTTGAGGCATATCGGCCGAAATGCTTAAACTCGCCTTCCAATCACAAACCGTAGAGGCGCCCCGCCGGGGCGCCTCTACGGTTAACCCTTGGTTGACCGCTGAGAGCCATCCTAGTCAATCGCCAATGCTGGACTCACCCAAAGATCCCTGAAGGACGTTCCTTCTCGTCAGCATCTTCGGGCATCGATGAGACCGGGGGCGGCGGTGGGTGAGGAGCCACCGGTTCAGCTTCACTCTTTTGAACGGGCGGTGGAGGACCACTGGCTGGAGGCCTTTGTCGTGGAGTCCTCTGCCCCGTTATGCGACTCAAAAACCACCCAAAGAGAATCAAAGCCCCACCGAGGAAGCTGATCAGGAGGGCTTGTCCAAAGATATTACCGAAGATTTCGTCTCGCATGCCCACTAATGCGGTGATTGTTAGATTGTAAAGGGGCTCAGCCTCTCTCCTCAAATCTTCCAAGGATGGTAAGATATACCTTTGCCCGATCGATTCCCCGGACAAGCCTAGCGCCATCGTTAAGATACCGGCCAGGAGGATCGGAATCCCCCACCATATGGCGAGATCACGCCAGGAACGAATGGCAAGCACCATGATCAAGCCCAGGAGAGCAAGGGGTAAAAGCCACCCGGCGAAAGAGAGCGCACGCACAAGCCGGATCCGTTCTTTCAATTGCAGACTTCGCTCAGTTTCCTGGACAGGCGGTTGGTCCCTGACCGACGAAAAAGTGTTGGGTATATCACGTACATAAATCCGAAATTGCCGTGTAGCGAGCTGGACAAGTTGTTCCCGGTAGGGTTCGGGTGGCTCGCATAACAAGATGAGTACTTCACCTGTTTCAGTGAGCGTCTGACGCATGCGCTCGACTTGCGTCGTCGTGCAACTCGGCCACGAATCTACAACCATCTCAACAATCTCTATCGCTCCCCCGCCTTGTACGCGCGCCTTAATGGGACGGAGATCAAACTCGATTATAGGCGCGAAGCTATCGTCCTCGAGCCACCTACTTATGGCTTCAAAACTTTCCTTGAACTGCTTTTCCATCCACTCGGGGGGTAAGAGAATATCAAGCACGCGCTCCCACTCGCCAGTATCGAGATTCTTGAAGGCTTCAAAGATCTCCGAATCCCTACCCATGTCTTCGAAGAACTGCGATTGTGGGATGTACTCGGCGATTGAACGTCGAAGGGCGCCAGAGTGAACCAATCGCTCGGTCAACGTTCTACTCAAATTCTCTGGTGAGAAGATTAAACTCGATGTATTCAGGGCGAGTAGTCCGAGTGGCAAGGCCAGGATGAAAATGATTACGAGGATGGCGGCCAGCAGCTTTATCGTGATGCTAAGACAGCCGTTTGATTCGGACATGACAGTTCTCCTTGCAGGATTCTACACTTGTACTTCCGAGCGTGCGAATGAAGATCCAGATCGTGCCGAGATCACCAATCCTAACGCAATCAACACCGCCCCTATCCAAAAACCCAACTCAAGCTTTTCTCTCAGCAGCCAAGCCCCTAAACCAACGCCAACGATCGGCTGAGCGAAAAATAGCAGCGAGACAAGACCTGCATCCAGTAAGGCCAACGACTTGTTCCACAGATACATCGCCAATGCTGTGGAGACAAGCCCCAAATACAACACACCAAGAACAATGGGCATCGTGATTTGCCCCATGCCCGTCTGTGTGATTTCGGCAATCGCGAGCGGAACGCTGATCGGTAATCCGCCAAGGAAAACGATCACACTCACTTCGAGGGTGCTCAACTCATTACTCACTCGCTTGACCAAAACTGAATACAATCCCCACGTCACAGCTGCAACAAGCAGGGCCATGTTCCCCAAGAAGAGCGCTCTCTCCATGGAAGCATTTCGAGGATCAATCACGGCGATCACACCCAAGGACGCGAGAACGAGGGCGAGTACCCTGCTCCAAGTCGCCCGTTCTTTGAGCAACCAGGCAGCGAAGAGGAAGATGAACGTTGGAGAGGCGGAGGTCACCAATGCCGCATTGGAGGCAGTCGAGAGCCTTGTCCCGATGAACTGAAAACCAACAGAGATGCCGTATCCTATGAGACCCACGATTAAGGCTTGAAACCATTGTCGTCGGGTGGCCTTGAAACCGCCTTTTAGCAGGAGGAAGATTGCCAAGAAAGCTGAGCCTAGAACGAGCCGAACACTGACGAGTAAGAATGGGGGGATAACGTCGAGTACTATCTTGCTTACAACATACATACCTCCCCAGATACCTGCAGCCGTGAGCCCGGCCAGGATTCCAATCGTGCGCACAATCACCCCTTATGGCTGGAGATTATACTCCCCGAGTTCCATCTCGCAACACTTGTGTAAGGTTGAAAGGTGACCAATGCCGGGAAAGCCTGCCCGTCCTCATCTCCCCCATTTGAAAAGTGCGGGAGTGAGGGAAGATCTACATCGCGAATCCTACCCTCACCCTACCCTTCTCCCTCAAGGGTTAGGGATTTGATAATTAGCCTTGGCAAGAGAAGAATTTATATAATCGATTTCTAGGAGCAACTGATAACCAATGGGTTGTCTGAACCTGTTATTCAGACAACCCATCATCTAATTTTCAAGGTGGAAGATCGAAATCCCTAACGCAGTCCGGACATGATCTTCTGAAGCGATTTTTTAGAAGGTCGCAGTACTTGCTCGGAAAGATGAACGAGCGGCGTTTCAACGAGATTTTCAACGTCCTGGAGGATCTCTTGTTCCTCGTTAAGATAGATCAATCCCGTTAGCAGAACCTCAGCGCAGCAAGTTTCCTCTAATAATTGCATTGCCGCGATACGGTCGGACGTATCGTGATCCCGCTCCAATTTTTTCAACACCATCCTTGACTTGTTGTGCAGTTCAACTTCGACGACCTCACCAGGTTTGTAATCTACCCGGATTTCATCATAGCTCGGCACCCAGGTGACGTCATGCAATGGATATTCATGCTCCTTTCCCCAGACATAGCTCTTCGTTGATTCACCTCTGTTGTTGAACGTTACACATGGACTAATGATATCGAGAACCGCCGTCCCTTTGAAATTGAGTGCGGCCTTCAACAACTCTTTGACCTGTTTCGGGTCCCCGGCAAAGGAACGGGCGACAAACCCGCAATTGGCAATCAATGCTTCCATACAAAGGTCGATCGGCATGAAAGGATTTACACCCATCTTCTTCAACTTCTGTCCTTTATCTGCCGTAGCTGAGAATTGACCTTTGGTCAAACCGTACACACCGTTGTTTTCTATGATGTAAACCATTGGGAGATTACGCCGCATGAGGTGGATGAATTGACCGATACCAATGCTTGCCGTATCCCCGTCTCCTGACACGCCAATCGGTTTCAACGATCGATTGACCAACGACGCGCCGGTGGCGATGGAGGGCATCCTTCCGTGCAAACTGTTGAAGCCGTGAGAGCGGCTCAGAAAATACGTGGGACTCTTACTCGAGCAGCCGATACCCGAAAGTTTGAGCACCCTTTCTGGTTGAATAGAGAGCTCATAACAAGCCGCTACGATCTGATTGGAAATGGAGTTGTGCCCACAACCCTGACATAATGTCGTCACGCCGCCTGTGTAGTCTGATCTTGAAAGGCCAATGGCGTTCTCATTCGCAGCTGCTTTCCTTTCCGTTTTTGAGTTCACATTATCCTCCTTCATGCGCAAGGATCGCATCGACGACCCATTGTGCACTCAAAGGTAGCCCGTTGTTGTGTGTAAGCGATACCAATTTAGTCGCTTGATCAGGAACTTCAAGCTGTAGTAGCTTGTGCATTTGTCCATCTGTGTTCATTTCCACGACAAAAACAACCTCATGTTCAGCGATGAAGTCCGCTACCTGGGTCGCAAAAGGGACGGCTCGCAAGCGGAGATAATCCGTGGCAACGCCGGTGTTCGTCAGTCTCTCGCGGGCTTCCGTGATGGCCGAATCAGTCGATCCGAAAGCGATCACACCGATGCGCGCATCTTCCATTTCGTGCAGGACCGGCTTTGGAAGATGGGCGCGCGCCGTTTCGAGCTTTCGCCATAGTCGTTGGATATTTGCCTCCCAATCGTCTGCTCGCTCGCTGTAGATGGCTCGCTCATTGTGGCCAGTACCACGTGTAAAGTATGCAGCTAGAGGGTGTTCGGTCCCTGGCAAGGTTCGATAGGGAATGCCATCTCCATCGACGTCCTGATAGCGTGCGAATCCACCAAGACGATCCAGATCCTCGGCGTTCAACACTTTTCCTCGATCCATGGGAGTATCAGGATACTTAAACGGCTCCGATATCCAGAGATTCATCCCCAAGTCAAGGTCGCTCAGCACAAATATCGGTGTCTGGAATTTCTCCGCAAGATCGAAGGCTCTCCAAGCAAATTCGAAACATTCAGAGGGTGATCCAGGGAACAACATGATCTGGTTTGTATCTCCATGACCGAGGAAATGGACAAAAAGGACGTCTCCCTGCGACGTACGAGTGGGTAAACCTGTACTAGGACCCATTCTTTGAACATCCCAAACGACCAACGGAACTTCGGCGAAAAACGCCAAACCGGCAAACTCAGCCATCAGCGACAACCCAGGACCAGACGTCGACGTCATGGAACGTGCACCAGCCCAGCCAGCACCAACAGCCATGCCAATAGCAGCGAGCTCATCCTCTGCCTGGATCACCGCGTAGGTCTTCTTCCCTGTCTTTTCGTCTTTTCGCAATTCAGGTAGATACTCCTCAAGGGCATCCGCCAAGCTTGAGGCCGGAGTGATCGGGTACCAGGCAGCGAAGCTCACGCCGCCGTATATTGCTCCCAACGCGGCAGCGGTATTGCCATCTAGGAGTAGCAGATCCGGCTCCGGCTCCATCCTCTCGACGATATAGGGATCGGCCTTCGAGAGATTTTCCCGAGCCCAGCTTGCAGCCGTGTTGATCATCTCCATGTTGAGGTCGACTGATTTCTTTCTGCCTTTGAAATGTGTGTCCAGCGCGCTGCGGATCGTGTCGATCTCGATATGCAACATCTCGGCAACTATGCCCACATAAACCATGTTGGCAATGTAATCGCGAAGTTGTTTTGGTGGATCAAGTTGTCGCACGAGGTCACGGACAGGCATGGGGTAAAGGACCACATCGGAACGATCCTTCGGTCCTGGAAATCGATCGTCATAGAAACAAACCCCACCTTCCTCAAGTCCGGCGAGGTCCTCGGCAAACGTCGCCAGGTTCATCGCGACGAGGATTTCTGTGGTCTCCCTGCGTGCCGTAAACCCAGCCGCGTTCGCTCGGATGGTAAACCATGTCGGTAATCCCTGGATATTCGAAGGAAAGAGATTTTTTCCACTGACCGGAATTCCCATCCTGAATAGCGCCCGGATAATCGCCATGTTGGAGGTCGCACTGCCCGATCCGTTGACGGTAGCGACAACCATCGAAAAATCATTTACGATAGATTTACGGGGAGCGGTGGTAGTTGGCGTTTCTCGCGTCTTAACACTCGTATCTGCCATAGAGTATCTCTCCCAGAAGCCTAGACTTCATCAACCTGTGGAGCCCCAATTTCACGCACGCCCTCAGGGCGAAAGCGGTCCATCTCGGGTCGATCTTGCAAGATCCCGATGTGCTCGACCAATGCCTGGTAGCCGGCATCATAATCATTATTTAAGACGGATTCGACCATCTTCTCGTGGTATCTCCATGCAGCCTCTAGATAGCTGTAATCGGTGTAAACATTCAAACCCACGATTTCATAGGCTTCCCAGTACGCTTCGAGAAGCGAACACACAAACGGATTATTGAGCCGAGAGAAAATCGTCATGTGAAGTTCGCGATGCTCCGAGTGGGGAATTTGCACGGGTGTGCCTCGCAGTTGCTCCCAGGCACGATCAACGAGATTTTTCAAGTGAATTTTATCCTCATGACGAAGTTCCCGGACGGCTTCGTGCCAGAATCCCACTTCGAGATGATTTCTCAGGACACCGAAGTTCTCGAATCGCTCTGGAGCAACGGCCAAGGCAAATTTCAAACTCGTCCGCAGGCACGGCAGAAACGAGAAGTCGAGGGTTCGGATACCTGTCTTCGGACGAACTTCCACAAGCCCGAGAGTCCGTGCAACTTCAAGTTGCTCGCGTAGCTTGCTGGTGCTGACACCTAGGACCGATGCGAGTTCATCGATCGGCGGCAGCCGCCGGCCTGGGGGACTTCCGTGCTCGGCGATGTAATTGAGCAATTCAGAACCTAAATCAAAACTCATGACACACGCATCCCATTCTTAAGGCATGCTTAATCATCATATGAATATTATTATTATGATTGTTTAGGAGTTTATCATGTGACAGTTATCGTGTCAATTGGAGGCAAAACGAGGAATCCTATGTTTGAGGATCTGGATGCGCTCACGATGGCGGCGTTGAGCCCGCTTACAACCTTCGTCCTCATCAACCCAATTACGTATCGCGTATTTCGATATCAATCTCACCGACTTCCATTTGCGCTAGATAACATGTACGTCCGTTCTCTTCTTCAACCGACGAGACGAAAACCTCTTTGTCTTTCACACCAAGTCCAAACAGCAACACCACCTCCTCGTAGTCCTTGTCCTCAAGATTATCTCGCACCTCACAGGATACTACGTTTCGGACAATGATTTCTGATGCGACTGGGTTGTCATAGTCATGCAGATTCCCCCGGAATAGACGTTTCTTGAGGAGGGGATATCGCTGGATGGGAAGAATCACGATTTGATTGGATTCATCGTACTGAACGTCCCGGAAGCGCAACCTGGCGTGATCCGTTATTGCTGCGAGAAGTTCAAAGAACGCTTTAGGAAGATCCTTTACCGATATATGAATTCGCATTGTCCTTCTTTACTCACCCAGTATTCGACGACTTGCTTAGTATAGCTCCAGAAGATTCACATGAGAAGTTGAAGGGATCCATATCTCAACGTAAACACGATCATTTCTTCTCAGCCCTCTGGTACAATGCCCGCATGTTGATAAGTCGTCTCACACCGTTACTACGCACAAGTATCATCATCCTTCTTGTAGTTCTAGCGTTGGGCTTGCCCCGCTGGCTCTTGAGCCGGCGCTATGCAAACCGTATCCACGTCGTCGAAGAGGCCCCACAACGTCAGGTCGCCATTGTACTCGGTGCAGGACTGCGTCGAGATGGCCGGCCCACGACTGTTCTCCGCGATCGTGTGATGACCGCGGTTTCGCTCTATCAGGCGGGAAGTGTTCGCCAGATTCTCATGAGCGGTTCCGTGCAACCTGGAAGGGATGAACCTGCCGCCATGCGTTCATTGGCACTTCAACTAGGGATTCCTGATGAAGACATTCTGCTAGATCGGGAAGGCAACAGAACCTACGATACTTGCGTTCGAGCCAAGAGCTACTTCGGCATCTCTAGTGCACTCGTGGTCACACAACGTTTCCACCTTCCCAGAGCGCTAGCTCTATGTGAAGCAAACGGCGTGGACGTTGAAGGCGTTTCTGCGGACTTACGCTTCTATCGCGCCAGCTTCGCTTGGAGCTTACGCGAGATCCCGGCAACCTTTCGAGCGCTTTGGGATGTGTATACGAATAAAGGGAAAGTCCAACTTTCCCAACCCAACACATGTGCAAGCCTGCACGAGGAAGGGAATGCAAATGGATCGTGAGCAAGCGCTGGTTATCTTAAACGAGCATGTCAAGAATCTAAATCTGACACGTCACATGCTTGCGGTTGAAGCAGCCATGCGTGACTATGCGCAATCGTTTGGCAAAGATGCGGACGAGTGGGGAATTGTGGGCTTGTTGCACGACTTCGATTGGGAGATTCATCCAGATCTCGATCAACATCCACAAGAGGGAGCCCCCATCCTCCGGGAGCGCGGTGTCCCTGAACATATCATTCAAAGCATTCTTAGCCACGCTGAGCACACCGGCGTTCCGCGCCATTCACGGATGGATCGTGCCCTCTATGCCTGCGATGAGATCACTGGCCTGATCTCAGCCGTAGCCCTCGTCCGACCCTCTAAATCAATCCACGATGTCAAGGTTCGGTCCATCCGTAAGAAGTGGAAAGATGCGCGCTTTGCAGCCAACGTCAATCGAGAGGAGATTGAGCTTGCAGCTGAAGAATTCGGGATAGACCTCTGGGAGCACGTGGAGAACGTCCTCCGCTCTATGCAGCGCATCGCTTCGGAACTCGGGTTGAATGGGGAGCCGGTATAATCACCTGACTTGAAAATCGAGAGCTTAGCCCGAACCTTTTTCCTCGACTTCAAACCAAACAACGCGTTTAGGAGTTGAACAAGCGCTGCCGAATTGTCGGCGAATAACGTCTTGGGCTCTAGCATGGGTGCTGGTATAATGCCACGATCCAAACGCACGAATCGTAATTCATGAAACAATGAGCGAAACAACTGAACAGATTCCCACGGAACGTCGAATTTGCCCTACCTGCGGCAGCGGTCTTGGTCCCTCTGCAACGCGATGTGTGGTCTGTGGCACATCCTTGCATCCCGAGGCGGGACACCGACGAACAGGTTCATCAGCTCAGATCACCCTCTCGATTCCGTTAGCCATTGCATTACTGGCAATTTTTAGTTTGATTGCAGCAGGTCTCACATTCGCTGCCACCCGATTTATGGGCAGCACACCGAGCGAAGCTCCAGCGGAGACAGCGACCATCACACTCACGATCACTTCCACCCTGGAGCCCACACCAACTGAGACGATCATCCCTTCGCCAACCGTATTACCCACCATCGAGTACACCATTCTAGAATTCGATACCTGCATCGGCATCGCTGTCCGCTATGACATTTCGGTCCAATCCATCCTACAAATGAATCCTTCTCTAACAAGCCAATGCATCCTGTCTGTCGGCCAAAAAATCAACCTCCCCCAACCTACCCCCACTGCGTCCCCTGAACCAACAGCCACTCTGCCACCAGAAGAAGCGACACGTGCAGCCTGTGAAAAGATTACGTACACGGTCGAGGCCAACGACACACTCAGCTCGATCGCACAGAATTACAACGTTGATCAACGTGGCATCATGGATTACAACGGCTTGACCGGCGAAACGGTATTCTTAGGACAAGTTCTCATCATTCCCTTGTGCGAGCGTCTACCAACTCCAGGTCCTTCACCGACACCTACTCCACCCCCGCCACACCCGGCGCCAAATTTATTGCTTCCTCAGGATGGCGCAGCGTTCACGCTCGCTAACGATACGGTTACATTGCAGTGGGCATCCGTTGGGGTTTTGCGGGAGAACGAAGTTTACGAGGTTATGGTCGAAGACATCACCGAAGGCTCGGGCACCCGACGCATCCTTGCCTACGTTACCGATACTAAGTATATCGTCCCGACTTCCTTCAGACCACAAGAATCAACCCCCCACGTCATGCGCTGGTCGGTGAACGTCGTTCGACAGGTTGGGACGACAGAAGCGGGCGATCCGTTGTACGAGTCTGGGGGAATAACGAGCGTAAACCGCGACTTCACTTGGTCCGGCGCAGCGATCGGCCCCACCCCAACGCCTTGAAGCGGAGAACGACCAGTCATAACCTAGATTTCAAGCGCCTCGATCGTCTTGCGTACGCGCTCCGCCGAGGTATCTAAAGCCGTTTGCTCCTCGGCCGTCAAGTCGTACTCGATGATCTTCTCTAACCCGTCGCGGCCAAGCTGAACCGGCACCCCGAAGAAAATTTCTGACTGACCGTACTCGCCATTGAGGTACGCGGATGCTGGAAGGATAAGATGTCGATCCAAGAGAATTGCTTCCACCATCTGAGTGAGGGCCGCAGATGGCGCGTAATATGCACTGCCCGTTTTTAATAAACCGACGATCTCTCCACCACCCTTCCGTGTCCGCTCCACGATCGCCGCCAACCGGTCAGGAGCAAGAACATCGACGAGTGGCGTGCCGGCCACGTTCGAGTGTCGTGTTAAGGGGACCATGTCGTCGCCATGACCACCCAAGACGTAACAATGCACGTTCTGGACGCTGACATTCAACTCAGCTGCGACAAACGAACGCATACGGGCTGAATCGAGAATTCCCGCCTGGCCAATGACTCGTTCTCGCGGCAATCCGCTCACCTTCCACGCCAGGTAGCTCATGGCGTCAAGTGGATTTGTGAGAATGATGAAGATGGCATCAGGCGAAACGGCGATAGATTGATGGACCGCGGTGCGCACGATGTCGGCGTTTGCGGACAACAATTCATCCCGACTCATCCCAGGTTTTCTGGGTAATCCGGCGGTGATCACGACGATATCCGAACCAGCGGTCTCGGCATAACCATTTGTACCGACCACCTTGACGTCCGATCCAATCACAGGCAGCGCCTCCATAAGGTCAAGCGCCTTCCCTTGAGGGATTCCTTCGACGATGTCCACCAAAACCAAATCTGCAATTTCTCGTTCCGCCAACCAATGTGCGGTGGTCGCGCCTGTTTGCCCTGCGCCGATAATCGCTACTTTCGGCATGTCACCTCCTGAATTCAAACCAAAGGAGTCAATAATTAGATCATGAAAATTCAAGTCGATTGCACGAAGCTTAAGCCATCGGAGTCAGGTCTAGTGCTCGGCACTTGGACAAGTGTCGTGCTCTCGACGTGAATTCCCTCCCCCTCCTCCACAACGCCGATAGGCCAAATTGAAAGACCTGAATCTTGGGCGGCCTTTAATAAGGACGAAACGACGCCCTCTGGAACGGATAGAAGCAATCCACCTGATGTTTGCGCATCGAAAAGAAGCATCTGATCCATCTCATCAATCGCCGGGGAAAAGGTCACCCGGTCTCCGAAGTCCACACGATTGTCCACGCTCCCACCCGGCAGGTTCCCACCATCCGCGTAACGACGGGCGCCAGCTAAAAATGGAATCGACGGCAAGGAGAAACGCAGAGCACTCTGAGAGGCCTGTGCCATTTCAAGAGCATGTCCGAGTAGACCAAAGCCAGTGATGTCCGTCGCCCCCCTGACTCCGAATTTCTTGGCGATCTCTGAGGCAGGCGCGTTCAAACGCAGCATCCAGCTCGTCGCTTGTTCCACATCCTCGTGCTCGGCCTTTTCGTTTTTGAGAGCCGTTGTCGTCACCCCAGTGCCAAGGGGCTTGGTGAGCAAAAGAATGTCTCCTGGCTTGGCTTCTGACTTTGTCATCAAGGTATCCATCGAGCAGGTGCCTATCGCGACCAGCCCGTATTTAGGCTCGTCATCCTTAATTGTGTGACCACCGGCAATGACGGCTCCGGCTTCGCGGACCTTCTCCGCTCCGCCAAGCATAATCTCAGTTACGATTTCCATCGGGAGGCTTTTAGGCATAGCTGCGATGTTTAGCGCCAGAAAGGGCGTTGCCCCCATGGCATAAAGATCCGAAAGCGCGTTGGCGGCGGCGATGGCGCCATAATCATAAGGCTCGTCTACGACCGGAGTGAAAAAGTCAGTCGTGACAACCATCAGGCGATCGTCATCCAACCGCCACACGGCCGCATCGTCGGGCACACCCAAGCCCACGATCAAATCCGGATACTCGGTCGGGTCGAAGATGTCTTGTAGAGGCCGCAGTACCTGCGCCAGCGCCGCAGCGCTCAACTTGGACGCTCAGCCTGCACAAGAAGAAAGACTGGTCAATCGTATTTGACGCCCAGATGTGGCGTGTAAATTCATTTCCATAACCTCACTTATGGGTTTCGAACCGCCATAAACGAGAGAATGCCCGCGTGCCAGACGGACGAACGTTCCGTACTGGAGTTTTCATGTCTGAATTTTAGGCGTTGCCCAGAGGGATGTCAACGGCCGTGGTATAAACTTCCCACAGATGATTACACTCGTAACGAATCGTTTCTATCTCCCCAAGATTATCGCTCCTATCACTTCCCGACAGCAGGAAAGAGCATGGAAGTCCTAAGCATTGTCGCGCTCAAGGCGATATGTTACATTTTCATAGGACCCTGGAGAAAAAAGTCGATCGTGAAAGAGCATTTATTACGTGTCTCGTTGGGGGTCGGGTTGGTATTGCTACTCTGCTCAGCCTGCACTGGCGCCCCAGCTGAGTCCACCCTGACTGTCGCTGCGGCGGCAAGTTTGACCAACCTATTCAATGAGCTAGGTGAAGCCTTTACCGCCGAGACACACATCCCCGTGATCTTCTCATTTGCAGCGACGGGAACCTTGGCGGAGCAAATTCGCAATGGCGGTCCTTTCGATCTCTTTGCATCAGCCGACGCATACCACGTGGACGCACTAATTGAAGAAGGTTTCATCGACTCTTCATCGCGCTATGAATTCGCACACGGAAACCTCGTCCTTATCGTGGATCCAGTCCTTGAAGGGAGAATCACCGAGCTAAGTGACTTATCCGATCCAAGAATCTCGAGAATTTCTGTTGCTAATCCCGCACATGCACCTTACGGCTCTGCTGCGATCGACGCGATTCAACAGGCAGGAATTAAGGAGCTTGTTGAGAAGAAGATCGTATTTGGCGAAACGGTCCGACAAGCTGCTCAAATTGTTGAGACGGGCAACGCTTCTGCAGGACTTGTAGCCGCATCGGTCGTCACCGAAGAAAGGGTGCATTCTTTTGAGATCGACGGGAGTCTTTATCGTCCGATCATCCATGTCATTGGCGTCCGACACGGATCCCCAAAATCCGCAGAGGCGAATCGCTTTATTGCCTTCTTATCATCACCACAAGGTCAGAATTTGCTCGAGAAACATCGTTTTCACCTTCCTCAGGAGCGCTAAACCCATGTGGCAACCTATGCTCCTTTCCCTCCGCATCGCTGGTCTTTCTGCAGTAATCGCTCTAATTATCGGAGTGTTTGTGGCCACGGTTATCACGCGATGGCGCAATCCTCTTACAACCTTCTTCGATGCTGCGGTAAACCTGCCCTTGGTTCTACCGCCTACGGTTCTGGGATATTACTTACTTGTCACCTTTGGAGCCAGATCCCCTATTGGTGAATGGCTGGATCAAATTGGCCTCCCGCTGGTCTTCACCTGGCGAGGTGCTGTAGTGGCAGCCTCCTTCGTAGCAATCCCCCTGGTCGTTCAATCGACGAAGGCAGCAATCGAAACAGTGGATCCTAATCTCTCGGATGTGGCCCGTACGCTCGGAAGATCGGAATGGGCGATCTTCTTCACCGTCACATTGCCGCTTGCCCGTCACGGTGTACTGGCTGGCGCAATGCTCGCGTTTGCCCGGGCGCTGGGTGAGTTCGGGGCAACACTACTGGTCGCCGGAAACATCCCCGGCAGCACCCAGACCCTTCCGTTAGCCATATACGACTCTGTTCAGAGCGGTGACTATCAGCGGGCCAACCTGCTTGCCCTCGCATTAACGGTAACTGCAATCCTCCTATTGATCTTGATTCGTCGCCTAGGATACACGCTCATAGGGAGCACACATCATGAGTGATATCGCGCTACAGGCGACAATGGCGATCGCCACCCCTGATTTCACGATCGAAATCACCTTCGAAGCAGGGCCGGATCTGGTCGTCATCTTCGGTCCCTCAGGTAGCGGAAAGAGTTTGACTCTTAAGGCTCTCGCCGGGCTGATTCAACCTGAAGAAGGAACGATCAGATTGGGAAATCGTATCCTCTTCGACAAATCCCGTGGAATCCATCTGCCCCCTCAACAACGAAAGGTGGGATACGTTCCGCAGGATTACGCACTCTTTCCTCACCTTACCATCGCCGAGAACATCGCTTTTGGTCTGCACGATGTATCCAGAAAGGAGCGATCGATTCGCGTGCACGACCTTCTTCATCTCTTGCGCTTGGATGCGTTCGCCCAGCGTAAACCGACTCAGGTTTCCGGGGGACAGAAACAGCGTGCAGCCCTCGCACGCGCCCTTGCGAGACAACCTGACATCCTACTGCTGGATGAACCTTTCGGTGCCCTTGATGAAGCACTCAGGTCTCATGTGAGGGATGAAATTCGCCGTATCCAAACGTATTACCAGATCCCGGTAATCCTTGTTTCACACAGTCTCGAAGATGCCTATAGTCTCGCTGACCACCTGATTGTAGTCAGCCGAGGGCGCGTCATTCAGGCTGGAGCGAAGGATGAGGTATTCCGACGGCCCACCTCACCAGACGTCGCTCGGCTGACGGGAATGGTGAACATACTTGAGGCGCAGGTTGAGAGCTTCAAAAAGGACCAGGTTGTCGTCAATTGGGCAGGGCACAAACTAAGCGTTTTCAATATGCAATCTATAAACATAGACCAACAGGCCTTGATGGGGATCCGCCCTGAGGATGTGATGTTCGTGCGAGAGACCATTTCACCCGATGACGCCAAAAACGAAAACTTGCTTCGCTGTGTAATCGTCGATGATCGAGCCCAGGGTTTCGATCATCTGCTCACGGTCGTCGTTCAACACCGCCAGTCCTCCGGCAAGAAACTGCTAATCCGTATGCCTCATCCGATCTATTTAGGACTGGGTCTCGCCACTGGCCAAGAGCGCACCATCTTCATTGAACCTTCCTCAATTCATCTCTTCCCCGATCAAGTGGCGTCGCCAAGGGAAGTCGAAACCGATTGAAACTCGCAAGCTACGATGTTTATATGGAAAGGAGCGAACAAGACTGTCCGCTCCGCGTCTCTTGGACACCCATGTGGCTTAATGCACCGTTCTTTGAACGGCGATACGCCGGCGATCACCAGCTTTCAATTGCAAATCGCTCTCCCAGCAATCATTTCTCTGGGAGGAACCCGTACGAGAGCGCAAGTCCCAAACCGATACCCAGACTGATCGTAACAGCGATCCACAAGAGGTAATCTTGTGTCAATGCTCCAAGTAGCACCCCAAATACGGAACCAAAGATCGCGGTGGCGATTGTGATCTTAGCAATCTTTTTGAGTTCTGGACCCATACACTCCTCCATTTCGAAAAACCAGCTTAGGTGACCTCAGGTGACCGGCATTTTAAAAAGTGCCGGTCACCTACGTCTGAAAATACATAGGCAACTCGGCTAACGCCCTGGCCAATCGCGTTCCGTGCCACGTGATGAGATTCCCCTCCACACGGTAGACCCTCCCCTCGCGGACCGCAGAGCTGTCAGCCAGCAATTCCCTCAGTTCGTCCTCTTCGGTCTCACCGAATGCGTACGGTTCGCTGGGCAATAAGATCACTTGGGGCGCGGCTGCAATCACATCACTTGGCAATACGCGAGGATAACGTCTGTCCCGCTCCCCTGGATCTTCGGATTCCTGTTGTCCGAGATCCGCTAAGAGAGGATATTGTCGTTCCCGGTCAGCGAAGATATTCACCCCGCCGCAGCGAGAAATCACGTCATGACAATACGTTTCTCGATTAAAGGTCATCCACCAAGGACCCACCTCAGGTGATTCACCGCGCCAGATTGGACAGAAAACGCGCACCGGTTGGTGAGTAGATGCAGCACGCGACGTCCAATCCAGCGTAACCTCGAGAGTCTTAATCTTCGGTGCCCCCACGTCCTCGACCCGGAATAGCTTGACGAGAGTCCAGAGGATATCGATTGCATCACCGACAGTGCGAGGCAGAGATACCCAAACTTTAATTCCTTTACTCTCCATGGCTTCGATAGCTTCTCGCAAGTTTTCTTCCTGATTGGCGATCACGAGCTCCGGGTTGAGTTTTGCGACAGCCTCGACATCTGTTGTCCTCGTTCCCCCGACACGCTCGACTACCCCAGCCAAAGCATCGGGCAAAATGCAATAATCCGTAACTCCGACCAGCGCCTCGCNNGGTTTGGTGAAGACCAAAACATTGGAACGTCCATTGTCACTCATGCGGTTCCCCACCCTTTCCCGAGCGAAATCACGGGCTTTACATTTCCCCACACCTCAACTTCTTCGTCAGGCCCCAATGCGAGAATAGCGCCGGCCGGTAAGCCGATTGCGTAGCTGTGCTCTTCAGCTTGAAGTGTTTCTCGCACGCTTGGGATCTCCATCGGCGCAGTCTCGCCAGGCAGGACGATCCCTCCCACCAGCCACCCCAGACCCGGGAAGAGATCGCCCTCGACGCTGGAGTGCATCCACACCCCAAGTGCACCTGCTGCAGAGCCGACGGCAATGAACATCCTACCCTGCTGGATAAAGGTTTCTGGGTGTTCTCTGATTGGATCCGCTATAAAATGGTTGTACCAATCGCTGGACTCTCCCCCGGCAAGGACGATCAAACCCGATTGTCTTCCAGCCTCGACGACTTCATCTGGAGACATGTCGGAGAGATCGAGCACCGTGACATCGACACCAAGCAGCGTCTCCAAATCGTCAAGGACGGTGCCGAATTCCTCGGATAAACCCGCTTCTAATGCAAGACAGACAGGGGGCCATGAGAGATCTACCAGCTCAAGCATCCTCTCCATGAACAAGGGAGATCCCATCCCCAAGGACGGCATCACGCCAGTCAAGACCATCCAGCCCGGCACTTTAGGCCGTCGAAAAATATGACCGCGTGTTTTCATGAGCCTTCCAATAACGTCCAAGCTGAGGCTGCCATAAGTGCGGCTGCTTTGGGTAAGACCGCTTCATCGAAATCGAAATTTGGACTGTGGTGGGAGGCAGTGAGCTTCTTCTTGGGACTATTGCTTCCTATGAGTAGATAGCATCCAGGAATCGTCTCCATCATCAAAGCCATATCTTCCGACACCATTGTTGCCACTCGATCGTCGACCACCGCGTTCGGGAAAAGATCTTCTGCCAACACCCGGATTTTGGTAGCAAGCGCAGCATCGTTTACTACCGGCGGGGTCAGCCTCTTGATCCCCACCATTGCCCGGCAACCCAACGCCTCAGATACACGTTTTGCGATTTGCCCAACTCGTCGAAGCGTTATCTTGCGGATCTGCGGCTTGAAAGTTCGCACAGTACCACGGAGTAGTGCCTGTTTGGGAATTACGTTGAAGGAATCTCCGGCTTGAAGCTGAGTAACACTGACGACCGCCGATTCTAGCGGGTCCACATTACGGGCGACCACAGATTGAAGCGCCGTGACAACTTGGGATGCCGCCAGAACGGGATCGGCGGTTTCATGCGGCAACGCACCATGGCCGCCCTTCCCCCTGATCGAGATCTCAAAGAGTTCAGCACCCGCCATGACCGGTCCCTCTGGAATCCCGATCCAACCTATTGGCTTTTCGTTCCAGAGGTGGAAAGCGAGTGCGTAATCCGGCTCAGGATTGGAAAGGACACCTTCCGCCACCATCCGCTCAGCGCCGCCCAGACCTTCTTCGGCTGGCTGAAAGACGAACTTAATCTTCCCCCGCATTTCACTTCGGTATGTGGAGAGAATTCGAGCTAAAGCCATCCCTACAGCTGTGTGACCGTCATGACCGCATGCATGCATGACGCCAGGAACTTGCGAAGAGTAGGGCGCGTCTGTATCTTCCTGGAGTGGCAGCGCATCCATATCGAAGCGCATCAAAACAGCCGGTCCAGCCTCCACGCCCTCAAGCAAGCCGACGACACCGGTTTCGGCCACGCCCGTCTGAACAGCCAAACCGAACTTCTTCAACGACTCCGCGACAATCTTTGCCGTGCGATGTTCCTCAAATCCCAATTCCGGATGCTGGTGGAAATCTCGCCGCTGTGAGATCATCTCATCTCCAAGTTCTTCAGAATCTCCCACAAACAGGGAAATTTCCATCGCTTCATTCCTACCTTCGCAGGTCGATCCGTTTGAACCGCTCGATGTATCTTGGCATATCTGGTGGACTATTGGGATCCAGCATTCTCTCACGGACACTTTTATCGAGCCCGTCCATATCTGAAATCTGGCTTCTATGTTCATGGAGGGCACGAATCTTAATGTCGATAAATCGTGTCACGTCCACGACCGTGTTCGGAAGTTGAGCGCCAGCTACGTACACCTGCTCTACTTTGTGTGGTGTGAGCCCCCCCTCTTTGCTGATCTCCGGAAAGTAAAGCCCCGAACCCGCGGCCGGAAACACGGCGTCGAGCGTTGCTTGACCTGCGGCGCGATGATCAGGATGGTTGATGTAGCGATCGCTAGGGAAAAAGTTCGTGGGATCGCAGGTGACCACGATCGTGGGACGTACTTTCCGAATGATGCGCACGATGTCGCGTCGTAGGGATAAATCTGCTGTCAGATACCCATCGGGGTGACTCAAAAACACAACTTCTTCGACGCCCAACACCTTGGCTGCCGCGTTCTGTTCTTCCATGCGAAGCTGGGCAAGTGATTCGGGGTCGGCATATTCTTCGTCATTCCCCTTCTCGCCACGCGTGAGCAGACAATAAACCACATGCCCACCATCTGAGATCCAACGGGCAACTGTACCCCCACAGAAAAATTCCGGATCATCGGGGTGCGCTAGCACCACGAGGACCCGGTTGGATTCTTTCTCAGTCTTCGCTCGTCTACTCACGGATCGCCTTCTTTCTTGCCACAATCGCAATCACCGTTCTGATGGCGATCACAGGGGTTCTTGGCTTTTTCCTCAAGTGCCTTGTATTCCTCATACGGCTGGATTTCGTGCTTGAGAAATTCGACTCTTCTCCCGTCTTCCAATTGAACGATGACCGCTTGCTTGAGTGCTAGCACATCAACGACCTTACCCTCTCCGAAGGGGGTGATCACCTGCTTTTTCAGTTTCGGAAGATGCTTCCTCGCCTCCGCATACTGTTCGTATTCATAAAGCAGACAACATCGCAATCTCCCGCACATTCCCGTGATTTCCTGCGGATTGAGGGACACCCCCTGGGCTTTCGCCATACGAATGGATATGGGGCTAAACTCCGACAAGAATTTCGAACAACATCGTGTCTCCAACCCGCAAGCACCCATCCCACTGAAGATCTTTGCTACATCGCGAGGTCCAACCTGGCGCATCTCAACCCTTGAACTTCGATGTGCTTTTCGCATGCGCGCGCGTAGTTCTTTTAGATCGATTTTTTCATCCCCCTCCACGCTGTAAAGAACGGTTAGGCGTGAGCCATCGAAAGAAAATTCGGTTTTGGCGATCTTAACTCCTTGCAAGCCGAGGTCCGAGGCTGCTTCCCGACAGTCTATCGTCGTTTCGAGTTCCCTCCGCTGCCACATCCTTCGCATGACCAACTCTTGTGGCGTTGCCCGCCGCTCAATCGGCTTCCAGGAACCGTTGGGGGGTTTGATGGCATCGGATACGAAATGGATAATCTGTCCAAGTTCACGGCCTCGACTGGTTGAGACGACGACATAATCGCCGACTTTCACATCAGGCGCATCTGAGGCATCAAAGTGATAGAGCTTACCGAGGGTGTGAAATCGAATACCTACAATCTTAGAAGTGGACTTTTCAGCCATAACAATCCTCGTCGACAACCTCCACTTTCCCAATCTGAAAACTCGAAACCCTATCTTAACCTACGGATACCAGGAATGCAAAGGGGCCGTCGAAGTGCACGGCTCCTTCTTGACACGCACTCGAATAATGGGGGCTACCTACGACTGGCTCCATACTCCAGCCGTTGGTAACCATATGTCACCCAAGTCAATCGATGAATTGGATTGGAATCCCCTCCGTCTGTCCGATTGCGCGGACGCTGACCTTCGCCGCCAGATCTTCGGCCACAGCAATAAACGACTTTGCAGTCTTCGTCTCCGGGCGGGCTAATATGATGGGCACTCCATTATCTCCGGCTTGACGGACCTCAGGATCAAGCGGCACGGATCCAATGAACGACACACCCGTGTCTCGCGCCAGTCTCTCTCCACCCCCCTCTCCGAAGACATCCACATGCCTACCGTCTGGCATCTCAAGGTAACTCATGTTCTCCACGATGCCCAGTATAGGGACATCCATCGCTCGGAACATCTCCAGACCACGGCGTGCGTCTTCGAGGGAGACCTTTTGAGGTAAAGTAACGATTACACCACCTGAGAGTGGTATGATTTGCGCCAGGCTCAATTGCGCATCACCTGTGCCGGGAGGCAGATCGACGATTAAGTAGTCGAGCTCACCCCATTCCACATCCGAGATAAACTGACGGATTGCGCTATGCAACATCGGGCCTCGCCAAATTAGGGGTTGATCAGGGGGTACCAGGAAGCCGATTGACATGACCTTGACCCCATAGGCTTCGGCAGGGACCATCTTGTTGTCGCGTGGGGGGGGCAACTTTTCCGCTCCCATCATCGTGGGGACGTTTGGGCCATAGATATCCGCATCCAATAAACCGACACGAGCGCCTGAACGGGCAAGGGCGACGGCAACGTTCACGGCCACTGTCGTCTTCCCCACGCCTCCCTTACCCGACGCGATGGCGACCGTGTTGCGGATGAGTCTGCCCATTTCGCCCGTCATGCGTTTATCGGTCGGCACATTGGACGTAAAACGGATTTCGATACTCGAAACGCCTGGAATCGACTCGACTGCGGCACGGGCTTCAGCTTCGATTTGGCTCTTTAGCGGACAAGCTGGAGTCGTCAACTCGATTGCGAAACTTACTTTTCCCTCCTCAATGATTAATTCCTTGATCATATCCAAGCTTACAAGATCGCTGTTTAATTCAGGTTCTTGAACCTTACCCAGTGCTTCAAATACCAGATCCTTTGTAACTTCACCTGCAACACTCATACCTGACCACCTCCAGCCGGTCGACTGCTCAAAGCATCAATTAATGTTATGCCATCGCTTAAGAACGCATCGACATCCGCGCATGCATACTCGAAGAGTTGAACAAGTTCAGAGTCATTTCCACGAAACCGCATGATGGTGTGCTTCGCGCACAACGTGCAACCTCTCAGAGCACGGTAAGAATGGGTGTGGCACGTCAGGCAGCTACTCAAGCGAATGATGAGCAGTGTAAATGCCAGGTGCTCGAGGGAGGCTTCCGATGCACTGAGAACACGATCCACAAGTTGACGCCACGAATCACCTCGAAGATTTCGTAATTGAGGCGTCACCCGCATGGGATAGATTATTTCTGTGTCGCTATGGTACACGTGATGCCCTTGTCCAATCGTGTGATCGATGGGACCAACTATGAAGCTTTACCACGTTTGGCAGCCTTGGCTGCCTCCTTTTCCGCCCGAGCTTCTTCTTCTCGGGCGAAATTCGTGGGGCGAATTGACTCATAGTAGCTTAAAGACTTCGACAATCGCTCTTTATTGAAGATGTGATCCTCCAAGCGATCGTAGGCTGCGAGTTCATAATCGTGGTCCATTTTGATCGCGTCGAACGGACAGAATTCTGCACAAAGACCGCAACTCATGCAGATGTCGATGTCGATGAAGAATTCAGTCGGCTCTGGGATCGGTCGTCCTGTATTAGGATCGTTGGACCGAACAATCCAAATACATTGCGGCGGGCATACCTTGGCGCAAATCCCGCACGCCGTACAACGATCCTTCTGTGAGCCATCCTCGGCCTCTTCGTATATCAGGAATGGGATATAGCGGAACTCCTCAGGCACAGGCAGTTTCTCCTCCGGATATTGCACCGTGAAAATGCCTTGTCCCTTAGGGCTTTGCCTGATTTCGAGCGCTTTATCGTTATAGTATCGCCGGCCCAACCAGCGAATGTCATCGATGTAAGTTGTGATGAAATGTTTGAACGTGATGAAAAGCCCTTTGACTAGCCCTATGCCGTACATTTAATTCTCCCTCCGAAGAGTTTTAGCGATCCGTTTCGCCCAGAACGATATCGACAGAACCCAAGATCGCGACAACATCCGCGATTTTCTGCCCTTTGGACATCTCCCCCATCGCCGTGAGGTTTATAAACGATGGCGCGCGAATATGGTACCGCCACGGGTTGGGCTCTCCATTAGAAACCACGTAGAAACCTAATTCACCTTTCGGATTCTCAACTCGTCCAAAAGCTTCACCCGCCGGGACGCGCACTTGATATCTTGGTTTACCTGTCTGAATCTCACCATCCGGGATGTCTCGCACGACCTGTCCTAGAATTCGCAGACTCTGCCAGATTTCATCGATGCGAATGATATAGCGATCGTAAACATCACCGTTGTAGCGCACAGCGACGTCAAAGTCGAATCGTTCGTAGATCGAGTAGGGATCCGCACGACGAACATCGTACGGTACGCCTGAAGCACGCAAAACCGGACCGGCAACGGAATATGCCAGGGCTTGTTCCTTTGTCAAGATCCCTACTCCGATGCCACGTGCGCGCACGATCTCATTCTCAGTCAGATAAGTATCCAATTCCTTGACCTTGCGTGGTAACCGATCGGTGACAAGTTCTTTGACCACGTCTAACACGCCCGGTGGAAGATCTCTGGCAACACCCCCGAACCGGAAATAATTACACATCATGCGTGATCCTGAGACCGCCTCGAAAACGTCTAAGATGAGCTCTCGCTCGTTAATAGCATACAGCGCAGGTGTAAAGAACGCACCAAGATCATTCAACAGGAAACCAATGGCCCAGAGATGGTTTACGATGCGCGTCAGCTCCGCCATCATGATACGAATGTACTCAGCTCGTTCAGGAGGCTTGATCCCCATCAGTTTTTCTACCGCCAGCGCATAACCGAAGTTATTACTCATCGAACAAATGTAATCAAGGCGGTCGGTGAATGGCATGTTCATGATGTACGTGTTGCGCTCACCGATTTTTTCGTGATTGCGATGCAAATAACCCATCACAGGCTGAAGATCTACGATGGTCTCGCCGTCGAGGGTGACGACCATACGGAATACACCATGTGTTGAAGGGTGTTGAGGGCCGAGGTTCACAACAATCCTGTCGGTTTTTAGAGGCTGACCATCTCCACCATCTTCCTCTTCGATCCTACCTAGGCCGGCATATAGGCCAACATCTCCTTCAGGCACCCACCCATCGGGTGTAAATTCTGGAGGATACTGCACATTTTTACGGTAGGTGGCATTGTCTTCGATGCGGTAGACGTTGCCCTCCGGCCAACGATTATCGAATGGTTTTGCCTCCTCCTCAAAATACGGCTCTCGCCAATCTTTTCTCAGAGGGTGTCCTTCAAATCCTTCCCACATCAAGATCCGCTTCAGGTTGGGATGACCTTCGAAGCGTATACCAAGCAAGTCCCACGCCTCACGCTCTTGAAAGTCTGCGCCAGGGAACACGGAAACCAAAGAGGGCACAACAGGATCAGCGCGTGGGATCTGTGCTTTAAAAACCAGCGCTGGGCCTCCTTCGGCGCGATACGCGTGATAGACGACTTCCATTTGATCTTCATGAATGTAATCCACACCGGTGACGGAGGATAGATAATCGTATCCCAACTCGTCGCGGATGGCCCTCGCAAACTCAATTAACTTTTCGGGCGCAACCACAAATCCTTCGTAGCCCTTTCTCTCATCACGGTGGGCAACGTTAGGAAATCTCAACTCGATCTCATCCATGGTGCGTTCGCTGGTTTCTTCCATCCTGTATGATCCTTTGCTTCCTTGTTTCCTTATGATCCGGCAACCGATTCACTTTCACTGGTCGGCGACGTCCTCCCCGAGATTTTTGAGATGTCGCGGGGATCGATTAGATCGGGGCCGAGAATGGGGACAGGGATCGGCTCGGAAGCTTCCTTCTGGTACCAGTGAACTGAGCTTATGGATTGCTTGTCAATCTTTTCTTGAAGTGTGATCAGACCATGGAGTAAGGCCTGCGGCGTAGGAGGGCAACCAGGGACATACACATCCACAGGGACGAACTTATCCACACCGGAGACCACGTTGTATCCCTCTTTGAACGGACCTCCTCCAGAAGCACAGGCGCCCATTGCCAGCACATACTTTGGTTCGGGCATCTGGTTGTACAAACGAACGATCTGCGGAATCATCTTCTTCGTCACAGTTCCCGAGACAATCATCAGATCCGATTGTCGAGGGCTTGGACGCATAACCTCCATTCCGAATCTAGAGAAGTCATACCTGCTTGCCGCCACGCAGATCATCTCGATGGCACAGCATGCCAACCCAAACATCATCGGCCACACCGAACTGCGCCGACTCCAGTTATAAATTTTGTCCAACGTAGTGATTGAAACCTGCCCTTGGAGTTCTTCGGGAACAGGTAGATCGGGACTGCTAAAATCTTCGCTCATTCAACCCTCCGCGTGACGGGGCCTGTGACTCACGTACCTTCAGGCCCCGCCAATGGAATTATACTTCGCCGAGGAGGCGTGTCAAGGAACTTGAATTATTTAAGGTTTGATTGTTTGCACAGTCGTCGTTGGCGCCGAATATGACCGATTAGCCATACCCTTTCGGTAGTTTTCCCATGTAATATCTGTATCCCAACGGATGACCTTGCGAATCCGCTTGGGGGCACTGACCTAATTTATGTACCTTGAGGTCGGCTTAGTCGTCAAGGTGCCCCTTGTAAAGATATCCTCCCACAGACCTCATGTGCTTTATCCATGAGCTACGACTCCGCGTCTGCCCTCTTCCCTTTCTCACCCTCTCCTGTCTATTCAATTGCTTCATTCAACTACCCATATCGGCCTCATGTTGGACCCGATTGACAAGCCTCGTAAATATGATAAACTAAGTCTGATTAACGTGTGGTTTTACAGTGATGTTATCTATTTGGAGGTAGTGTAGATGGATCAGATCCAACTTTCACAAAGTGATGTAAATCTGACCGAAGCTGCAATTCGACGCGTCCAAAGGCTGATGGAAGAGCGAGACGTATCAGGTCATGCGCTTCGTGTGTTCGTGTCTGGAGGGGGTTGCTCTGGTCTTCAATACGGGATGGCGCTTGAGAGCGAACCCAGGGAGAACGATTTGCAGTTCTCCTTTAATGATGTTAATGTCGTTATCGATCCGATGTCCATGGGTTATCTCGCCGGTTCGACGATCGACTACACGGACGATATCATGGGTGGGGGTTTTCAAATCGATAATCCTAATGCACTCGCCAGTTGCGGGTGCGGCAACTCGTTTAGGACAGAGAAGGGTCAAGCCAGGGCAAAAAACAGCGCCGGATGTGACCACAACTAAACGAAAAAGTAGTGTATTCAAAATGAAAGGCCGCTCTCATGAGAGCGGCCTTTTTCTGTTCTGGATCAACTACCTCTTTCAGCGACCTCTTAAGACGGATATCACCATGCCGAACATGCCAACGACGAGAAGTCCGAGGATGGCGAGAATTGGAGGTAAACCAGGCCGCTGTGTTACCTCTGTCGGCTCAAACGTTGGTTGGATCACCGGTTCGGCGGGCGTGTATGTTGGTAACGGAGTCGGTGGCGCCTCCCCGAAGTTAAACTGTGCCGCAAGAGTAGGATCGATGGTCGCGGTCACACGTGGTGTGGGCGTCGGTGGGGGTTCGATGATCGGGAGCAACTGGTTCGGCTCAAGAAGTACGTAACGCGCATAAACCCACGCGAACTCACCTAAAGGATTGGGATAGGTGATCATGATCCACTCCCCACCCGCTGAGCGACCAACCGCTGGCGCCTCTTGCCCAGCGATGAGGACCCCGATCTTGTCATACTCCGTCCCTGGGCCCATGCGAACGTTTACCAACTCGGGAACAATGATCTTAGGCCCCTCCGGTGTACTCGTCACGGTTGCGACGATCGTTGTCTGTGCCACCGGCGCCGGGGTAAATGCTGTCGATGATAAACCCATTACGATGATTACCGTTATGAGAACACTCGCCCACGCTAGGGCTTTCATACCAATCCTCGCTAGATTACATTGTGATCGCGGCCGGATTATACTACGCTCTTTCTCGAATCTGACTTGATTCCTCTCTCGTTACGTAACATCGGCGCTATCTTTAATGTGGCATCCAGCAAGGTAGATAAAGCACTTAGATCTTCTCCCCTTGTCATTGCGAGGAGCGAAACGACGAAACAATCTCCAAGACACAACGGGAAGATTGATTCGCACACAGCCCGTATAGGCATCTCGCAGTGAATTTTGTAATCGCCGTCCACGATATTTTCGATAAGACAGCCCAAAGATAATAAACTATTGCCTACAAGCTCTTGGGGGATTTCAGCGGAGTTCTAGTCTACGCCTCAGGGAATCTACTTCAGGCACTCGAAAGGTGTCCAAGCTACTGCTTAGCTGCGGTCTTCTCAACCCTGGCAATCTCTGCGCCCCTCTCAAGCGCCTTTAAATTCGCACCCAGCAATTCTTTCCGATGTTCAGGGATATGTATCTCCAAGGCTTTACCCACAGCTTCCAGAGGCAACACATTCAAACACTCAAGTAGCGCCCCCACCATCACCAGATTGGCCAAACGTCCGTCTCCAAGGTCCTCGGCGATTTCACTCGCAGAGACCAATACCGTGGTGATATCTTCTCGACCGGGATTGCGATCCACGAGGGATGTATTTACGATTAAGACACCCCCTTCCTTGATAAGTGGTTCATACTTCTCCAACGAAGGGATGTTCATCACGATCGCCGCCGTGGGATTACGCACTACTGGTGAACCGATCTCATCATCACTCAGAATCACAGTACAGTGTGCCGTCCCTCCACGCATTTCCGGCCCATAGGATGGGAACCATGTAACCTGCAAATCCATTTCCAAGGCCGTGTAAGCTAGCAATTGCCCGGCGAACAGAGCCCCTTGACCGCCAAAGCCCGATATGATGATCTCAGTTTGCATCCTAGCCTCCCTTGCGTCCACCGCTCTTCGCGATTGCAGGGTTGACCTTGTAATCACCCAAGGGAAAGGTAGGGATCATGTAATCTTCGACCCACTTCAACGATTCTGCTGCGCTCATACCCCAATTCGTTGGGCATGTTGAGAGCAACTCGACCATCGAAAACCCCAATCCTTGCTGCTGAACCTCGAATGCCTGTCGGATAGCCTTCTTGGCATTGCGGATGTGCTTGACATCGTGCAGGCTGCGACGAACAACATATGCAGCCCCATCGAGCTGGGAGAGGATCTCGCAAATGCGAATTGGGAATCCGTGCTCTTCAACATCCCGACCGATGGGAGTCGAGGTCGTTTTTTGGCCGGGGAGAGTCGTCGGTGCCATCTGACCCCCTGTCATGCCGTATATGGCATTATTGATAAAGATGACGGTGATGTTTTCGCCACGTCCAGCTACATGCAAGATCTCGGCTGCGCCGATCGACGCCAAATCCCCATCTCCTTGATAGGTGAAGACAAACTTATCGGGGCTGACACGTTTGAGCCCGGTCGCCATCGCAGGAGCACGACCGTGCGCAGCCTCCGCAAAATCAAAGTTGAAATAGTTGTAAGCGAAGACTGCGCAACCAACGGGTGCGATACCAATCGTGTCCTGTCGTATTCCCAGTTCGTCAACGACTTCGGCGATAAGCCGATGAGACACACCATGTGTGCAGCCCGGGCAATAGTGTGTACCGCCAGCGGTCAAACTTTCAGATTTGGTATAGATCATGGATTCGACCATATCTGCTTTCGCCATCTAGAATCCTCCGCCTCACACGTTCTTAGCGATCCTGGCCTGAACTTTTAGAATCTCATCAAAGACTTCATCCGGCAAAGGGACCATTCCCCCCATGCGACCATAGAACGACACCGGCACACGCCCTTCAACCGCCAAACGAACATCCTCGATCATCTGACCCCCGTTCATCTCTACGACAAGGATTTCTTCGACTTGGTCAGCTAGCTCACGCACACGCTCGTAAGGGTAGGGATAGAGTGAAATGGGACGCAACAATCCAACTCGAATTCCTTGCTCACGTGCGCGGTTTACGGCTGATTGTGCAATGCGACCTGCAGTACCAAAAGCGACGATACCAATTTCCGCTCCTTCAAGCTTATACTCTCGAAATCGGATCTCGTTCTTTTCGACTTCGGCAAACTTGTCCATTAATTTGAGGTTGAAGATCTCTTCTTTAACTGGGTCGATGTATATCGATGTGATGATGTTATGCGCTCTATCTTTTGCGCCCGTGAGCGCCCAATCCGGTCGTTCACTTTTCGCGCGCACTTTCCGCATCGGCGGCAGTTCACCAGGCTCCATCATCTGACCCAGACTTCCATCCGCTAGGACGATCACGATTAGGCGATACTTTTCGGCCAGATCGAAGGCCTCAACGGTGAAGTCAATCAACTCTTGGATGGTCGCCGGCGCCAAAACAATTGAGCGATAATCGCCATGGCCTCCACCCCTAACGATCTGGTTGTAATCTCCTTGGGATGGAGCGATATTCCCTAGTCCGGGTCCTCCTCGCATGATATCGACTAACACGGCCGGCACCTCAGAGCCGGCGATATACGAGATACCTTCCATCATCAAGCTCACACCGGGGCTCGAAGAGGAGGTCATCACGCGAACACCCGCGCACGCTGCGCCGTACACCATGTTAATGGCCGCGATCTCGCTCTCGGCCTGCAAAAAAACACGCCCGAGTTCGGGCATGCGCTTGGACATGTGTTCGAGGGCTTCTGTCTGAGGCGTAATTGGATACCCAAAGTACGCCTCACACCCCGCTCGTATTGCAGCCTCAGCGAAGGCGACGTTGCCCTTTAAAAGTTCTTTAGCCACGACTCGATTCCTCCAAAAATTCGTTATGCTCTTACTTTATCCGCAGATACCCAACGGTACACGGTGATCGCAGAATCTGGGCAAATCACCGTGCAAATCGCGCAACCCGTACACGCCTCCTCAGGATCGATGAGTTCCGCCGGGCGGTATCCTTTCGGAGTAAAACGATCCGTTGCCATTACGATCAGGTCCTTTGGACATACCGATAGACATAGCTCACAACCTTTGCAGAGCGTCTCGTCAACTTCGATCCGCCCTTTCGCCATAACCTAACCTCCTGGTAATCTTCCACTCTCCATACCAGCATACCCCCCTACCGCTATTTCGCTCCAGTGCAGACCGTCACACCTGCATAATACAAATTTCCTGATTTCGGAGCATCCATGTCCAGTTCATTCGACGCGAATCTGATCCAACGCTATGTAGTTTTATTGGAACTCTACTGTAATCTATCCGTTCCCAGACGGCCGGAATGTGAGGCACTTCAAAATGCTGACTTGAGGCCGGAGGGATCATAGCCGACACCCGCAACTTCGACAAGCTGGTTGTCCAAATCTATGGACGGTTATGCCGAGTTTGATCAGGCCCTGTCATATAGGATGCTCAACAGGAGATAGAAATTGATGAAAGTGAACGGATCGATCGATGTTATTTCCTCAATGTCATGCTTACTAGGCTATTCTCGAAACCCGAAATCATCGATTAATTTCTCGATAACTTCGACGTCTTTTAATGTGATCTCTCTGAACTCAAATCCTGTTGCATAGAAGTCGGGATTTATATCTTTCTTACACCACAAACCGAAGGCATCAAATGCAATCTGTGCACTCGAATGTATCTCCGCTGGAAGCAGCATACGGAACTGTAGAGTCCTTCCAGTTTCAATTGGCTGCTCACTGAGTAGCATCATCCCCTCTGTTGTGATGTCCATGAGGTGACCTACGAGTTTATGGTTCGCACGATCGAAAACCCTCAGATAATAGATCAGATGTCTCCGCCTGAGCTTCCTGCGATCCGGCACTATAACTCCCTTTCAATCCCGGAAGCACATGGCCAGGATATGGCTATCGGCATACAAGTATAACCTCCAAGCCTGAATCCAAAAGTCCGTTTCATATATCTATACGCCATCGTGATCTGCATCCTCGTCCATTAAAGCCAGTACTTTTACCCCAGTCGAGGCAGATATCTCCTCTGCCAGGGAGCGTAGGGCTTCGCGCTTGAAGAGACTACCCTTCTCCTCAGGATTTCCCAGGATAACCAGATGCACTTTCTCTTCCATTGCTACCGTAGCGAGCTGGTCGCGTAAGCTGCCTGCACGCACGATGATCCGCGACAATACTCCCGCTTGCCTGGCCTGTTCCTGTGCTGTTTGCATGAGGAATCTCTGCATGTGTAGAATTTGCGCCTCGGCATTGATGACGAGTGGCATCGCCTCAAGGGGCAAGACGGTTTGATCAAAAACATACAGAAACAAGAGTTCGGCGTCCATTTCTTGCGCTAATTCAATCGCCTTCGTGTGGGTGGGTCTACTCGCGCGCCCGCCTCGTGTTGCGCAGAGGATCCTCCCCCCACTCGCACCAATCGACACGCGCCGCGACCTGGCTACAAGGAGCGGGCGTAGCCAGCGGCTTACCGCTACAAGCAAGAGGGCAACAACAGCGACGACTATCACCAATTGCAACCATGTGGAGAGTGTCCCACCTAATGCTTCCACAACGAGAAAACTGATGAAACCCACATAGGTGACTACCAAGTAGGCTCCCACGACTCGATTAATGGTTCTCGATCTCCCAAAGATGCCATGATCGGAGAGCAAGAACGCAAGCAGCGTAATGTTGATGGCACTCATGAAAATGAAGCTCATCACAGCTGTGGGTTCAACGATCAAGGGGCGAATGAGAGCAGGTAAGCCCAGACCAAAGAGAAGGTTGAAGAGGTTGCTTCCAAATGCGGTTCCCAAAACTAAATCGGCATGCCCCCGACGCGCGGCTTGGATTGAAGATGCGATCTCAGGAAGAGAAGTTCCCGGACCAATGATGACAAGACCGATAATGAACTCCGGGATTTTGATGGCGACAGCAAGAACCGTCGTGTTGAGGATCAACAGCCGCGACGAGAATACGAGCACGATCAATCCCCCGAACAATGCCCAGAGTGCCTGACGCCTTGTCAGTTCTAATGCGGTCGGGTGTGAAATCTCCTCAATCGGTGTAACCTCCACCATAAGTACGCTGCGTGCACGACGCGCTCTGGCGTATTGCACGATAAGAGCATTCGCTGCCAAGAAGAGTGCAAGCAGGATGATGGCTTCCACTCGATTAATCTGCCCATCCATGATGAGGGCCGTTGTCATGGCCGTTGCGGCCAAATATAAGGGAATGTCTTTTTCTAAGGCGTCACGGGGAACGACGATCAGGCCGGCTATCAGTGTAGAGACACCGAGTTCAATGCCGATGTTGACCAGATTCGACCCCAAAATATTGCCAACGACCGTAGAAGTCTCCAGGTCGCTAAGGACAACGGCAAGGTTAACTGCAAACTCAGCCGCAGACGTGCCCATGGCAACAACGGTCGCGCCGATGACGAGTGGGCTAATACGTAGCTCGCGCGCCATATACACCGCGCCATCGACCATGTAGTGCGATGCGCGCGTGACAATGTATAACGCCAATATGATTAATAGGATGTTGACCGATAAGGGTAGCCCGATGAAGAACTCATCTAACATTCCACACTTCCCAGGTTGGTACTTGATTCGTTTGGGAGATGTGTAGCTTTAGGTAGATGTTTGAATGATCACACGCAGTAAGTACCATTTGCGACCAATACTCATGGCCTGTTTCAAAAGCATCCGAGAGCCTGACTAGGGCCTCCTCTGTCCTCTTCCAGTCTATCAAATCGCAAGAATTTCCATCAACCCCTACCACAACATTGTGTTAGCTAAGCTCCGCTGACAGCAAAATCCCGCTTGTTGGCTTATGGCATCTCAGGCGAAGTATTTGGATGTCGCGAGTCGCTTACTCGTAAAAGATTGCTCTGGGAACCCGGCGGGAAGTGCAGGTAACGTTCGGTAGCCATTTCGATGCTTCCATAATATCCCCGATATGCCGGGGGGAGAAGGGCTGCAATTTGGTACATAATCTCGTCCACCATTTCCTGACGGACTTCTCGAGAAACGCGCTCCTCTCCGGATCGAAGATAAAAGGGAGATCCTACTCTAACATGGAAGTCGGTTCGGCGCAGCCTTCGAAGGTTCTTCCATAACTTTTCTGCGCCATAATGAACGATCGGTAAGAGCGGCGCACCGCTCTTGAGAGCCAATACCACAACACCCGAAATACCACGTAGTAGTCTTCCATCACCGCTGCGAGTACCCTCCGGCGCTATACCTACAATAAAACCGCGATCAAGCGCTTCGAGAGCCAGTTTTAGTGCCCTCATATCCGCCTCCCCTCGTCGCAGAGGGATCGCACCCCAAAGATTGGCGACATAGGCAAAGATCGGGTTGTCCCATGTCTCAGCCTTAGCAAATCCCGTGGCCTCACGGGGCAATATCCGAGTGAGGATGGCCGGAACTTCAAAGAAATTGATGTGATTGGAGACGATGATCAATGGACCACGTTCTGGAAGGTATGCCAGTTCAGCATCGTCAATTCGACTGACCAATCCCGTCAAGCTTTTTATCGTCGAGTTTATCAAGTTCGCCATGAAACTTTGCTTCACGCCCTGGCCTGCTCGATGTCTCATTTCGAAGGTCGCCTGCCTTGCGTGAGTACTTGTAATTCTGCTGGGAGAATTTCCAGCGACAGCCGACTTCCCTGCGTACAAAGAGTCTCACCATCTGCATGCGAAGGCAGACTCCCATTTAGCGCGGTCACAACGACATACCTTGTTCTCGCCATTCGGATTGCAGGATGCGAGGTCTGTGTGCCTCTCATGAAGCGCAGGATCAGAGCAAAAATCCCTGTTCGACCAACTTGCTCGGCGATAAAAAGATCCAGGAGGCCGCCGTTGTTCTCCGCCCCAGGCGCCATCATGAACCCTCATCCCATCCGACGGCCATTCATGATGGAGACCATCAGAGCAGGAATCTCGAGTGTGTGTTCGTCGTACTCAATACGCACCAGAGGGGCCCAGCAATAAAGGAAGATCGTCTTCCATGCCGCCACAACATACGACAGGAAACCGATGAGTCGTTTCATTTTCATAGCTTCAAATCCCACGACGGCGTCGAATCCCACTCCAACCCCATTCCCGAAGAAACGGCCCTCAGGAAATAACCCTCCCTTCACTAATCCGACGTCCACGGTTCGCAGAACACCTTACTGAAGGATCTGGCACCCTGCCTCCACGCCACCAGGGACATTCATTCCGAAAGCGACATCGTTCCCCCTTCCAACGCTGATCAAGCCCATTACAGCCGGCTCGAAGCTCTCTCGCTTAGCTTGCATCAGTCCGCTAAGCACTTCGTTTGCTGTGCCGTCTCCACCAACCGAAACAACGGTGTCGAACCCGTTCGGTACAGCTTGCTTCGACAATTCCACTGCATGCCAGGGTCTTTCAGTATAGACAAGATTGAAATCAAAAGCGTCTCTGCTAAGCTCCCCCTTAAGTTGAGGGACAGACCGTGCGCCGGTCCCTCGCTTAGAGACCGGTTTGACGATGATTTTATAATTGCTCAAGATCCTTGTTCTTCCCCTAAAGCCTTCACAAGAGCGAAGCGTCTGAGATCCGATATGCACTTCGCTCACTCACTTTCTCTGACTGTGAAAATGTCGGTCCAATTTCGTCAAGTATCCAAACGCGATTTGGGCGGGTGTATGACGATCATCGCCAGATCTTCAGCGTAGTCTCTTAGTTGATCCCTGGTAGCGTTCACAGAAACACCCTCCGCCCGTAGGATCATAGCCATTATTCGTGGGTGTCTGGCGATACGCTCCTCAAGAAAATCTGTGATTCGATCCGGATCACTCACTGGTTCCGCAATAGCATCGAACCTACGCCTACCGACGCGCAGGTTCACTCTCGGATCTTCAAGGATATTTCGGAACCAATCTGCCTTCTTGCCACGCATCGAACCGACGAAAAACGCACCGTTTATCTCTTCGTACTGCAAGGGGGTCACCCGAGGCAGACCCGATTTCCGACCGGTTGTCGTCAGCAGTAGAACACGTCGTCCAATGATAGGACCGAGACCGAGCTTGTAAACCACTTGCGGAATTATTTTAAGCAAGCGCAAGATCACTCTTGGAAACCGCTGAAGCCTTCTCAAATCACGTTCCCTTTATCTTCCAAATTGATTGATTTTTTCCAATCACTTACCGATGGGAATAACGATACGATCTTCAAAGAACACAGGAGTATTATCGCCCGTCTTCGGGTATCGTGGATAGCTCCGAGAGCGTGACTACCCGGTATCCCCGGCTTTGAAGTTCGGGGAGGATCGTCGACAGCGCTCGTGCTGTTCGCTCCCCTCGATGACCGAAGTCATGAAGGACGACAATCGAGCCAGGGCGTGCCTTCCATAAGACATAATTCGCTGACACCCACGCAGACCCAACCTGTGGGTCATACGGATAAATCGAACCGAGTGCTGTTTTGTACCCGTAATCCGTTGCGATTTTCAGCATCTCGGTGTTGTACCAGCCAGAGCCCGGTCGGAACCAACGAGCTTCTGAGAAGTTGGATAAGGTCTCATGCGCTTCAAGCAACCGTCGCTCAAACTCCTCGGGCTCGAGTAGAATACTCGGCTCATCGTTCACCATGTGGTTTGCTATCTCATGACCCTCATCAAGCATTCGCTGTACGAGCGATTCATTTCCAGGAATCCGACTCGTGATGAGGAAGAACGTTGCATGAGCGTCATAGGCTTTCAGAACATCCAGAATTTTCGCAGTTTGGACGGCATCAGGCCCGTCATCGATCGTCAGTGCGATGATCTTCTCGTTTGTCTCAACCGAGTAGAGAACTTGCGGCGATTGCTCTCTGAGAGTAGAGAAAAGCCACTCTGGTTGGAGTAAGACCAAAGCGCCCAGGCCAAAAAGAAGCGACAACAGGAGTGAGCCCACGGCGACAATCATTCGACGCGACATAGACCATTGGTGGAAAACCCTTGCCAAGTATAGGGGGGAGCCCCGGAACCTGATTTAATCTTCATTAATGCACCTGCATACTCTCTTCAACCAGCGTACGTCGTAACACTTTCCCGACAAAAGATTTAGGCAGTTCTTTCCGGAACTCGATCTCCCACGGCACGGCATACGTCTCAAGCCGTTGTCTACACAGCTCGATGAGTTCTTCTTTCGACAAGCCGGTGCCCGGTCTCGGTACCACAAAGGCCTTTACTTTCTGACCGCGCTCTCCGCCTTCCACTCCAATGACCGCGGCTTCAAGAACCTTGCTGTTTTCGTAAAGAACCTCTTCGACGTCACGAGGATAAACACTATATTCACCGGCCATAATTGTATCGCGCTTACGGCTGATGATGCTGAAAAAACCATCCGAATCCATCACAGCGACGTCTCCGGTGAAGAGCCATTCGTCTTTCAACACGGATCTCGTTTCCGATTCGTCGATTCCCCCCTTCGTCCAATAGCCTTTCATGACCTGCGGCCCCTTGATGACCAATTCTCCGATTTTTCCCGGGGGGAGCTCCTCTCCCGTTAGCAAATCCACGATCTTGGCATCCGTGTTAGGGATCGGTATGCCGATGGTGCCGACTTTTTCAGATTCATCGAAAGGATTGACGTGAGTGACGGGGGACGCTTCGGTCAAGCCGTAGCCCTCCACAACATTGGCCTTCGAGAGCTTCTCAAATTTCTCCTGCACTTCAATGGGGAGAGGCGCGGCTCCACTGACACATGCCTTGATCGACGACAGTTTAAAAGATCGCACATCCGGCGCTTGATTGATAGCCAAGTATATGGTTGGGACGCCAGGAAAAATCGTCGGTTTGTGTTGCTTGATGTGGGCAAAGACTTGGTCCAACTCAAAGACGGATAGCAGGACAATCGTCGCACCCATGGCGATAGGGATATTCATGGCGGTCGTCATGCCATAGCTGTGTGTAAGAGGAATTACCGAGAGGAAAGTCTCCTTTCCGGTGTGTAGGTCGGGAATCCAATGGCGCGTTTGGAGTGCATTGGCAACGAGGTTAGTATGTGTCAAACAAACGCCTTTGGGGTCGTCAGTAGTACCGCTTGTATAGAGAATAGCTGCAAGATCAGACGGTGACACCTTGATGTCCGGCGGATCTCGAGAAGCATCCATCATCAAACTTTCCATATGGTATCCACCGGAAATCTCAAATTCATCCTTCGGTTGAAAACCACTCTCCGCCCAACGAGCGAGAAGCCGCTTGTATGTGATCCTGGAGACGGCATTGCGAATGTCTGCATAGATGATCTTAACGGGAACATGATCTTGCATGGCTTTTGCCATGCCAGCGAATGCCTCCAAGGTTACCAGTACTTTGGATTCCGTTTCCCGCAATTGATGTAAGATCTTCGATGCGTCCGCGTCCGGATTGGATAACACAACTACGCCACCGATCTTGAGGATGCCATAGTAGGCGATGATCATCTGGGGCATGTTCGGAAGAACGACCATCACGCGATCGCCCGGCTGAACCCCCAGCCCATGCAGGGCATGGGCAAATTGATTTACTCGACGCTCTAATTGCTGGTACGTGAGTTTGGCTCCATAGAAGACCGTTGCCGTACGCTTGGGGACCATCCCCGCCGAGGCCTCCAAGAACCTGTGAAGGGGTTGTCTGGGGATCGCAAAGGAGTGCGGCGAGTGCTTGCCATAACTTCGCAACCACGGACGGTCCTGCGCAATAGTTGCACGCGTGGTCTGATCTCGCCAAGTAAGACGAGGCCTCTTCGGTTCATCGTAGATAAAGCGCTCAATCGCTCGGTTGACCGCTTTATGCCTCTCGAGTTGCACTTTATGCTTGGAAGCACCAATGTTTACAGCTTGTGCATCCGGAACTCTCTCGACCACACCTTCGTAAGCCCTACCTGGAAAATAACGATCTCTCTCGCCTGTGATGACTAAGGTAGGTATCCGGATGTTTTCTAATAACGACCACCCTTTCCAGTGGCGCATGTTGTTCAATAACATGCGTTTCATGACATGAACCTCGGCGTTCCAGCGTGGACGAAATCGCCACCACGGACGAAAAGCAACCGTGGGGATGCGCGAGACCCACGAAGTGATGCGGGGTAAGGGGTACTCGCCGGCCGTGGCGATGAGGATTAGTTTCTCGAGTCGCTCTGGATGCGCGTTGGCGTATTCCAGACAAATCGCACCACCAAAGGAATGCCCAACCAGGATGAATTTTTCAGGGAGAGACAACTTTTCTGCGATGGTATTAATGTCGTCGACCAATTCCTCCATGGTGTACTGTGTGAACGGGGCATCGCTCTGCCCATGGCCACGCAAGTCCGGTGCAATTACGTGGTTTGAGCGAGAGAAATGATTGATCTGATATTCCCACGTCTCTGCACAACCCGCATAACCGTGGATGAACATCATGGTATTTAACCCATTCTCCGGCCATATATCGACCACACTCAATCTAGAGTCGGAAATCCCTTCAATAGGTACTTCAATTCGATAGAGGTTGAAATCCAATTGAATTGCGCGCCGCTTCAACCCTTTTAACGCCCTCTTCATTTCCTCCTCCCAGCAAACCAATAGGACCGGATTTCTTCACGCTCGTTCATAATATAACGAGAGCAATTTCTTCCACCCGACCCGTCAGCAAAGCATAAATGGATCACCGTTCCCGCACGGTGGTCACGTCTCTCTATATCTAAAACCCCAAAGAACACTGTGTGGAACGCTGCTTGGTGTCATCCCTCGGCAACATCACATCAACTCCAGATTCACTGGAGGGCTTGAATCAAAACGCGGTAACCTCAAGATATCGTGAGAGCTAATAAGCCCTCACGATCCAATGGCTTGTTGCCGTGTCCCGCAAAGACCCAATCGGGCTCTAGCAATTTCAATCTTGTGAGGCTATCCGCGACGAGTGACCAATCATGGGCGAAGAGGCATTGGGGATGAGGCTTGCCGTTGGTTGATATCAAATCTCCCACAAAGGCATATCGCCCTTCAACAATCAAACTGATTGAACCCATTGTGTGACCAGGTGTGTGCAACACGAATGCATTAATACCAAACTCTTCCAAGGAATCCCCGTCTTCGAGAATCACGTCGGCCTTCGTGGGCTCCACGGGCACTAACCTATTCAGCACTGGTAAAAACGGTCGTACGATCCTTCCCCGTCCTCGAATAGCACCCAATGAGGTTTCCCCGCGAGCCATGGCATCTCGATCGTAAAGATGGATAGCGACCGGAGCTCCTGTAAGACGGCGTAAAGCGGCGGCGCTACCGTAATGGTCGTAGTGAGCATGCGTGATGAGAATCAAGCGCAGATCTTCTCGGTTTATCGCCGCCATTTTCGCCAGGATGCGATTCTTACTACCTGGCACACCCGCGTCGACCAAGATCATGCCTGCGTCGAATTCTAGCAGGTAAGCTTGCGTGAAGCCCAAAGGAAGCGTGTGGATGAGAACCACGGTCAATACCTGTACCGATTCGTACGTTGATAGAGCAATTCACGCCGGTCTTGCACTGGCGGCTGTGGCATTAGCAAATTTAGGATTCCCGTCAGGGCGGCTCCGACCACGAAACCACCTATATGGGCGAAGAAAGCGACACCGCCAATCGCCCCCGTGTTCACACCGAGAGAAAGGAAACCGTTGAACAATTGCAACACGAACCATAACCCTAATACAGACCATGCCGGCCATTCTGTAAATCGTGACCACAACCCCAGTATGATTATTCCCCGTACTCGCACTCCCGGGAAGAGGAGTAAATAGCTTCCTAACACACCTGCGATCGCTCCGCTGGCGCCAACGAGTGGGATTTGTGATGTCGGACCCACAATGACTTGCGCCATTGCAGCCGCGAATCCGCTAAAGAAATACAGGAACAGAAACAGGATTTTTCCCAAGCGATCTTCAACGTTATCCCCAAAAAGCCAGAGATACAACATGTTGCTGAGCAGGTGTAGCCAGCCTCCGTGAAAGAACATGCTGCGTAAGATATCGAGAAATGTCTCCAAGGATATCGGAGATTGCACGACCTTGGCTGGAACAACCGAAAGATCTAGAAATAAAGATTGTAGTTCTCGCGCGGAAAAAGTCTGTTGCCAGAAGAAAACAAGTACATTCACGGCGATCAAAGCGTACGTGAGAATCGGAAATCGTCGCGTAGGATTCAGATCACGAAGTGGGAGCATCGTCTGTCCTCCTTAAGCGTACAGCGAGCGTGAGAAATCAGCCCAGATCAAAATAGCAGAACTGGAATGTGGGTTATCCCATTGTAACCGATGCAATCAACCGACAAGACAAGTAAGTCCTTTTAAATATCGTCCTTCGGGGAATTGTATCCCCACGGGATGATCGGAGGGCTGGTTGAACCATCCGATGATCCTTACCTCCACACCAGCATCGAGAGCAGCTCCAGCGACGATTTTCTCGAACAGAGGAAATCCCACACCACCCGAACACGAAAAAGTGAAAAGTAGCCCGCCGGGTCGTAAAAGTTTAAACGCCAGTAAATTAATATCTTTATACCCGCGCGCCGCTTTTTGCGCTTGAGAGGCGGTTGGTGCGAAGCGGGGTGGATCCAACACCACGGCGTCGAAGCGTTTGTCGCGATCGCGCAGCTTTCGCAGTTCCGTGAAGACGTCCCCCTGGATCCATTCGCATTGATCGAGTGCCAACTCGTTTATCGCTACGTTCTTTTTCGCCAGCATGAGTGCTTCTGTAGAGGAGTCAATAGCCTCCACGTGTGTCGCACCTCCTGCCAACGCAGCGACCGTGAAACCACCAGTATAGGAAAAGCAATCCAATACGGCCCGACCACGGACGAGCGAACGAACCCGACGTCGATTCTCACGTTGGTCGAGGTAGAATCCTGTTTTCTGACCCTGCAAAACGTTCACATAGAATCGCATTCCATGTTGCTGTATGATCATTTCAGCGTCCGGCTCTTTCCCCCATAGACATCCTGTTTTCGGCGGCAGTCCTTCCATTTTCCGCACGTCGACGTTCGACCGCTCATAGATGCCGTCACAATCGCCTAGTTGGGCAAGGACAGAGATGATGGATTCCCGCCAAGCCTCCGCACCGGCTGTGAGCAATTGGACGACACGCTGCTCATTGTATCGATCGAGTACCACTCCCGGGATCCCATCCGACTCGGCATGAATCTCTCGATAGGCATTCGTGTCGGTATCCTCGGCTAAAGAAATACGGGAAAGAATTGCAGCCTTGATTTTTCGTTCGAAGAACTGATCATCGACCGCCTCTTCCGGGTTCCAAGTCCAGATGCGTGCCCGAATGTTGGAATTTGGTGAATATGCCGCCCTCGCCAACCAGGTCCCAGCTTGGTCCAACACATCAACAGTCTCACCCAGGCCAGGATATCCAATCACTTCCTCGACAGCGCCCGAGTATATCCAGGGATGTCTTCGCTGCACCGATCGCTCTCGTCCTTGCTTGAGTCGAATGGCCTGCATAATTATGACTTGCTTCCTTTAGGGTTGAAGATGAGACGATTTTCTTTATGGCCTGTCAGGCATCCCACATAGAGGATCATCGAAACGTGTTGGATGCACAAGCGGTCCTGAGAAAGGATTAACGCTAGTCCATGCTCATTTGCCCTCGATCAGTGAACGAAGTCCCGCCTCATCGAGGATTGGTATGTCTAATTCTTGCGCTCGCTGATACTTTGAGCCCGCTGCTTCTCCTGCAACCACAAACGAAGTCCGTTTACTTACACTCCCGCTTACCCTACCTCCATGGTTTTCGATCACGGTTTTAGCTTCCTGACGACTCAGGTTCGGCAGTGTCCCTGTCAGGACAAAGCTCAACCCAGCCAACGTCTGCGGCTTAGCGGGTTGATCGGAAAGTGCTTCGATCGGCCACACACCGGCCCGTTTAAGTTTATCCAGCAATTGGCGGTTCGACGGCTTCTTCATCCATTCGATAATCGTGGCGGCGATATTAGGACCAATGCCCTCGATACTTTCCAACAACGCCTGGTCAGCGGAAGCAAGGCTATCCATGTCACCAAAATATCTTGCGAGATCTGTGGCCACGACCTCACCCACCCCTCGTATGCCAAGCGCATTAATCAGGCGGGAGAGCGGCTGGCGACGCGAGGCGTCGATGGCAGCCAAAAGATTGTCGACTTTTTTCTCCGCGAAACCTTCCAGATTGAGAAGCGCGTCACGTTCGAGGTTGTATAGATCGGCAACATCGGAGACCAACCCTTGCTCGACGAGCAATGCGGCAATCTTGATGCCCATTCCTTCGATATCCATCGCCCCGCGATAGACGAAATGCTCGAGATTGCGGATCAACTGTTCCGGACAAGCAGCATTCACACAGTAAACTGCCACCTCATCGGGTATACGTTCCAACGGTGCATCACAAGACGGACAATTCGTCGGCAGTTCATAGACCTTCTCGTCTCCGCTGCGCGCCTCAACTACGGGTCCGATGATATATGGAATGACATCTCCAGCGCGTTTCAGCAGGACGCGATCTCCTACGCGAATATCTTTCTCTTTGATGAAATCGAAATTATGCAAGGTCGCTTGCCGTACGGTTACGCCCCCTACCTCTACCGGCTCCAGTATCGCGTAGGGCGTGACAACACCTGTTCGACCAACATTGACACCAATCTCTAACAAGCGGGTCGTGACGATTTGCGCAGGGAATTTATAAGCAACGGCGCCTCGGGGGTCCTTCCCCACTACCCCAAGATCTTCTGCTAGTTGGAGATCGTCAACCTTGATCACCATCCCGTCCGCTTCGTAGGGGAGATCTGCTCGCT